>JADMIO010690245.1_pt1 | contig 66033 bp, 70 predicted proteins | sample 8958161 | NCBI WGS metagenome assembly JADMIO01 (sample SAMN16585339, study PRJNA669376) | soil metagenome | isolation source: Crop rotation soil | place: USA: Cullars Rotation, Alabama | collected 2011
CGCGACAACTTGTCCACGTGGAATTCTAAGCTTAGGATCCCAATGTGCTGGAAAGGAAAACAGACTCGAAGCACGTAGCTGCTTACAAGAAACTATGCATTATTATTTTTGTCCTTAATGGTTTTAAGACCGTTGATTTCAAGGATAAGTCTTATATCAAGTACTGGCCATGGATCAAGTTTGAGAGGTCTCCGTCCGGTCTCCGGGTTTCGTATTGCGACTTCGACTACGGCTACGACTTTTCGGATGTCGGCGCGCGGCTTTGTTACTTTGAGTCTGTTACCTTGAAATATGCAGCAAAGCAATTCGAAAACATTTACAATGATTTTTTTCTAAGCTAATCAATTTTTAATTCACCAATAAATTTTAAAAGCGGGAACAGGTACCTGAACAAAAACAGAAATGGAAAAACTTAAAATTACAGATGAAATGAAAACCAGGGAAGGATGCCTCGCCATCCACAGGCGCCAGTATGGAGAACCTGTAGAATTACCACAGGATCATGACGCGCCTGACATTGCAGCAAGAAAGTGGCTGCAGATTATCATCTTTGTATGGAACGGTGGAAGAATCGTAGATTTTTCCGACAAGTCTTATATCAAGTACTGGCCATGGATCAAGTTTGAGAGGTCTCCGTCCGGTCTCCGGGTTTCGTATGGCGGCTACGGCTTCGGCTTCGCCTATTCGCTTGTCGGCGCGCGGCTTTGCTTTTTTGATTCGGATCATGCAAAAATGGTGGCGGAATTATTCATTGAACTGTACAAGGATTACATGCTTGTGAAAAATAAAATTACACTGGAAACCGCAAAGACCTATGAGGATTATCTGGAAATACACCGTGAACTATACGGAGAACCGAAACCAAAGCATATGCCAACGGAACATGATTCACCCAAAGTTGCTGCAGGTAAAAAACTTGAGATTATCATCTTCGTGAAAAATGGTGGTAAGACTGTGGATTTTTCAGATACATCTTACCTGAAATACTGGCCGTATTTTGAGTATAAGAAAGATTCTTCGGCTCCGTCCGGTCTCCGGGTTTCGTATTACGACTTCGACAGCGGCTACGCCTTTTCGTATGTCGGCGCGCGGCTTTGCTTTTTTGACTCGGACCATGCGGAACAAATCGCAAAACAGCAAATTGATTTGTACAATGATTTGATGATAGATTAAATTAAAACAGGTGGTGCAGGGATGCGTGTGACTCCGTCCGGTCTCCGGGTTTCGTATAACGACTACGACAACGGCAACGACAATTCGAATGTCAGCGCGCAGCTAAACTGAAAGACATATATCCCCGCAGACCTTGGCAACAGTCCAGAAAATAAAATTAGAATAAAAGGGTGCTGGTAGCGAAAGCGAACGTGACCTCTGAAACAGCAAAATGAAAAGAAAAGGAAATTTATATCATCAAGTCTACAGCCTTGAGAATTTATACCTTGCAGATGAAAAGGCAAGGAAAGGAAAAATGAATAATCCGGGCGTGAAGGCACACATGGCAGAACAGGATAATAATATTCTAATCCTGCATGATATGCTGAAAAATAAAACGTACCGTACCTCAAGGTATAGTACCTTCTGGATTGAAACACCTAAGCTGAGGGAAATATTCAAGCTGCCGTATTTCCCTGACAGGGTAACGCATCATGCAGTGATGAATGTGACAAGGGATATATTTACAGAATGTTTTATTGCCAAAACCTATAGCTGCCTGAAAGGAAGAGGTATTCATAAGGCCCTGCGCGACCTCAGGAAAGCTTTAAGGAATAAGGAAAAAACGGTTTATTACCTGCAATTCGATATAAAGAAATTCTACCCATCAGTAGATCATGATATATTAAAAAAACTGCTACGCCGTAAATTCAAGGATAAGGATCTGTTATGGCTGATGGATGAAATAATAGATAGCGCTCCCGGATTACCAATAGGGAATTACCTCAGCCAGTTTTTTGGTAATTATTACCTGAATGGTTTTGATCACTGGCTGAAAGAAGAAATGGGAGTGCATGATTATTTCCGGTATATGGATGACTGTATCATCCTGCATTGGGATAAAAAAGTATTACACGAGCTGCTTCATAAAATTATTGATTACCTGGCAACGCACCTGAAACTTGAATTAAAAGGAAATTACCGTATATGTCCTGTATCCTGCGGGATCGACTTCGTAGGATATGTTACCCGGCATAGATACGTACTCCTGCGTAAATCCATTAAGCAGCGTTTTGCCCGAATGGTCAGGAGACGCCCAAATAAAAAATCTGTCGATGCCTATAATGGATGGCTGAAACACTGCAATAGTAAACACCTACAAAAGAAATTATTGACCCATGAAGTCCTACAAAGAATTCAACATTAGAACCACTACCAAGACATTTACAGGAGAGAAAATAAAAGCCGCCAAGATACTTAACAAGCCCATTGAAGTTTATGGGTACGACATACAGCCATCTATCTATGAAAATAAAGGGGACTGCCTGTATTTACAAATCAAATTGAATGGAGAGGACCGCCTGGTATTCTCCGGTTCCAAATATCTCATTGAAGCCATCAAACAAATTCCGGAAGATGGATTTCCCTTTGCCACCACAATCGTTGAGATTGATGACCGTCACGAATTTTCGTAACTAATAAAAAGACTGTTAGTGTTTTATGTAAATATGTGTCTGTCCATACTCTGTATGTATTTACGCACTATATTTGAGGCAATGAATATCAGTTTCGATATACCGGTAAAGCCATACATTTACCAGCACTTTTTAAATCATTACGGAGATCCCTGGCTTGCGCAAAAGAAAACGCAGGAGGGAAATATCCTGTATAAGCTGTTGGAAAAACAGGAGCAGAGGAATAATAAAAAATTCAAGGGGTATGATTTCCTCCTTACGGTAAAGCTTTCAGAGGATATGCATTTCCGTTATGGTAGCTTCATGACGGACCATAATATTATCCAGTTCAATAAAGAGGTGGCAGATCATATCCGCTATCCTATGCGCATATATATCGAAACATTGGTATCCACCGGCGAAGAACTTAAAAAGGCTTGTCAGGCCGCACAACATAATTTCGGATTCAGTGAAGATTATTTGCCTTGGGATACCATCCAGAGGGACGTTTTGAGGCACCGTCAGTACAATAATTCCACTAAAGAAAAAATGTCCGTCAGGCAAAAGCATATACCACAAACTTTTAAGATAGGTAAAAATAACTTTGGCGAAACTGTCCGTACATAAATAGTAATATGTCTATAGCTAACATAGGGAAAACCGATGATCAGGATAACAGCGGAGGTGTCCGCCAGGTACTGTTCGCGCTTATCGAAGAGATAGATGTAATGCCTGAGGAAGTGGATGGGATCATTGCTGATGCCATTACTTTTTTAAGTGGTGGATTTTCCATGTTATATAGCACCACCGATAAAGGTGCTTTCACTGAAACGGAAAATCCGTCCCCGAACGGATCTACTTACTTGCCTAAGATAACTGCTTTCGTTCCGAAGGACCAGCCTGAAATATTAGCGTCTGTGGAACTCATGGCCGGCAGGCGCTTTGTAGTGGTGGCGGAAGACAATAATGACATGATGCGCGTTGCTGGCCGTCCGGAAGACGGGCGCGGTATGCAGGTAAAGATAGACCGCAATGTAGTAAATGATTGGAGTGGTACCAATGGTACGCTTATTACTTTTTATGGTGAATTCGATTTCCGCGCACCCTTCTATCAATCGGATATTACTCATTCTTATTATGGATGTCCTACACTACTGGACCTCCTTGAAACAGCCAGTTTTGAAAATATAAAAGAAGGCCTCACTTTCTGGGAAAGGTATATTGATTTTCTACATTCACTTTCTGAAAGCGAACTTCTTAATTTAACAACTACGCAGCAACGTAATGTTGTTAAAAATTCATCGAGTGCCACCGTGGTTTATGGCTGGTCACATATGCCGGACGCTGATGATAAGATGCGTGCATATTATGGTATAGCGGCTCCAAATGTAGTGCAGGCAAACTACTTTACAAATTCAACATCTACACAATCTTTCACATTTGCTATTACAGGCAAAACAAGATTTGATTGGCTCAATCCGGATGTAAGTATGAATTATTCCTCACTTACCTATACTTTAAATGGTAGTCCCGTTACATTGCCATTTACTGCAGATGTGGGGGATTCCCTTGTTATTAATTTCGGAAAGACCATTGGTGCTGCTCCCGGAGTAGTGGCTTTATTTGGACATTATACCGATCCTCTCGCAGATCTGATAACGTTCTAATCTGTCCTTTAGATAGCCTTTTTGCTTATATAATATTGTGCTTGCAATGATTTGCAGGCATGAATAAGCATCATCTTATACAAAGCATATATAATGGTATATGGCATATCCACCCGGAGATTGCCATTGCTGCGTTTATGGCTTTTTCGGAAGATCATAATTCCGTTGATGATCGCTTCAAACAATTTTCCCGTGACTTTGCAAATTCCCGCGTAGGCCGTGAAATAACAGAGGGATTCATTACTGCAATCAATGAGCAGCAACCTTTCTGTATTGCACAAGGCGATCTTATTACCATGGGAAGATATACTTCCCTGGATGCCGCCAAAAAAGGAAGTATCGCAGTCATTCCGAACATCGGTGTAATGACCAAGTATGACCAGTATTGCGGTCCTGCCGGTACCCGTACCAAGCAGGAGCAATTGAAGCAAGCCTACGATAATGAAAATATTGAAGGAGTAATCTTCCTTGTAGATACTCCGGGTGGTAGCGCCGACGGTAACGAAGCCTTTTCAGAGGTTATTAATTCCCGCAATAAACCAGTTGTAAAATGGATCACCGGCATGAGTTGTTCGGCTGGTCAATTTGCTTTTTCAGGATGCGACGAGATCATAGCGGAATCGGCTATTACCATGGTAGGCTCTATCGGCACTATGCTTTCCTTTCAGGATATCCGTGGATATTTTGAAAGGAAAGGCGTCAAGTTTCATGAGATCTATGCCGCCGCTTCCGGTGATAAAAACAAGTCATTCAGCGAAGCACTCAAAGGCAATTATGACATGATCCGCAGCGAAGTGCTTAACCCGTTTAATGATTCTTTTTTAAACACCATGCGCACCAACAGGAAAGGCAAAATCGGTGATGATGTGCTTTCCGGAAAAGTATTCATGGCAGGTGATAATTTGGGTCATGGCCTTGTGGATTACATAGGCAATTTTGATTTTGCCGTACAACGCGTTCGCGCATTATCTCCAAAATACAAGTCAAATTCTAAATCCAATAATACTATGTTCAATTCAAAGAAATTTCCCGGCATTGCCGCGCTTTCAGGCGTAGCTCCGGAAAACATTACTGAGGAAATGGTGACCAAGGCTAACGAAGATCTTGTCACTAATAATATAAGCGGAATAAAAGTAGTTTCGGCTACTTCCCAAACCTCGCAGGAAGATGCCATCAAGGATGCAGTCACTTCCGCCGAAGCGAAAAAAGACAAGGAGATATCAACTCTGAATGCATCTATTTCCACTAAGGATGAGGAAATCAAAAACCTCAATGCAAAAGTGGAAGAACTGAGCGCGCTTCCTCCTAAAAATGCAACGCACAATCCGGTTGGAAGTGGTAAGGACACACATCCGGATGAAAAACAAAAAACAGAAGCTGACCAGGCAATTGAGGAACTGAATGCTTATGCAAATACCGTCCTCGGCCTCTCATAATTAATCAATTTGTAACCATTAAAAATTTAGAATAGATGGCAGGAATTACAACAACACAATTAGCTGCGATTCTGGGAGCATATTTCCGTAACAACAGTCATGTAGTTAGGGATTTTGTTTACCAAACCACGGAGCTAAGCCCTTATATGACTACCGTTGGCAGGGTAAAGGGCAAATTTCCTGCGATGCACAGCATTGCGGAAAACATAATACAAGGATTTACTACTACCTGGAATGAATTGGGTGGAGTACAATTCAAGGTAAATGAACTGGTAAACCGTCATGTAAAAGGGAACGTGCCACTTTACCCTGATAACATTGAAAATACATGGCTGGCAGAACTCAATGACAGGAGGCAGAAACCTACCGACAGGGCTATCACCCAAACGGTAATAGACGCCATCATGAAAAAGTATCAGGAAAATCTTAATTACCTTCAACAAAGAGGTGTTTATGATGCTAACGATCTTGGTACATTCGGCAAAGCCTTTGATGGTGTAAAAACTATCGTTGCGGCAGGTGTTGCAAGTTCTGATAATCCCATGTACAAAATTCCGGTAGATGTTTTGACATCCGCAAATGCAGTTGATGTAATTGAGGATTTTGAAGACAAATTCCCGGAAAAACTTCGTGACCTTGACATGCCTATTTTCCTTGGCAAGAAAGAGCTTAAGGATTATATGAAGGACTACCGTTCTTTATATGGCAAAAACAATGACTACGAAAAATCACAGACTGTACGTAGCTACCTTACAGATCGTCAACTGGTGGGTTTAAGCCAGCTCAGTGGCACAGGTCTGATCTTCTCCACACCAAAGGATAATTTCCTTCGTCTGGTGGATTTTGATACACCTCCTGCTATCACTGATATCCAGGTACAGGATTACAAGGTAAAACTGTTTATGGAATCATGGGATGGTGTTGGTTTCTGGACCAACCAAATGGTAGTAACAAATGTTAGCCAGGGCAGCGGAAGTGGCTTGAACACTGACAACACCCTTTATTTCGCATAAGCATGATAAAGGTGATCATAGGCAATGAAGTTTCCCCCGGAGTGTATTCAGCTTCGGGGGAAATTATTGCCAAGACCGGTAAGACGGAAGTGACAGGGAAAGCAGAAGTACTGCTAAAGAAAAACGGTGATAATGCGCAACTATATCTTGATAGCAATATCAAGACCTCTATCCTGATGGATAAGGAAGTTTTGTATTACACTCCTTTTTCATTTCCATGCGCTTTCAAAATTGGTGAAGAAATTGAATTCACCGGAGTGCATTTCAACCTCAAAAAGTAAATTTTTCCAATGAAAAAGTATAAGAAAAGAAAGAATAGTACAGTGGGTAAGGTGGCATTAAGTTTATTTGCCATCGTACTCCTTGCATTCGGCGGATATGCCGTGATGCACAATTTTACACTTCCTGAATTGGGAGTAGGCCTTGGTATGGTGGGTCTGAAAGCTGCAGGCGTCAAGATGGCACTGATCACGCTCTATGATGTCCCACATATAGATGGCGAGGACAATACACCGGGAGTACAGCAAAAGGTATTATTCGGGCGAATATCGGAAGTTCTTACATTTCCTTCGCCTGTATCGGATAATAGCGCGGGTACCGGTTCCTTTGCTGACCTGGTCACTATTTCGGGCAATATAGTCATGAAGCCCGGTTGCAATGTATACGAAATGTATGTTACCATTGAAACCAGTAAGCTTGATGGAAAATTGCAAGGGGAAACGGACGGTAAGAATTTTAGCAATGAAGCCACATTCTTTCATCCGGGACAATCTGCCGATATCCTTGGATTCCTTCAATGGTCCAAAAATTCAGACTTGTTTGCCATAATCTTTGAGAACGATGGCCAGGCACGTTTGTTAGGACATAAGGGTTATCCTGCCAAAATGATATCTGCGGATTCATCCACGGGCGATGCCACAACCAGCAAGCGCGGTGTCACATTTACCTTAAAGAGCGCGCGTAAGGGACCTGCTCCTATATTTACAGGCAAGGTTCAGCTCAGCGGAGCCCATAGCGGTAATGCCGATAATGATTTCCCGACATATTTCGCGTAGAACCATAGGGTGAATATTTCTTGTAGCGAAGAGCGCCTCCGAGTTGGAGGCGCTTTTTTTTTTGTTTACTGATTACTGCTGTCTGTCAACTGTTATTATCTGTCCTTCGGTATGCAATTGCGCGTATGTAGCTTGCAATTGCTATGAAGATATTAAACAATAATGGTATTATATCGTTTCCTGCTCTTGGAAGTAACGGACGGCTTGGAAACCAATTATTCCAGATAGCGGCTACTTATGCCTATGCAAAGGATAATCAAATGGATTGGGCTATCCCCGAATGGGAATATTCAAAATATATGGAAGGCACCAACCGCAGGGAGTTGGAAGCTGCAAAGATCCCTGAAGGGTTGGTGTGGGATGTCATCAATGAACCCACATTCCATTATTCGCCCATGGTACTGGATAAGGCTCAAAATATTGCGCTGAACGGATATTTCCAGTCCGAAAAATATTTCTCCAGATATGCGGAGCAAATAAAAACCCTGTTCAAATTCTCCATAGAAACCTATCAGGCGGTATGGAATAAATATAGCAGGATACACGGACCCAATACATGGGTAAGTATTCATGTCCGCCGTGGTGATTACCTGACCTCAGGAGATGCATATTATCAGTTAGGCATGGATTATTATAACTATTGCATCAGCCTGTTTCCTAACTGTCATTTTCTTGTATTCAGTGACGATCCTGAATGGTGCCGCGAAAATTTCCCGAAGAATGAATATTTTACCATAATAGAAGGAAACAAGGATATTCTTGACTTGGCACTGATGCGGACCTGCAAGCATTTTATTTGTAGTAATTCCACCTTCTCTTGGTGGGGTGCCTGGTTAGGCGAAGATGAAGGCACGCGTATTATATTTCCTCAGGAATGGTTTGGGGAAGGATTAAAGAAACAGTGCATTGCCAAGGATATAGTTCCTGACAGATACGAAATGATCAGCGCGGAATGTCCTGTTAGCTGGCCGGTGGATCTGATGGATGTTACTTTTACCATTCCCGTTAAAATAGATCATCAGGACCGTCAGGAAAACCTTGATCTTGTTATAAGATATATCAGCAAATATTTCAACACCAATATTCTTGTATATAAAGAAGATAATTGCCAGAATGAGCATATTGCTGAATTGGACTTAGTATGTGAAAATTTAAAATTCAAAATTCAAAATACGGGTGGCGCTTTCCATCGTACAAAGCTCCTTAATGATATGGCTCATGAAGCTACCACACCGATCATAGCGAATTGGGATTGTGATGTCTTTACAAGGCCTGAACAGATCCTGTTGGCTGTTCAACAGCTTCGTGACGGTTCGGCAGACGGTGTATATCCTTACGATGGCAGGTTCTTTTGTTTGAACAGGGAGCATTATCCCGAATTGAAGGAAAGCCTTGACCTACGCTTTGCAAGGCAGATCCCATTTCGCGGACATACCATTACCAGCTATGGTGGTGCGGTACTTTGGAATAAGCAAAAGTTTATTGAGGGGGGGATGGAAAACCAGAACTTCATTGCTTACGGTCCGGAAGATTATGAGAGATATGACCGATTCACTAAGCTTGGATATAAGGTTTCCCGCGTTCCGGGACCTTTGTTCCATATGGATCACTGGCGTGGCAATGACAGTAATGATCAAAACCCTTGGTTCTTTAAAAATACCAGGGAATACGAGCGCATTAAGGCATTAAGCAAAGAATCCCTGCAAAACGAAATTAAATCTTGGAGCTGGACCGTATTCAATCCCCCTTCGAAGGGGGCAACGGGGGATGTTGAGCTAAAGTCCCCTTTAGGGGATTTAGGGGTAACTCTTGAGGTTTCCCCACTGGTCAATATCATTGATCACTTTTACCTGGTCAATTTGGAACGCAGAACCGACAGGCTTTGTCATTCGCGCGAACAGCTTGCAGATATAGGAATATACCAATACGAGATATTTAAGGCAGTGGATGGCCTCGCAGAAGGCCTGAAAAGCAGTATTGAGCGATTGACATCCGGAATGCTCGGTTGTTTTGAAACCCATAAGAGGATATTGACCGATGCCATTGAAAAAGGCTATAAGTCAATTTGCATATTTGAGGATGATCTGTTACCATCCCCCGGCATCAATTTATTTCTTAACAAGGCGCTTCCCCTGATGCCTCCTGACTGGCAGTTCTGCTATTTGGGATGTAATGAGTACGGAGGCTTTTCTGATTTCAAGGAAAAGATCAATGATTATTTTGTCATCCCTAAGGCTGCATGGGGAACGCAGGCGTATATGGTTCGCGGAACAGATGCCATGCAAAGGCTCTTGTTCCATATGCAGGATATAAAAATGCAGATAGACGAGCAGCTTGCCACTTATATTCTTCCAAGCAGTGGATTGAAATATTATAGCGTTTTTCCTTCAATGGTATCGCAGGACTTTGACAATTTGAACAGCGATGTGCAGGACCCGAAAGCCAGAACCCGGACTAATTTATTAAATTAAATATATGACAATAGGACAATGGTTTGAAAACGGATGCCCATACTCGGAAGGGGTTGAATTATATAAGCAGTTTGGCAAAAGCGATAACTTGAAAGAGCTGTTCAAAAATGAAAATGCCTGGAATAAAAATAAACTTCATTATGAGTTAAGCAAATTGGTACATCTGTCCCCCGTCCCGGAAGCCCCTGTAAGCTCAGGTCCCGAACCTGCAGAACCTACTATACCCACAGAAGCGGTATCATCCGGATGGTTACATAAAATAATAATGTTCTTTAAATCCATTTTTAAACGATGACAGTTGAAGAGGAATTAATGGAGAGAAAGAAAAAGCTTGAAAAGGAGCTGGCGGAAGTGACATCCGAATTGCGTGAAATCATATATAAGGATGAAAAGGAACTCATGAAAATACACCACAAAAAATGACAATAGCCGACTGGTTCCATATAGGTTGTCCCTATTCTGAGGGAGTTGAATTATACGCTCAATTTGGGCGTAATTCTACTTTATTGTCAAATTTCAAATCAAGGCAAAACAAGTTCAATACCGATAAACTCCATTATGAATTAACCAAGCTCTTGCCTCAATCCCCACACCTAACGGTGCCGACAATTGTTCACAGTCCACAGCCCACAGAAACTAAAAGCGAACTCGTCATCCGCATAGCAACTGAAGGATCTAACGAAGCTGAGCTAAAGTCCCTCTTAGAAGGGGGCAAGGGGGATGTTGACCAGGATGTGCGTGAAAAATCAATCCAAAATCCCGAATACCTCACACTACTCAGGGAATGTCGCGAAAATTGGAAAAGAGCGACATATTTATTATTGCAGCTCGATCATACCGAGAATGAGGGAACGCGTGAAAAAATGTGCTTTGAAATATTGGATTTACGTCAATCAACACAAGCAGGCTGGGATAAGCTTGACTATTTTGATGAACATGGCAAGTGGCCTGAGCTTTCAAATCCTTTGGTGGTAATGACTGATCCAATTGAATTGATGAAAAGACGTAATACCCTCAGGACTTATATCAGCGGATATAAAAGCGGTAAGAGAAAAGGCCCTATTGCTGAATGGGAAGCGGAATTGGATATTATAAATAAAAAGCTTTCATGAATACATTACCGGCAGAGAGCAATTTCGACAGGATATTATCATGGTACATGGATAAGGATGATAAGAAGCCTGATCTGCCGGATAAGCTATTGCAGGAATTAAAGCGGTGGGAGCAGGCTAATTTATGGCTTGAAGAATGGGGAGGATCTATAAAGGTTGTCCCTTTGATGACTGAAAAATATGGGTATTCTCCTGCTACTGCTTACAGGGATATTGCCAATGCAAAAAAACTATTCAGTAAACAGGAAGATTGGGACCCGAAGCATAACCGGCATTTATTATGGCAATGGGGTTGGAAAATGATGTTCGAATGCCGTACAGAAAAGGATTATGATTCCGCCGCAAAATTCTATAGGCAGTTATGCGTACTCAATCAGAAAGACGGAGACCCCGATATTCCCGATTTTTCAAGGAATCATTTTATCCAGATTAATATTGTTGCAGATCCTGCAAGCCTTGGATTCAAAAGTACTACGGACGTAGATAAGATGTATGAAAAATACATGACCAAAAAGAAAAAGGTTATACCAATTGGATCAGCCGAATAGCAATATATTAGAGACGTATTACAATTCGCCTCAGTTACGGTCCATCCTTATTGATGCGCCGAATGATTATAATGTAATGGGCCGTGGTCTGGGCAAAACAAGCGGTATCCTTGCTTATAAAACCCTTCGGAATTTAAAATACATGCCGAGGGCTTGCGGAGCAATTGTTCAGTCCACTTACCAGGCATCAATGACCAGAGTACTCCCTTCCCTTATTGCAGGCTGGGAGCGTCTTAATTTTATACAGGATGTTGATTATGTCATAGGTAAAAAACCGCCGTTAAAATGGAAATGGATTTCCCCTTTTGAGCCTCCTAAAAAATGTGATTACTTTTTATGGACCGCTTGGGGAAGCGGTATGTATTTCATATCCCAGGACATGAAAGGTAGCAGTAATGGATTGAATCTTGCGTGGGTTGCCGGTGATGAAGCCAAATATCTGGACTATCAGCAATACCTTGATGAAACCTTCCCTACATTGCGCGCTGAGCATAATAGGTACGGCGAATTGCCTTTTCATTGTTCACAGTTATTTGTTACATCCATGCCAACGGCTGCAGATGCAAAATGGATTCTGAAAATGGAAGATCAGGTAGATCTTGAAAAGAAGGCACTACTTGATAATATATTATTCGAAGTACTTGAATTAAGGAATGCATTTCCATCAGCACCCAAATATAAGAAGAAGGCAATATCCAGACGCCTCTCAATACTTGAAGAAATGGCTAATAATATCCGCCGAGCCATCAGGAATGATGACGGGGAAATTATTGAAGATGGATTTACATTTTATCAGGAGGCTTCGTCTATAGAGAATGTTGCAGTACTTGGTGATGCATACATAGCCAAGATGCGCCGTACCATGCCGGACTTTATATTCAATGCAGAAATATTGAATATCCGTCCAGATACTATTGATGGATGCTTTTACCCTGATCTGCGTATTGAAGATGTAAAGCAGGGAGGTCATACATATGTAGGATTCAATAACCCATATATTGAATCATTGAACTATAACTTCCAGCGTATAGGTAATGTCAACTGCAGCATGGATGCAGATTGTAATACCAACCAGCCATTGCGTATAGCTATTGACTGGGGTGCAAAGATCAATTCAATGTCCATCACACAGCCACACCCGGAAGAGAACGCATTGTATTTTATTAATGAATTGTTTGTAACAGGGGACGAGTTCCTTGATCACCTGGCTATGGACTTCATTAACTATTATGCACCGCATCATAAGAAGGAAGTACTTATTATACCAGGTCATGATGGTAACAATGAACAGGCCAATAGTAATATGACCTATATAGAACAGTTCAGCGCCATCCTGCGTAAGCATAAATGGACCGTCATTGTTGTAGAGCGCAGGAAGGCACCTACCCATGCAGAGAAGTATTATCTTAATCATATCATCTTATCTGAGGCAGATCCAAAGGTACCCAAGGTTCGCTTTAACAGGGACAAGTGCAAGTACACTATTAACTCTATGCTCAATGCACCGGTGTATCAGGATGGCACTGGTCGCATACGTAAGAACAAGGCAAGCGAACGCAATGAGAACATAGAACCTGAGGACGCTACACACCTCAGTGACACCTTTGACATGCAAGTAGAGTATGCATTCGGCAATCAGTTGCATACATACGAAGACTTCCAAGACAACATCTCATAGTCCCCTCCAATCATAGCTCCCCTAATTAATAGCAGATATCATCAGCAGGATTTGCCATGCAATTGCATTTGCGCCTCAGCGTGTGGCAGGCTCGATTGTGATAAAATGAGAATAAGAAGCTAACATTTATACTTTAAATATTTCACAGTTAAAATTTTACAAATAAAAAAATGAGAATAGAATACTCAAATGTTATCTGTCCTTCGCTAAACCTTCGGAGTAGTCGTACTTCGTGATCATGAATTTGATATCTGTATCGGGTTTAATATCGGAAATGGAAAATGGAAAAGAATTTTCCATCAGGTTCTATACGGCGAATAAATCCACAGGCAAGGGAGGCCAGCGAATTGAAGTTGAAAAAGCAGTATTGCACAAAAAGAAAAAAGACACAAACCCAAATGATGCGCAATCCGTAGAAACCACAACTCACAAAAGGAGAAACCCACAGCACTACAGAAATGCTACCCGGAATATAAAAATAGTTTCTTCCGGACAAATAAGGAAGGTACACATATGGCTGATTACAGAATTCAACGGTAAAAAAGTTATCTAAATGGAAGAAGTAAATAAGGAAGTTGTTGTCAATGATGAAGCGTCACACGCCTTCATTGTGAATCATGGCGTTTCCATATCTATGGGTCCGCTTGATGTAGCTTCTTCTGCTCCCAAGGTAGCACATAAGGAACCGGTAGCTAATATTTTTGGCATTAATGATATTGCAATATGGGGGGAAGACAATCTTTTCCCTCAGAATGTTATTGCAGATGCTGAATTTTCAACACTTATACAACCCACATTAGAGTGGAAGGCTTCTGCTCTATTTGGTGGCGGAATACAATATGGGTTTAAAGAAGTAAAACCTGATGGCACCATCAAGCGCACTCCGAAAATTGATGATCCTATTGTAAACGAATTCTTCCGCAGGACAAATATTAACAGGTACCTGCGCGAAAGTATTACAGATCTGTATTGGTTTTACAATCCTTTTCCATCTGTAATGATGTCAAGGGACCGTAAGAATGTGGCAATGCTGAAACGCAATGATGCTTCTTTTTGTCGCTGGCAAAAACAAAATCCCAATACCGGACTTATAGATAATTGCTATTTAAGCGCACGGTGGAATTTTGGCAGTGGAACATCATCTGAATTTGTCACACAGATTCCGACCATTGATCCGTATTTTGATCCTGCTTATACAGTAAGGCAAAGGGACGAGTTTCAATACATATATCCCCTGTCTTTCCCTACACCTGGTAAGACATATTATAGCCTTGCCGCATGGAATACCATTCGCACTTCCAAGTGGTTTGAACTGATGAAGCAGATTCCTATTTTCAAAAATGCAATCATCGAAAATCAGGCCTCCATAAAATACCATATTGAAATATATACATGGTGGTGGGAGTGGAAATATCCCGATTGGCAATCACTGGGCAAGGAAGAAAAAAGAAAACTCAGGGAAGCGGAATTGAAAAACTTCAATGACGTGCTTACAGGTTCCGCCAATGCCGGTAAAACATTGATGACTGCCGCGCGTATTGACAATGGAGAGGTTAAACCCGGATGGAAGATCACTGCCATTGACAATAAAATAATGTCCGGCTCTTATATAGAGGATTCGCAGGAAGGAAGCACGCATTTTCTTTATGCATTGGGTGTAGATCCAACTTTGATAGGCCAGGCGCCTGGCAAAGGCATGGGTGCCGGTAGCGGATCTGATAAGCGCGTAGCCTTTAATCTGTATTTGCAAAATTGTCACATGCATGAAAGTATCATCCTTGAACCCCTGTATTTCGTAAGGGACTACAATCATTGGGACCCGAATTATGAATTCTGGTTCGAACATGATCCTATTTTGACTCAGGACAAAGTTTCAGACGCACCAAAACAAGCCGCACAAAACCAATAAGATGCTATTTAAGACCATAGATGAACTTCGCAAATATGTAGCCATTTCGCTGGCCAGTGATTTTTCTGTGATTTCTCCATTTATAGCTTATTGTGAACTGCGCTATATAATTCCCCTGATAGGCAAGGAGCAGTATGATGAACTAAATGAAGCATACAATGCGGAGGAACCGGAGCTAAGCGATGAACAAACTGCCCTACTTGAAAAACTGCAGGCTGCGCTTGCCAATCTATCCTATCTCGAAAGCTATGATGAATTGCAATTGCAGATATCTGATAATGGTATCCGTATAATTTCTGACGGCACTTATAAGCAAGCGTTCCAATGGCAAATAACTAATCTTAAATCAAGCAATATCCGCCGTGGATTTGCTTATATGGATGAGGTTCTTGCATACCTTGAGGCAAACAAGGATACATTCACATTATGGGCGGACAGCGATGCTTATACGCAGAGTAAGCAGTTCCTTATAAATACAACGGATGATTTCAATAGCTACGTCAATATAAGCGCTTCTCGTAAAACATTCATGGCTTTGTGGCCACTGATGAAAAAAGTAGAATTATTCTTTATTGTTACCCGGATAGGGAAGGATTTATACGATGAAATTAAAGCGGAGATATTAGAAGATAATGTATCCGACGATAATAAAATACTGCTTGACTATTTAAAGCCGGCCATAGCTCATTTTACTGTGGCAAGAGCTGTGATAGAATTACCAATGGAGATAACGTCCACGGGTTTCTTTATAGATAGTATTAAAGCCGGAAGCGATAGTTATTTGGAGCGCACTCCGGGGGATGTCAAGTTACTGTCTGAAAAGAAAAGCCTGTTGGAACAGGATGCAGAAGGATACATGCGCCAGCTTATCACCTATCTCGATGCCAATGCATCTGAAGATAAATATGCAGCTTATTTTGATAGTACCTATTATACTGCTCCGGCAGATTCTTCCACAACTGAATTTCACGAATGCAACATATGACGACAAAAGAAAAAATAGACTTGGGGAAATTGGTTTCCCTGGTAGCAGGATTTATAGCTATAGTTTCCTTCGGCTGGAAGGTAGTATCTGTTGGATATTCCATCAAGGAAAATCAGGACATGATGAAAAAGGATATTACCGAGGTAAAACAAACTCAGGTAACCCATGGACAAAGCATTAAGGAAATAAAAACCGATGTGCAGGAAAATAAAAATGATACTAAGAGTTGTCATTTTGAGATAGAAGTGCTTTGTGAAAAACTACATCCATTAATTCAAGACAGGAGTTGTAAATGATAAAAGGAATAGACATATCAGGCGTACAAGTGATCACCAATCCGGAAGCATTAGCCAGGGAAGGTCTATCATTCTGTTTTGTTAAGGCCACGGAAGGAACAGGATATACTAATCCTAAACTTTCCGCACAGGTATTTATAGCTCATAAATGTGCAATGCTTGTGGGTCTATACCACTTCTTTCATCCGGAAATGGATGCCAAGGCTCAGGCTAACCATTTCATTAATGAATATAAAAAGATAAAGACAGATTTACCACCCGTATTAGATCTGGAATGGGGATTACGTGATAGATGGACTGAATTAACCCTTTCTGCTCGTATTGCAATGGTATTGGTATGGATTGATATGGTAAAAAAAGCAACTGGAAAGAATGTTATTTTATATACCAATAATGCTTTTTACAGTCAATATATAGATTCCCCGGGAACAAAGGTATTGTTTGGGGATTGTCTATTATGGCTGGCACAATATAATTGCCCGGCTCCCAAAATCCCACAGGACTGGATCACTTATCAATTCTGGCAATATGGAACAGATAAAAATATCAAGGGAATTAACGAGGTGGATGTGGATATTTTCAACGGAACTATTGAACAGTTAAAAGCGATCTGCGCATAAATAATACTATGTTTCAATTCATAAAAGATACTTGCAAAGAATCAGTAGGGAATAAATTTTCTGCTAAAAGGTTACAATCATATTATATGGTTTTAACAGCGGTCCTTCTTGCCTTAGGGCATTACGTTTTGACCGTATTAGGCACTACCAAATCACTGCCATCAAAACCCGATGATATTCTTAAATACCTGGAAGCAGACAGATGGATGATCATTATTCTATTAGGTGCGGCAGCAATATGGGTTGGAGCAGCAACATTCGCACAGATAATGAATGCTAAAAACGGAATCAAGGTAGATGAAATAAAGGAACCAACAATACAACAATAATATAAATAATTACGAGGCGTATGATACTGAAACTTTTAATTATTATTATTATGAAAACGCCAATCTCGTACTATGGCGGAAAGCAGACTATGTTACAACATATTCTTCCGCTTGAACCAAAACACAATTTGTACACCGAAGCTTTTTGCGGTGGTGCTGCATACTATTGGGCTAAACAGCCAAGCGAAATAGAAGTTATCAACGATATCAATGGAGAGGTTGTAAATTTTTATTCTGTCTTACAAACAAATTCCACGGAACTTGAAAGCCTGATCAAGTCAACCTTGCACAGCAAAAAAATGCATCATCATGCAGGAATTATTTACCAGAACCCCGAATTGTTTTCAACTGTTCAGCGTGCTTGGGCATTATGGGTTTTATCAACTCAAAGCTTTGCATGTATTATAGACGGAACATTTGGATATGACAGAACCTCTAATAGCTGTGCTAAAAAGATATTTAACGCGAAAAAACGCTTATTGTCAGGTGAATATTCGGAAAGAATAGAAAAAACACAAATTGAAAGCAGGAATGCAATCGATGTTATAAGGACAAGAGATTGCGTTGATGCATTCCATTATGTAGATCCGCCTTACTTTAATTCTGATTGTGGACACTATGGAGGTTATTCCGAGCAGGATTTCTGCAATTTATTGGATTTATTATCGGGCATAAAAGGCAAATTTCTACTAAGCTCATATCCATCTGATATTCTGGCTAAGTATGTGAAAAAAAACAAATGGAAACAGCTACAGTTTAAAAAAGCGGTAGCAGTTTCGGCAAAGGCTGTAAAAACAAAAATAGAAGTAGTAACCGCTAATTATTCAATATCATGAGAAATATACCTTACCTTATTATAGCAATACTGCTATTTATTATTTTCTGCCTTGTTCAATGTGGAGGACGTAAAGAAAAAAACATTACGCCGGCCACATCTGAAACGAAGACCATCATTCATTCCGATACGGTGTATATTCATGATACTTCCGAAAGGAAAGTATATATACCCGGTTCAAAGATATTCCGTCACGATAGTTTGTATTTTGCTTATCCGCAATATATAGATACTGCCAAGATCCTAAAGGATTATTATACCGAGTTTACCTATAAGAATGAATTCAGGGATAGCAATCTGTATGCACTGATCATTGACACATTATTCCGGAACAGGATTACCGGAAGAGGCATTGTATATAAAATTCTCCGTCCGGATAAGATCATTACCAATACTATTGAGGTACCAAAGAAACAACCTTGGATTCGCGGCTTATTGGGACTGGAATCGGGATATATGCCTGCGCTTCCTTCAATGGGCAAGCTAACTTCAATTACGCCCGGAATAATATTCCTTTCCCGCGTCGACAATGCCTATTATTTCGGATATAATACCCTTGACCGGTCATACCATATGGGAGCATACATTAAAATCCATTTCGGAAAGTGATCCCTGTAATACTAAAATATCGCAAACCCTTATTCAGTCGCTGGATTGCGTGTTTCCTGCGCTTGCTTTTTAAAGTCCCCTTTAGGGGATTTAGGGGTAAATCCGCAATTCGAAATTCGCAATCCGAAATTGAAAGGATTTCCCTGGTACCTGAAAAGTTCTCAGACCTTTCACCTGTTCAGTTTCTTGCGTATATACATATCGTATTCCTTCGCATCAATGATTTATTTATTCCAATTGAAGGTAAAGGAGATGTTCGGTACACACACAGGGATGCAAAGGAAATGGTCAAGGTCCGCATCAGATTACTATATCATTTACTTGGTGTTGAATACAAGCTATGGAATAAGTTAGATCCCGAGCAGATCCTTGCCATGCTTTACCTGACGGATTTCCTTTTCAAAAAAGAAACTATCAGCAAAAACTATATCCGTTCTTATTCAATTTCCCCTTCGGCAAAGTTATCATCCTGGAAGGATATTGAGTTAAAGTCCCCTTCAGGGGATTTAGGGGTCAATCTACTTGGTCCCGAACACCTGCTTATAGATACCTGTATTGCAGAATTAGGCTTTGCCGATAAATACTACCGAAGCTATAAGAAAAACGCATCAGAAGCCGATTTAAACCAGTTTATAGGCATTTTTTACAGGCCTGCAGAAAACGGGAAGCGTGTGGAATTCAACAATGATAATGCAGACTTATATCTGGATATAATTGCGAAATGGCCTATTGAGGTGAAAACCGCAATTATACTATGGTACGAAGCCTGTATATCTATGTTCCCTAAACAGTTCCCCAATGTCTATTCCAGTAATAATGAATCCAAGGCAAAGGATAAGGGCTGGCTTCCTGTTTTCCTGGCTATGTCCGGGGATAAGTTCGGACCATACAGGGATACACTTATGACGGAAACATCTGTATTCCTATCTGAAATGGATAACAGGATAAAGGAAATAGCAGAGCTAAAACAAAAATATAAATCCAGATGAACAGGGGAGATATCAATGACCTTTTTAAGGATATGTGCTATAATAATGTCCTTATACAATCAGGGGGTGAACCTGAAACGCATTTCGGACGTGTTATTATTTCCGCAGCACCTTTCCAGAAAATGGATATAGAATCTTTTTTGGGTAAGATTCGCAGCTCTGCTAATTTTCCATACCTTCTTTTGGCACAATATGATTATCACTATGGGGATAATTTTTCCGATAATATACAGAAGAATTTCAACATCAGTTTTTTTATTCTTGACCGGCCGGAAAAAGACAATCCCGATTCCATTGATTCAAGACTTGGAAAATGTGAAAGGATAGCAGAACAATGCATTGGATATCTAAGGTATAAATTTCGCAATTCTACTAAAAGCAGGATGCATATTGGCGATGTACAAGGAGAAGCTATAGGACCTGTCATGGAAAATATTTATGGAATAAGAAATGATATAACGCTTTTGTTCCCTTCAAACGCGCAGCTTGCCATCAATCAAACCGATTGGCGCGCACCACAGGATTTTATATTACCAAAGGATCTGAAATAACATGAGTGTATCAAGAGTAGATGAGAACAATATTATAGATTGTGCGCGCAATCCACTTTATGTGACCTTGCAAACCAATAACTATCTTACTGCTTCAGGGGTGGCCTCTGTTATTGTATTGGAGTTCACCAACAATCCAGCAGATGGGGATACTCTTGTGGTTACATGGGCTTCCGGATCTTTACACTTTACTTTTAAAACAACTCCTGATAAAAGCGGACTGCAACTTCCGGAATACACTTCAGGTACCCTGTTCAATTATATAAACAATACCCTCGTTCCTGCGTTGCTTGCCAATTACACGCTGAATGAATACTTCTATTTTAATACAGCCACGGGGACCTCTCCTGTTAGCCTTACAATGACTGCAAAGAATACAGGTGCCGCATATACCATAAGTTCCGTTACAAGCAGTACAGCGGCCTTTGCCACCTCAGGAGCAGTAGCAGGGGTTACACAGGTTAGGCGTTCCGGTTTCAATATAATTTGTGATGTATATATTGAGGGGACTCCTTATTATACCAAAGCGGTGGCGCTTGATGCGGTTCCTACTGACCAGGGCTTTGCCACCTTTGTTTTTGACAACGAGATACGCGCATACCTTGGCAGCGACAGGCCTGGGCCGGGGGATTCTTCTCCGCATGTTTGCCCTAATATGATGAAGAAATATTACTTCAAGTACGGGGAGCAATATGGTGGCTCTGCCAAATTCATGGAAACCTCAGATATAAAAAAGGCTGTCCTCTCCATGCAGAACTACGAGGTATGGCGTGACCATAATTTCCAATTGGATTTTTTCAGCAATGCACCTATAAAATTCCTTACCAACCAGCCACGGAAAAAACGTATAAGCCCGGATCAGGATGAATGGTTATATTTTTTCCATGATGAAACCGGAGACCTGGATATGTATGTGGATATTTATTATACAGATGGAACGAGTGAACTGGCCTATAATATAACCTCAGGTTCACAAACAGGTCAGCTTATATACCGGCTACCTGCAGGATTTCATAACAACCCTGATATTGGTTCTGCACATCCGGGGAGGCAAATTAAGAAATATGTTTTCAGCGCTAAAAGCCAGGCCAGCGGGACTACCTCGCAAAGCATTGAATACACAATTGATCATAACTTCTATAAGAATAATTTCTTTCTGTTCTTCCGCAATATGCTGGGGGGATATGATACTCTTTGGTGCAGGGGGGATATGATCTCAAACAAAAATTATGTGTTTTCTGAATGGTCCCCGATTCTTCCACCTGATTATCATGTGGGGGATGCGGCTATTATTCAGCAATTGGATAGCAATTTAAGGGGATGGGAGTTCAATACAGGATGGATAAGCAAGGATTATAAGGAATATCTGGATGAATTTTTTTCTTCCCCGGATAGATTACTTATCTCAGATAGTTTCCTGTTACCGGTAAATATAGCAGAAAGTGAAATAGTGACCAAAGATACATCCGCTACCACCTTCATGTATAACTTTAAACTCAAGGCAGCTTTTGAAAATTAATGGAAACACCTGATAAAAATAAATTGCTTGAAGAGTGGGCGGAAATCTGCCTGCAACAATTTATCAAGGCCATTGAAAAACGACATATTGGCGTAACAGGAAATCTTGCGGCCAGTTTTAAAAAGCATGTCGATGCGTCTGCAAATGGAGATATTGATAAGATAAATTTTATGTATCTGCTCTATGGAATGTATGAGGATATGGGCGTTGGAAAAGGCACTAACCTGTCCGGGGTAAAATCTAACAGCGCTTCCAGGCGCTTAGAAGGAAAGCATGGGGGTAACAGACGCATAGCCAAAAAATGGTATAGCAAAACGATCTATTCCCAGTTGATACGCCTTGCCGAATTAACCCAACAATACTATGGGAATATGATTATAGGCAGGATCATCGAAGAAACACCTGAAAAATTGGAGGTAAAATTATGAGCAGCAATACCGAAAAACGGACTGTCCAGATCATTATTGACGGAACTCAGGCTGCTACCACGCAAAAGCAGATGATATCTGACCAGCGTATCCTTAAAGGTGCTTTTGAAGCATCCGGGGATGCATTGGAACGCGCCAAAATTGCCCAGAAATATCAGGAAATAGGTGTTAAGGTAACCGAACTGAAAACACAGCTATATGGAATAAAGCAGGCACAATCTGAGGTTAATGATAAGCTCGATGGCGCTGCCGGTGCTTGGGGCCGTATAAAAGAAATAGCTCTTGGTTTCCTTACCGGCGAAGCCATAGAAAAGGGTTTTGAAAAACTTGTGGAGTTCGGGGAAAAGGTAATTGAGATATTTGCTGAATCAGAAATTGGCGCAAGGAAGTTATCCTCCGCGCTTCAAGCCATGGGTGGAACCAAGGATGAACTCGGGGAACTGAATGCACAATCTGAACATCTGACCAAGACCGGGATATTTTCCAAAGATGCCATCAGTGATATACAGGTGATGTTATTGCAATTCCGATTAACTGCCACCCAGGTGCAGCAACTGACGCCCCTGGTTGCCAATTTTGCAGCGTCCACCGGACAGAATATAGATGCTGCCGCTAACATCGTAATGCGCGCGGCAGAAGGGCAAACCAAGGCTTTGGCACAATATGGAATTGTAATGCAGGATACAGGAAGTAAATCTAAAAACCTTGCCGAGATCACCAGACAGCTTGAAAAACGTTTTTCCGATATGGATGGAACAATTGCATCCACTACTACAGGTGGCGCATTGGCCCAAATGAAAAATACCTGGGAAGAAATTGAGGTTACACTTGGAGGCTTTGCCGCAAAAGCTATTACACCTGCGTTAAAAGCGATCAATGAATTTGCACATGGTGTTCAGGAAAGTTTCCATAATATACACGAAGAAAGTGAGGCATTGGAGGAGCAGAGGGTTGGGTTATTATCTCTTGTTCATGCAATACAGGATACAAATGAAAAATCGGAAGTTCGAAAATCATTAATGGCTGATCTGCAAAAAGAATATCCTGACTTCCTTGGTAACCTCAATGCTGAAAAAGTTACCAATGAAGAGCTTGGAAAACGTTTGGAAGAAGTCAATGCACAATATCTCAAAAGAATAGTTTTAGAATCAAATAAAGAAGATATTGAAGCAGCCAGTAAAAAGATCACTGCAGCTTATAAGGAGCAAGGGATAGCCATAAAGGAACTTGAAGCTTTGAATACAAAATACCATCAAAGTATCAAAGATGCCTCAAAAGGTGGAAAAGAGCAAATAGAAGATGTATTCGGATTTAATACTCAAGGACAGGCGTTGGATATTAAAATGGATTTTATAAAGGTCATCGATAAACAAACGGAGGCCATAAAAAAACAAGTTGATGCTGAAAAAGAATTGAAAGATGCTCATGAACTTAATGACAAAATACTCAAAATATCTGGTGTTCAAAAGATGCTTGATGAAGAAGCTGCCGCAAATGCAAAAAAGTTAGCTGCTGAAGCTGCCAATGCTTCAGGGGATGATGTAACTAAAAAAGGTCTTGCAGATATTGAGAAAGAAAAGGAACGGAAGAAAAAAGCCTATGAAAAACTATTGCAGCTTCGGGAAAAATTCAATCAGGATGTCATTACTCTTGAACAGTCCCTGCAAAATTCCATGGCACAAGCGGAGCAGGATGAATTTAAGCGTGAATTAAATAATCTTGAAGCCAAGAATAAAAAACAAAAGGATGATGCGGATAAAATCGTTTCCGAAGCCAGGGTCCGTCTGAAAAATGCGGTCACGGAGCGCTTCATGACCCAGAAGGAAGCAGATGAGGAACTGCTTACCTTACAGCACAAGAATGCTGCTGCCAAGCTTGCCATTGATAAGCAATCCATCAGGGAACGCGGGGAGATAGAATACAAACAAGCGCTCAGGGACCTCGAAAAATACTATACCGATGAGCGTGTTTTAATAGCGCAGGAAGAAGCGGACGGAATCATTACCCATGGACAGTCGGTGGATAAAATCCATGAGCTTGATAAGAAATATCTTACGCAGAAAATAAACCTGCAAAAGGATTACGGCAAGGATTCCACCAAGGAAGAAAAAGCACTGGCAGATGAAAAGATCAAAATACAGAACGAGGAATGGAACAAGGAAAAGGATCGCATTCTCAAGGCTGCTGAATTCCGTGTTAAATATGCAAAGAAAGGCACGGATGAGGAACTGCAGGCGAAGATAGACCTGATTCATGCGCAGACAGATATAGAGCTGCAAAATACCGAATACACCGAGCAGCAAAAACAACAGATCATTGCTGCCAGCGAAGAGGCTATAGATAACCTCCGCATGGAACACCTGAAAGGGCAATTCCAAAAGGTAATGAAATTTGTGGATGAACTTAAAAAGGGGGTTGATGCCTACTACAAATATCTTGACACCAAGGAAAACGCGCAGCTTGCCATTGATAAAAAGAATACGGATATAGCCATCCGTAATGATAATGCAGAGACAAAAAAAGCCAAGGATAATATTGAGGATCTGCTTGACGAAAGGAATATGTCTGCACGGCGTGCTGAAAAGGAAAAAAAGAAAATAGATGATGAAAGCGCCAAGCGTCAGAAAAAATTGCAGGATGATATTGATGCCAAGGATAAGCAGGTAAAACATGACCAGGCAGTCCGCGCACATGAGCTTGCCATATTTGATACCACCATAGCAGGAGCAAAGGCCGTGGTAGAAGCATTGCCGAATATTCCCCTGAGTATTGCAGTGGGCGCTATAGCCGCTACAGAGCTTGGATTCATCATCGGGGAAGGAGTGCCTGAAAACGCTGCCGGTGGCCCTCCAGTGGGTGCTAAAATGCCTGTACGCGGACAGCAAAGCGGAAAGATTCATAATACAACATGGGAAGGGATAGCACGTGGTGGATATTATTCCACCCCTACACTCTTCATTGCCGGGGAAGCTCCGGGACAAACCGAATATATTATACCCGGTACAATGATGCGCAATCCTGCCATTGCCAATATTGCCGGTATGCTGGAAAGCATCCGGGTGGGTAAGGAATTCGCAGCCGGTGGCTTCGTTTCCAATTCCACGGCCAGCCTGGTCCCGGTAAATAACAATAGTAATACCACCAATGATATCAGGGAGCAGCAAATGATCGAGGCATTGAATCAGAATGCGATGATCATGCTTACTCTTAAACAAAGGCTGGATGACCCTGTGCCTTCCAGATCCTTTATTGTTTATCAGGATCAGCAAAACGCGGACAATACCATCAATAATATTAAACTAAGCGCACAGGGAGGCCGATAATGGGAATAGAACTGATCAGTACTGATACAGGCGAAATACTGGACATCCTTCCGGATATTGCCATCTCTATGGAGTTGAATAATCCTTTGTTCAATTCTGAGGTAATAGAGGGTTCATACTCCTATCCTATAAGCCTGCCTTTCACTCCAAAAAATGACAGGTTTTTCGGACACCTTAAAAATATTAAAAACAGAAGAGCTATCCCTGATAGCTGGGATTTCAGTATTCGTTTTAATGGGATAAAGATGTTGGAAGGGAAGCTGGTTTTTATTTCTGCCAGCAAGAACTACCAGATGAATTTCCTTTTTGACGGGGGCGCCCTTGCTGCCTTGATGAATAATACCTTGTTAAAGGATCTTCCCTGGGGGGAACCGGAACAGATAAATGATTTTTATGAATATATTGAATACAACATTAGCGCCAGTGCGGTGGATTATCTTGCGTTTTACGATATCTATGGTACGAATGCAATAACAAATACAATTGACACCTGGCACACCAATGCTTCCACCACAGCAGCGCATCTTGCTAATACAATTAATACGCTTGGATTTACCGGATATGATGTAACAGTTTCAGCTTCGGGATCTACACTAAGGGTAACCGCCAATAAAAAAGGGGCATTTCAGTTATATGACTTTGATTCAAAAATCGGATTGTTTTATTGGAATGGGGCTAATCCTAATTTTGATCCGCCTACAAATCCATATGGCAAAATTGGTGGAGGACTTTCGCCAATTGTAGTTCCCAATACGGATACATGGGCAAATCTATTTGTTAATCCAATTGGAATAGCAACACATATGGATTCAGGGAAGGATTGGAATTTCCCTGACGTAAAATATTGTTTTCCCGTTTTACGAAATGATGATGCATACACCTCCTCCAATGCATCCTATAAAAACTATATCAATTACTATGATGATTCGTATTTCGCCAACCTTGATCCGGGCCATGGATCTGCAGGGGATAGAAGATTCGCCATTTCCCCACAATTCTTTTTATTCAGCATTTTTGAAAAAATAGAGGAACTGACCGGATATTCATTTACCGGAAATTCATGGAATGATGCGGAATTCCAACGTCTTTTTGTGTATAATAATGTTCTGATGGATAGAAAAGGTACGGTAGGAAGTGATGATTATAATTTCTGGACTAATTACATCCATCACGGCGATCATATGCCGGAAATGACCGCATTCCAATTGCTCAATTATTTCCGGCTCACTTTTAATATCGGTGTTTTTATTAATAATAAAAGCAAGGTAATAACGCTTACTCCTGCAGGGAATATTTTAAGTTCCACGGAACATACAGATGTCACTTCATTCTTTGAAAAGGAGTATGTTTTGCTGCCCACCGATGCCAAGGCCATCAGGAGTATTGAATATTCCATTGATAGCAGTGATGCTTCCATGGCGCAGCACATGCCGGATATTTCCAAATATATTATTGTACCACCTGTAAGTACGAATGCGTCCTTACCCACCGATGTAGATCCGAATGTCCTATGCCTGGTGCAGGATGAAAATAAATATTATATAAGCAGCTTTGATACTTCTGCCGTACCTGTTATTGTCTGGGATTCATTCAGTGAAAACTTATATAATTACAGCGAACCCATTCCTGCCTTCAATAGTATCCCAACGGAAAGCATCAATATTGGCGCAGATACTCCTTATGTGGAATATACAGGAGAGGCGGATAGCCTTTATCCTGTTAATCATGGAGCAGCTACAAGAAACTGGAAAATACCTTTTCTGGAACAACCGGCCACCTTTAAGGCTTTTGAACGCGGGAATGGCAGCTTCGGGCTTCGCTGGCTATTTTACCGGGGGATGCAGGATGATGGAAATGGGAATGCCTACCCCTTTGCCACCAATGATGAAAAGGACTATGGAAAGAATACCATCGGGTACTATAGCCTTCACATGGATGGGGACAAGGGCATTTACAACCTATGGTATAAGGATTGGTTCAATTTTCTCAATACTACCAGGATAATTCAAAGGAAATCACATTTTACAGCCGCTGAACTTAGCAGGATAGACTGGGGGCGTAAATACATGATTGAAAATAACCTGTTCCTTTTCAGGAAGATCAGTTTTACCTTATACAAGGATAAGATAGGGGATCAAATGGTTGAGATGCTGAAAGTGTAAGCCTTTGTCATTCTGTAAGAATCTTCATGACAAGTTAATAAAAGTAATTTATTGTATATTTGCTTTCTAATCCTTAAAGCTATGAAATATTCATCCTTCCTGTTTTTGATCTTGATATCCTTTCTATCCTGTACCAAGGATAGTCCCCCAGGTAACGGAATTATTACGGGAGTTCCGGCTGGGAAGGTTAGAATTCAAATTAATTCTTCTTGTCTTGACACCAACAGGGGTGTCTCATGGCAATTCATTCGAACATTTACAAATTTTAGCAGATATTCTGCAGATGGAAAAGGTATCATTCAAATGTTACTGGGCAATAAAGTTGATACCACCTTTAGTTTAACGATTGATAGCTTTGGTTTGACCAAGAGCTTAAAAATAGACGCTTATGGAGTTTCAAATGATTCTACTTATAAGCCGAAACAGCAAAATATTGACACTGTAAAAATCACTATTAGCACCTTTAATGAAGTACATTCTTTTACCAGTAAAAACGGGCGGATAAAGGAATCAATTGCTCTTTAAATAGTTATATTATGAAATATTTATTTGTTATTTTATTATTATCATCATCTTGCTATGCATGGGAGCCAGTTAAACTACCAATTGATTCAACTACTCATTTAGTAACCTATACATCTGTAATAACCGTTGATTCTATTAAGCAGAAGGAATTGTATTCTAATGCAAAAATGTGGATTGGAAGTTCCTTTAAAAACGCAAACAATGTAATTCAACTCGACGATAGGGATAATGGACAGATAATTGTAAAAGGATGTTGTGAAGTTTACATTAATATGCTTGGTGCAACATATTCGGAAGGACTCATGTTTTTTACTCTTACAATTAAATGTAAGGATGGAAGATACAAATATATATTTACCAATTTTACTCATAAGGGCAATCCACGAACATCAGGATCACATGATTGTGGGCCTATAGAAACGGATGAATTTGTAGGTGGTATTTCCGGCATATCTAAAAAGCAATGGAATGATATGAAAATTGATTGCAATTCAAAAATTCAAAATCTCATTGCTTCGTTAAAAGAATCCATGGCACATAAATCCACCGATGAAAAATGGTAGTGTAATAACAAGGCGATGCACATTTTTTATGCAAATATGCACATATTTTAAATTTTATTGTACATTTGTAGTTCTGTTTGGTAGACAGGAACAATAATATGAACGTCCGATTCTTTAGAATTTTTCAAAATCAACCCCGGCTTGGTTATAGTGTCCCGCTTTCGGGACAGAGTCCTTTATTGGCTTCCGTCTACCAACCTATTTCCTTGCCGGGGCTTTTAAAATTATTTCGTTATGGTAGACGGAAGCAACACCACCAAGGAGGCAATCAATGCACTCCGTAATCAACAGATCCGTAAGGAGCTGGATAATCTCTTAAACGATGGGGATTTTGAAGGATTCAATCATTTAAAGGATGAGATCACACAGATCACCTTTATTGTGGCCGCCAACAATTCCAGGAATGCAGACACCCAAAAGGTAGAGGCCGCACAAGTGGAATCCCTGAAACTGATCTATAATTTTTTCTGCAAACTTGAAAAAATCATAGAGGCATAAGCATGAAAACAAATGATGCTTACGAGGCGGAGTATTTCCGCCTCATGGGAAAGGACTGCCTGAGCAGGAAGGAATTCAATACCCTGAGAGATTACCATATTTCCTATACTCCTGTATTGGGTAAAGTGAAATCCGTGAATTCTCTTGCGTTGAAATCCCTGATGAACCACAAGGGCATTACGCTCTCTCAAAAGGCAGAACTGGCACATCACATTGATTGGGAGCAAATGAACAATCTGAGCCGTACTATGAAGCTTTGGCCAAGCATTGATGGTTCATTGATAAAGGAACCAGCACCCTCATGAACGAACCTGTCCTTTCTTAAAACCCATTCACAACCTTCCTTTGTGCTTTTTAAACACTAAAAAGTACAAACATGAAGAAATTAGCATTTTTATTATTCGCAATGGCCTGTGGTCTGTCGTCCATGGTCCGCGCACAAACCCATTCTGAGCAGGCCGCATTGCAGGCCATCACCAACTCCAAGCTGGACCAGGTAATTAGCAATACCGGTACCGGTGGTAGCGCCACGACTGATACTGCCCTCACTACCGTAAAGGTCATGCAGAGCAGGCAATACAACAAGGAAAGCAGCATTGCCGGGCATATTGTCAGTAATGTATCCAGTGATACCTCTCTTACCACGATCAAGGTGCAGCTTGCCTATTTGCAAAATAAATTGAATTCCCTTTCCGGGCATTTCGTAAGTAATGGCGCTACGGATACCGCTCTTACTACTATCAAGGTACAAATTGCATATATGCAAAATAAGCTAAACTCACTGGCAGGACATTTCGTAAGCAATGGAGCCACCGATACAGCCCTTACTACCTTAAAGGCTCAGATAGCATATCTGCAGAATAAGGAGAATTCTATTTCCAGTAATACATCCAGTACGTCTTCCGCAATAAGTTCTTTAAATAGCTATCAGGCAAATTATGCATCGTTTGTTACGGGATGGTCCACAAGCTATATTACGACAAATACAACCACTGCAGTCAAAGCAGGGACGGGGGTTTTACATAACATTCTTGTAGGTACCACAGCGGCCTCCGGGACTATTGCATTTTATGACTGTAATAATTGCACGTCTAATCAGATGGGACAGGTATTGATGACAGGATTTACAGGGGTATTGCCTTTGGATTATATCTTCACAAATGGCCTCACTATAGTAACCGCCGTTGCGGCAGGAAAAATAACCATAGGGTATAAATAGTATTTTTTCCATAAGTAAGGAAAGGGCCGGACATTGTTCGGCCTTTTCTGTTTACCTTTGTATCATCGTTTACGAGGCGATTTGTTTTATTTCACGAAGGACTGGACTGAACTATATTCAGCCCGGTCAGTAGGATAGTGATATCCTTTCTTTTCCTTCGTGGAAAACCGCCTCGTAAGCCTGGCCGGGCCTTTTCAATCTTTTCTAATCCCCTATAAAAGTATTATTTCTGATTTTCGTCATATTCTTCAGGACGAATCGGCGTTATATTTGTTTTAACCGTATACGAGGCGGAGATCCAGGCCTTATCCTTTAAGGTCATTAAAAAAACAAAAAAGTGCAGAAGAAAAACTACGGTTGTCTATTCTGCCAGTCCAATTACAACAGGACACTGGTAGAGCAGCTCAAGGAGTTGCTGGACGAAGGTGACGGTACACCTGTACATTACCGGAATGCCCTTTTCACACTATTAGCAGAACTACTTAGATCCGGCGCGAAACCTGATTCGGAAGTGATTCTCGATCTGAAAAATATGTATGACTACTTTGGTAAGATCGAAAAAACCATGAACGACATAGGTAAAAATTAGCCCACGAGGGCAAGGCCTGAATAGCTTTCCATGCTTGGAAATTTATTTTCCAGTTCATTGGATGGGAGCATTCCAAGTCCGCGCAAATATTTATCTACCTGGTCAAGGCTGGCATGGCGTAGCTGTAATTGCAGATCCTTGAGGTTTATTCCGGACTGGACGGCACGTATAGCGCCTGTGTGCTTCCAACTATATAGTGTGCAACCTTCATCCCCGGTAGGTATATTCAATTCCAGAAGGAACTCCTTATGCCATTTGGTAGGATCATCCTTATGCACCTTGCATTTTCTTGGAGTCAGGTCATGGCCAAACATATATAACTCCTGATCCATTTCCTTATAGTGGGAAAAATGCCGCATCAGGAAGTTGTAAAACTCTTCGGGTATTTTAACAAATTGGGTGGTATTGTTTTTGGCATAGCTTCCACGGACCCTTATTTGCCTTTGATCCCAATCAATGTCCTTTAATTTCAAATTTCGAATTTCTTCCCCCGGGCGGATGAAGCAATAGAATACCAGAGAACAGAATAAATACAAATTCGGGAATCGGTCCCACAGGAGCTTTGCCAGTGCTTTTTGCTGGGAGGGAGTAAATGGTACGTGGGTTTTTTCAGTAGCCGGCTTGAGCCTGATTTTACGGAAGGGGTTGACCTTGATGATTTCCCTGTTCTCCAATTCAATGAAATAAACCTTCATGAAATTACGGTAATTATTCCAGGTGGTGTTACTATTCACCTCAGCCTTATCAGAAACATGATCCATATATGCAAAAGCATGGGATACCTTGAAATTTGGAGCAAGCAATTTGAGCATTTTGTTTTTTTCAAGGAACTCCGTGAAATCCTTTTTGAATACCCTGTAAGTGGCGGCAGATTTATCTTTCAGATCTTGTTTTGATCTGCAGATATCAGCGATATGCTCGGCAAGGGTTTTAACGTATCCCTCCTGATCGGGGAACTTTTCTTCAAGGTATTTAGTGAATTCGGCAATCATTGATTTTGCCTCGGCATACCTTTCTTCCACAGGTAAACGATTGAGTTTACCATACTTCTTTACGCGCTCTAATTTGTTGGAATTTTCATCCCATTCCTTATAGGCTATATGCCAATCCTTGTCGGTTTGACCTTTCGCATCATATAAGGTAGGGAGTTCATAGAAAATTTTTTTCATCATGTCTTTAAGTGCTTTGCAGCACCGGACACAATGTTGTCAATCCTATTCTGTCTATACTTGTCTACGTTAACTTATAACTTATTGATAATCAGCTTTAAATTAACACCCAGCGGAGAGAGAGGGATTCGAACCCCCGGAGGTTTAACCCTCAACGGTTTTCAAGACCGCCGCAATCGACCGCTCTGCCATCTCTCCGCCGCAAAGGTACGACAAAGAGATAAAGCATGCAAATCTGATTGCGATTTTGTAAAATATTGAATTTCAATAAATTATTTAACATTGAAATTTATACGATTATGAAAACTGCAAATCAAGCCCAAGGAAGCGGCTGTATTTTTGTGCCGCCGGAATGATTTTATCCTTGTCTGCTTTTGTAAGTTTGACGAAAGGTGAATGTTCTATGATCACCTTCTCTTTTTTTAAGGTTCGTTTCCAGTTGCCCTGCAAAAATCCGTCATCAAATATACCCGGGGCAAGCATCTCGAAAACACCGGGAACTACCTTTAGTTTTTTCGTTTTATCAAGCAGGAAACTGCGGTCGTTATAGGCAACCATGAATTCATCAAAGGCAGGCAATAAATAAACACCGGATCGTGCATTTTTGATGGGAGTGGAATTCTTATTTACGTATAATACTGAATCGCCGGCTTTTTCTTCCTGTAAGATACTCCTGCATATTTCAATACCTTTTTTGGCATCTATGGTACTTAGGCCGCTCCACCAGCAAAAATCCTTCAGTGTGGCAGGGGAGTGGCTCTGGAAATAGCGGGTGGTGATTTCTGCCAGGGCTTCTTCCGGATTTAGCTTTTTCCGGGCCTTGATCCATTCTTCCAGCAATACAAAACTTATTTCTTTTCCAATGCGCGGCCCCTGGCAGATCAATCCATCCAGCGCAGCACGCAATAGCAGGAAATTGCCACGTAGTCCTTCTGTGGATATACCTTTTTGCTCAAAGGTTTTCACCAGGTCTTTTCTCCCTAGTTTCTTTCCTCCCTGCAAGGCATCAACAATGATCTTTTTGCTTTTCAGCAATGTTTTGTCATCCAGCCCAAACTTCCTGTAATAACTCCCGTATAGGTTAGCTAGGCGGGGGGAAGCCAGTGAAAGCATCCATTGTACATCCTCGGGAGCCATGTAATGCCAGGTGCCCCTCAGTGACCAGCTGCGGATGATCTGCCCCTTGTCAAGGGCGGATTCAATATCGGCTTCCTTACTGCCCGGTAAACGTATTCCCAAGGCCCATTGGGCGCCGTAATAATCCTGTGCCTGCACTGCACCAAACCAACGGACAATATCAGCAGGCTCTGAATATGGATGTTGGGTCAGTAACTGGTTGTGCAGCCTGTAGCGGATAAGTTCAGCAGGTGTCATTGGATGCAAGGATTTATCCTGCAATTATCGTTAAAATTATAGGGATGTTAATGGTTTGTTACAAAAAAACAAAGGCAGCCGAAAGGCTGCCTTGAAAAACAATTATGAAGTATCTTGATTAAACGGTTGCCTTGCCCATCCTTTTTAAATGAATGACATGGGATTTCAAGGCTGTGAAAGCAGAGGAATAAACATTGTATTGAATGTCAAATTCCATAGCAGTTTCCTTCACAAACTGGCTTATTTTCGGATAATGGATATGGCTTATTTTCGGGAAGAGATGATGTTCCACCTGGAAGTTCAGTCCGCCCAGTAACCATGTGAGTAATTTATTATTTGTTCCGAAATCAGAAGTGGTTTGCATCTGGTGCACAGCCCACTCATTATTGATCTTGTTGGATTCCGGGTCTGCATTGGGAAATTGAGTTTTTTCCACCACGTGAGCTAACTGGAAAACGCTGCTGATAAAAAATCCGCAAACAAAAGTTACTATTGCAAAACCTATGAGAGCTTTTAGCAATCCTACCATGAATATCGGCACCAGTATATAACCTGCTATGTATGCGGCCTTCGTTAACCAGAATATGAAGTGTTCTTTTTTACTGAGTTTTTGCCTTTGTGATTCTGAAGTGACTTTTCCTGAAAAATATTTTGAAAAATCATTGTAGAAAATCCACGTAAAATAGGAAAATCCGTAAAGGAAAACCCAGTATAAAAACTGGAAACGGTGGAACCACCTCCTTTTCTGGTCTGCATGCAAACGCATAAATGGTTCAATTTCCAGGTCATCGTCCATGCCTTCAATATTTGTATAGGTATGGTGATTGATGTTGTGTTTTATTTTCCAGAAATAAGCACTGCCACCCAGTATATTCAGGAAGTACGCTGAAGCTTTGTTCAGCCATGAGTATTTTGAAAAACTCTGATGTCCGCCTTCGTGCATGATATTGAAACCGAGCAACGCCAGGTTGATACCGAATAATGCACATAAAATAACGGATAGGAAAATATGCGGCGTAAAGAAAACAAGTATTGTATATAAAGTTGCTGCAGAAAGTATTTGCAGTATTCCCTTAAAGTACAAATTGAAATTTCCCGTGGGTTGTAATTCATTGGTGGAAAAATAACTATCCACCTTGGTTTTTAATGCCCTGAAAAAGGGACTTTTTTGATTGTTAAATGTAATGCTTGACATAAAAATGATTGACAATTGCATACATAACATAAGGACGGACTTTAACGTTCATGCCTGGAGTGAGCCCGGTCAACTAAAGCAGGGCATTGCCTTTATGGTAAGCAGATTACCACATAATTAATAATTGCTTATAAAAAACAAAACCCGCTCAAAATTGATCTGAACGGGTTGGAATATCTTAAGTAAAATATATTTATGCAGCTACTCTTCCCAGTCTCCTCAAATGATATAAATGAGACCTGAATGCAACAAATGCAGAAGGGTAAACATTATAAGTGATGTCGAATTCCCTGGCGGTTTCCATGACCAGTTTGCTGATCATAGGATAATGCACATGACTGATCTTTGGAAATAAATGATGTTCCACCTGGAAATTCAAACCACCCAGTAGCCAAGTCAGCATTTTGCTGTTGGTACCAAAATTTGAAGTGGTTTGTATCTGGTGAATGGCCCATTCCATTTCTATTTTATTGGATTCTTCATTTGCCTGTGGAAAAGAAGTGTTTTCCACTACGTGCGCCAGCTGAAAAACAATACTGATGAACATACCGCATACAAAGGCAACAATGGCAAAACCGATCAATGTTTTCAATACGCCAACAAAGAACATGGGTATAAGCAGATAAACGAAAATATATGCTGCCTTGGTGACCCAGAATATAACATGTTCCCTTCCACTTATCTTTTGTTTTTCAGAGGCAGTGGTTGCCTTGCCGGTTATGTATTTGTAGAAGTCATTGTAAAATACCCAGAGAAAATACGTCAATCCATACAGTATGATCCAGTAATAATGCTGGAAACGATGAAACCAGCGCCTTTTCTGGTTTTCATGTAAACGCATGAATGGTTCAATTTCTATATCCTCATCCATGCCTTCAATGTTTGTAAAGGTATGATGATTCAGGTTGTGTTTTATCTTCCAGAAATAAGAGCTGGCTCCCATAAAATTCAGTGAATAGGCAGATACCCTGTTTATCCAGTGATATTTTGAAAAACTGGCATGGCCGCCCTCATGCATGATGTTAAATCCGAGCAATGCGAGGGTAGCGCCAAACAGGACACAAAGTATTACTGAAATAAATACATTGGGAGTGAAGAAAACCAAAACTATATACAAAGCGAACGCTGCTGATGCCTGCAATATACCCTTGAAAAACAACTGTCCGTTTCCAGTGGGTTGCATCTCATTGCTTGCAAAGTATGCATCCACCTTTGCTCTTAATGCTCTGAAAAATGGACTTTTCTTGTTGTTGAATGTAACTGCAGTCATTTAATAATTTTGACGGTTATCTACCTAACATACTTGAATAAGCTATCGTTCGTGCCAACTGATATATTGACACTGATCAATTGAAATTCAAAAAAGGTTGGTATAAAGACAACCTGTTGTGGAGAATATCGGAGTCGAACCGATGACCTCTTCCATGCCATGGAAGCGCTCTAGCCAGCTGAGCTAATCCCCCTTATCTTGCTTATAACCTTGCATTAAAGAGTATAAAGCCCTGCAAAGGTCGGTATAAATTCACAATATAAAAAGTGCAAGGCAAATAATTGTCGCAGCTCATTGAACTGCAATATGATAATGCAGAATTTAAACAACAGTTCGTAATATTATCATCAGTGAAGAAACTGAAATGATAATCCAGAGTACAATTCCAAGCACAAAGGGTTTTATGCCAACAGCTTTTATGCTTGCCTTGGAGAGTCCGGCGCCGATAAGGAAGAGAGTTACGGTCAGTCCTTTTTTAGCAATAAGCACAAACCATGAAAATATTTCCTTCGATTCAGGAGCTAAATGAATAATGTAAGTGCTTGCACACATGGCAAGGATAAAATAAAGGATGAAATACGGTATCTTTATTTTTTGCCCCTTGCTTTTGAAAATAAAGGTTGTAAAAAGAGCAAGTGGAATGATCCAAAGGGCGCGTTCCAACTTGATGGTTGTTGCAATTTTCAACGCGTCATCGCTGAAATTACTCGCAGCTCCAACTACGGAACTGGTATCATGAATAGCAATGGCTGCCCATACCCCGAATTGCCTGTCCGAAAGGTGAATATAACGTCCGATTTCAGGGAATACAAAAAGAGCGACGGAGTTAAGTATAAATACTATTCCAAGGGAAACTGAAATTTCCTTGTCATTGGCATTGATGAGAGGAGAGACGGCAGCGATGGCGCTCCCCCCACAGATGGCAGTTCCGGATGATATCAGATAGGATGTTTTTGTTTCTATTTTCAGCCACCTGCCAATGAAATATCCCGCTATCAGTACACTTGAAATGGTGCCTATGGTGAAATACAATCCTTCCTGTCCTGCCTTTACCGCGTCAAAAATATTCATTCCAAACCCAAGCCCAACCACAGATACCTGCAAAAGAATCTTTGTTGCTTTTGAGTTTTTGCCGATAAAAGGGTGACCTATGGTTTGTGCCACGATAATGCCCAGAAGTAATGCGATGGGAGGGCTGATAAAAGGAGTCAGGCAAGCCGCGACCAGGATGAAAAAAATGACCTTACGGTATACTTCGGGTAATCCCATTTACTTGAATTCTGCTGCGAATAACGGTAAAAGGCTGATAATGGCAAAATAAATCATACCGAGCTGTCATTGCAAGCGGAGCGAAGCAATCTGTTTCAAGTATTGGGATTCAACCCTATTCCAGAATTGAAGAATTAAAACCTCGTAAGTATTAAAGACCTACAAGGTTTAGATTTTGGAATCAATTAAAATGGAAAAAGAAGAAAGTAACAGCTGCCCATTCTTTCTTCACATTCCTGGCATATCCTATGGTGGAGTAACTGGAATTCTGTACTGTCCCGTCCGGTTTAATATAACCTATTGTAGAATAACTTGAGTTTTGCACAGTTCCATCAGCCTTTACATAACCAACTGTGGAATAACTTGAATTTTGTATAGTTCCGTCACTCTTAATATATCCAATGGTGGAGTAGCTGGAATTCTGGATGGTTCCATCCTGTTTGATATATCCAACGGTGGAATAACTGGAATTCTGGATGGTTCCGTCTTCCTTGATGTATCCTGTGGTGGAATAGCTGCTGTTTTCAATTGTTTGTGACATGAGGTTCAATGAGGTGAATGTCAAAAAGGCGAGTAAAATTAATTTTTTCATGTTTTAAAATAATTGTTGTTACGAAATTAGTGATATTTTAAATGTTTTCTATTGCTTTCAGACCAATTAGTACCTTTTGCCGTTGAAAGGTGAATGCTAATTAATAATACTCGCTCGTCCAAGCGTCCGCTTGGACAGATAAAGTTGTCTTATTTCCGAAAGCGGACGCTTTCGGGAGCGAATTTTGTGCGATAATTTTAATAAGTCCCTATATTCGCAGCAAGAATCAAACCAAATGCAGCAAAAATCCAACCTCGGCCCGGTCATCATTCTTGGGTCCCTTTTCTTTATATTCGGTTTCGTAACCTGGATAAACAGCACCCTGATCCCTTTTTTAAGGGTTGCCTGTGAGCTCACTCCGGTGGAATCCATGTTTGTGACATTCGCTTTTTACATTTCGTATTTTGTAATGTCCCTGCCTTCCTCATGGATATTGGAGAAAACCGGATTCAAGAAGGGAATGATGCTTGGTTTATTCATCATGGCAATTGGGGCATTGGTCTTTATTCCTGCTGCACTTACAAGGCAATACTCCTTGTTTTTAAGCGGTCTTTTTATATTGGGAACCGGCCTGGCATTATTGCAAACAGCCTCCAATCCGTACGTAGCCATAATAGGCCCTATTGAAAGTGCCGCGAAACGCATGAGCATTATGGGGATTTCCAATAAAGTGGCGGGTGTATTGGCGCCGATCATTATCGGTGCTTTGATCCTGAAGGATATTGACAAGAAAATAGACGCCCTTAAATTAATAAGCGGAGAGGAGAAGAACACCGTACTGAATGAGTTGACCAGGCAGGTGATATTGCCATATACCTTAATGGCGGTTTTATTGGTGGGGCTTGCCTTTTTAGTTCGCTACTCATCGCTTCCTGAAATAGAGCAGGAGAGTGAAGAGGACATAAAAGACCTTCCTAAAGACCAGAAAACAAGTATCTGGCAATTTCCAAACCTGATGCTGGGTGCCCTGGGTATTTTCCTGTATGTAGGGGCAGAAGTGGTTTGCGGCGATACCATTATTCTTTATGCTCAATCCATGCATTATCCACTGGAGGATGCCAGGATATTTACCTCCATTGCATTGATAGGAATGGTGGTCGGTTATATCATTGGGATAATCATGATCCCGAAGATGATCACGCAATCCAAAGCCTTAACCATGACTTCTTTGCTGGGGATCTTAGTAACCGCCCTTGCACTGACATCAGTAGGCATGGAATCCATCATTTTCATAGCATCCCTGGGGATTGCCAATGCACTGGTTTGGCCGGCCATCTGGCCCCTGGCTATCCATGGATTGGGTAAATTCACCAAGACAGGTTCAGCTATCCTGGTGATGTGTATTGCAGGTGGAGCTGTTCTTCCTTTGCTATATGCCCGCCTGGCAAATACTCCGGGAATCGGTTTCCGCGATGCCTATTGGATATTGATCCCATGTTACGCCTATATTCTTTTTTATGCAGTAAAAGGACATAAGATCACTAAATGGTAAACCAGGCAAGATCGTTTCTGAAGTTGGATTCCCTGCGTGCCTTGCAGGCGTTTCAGTTATTCAGGTTCGGTTCGCTTTTGCTGGTTTCAATCGTATTTCCTCGGGTTCTTCCGGGAAAGGAATTGGTTGGCTTCTATGAGAAATTGCTCTTTATTGGTGGTGTTTCCACCTCCTTCTGGGTATCGGGTATTATTAATTCCATGCTGCCCTACTATTCTTCAAATTCCGAAGAAAAGCAAAAAAGTATCATTGTGAACAGCGTGATTCTCCTGAGTTTTTTATCACTGGTTGTTACAGCCATTTTATTTTTTACCAGCCATTTGTTTATCAAGGGATACTATGATGTTTTCAAGATGTACCTGCTGTTCAATTTATTCAATGCCCCTGCATTCCTGATGGAATATATTTTCCTGTTGAGGAAAAATGCAAAGGCATTGATCTTGTATGGCATTTCATTTTTTATCCTGCAGAGTGCAGCGCTTATTATTCCTGCGGTCTATGAGCATGGGATCATACTGGCCATCAATTGCCTTTGGATAACTGCTTTACTCAGGTATTTGTTATTGTTGTTTTATGTCAGTAAACATTACGGATTCTCTCCTGACTACGCAGTACTGAAAGATTTTTTGAAGAAGATCCGCCCTTATATGTTATCGCTGATTGTAAGCGGTAGCATGGCCTATATTGATTCCTTTTTCATAGGCGCGTATTATTCCACTTCAGATTTTGCGGTATACAGGTATGGGGCAAGGGAATTGTTTTTTGTACTCCTGCTTGCCAATGCATTCAGCAATGCCATGAGCGCAGAGTTATCTAAACACCATTCAGAAGGAAATATTCGGGAAGGACTTAAATCCATCAAACAAAGAAGCATCCGAATGATGCATCTATTATTTCCTGTAACAATAGTTTTATTGCTGGCCAGCAAATATGCTTTTCCATTATTGTTTACTGAGAAATTCACTGCATCCGTTCCCATATTCAATATTTACCTTCTGCTTATCATCAGCAGGCTGATCTTCCCGCAAACGGTATTGATCGCCCTGCAAAAAGGCAAGACGATATTCAAGGCATCCATTATCGAATGGTTTTTCAATGTTGCCCTCGACTGGATATTTATCTCCTTGCTGTTTTCTTCAGGAAAGGGCATGGAAGGAGTTGCCTTCGCCACTATAATTGCGTACCTGGTGGAAAAAATGATCCTTGCCTGGTATTGCAAAGAGGATGGAATTAATTTTTCCTCTTATGTTCCTGTAAAACAATGGGTCATGTATTCAGGGATTACGATAGGGGCGTATGTTCTTACTTTGTTTATTTAGAGAATTAATGAATAAAAGCATTTTAAATTTCGTTATATTTGCAATAAGCAATTTGAATTATGCTGATTGAACGAACAAATAATGATAAAATAGTAATCACAGTTTCTTCCTCTGTAGATAGCTTTGGTCTGCAAAGGTTAATTGATTACGTTAAATATCTTGAGGCAACTTCCAAAAGTAAGGCCAAACAATCCGACGTTGACAAACTCGCCGATGAAGTGAATGCTTCATGGTGGTCCAAGAATAAAAAGCGTTTAACGAAATAGAAGACATTTGCTTTGATAAAGATCATCGTTGATGCAAACATTGTCTTTAGCGGTATTCTGAATACCAATGGTAAGATAGGCGACTTACTGATTAATTCCCGGGAATACTTCAATTTTATAGCTCCCGATTTTTTAAGAACTGAAATAATTAGTAAACATTCCAGATTGTCTAAAATTTCAGGATTGACAAGGATACAGGTGATTGAAGCTGAAAATCTTATTTGCAAAGAAATCACATTCATATCTGAAGAACAAATTGATCTTAAACATTGGCTAAGTGCAGAAAAGCTTGTAGAGGATATTGATCCCAATGACACTCATTATATTGCTTATTCCAAACAATTTAGATGTAAGATTTGGTCTGGCGACAAACAACTCACTAAAGGTCTGTTAAAGAAAGGGTTCAAAAATATTATTTCAACGAATGAGCTGTTTGAGCTTCGTGAGAGTAAGGCTTAGTGTTTTTTGCTTTTCTTATTTGTTCAAAACATAAAATAAAGGTTAATTTTCATGATTTTTGTCAGGTTCATTTATGTAAATTTATGCTTAAATTTGTAGCCATATGCATTATTACAGTTTAGGTAAGATTCCTGCTAAACGGCACACTGTTTTCCGCCAACCCAATGGCAATTTATATGCTGAAGAGCTTTTTTCGACGGAGGGTTTTTCCAATGATTCTTCCTTATTGTACCATGTTCATCCGCCTACAAGGGTATTGGAAGTCGGCACTCCTGTAAATATTGCTCCCAAGGTAGCCATTGCTGAAAATATGCAGCACCGGAGCTATGCCACTTTTAAAACCGCTCCCAAGGATGATTATATTGAGAGCCGTATTCCCCTGCTGGTCAATAATGACCTGTACATAGGGGTGGCTGCTCCAACAAAATCCATGACTTATTTCTTCAAGAATGCGGATGCCGATGAGGTGTTATTTATTCATGAAGGGAAAGGAATATTGAAAAGCGCCTTTGGAAGTATTCCTTTTGGCTACGGGGATTACCTCGTCATCCCAAGGGGACTCATCTATAAGCTGGAATTTGAATCTGCAAACAACCGCATCTTATATACTGAATCATTCACGCCAATTGTGCCGCCAAAACGTTACCTGAGTAAGTACGGGCAATTGCTGGAGCACTCACCGTATTGTGAGCGTGATATCCGCAAACCACAAGACCTGGAAACCCATGAGGAAGAGGGCAGGTTTGATATAAGGATCAAGAAACAGGATAAGGTGTTTCCGTACATTTATGCCAATCATCCTTTCGACCTGATAGGGTGGGACGGATGTTGCTACCCTTATGCTTTTTCCATTCATGATTTTGAACCTATCACAGGAAGGGTACATCAGCCGCCTCCGGTACACCAGACTTTCGAAGCGCATAATTTCGTGATCTGTTCATTCGTACCGCGCTTGTTTGATTATCATCCGGAGGCAATACCTGCTCCATACAATCACAGTAATATTGATTCTGATGAAGTGCTTTACTATGTAGACGGTGATTTCATGAGCCGTGCGCATGTGGAAAGAGGGCAAATCACCTTGCATCCAAAAGGCATTCCCCATGGCCCGCATCCGGGAACCGTAGAGAAAAGTATTGGCGCAAAGGAAACAAAGGAACTCGCAGTAATGATTGATACGTTTCACCCATTGAAGCTTACAGAAGCAGCCGCCGGAATAGAAGACGGAAGCTATTATAAGAGTTGGGTGAATAATGCCCCGAATACAGACATTAATGTTTAAAGATTGAATCATTTTGTCATTTAAGATTAAGTCATTTTAAAAGCGTAATATTAGAGTTTAGGATTTAGGATTTAAAGTTTAGAATTTAAAAAGTTATGGATACTCAAGTTTTAGAACCGCAAAAGAAACAGGCAGAAGATTTTCTTCCGTTGCTTGGCACAGATTATCTTGAATTTTATGTGGGTAATGCAAAGCAGGCAGCCCATTTTTATAAAACAGCCTTCGGGTTCCAGTCACTCGCATATTGCGGACTGGAGACCGGATCGCGTGATAAGGTTTCCTATGTATTGAGACAAGGGAAGATCACGATTATGCTCAGTACGCCTTTGAATTCAACACATCCCATCAATGACCACCTCCGCAAACACGGTGATGGCATCAAGGTGTATGCAATCACGGTGGATGATGCAACAAAATCCTATGAGGAAACCACCAAGCGTGGCGGTATTTCCTTCATGGAGCCTGTTACGATGGAGGATAAGGATGGTAAAGTGATTGTATCCGGTATCCGCACTTATGGGGATACGGTGAACTTATTCGTGGAAAGAAAAAATTACAAGGGGGTATTCCTTCCGGGCTACCGCAAATGGGAATCCTCTTTTAATCCGGTGGATGTTGGATTGAAGCATGTGGATCATGCCGTAGGAAATGTAGAACTTGGCGCCATGAATAAGTGGGTGGAGTATTATGAAAAAGTAATGGGCTTTTACAACCTCATCACATTTGATGACAAGGATATTTCCACAGAGTATTCTGCATTGATGAGCAAGGTAGTTTCCAATGGCAACGGGTACATCAAATTCCCGATCAATGAACCTGCTGAAGGAAAGAAGAAATCACAGATAGAAGAATATATTGAATTCTATGAAGGCCCGGGCGTACAGCACCTTGCCCTTGCTACAGATGACATCGTTCACACGGTATCAGAATTGAGGAAACGTGGTGTGGAATTCCTTTCCGTTCCGGATTATTATTATGATGAATTGCCTTCCCGCGTGGGACAAATTGATGAAGATATCAAGACCTTGAAATCCCTGGATATCCTTGTGGATAGGGATGAAGAAGGTTATTTGCTTCAAATATTCACCAAGCCGCTTGAGGACAGGCCGACATTGTTCTTTGAAATCATAGAACGTAAAGGGGCTAAATCCTTTGGTAAAGGAAATTTCAAAGCACTATTTGAAGCCATTGAAAGGGAACAGGACCTGAGGGGGAATTTGTAGTTTTCCTTAAATTGTAAAGGGAATTAAGTCTCTTTTAAGGATTTACTCACTCCTTCGCTCACTCACAACATGGAAATTGGCAGTATTTTTGTAAACTTCAATATCGAAACAGATTATACATGAAAAAATTACTTTTACTAGCGGTGCTGTTTATCGGGATAAAGGGCGCACATGCCCAGACCGAAACCACTGAGAAATCAGATTTTCCAAGTGTGGTATTAAAGGATCTGCAGGGTCAGGATATAGACCTGAAGAAATTCACCCAGCAGGGCAAGGTCACCGTTATTTCATTCTGGGCCACCTGGTGTTCCCCATGCAAGAAGGAACTGGAGAATATGACTGACCTTTTGGATGATTGGGGCAAGAAATATAATATGCAACTGATTGCCATTTCCATTGATGACAGCCGTAACCTGATGAAGGTTAAGCCTTATGTAGATGGTAAAAAATGGAAATTCACCGTCCTTTCAGACGTGAATTCAGATACCCGCAGGACCCTGAACTATCCCAGTGTGCCATACACACTGCTTGTGGATAAAGATGGCAAAATTGTGTATAAGCACATTGGCTATCAGGAAGGGGATGAGTTTGTTCTGGAAGACCAGTTAAAGAAATTAGTTAAGTAATTCAAATAAGATTTATGAAAAAATATACATTTTTCGTTTTGTTGGCTTCCATTCTATTGAGTGCCGGCGCCTTTACCTTGACTGATTCTCCGTATCCTATCCCATCCATTAAAGTGGTGGATGCGAACAATAAAGAGGTAGATTTAAAGACTATTGCCGGAACCGGCAAGACCACCATATATTCTTTCTGGGCTACATGGTGCGGCCCTTGCAAGGCCGAATTAGCTTCCTATAATAGCAAAGTTGCCGGTTGGAAAAAGAATTTTAATGCGGATTTCTATGCAGTATCTGTGGATAACGATAAGAATACCGAGGACCTGAAAAGCTTTATGAAAAGCATGGGTTGGAACCTTAATATTCTCCTGGATAACAAGGGAATGGCTTCACAGGCATTTCAGATCAGGTCTATCCCTTTTTTGATCGTTGTGGATAAGAAGGGCAATATTGTTCATAAACAAAGGGGATATAATCCGGAAGATGAAGCCGGGCTGGAAATAAGGCTTGGTGAGATAAAATAAGCCCATATATTGGTTTATTCGTAAATAATCAATACCTTTGCACCGCAAAAATTTATAAATGGCACACCACAAATCAGCAATAAAAAGGATCAGGCAGATCTCAGTTAGGCGCCTCAGGAACCGCTATTACGCAAAAACAACACGTAATGCTATCCGTTCACTTCGCAGTGTTACCAGCAAGTCAGAAGCAAAGAAGAAGTACGATTCAGTAGCTTCCATGCTTGACAAATTGGCTAAAAGGGGAGTGATTCACAAAAACAACGCTTCGAACAAGAAATCAAAGCTGGCTAAGTATATCAATCGCTTAGCGGCATAAGTCATACCTTCCACCATGGCAGCGGATGATGTAAATAAAAGTTTTACAATCAAAAGCTGGTCTGAGGAAGATCGTCCACGCGAAAAACTTATTCAAAAAGGTAAAGGAGCTCTGAGTGATTCAGAGCTCCTTGCTATTTTACTGGGTTCCGGTTACAAGGATAAATCAGCAGTGGAGGTGGCAAAGGTCCTTCTCCAGTCTTCCGGCAATGAACTTTCTTCATTGGCGAAAATGTCCCTCAAGCAACTTACAAAAGTCAAAGGAATTGGCCCAGCCAAAGCCATTACCATTATGGCTGCCCTGGAACTGGGCAGGCGCAGGAAGGATGTGGAGCTTCCCGCAAAACCACAAGTGACGAGCAGCAGGGATGCCTATGATTATGTGTTGCCATTCTTCCAGTACCTTCCCCATGAAGAATTTTATGTATTGCTCATGAGCAGGAGTAACCAGATACTGAAACACGTTCAGATCAGCAAGGGCGGGGTGAGTGGGACAGTAGTGGACTCCAAGATTGTTTTCAAGGCAGCCATTGAAGAACTCGCGAGCGGAATTATCCTCTGCCATAATCATCCTTCCGGAAATCTGAAACCCAGCCAGAGTGATATAGACCTGACCAATAAAATCCAAAAGGCAGGGCAGGCACTGGATATACAGGTATTCGATCATCTTATCATTACCAATGAATCGTATTACAGTTTTGCTGATGAGGGATTGATGTAAAAAATCTATATTTGAAACATGCAACCGGAATACAGGCATTCTGAATTAACTAAAACAATAATCGGGTGTGCCATTAATGTACATTCTCAGTTGGGACCGGGACTACTTGAATCAGCATATAAAGAATGTCTTGCTTATGACTTGTTAAATGCCGGACTGGAAATTCAAAAAGAAAGAGCGCTTCCGTTAATCTATAATGATGTAAAATTGGAATGTGGTTATAGAGCTGATATAATTGTTGAAAGTAAAATTATTATAGAGATTAAATCGGTTGAATTCCTGAATGACATACATCTCGCCCAAGTTCTAACTTATTTGAAATTATCAAATGCTGAAATTGGATTATTGATGAATTTCAATGTTTTGAGGATGAAAGAGGGGATCAGAAGGTTAATAAACAAGTACTACATAGAATAACCACTGAGGAAAATGAGAATTATTGAGAGCCACTGAAAACACTTTGTGTTTTGACTCTGCGATACTCACTTAAAATCTTTGTGGTAAAAATAATATTGATGAATTTCAATGTTTGAGGATGAAAGAAGGAATAAGAAGATTAATCAACGAGTACTATAAAGAATAACCACTGAGAGAAATGAGATTTCTGGAGAACCCCTGAAAGTGAAATAAGTTTTAGCTCTGCGGCTCTCTGGAATTCCTCAATTTTAAAACTCTCTGTGGTAAAAAAAGAAAATGTCAATACAAGAATACCCCGTTATCATAGCAGGAGCAGGCCCCGCAGGATGCGTCACATCCCTGTTCCTTTCTGATTTTAAGATACCACATCTCATTGTTGAAAAAGGTGTTTTCCCGCGTGATAAAATATGCGGTGATGCTGTCAGCGGAAAAATGCTGGATATCATTGCCAAGCTTCATCCTGAAAAAGTAAAGGCATTCGCGGAAGATAAAAGTAAATCCACCCTCAGTTACGGAATGCAGTTCGTAGCTCCCGGTGGCAACAGTGTAGGTATTCCATTCCCCAAACCCAAGGGCGACCTCCCTATCGGATTTGTTTCCAAACGCATGGAGTTTGATAATTTCCTCTATGGACTGACGGAGTCATCCTTCGCTACGCGCATGGAAGGAACCGAAATTACAGAGGTTGAAAATACGGACAGGGGAGTGAAAATTACCCTGAAAAAAGGTGATGAAACCTTTCAGGTTTTCAGTCCCATGGTGATAGGATCGGATGGTTCGCGCTCCATGATAAAAAAGAAATTACTCGGTGACGAAGTGGATGAAATGCACTACTGTGCTGGTATACGCGCCTACTATAAAGGCGTTACAGGATTGCATCCTGATAATTTTATAGAACTGCATTTTTATAAGGAATTACTTCCGGGATATTTCTGGATATTTCCTCTGCCGGATGGATATACCAATGTAGGCATGGGTATGTTATCCGCAGATGTGAGCAGGAAGAAAGTGAACCTCCGCAAGGAAATGCTCAACCTGATTGAAACCAATCCCAGGTTGAAAGAACGATTCAAGTATGCGGAACTCGATGGAAAGATAGCCGGATGGGGATTGCCGCTCGGCTCCAAGAAACGCCCGTTATCAGGGGATCATTTTATTTTGACGGGTGATGCAGCTTCGCTCATAGATCCGTTTACAGGAGAGGGCATAGGCAATGCAGGCGTCAGTGGAATGGTGGCGGCGCGCATTGCAAGGCAGGCCGTGGAGCAGAAAAATTATTCCGCATCCTTCCTGAAACAATATGATGACATCATGTACCAGAAATTGTGGAATGAATTAAAGTTAAGCCACCGCATCCAAAGGCTTTCTTCAAGGCCATGGCTGTTCAATTTTGTAGTTAATAAGATCACAAACAATAAACAATTACGGGAGATATTCACCAATATGTTCATAGACCTTGACCTGAGGGCAAAACTCAAAAGCCCGATGTTTTATTTCAGGTTATTGTTTAACAGGTAAACATATCTTGATTGAATTGTTGCAAAAACTTTGACTGAAATTTAATTCCGGTTATTTGCAATTGTAGTCTATTGTGTATCCATTCCAATGCAATAGTGTGGCATCCGCAAAAGAAACAGCTGTTGGAAATCCGTTGGCATTATAAGTATATTTATATAGGGTAGTCCTGTTATCCGAAGGAGTTTTAACGTAAAATATTTGCTTTTTAATAACATTATTCGGCCCCCATGTATCATAGTCACTTCTGTATACCGCATAGTTGAGATTTATTGAGGAATATATACCATTTTTCGAATCGTATTCAAAAACGATTGAATCCATGAGATTATGTTTCTCATCAAAATGAAGTAAGCCCGAAACATTACCCTTTTGGTCATATTTAATTTCATCCGATCCTGTAATATTGGTAGAAATAGAGTCCTCGTTGTATCCAATGACTTTGTGTGGTTTATTATCAGGATTATAGACAAATTCGGTTATATAGGTGTGCAAATTGTCTTTGACATCTTTTATCCTGGAAAGCCTGTTTGTCGGGTCATATTCATAATATGTCCAATAACGCTCTGATAGTCTGGAGTACTGACTTTTTATCATAAGACCTTTGGAGTCGTAAAAGAAACTATCAACTTCATAATCCATCTTCCCTAAGTAGGTTGAATCCTTTATTGGCCTACCTTCAAAGTCATAGCGTATTCTGAGATTATAATTATTATAAGCATTATCTCCTCTGGATATTGGAAGACAATTGCCGGATGCAGGGGATGAGATACCAACACTTTCCTTTTTCTTGCAAGCTGTGCAAAAAATCAAACATACCAAAAACATATAAAGAATGTATTTCAAGGCCTTATTTTGAAACAAAGATAATTGATATTACACAAAAAAGGCGGAGCATTCGCCCCGCCTTTCAATTATCATTTCTAAGAATAATTATTCCTTCACTACCTTGATAGTACTTGCAGAATTGTTATTGGTTGCTTTCAGGATATATGTTCCGGAATGAATTCCGGAAAGATCCATGCTGAAATGCTTTCCTGTTACATTCATGTTTTGCATAACAAGCCTTCCTGTCAGGTCATACAATTCGATGTTTGTTTTTCCTTCTGCGTTGCTCAATTGAATATTGCAAATGCCATTGGCAGGATTTGGGAAAACATGAATATTTTGTGAGGAAGCATCAATTGATCTTATCCCGCTATAGAGTGTGGATTGATCCGCAGTGCCGATCAGGTAAAAGCTTTTTGCAGTGCCATTGTTTCCGGTGCCGAAAATAAGGATCGTGGAATCTCTCATTCCCAGGTGTGAAAGGCCATCGGCATTTCCTCTCGCAAAGGTTTTGAAGGAAAGTGTGTTTCCTGCTGTATCCGTACGGATAAGGTTCACCCTGCCGGTTCCTCCTTTTGCAGAGTCAGTATAGGAAAGGATGGCATAACCATTCCCCAGGGAAATCATATCCCTGCCCTCGAATTGCGCAAAGGCATCCTGGTCCACAGAGTCAACGATCTTAGTCCAGATTGTTTGCCCGGAGGATTTGGATATTTCCCGCAGGTTGCAATAGTGTTTGGTAGGAGTGGTCCTGTTACGCGTATTATAGCAGATATAAGAATTTGCAGTTTCCAGGATGCTCATGTTTAAGCTACCTGTGGCTGACCAGCCGGGAACGCCTTTATTGTCCAGCTTGGTGAGGTAATATTCATATACGCCACCACCTGTATATCCTCCATGATCCACCAGGAATCCATCGGATGTTTCCATATATGAACCTATAAAAGTGTTAAAGCCGCTGCCATCCTCTTTGTAATAGATAGACCAGTCAACTGCGTTCTTAGCAGTAAACTTTGTGATTGAGCAACCCATTTGGTACTTCCCTGCGTTTGAAGTTGCCACCATAAACCCTCCATCACTGGTGGGTTTTGCAGAAACCACTTTGCCAAGGGTATCGAATTCCAGTTGCCAGCTCATTTTACCCATGGTGTCAATTTTTACAATTGCAAAATAAGTGCTGGAACCATTGCTGTCCCACCCAAAAAGAAAGCCGTCGCCGGTGGCAGTAAGATAATTTCCCCAGCTAGCCTTCAGCATTTTTGTATAGATAAGATTGCCGCTCTTATCAGCCTTACGCAGGACCAATGTGTCATTTTTCATTCCGGACATCCAGGTTTCTCCATTGGTGCCTGGCATCATTTGCATGCCGTTTTCATCGGTTTTGTTGGTGGATGAGTGATAGAATTTTTCAAAAATTGTTTGCGCATTAGTGTGTAGGGTTAATAACAGAACAATTCCTAAAATACTTTTTTTCATATAATTCGCTCGTTTTTAAATTTGCGCGAAATTAATAGTTTTTTAAAAATAACCTAATGTTTCTTTTTTCAACTGGCAAACATTCCTGATCATGGGCCGGAGGGATTTTCATTATATCCCCCATTAAAATTTCATATACTCATGCTAAGTGATTAACTTTGGAACATCATTTTATAAAAGATACGTGAGACGACTAATCCTTTTATTATCAGCAATTTCCTTACTTTCATTAAAAGTGGAAGGGCAGGAGCAGGGCGTCCTTTCGGGGGACCTTCAATCCAATGCCAATTTTTACAATTACGATAGTAAGATCAAAACCAATACCACCCAGTACCTGCACCAGTTGTCCTCTGCGGAAAGCTGGCTATTGGTGAACTACCGCTACAGTGGGTATACATTTACCGCACGTTATGATCTGTATAATCAAAGTCCATTACTGAATCCGCAGGAGGCCTATACAGGACAGGGGTTGGGTTTTTATTCCATCACCAAGGACTTTGAAAAATTCAGCATTACTGCCGGATCCTTTTATGACCAGATCGGAACCGGGATTATTTTCCGCGCTTTTGAGGAAAGGACTATTGGGCTGGATTATGCACTGCAAGGAGCGCGATTCAAATGGACACCGAATGACAGCTTTATGTTCAAATGCTTTGCCGGTGTGCAGAAGTATCGTTTTGATGTTCGTTCATCTACCATCAAGGGAGCGAATGCAGAAAAAATATGGGGATGGCCTAAATTCAGTTTCGTTACGGGTACGGGTATTACCAACCGTACCTTGGATCCGGGAACCATCAATCAATTGACAGACCAGATAAATGCTATGCCTTTGGCACAGCGCTTCGACCCTAAATACAACGTCTACGCTTATACATTCTACAATACCCTGAGGGCAGGAGAATTTACCCTTTATTCCGAGTATGCAAAGAAGACCCCTGAGGCTGCATTCATAGATACTACCTCTGAAGGCGGCGGACAAATGGCGCTTAAAAACAAAGGTGGCGATGTGATATACGGTGTATTGAATTATTCCCATTCGGGGATAGGAGTAACCGTACAGTATAAAAAGATCAATTCCTTTATTTTGCGCAGTTCTCCTTATGACCAGCTACTGGTGGGACAGATAGATTTCCTACCACCGCTTTCCAAGCAACACGCTTTCCGTCTTCCTGCACGCTATGGTATTTCCGCACGCGAACAAGGGGAGCAGGGCTTCCAGGCGGAAGTCACGTATTCCATCAGCGAACATGCAACCTTTGACCTGAATGCTTCCCAGATCTCATTGCCGAACGGCAGGGAAATATACCGCGAATATTATGGCGACCTGAATATTAAAATAAACAAGCGTGTCAAGACGCTTACGGGTTGTCAATACGTGATATACGACCAGCAGGTATACCAGGGCGCTGCGAATGCCCCGGTAGTCCATGCACTCACTCCATTCACGGAATGGACCTTTAAGATTGATAACTCCATGAGGAAATCCATTCGTATAGAAGCCCAGTATATGCTTACCAAACAGGACCTGGGTGATTTTGCCTTTGGATTGGTAGAGTTCAACTGGGCGCCTCATTATTCATTTTCAGTATCCGATATGGTAAATACAAAACCGATTGGAAATGCCCCGATCGTTCATTATCCTACCGCTTTCCTGGCCTACTCTTATAAGCAAACTCGTTTTACAGGAGGATACATCAAGCAGGTGGAAGGCGTGGTTTGTACCGGTGGCGTATGCCGCGTAGAGCCTGCCTTCAGCGGATTCAAGGTGGGAATGGTCACTAATTTTTAAAACTACATCAATGAAAAATATACTTGCATTATCATTCCTTTTCTCATTGCTCGTTTTTACTGCGTGCAAGGAAAGGAATTCAGGCATAGATTATACTGTACCGCCGGTAGGGCAGTTGATGCTTGATTCACAATACAGCGCTTCAGGCGTGCCCGCTACCTTTACAAAAGTTCAGCTCATAGAAGATTTTTCGGGGGTAAGTTGTCCCAACTGTCCTGCCGCTGCAAAGATCATTGACGGGATTGATACAACAAATCCCGGGAGGGTGGTTGATATTGTTATGCATTCCAATCTTGACGGAAAACTTTCAGATACTCTCATTGTTCGTGATGAAAACAATAACAGTATTATTCTCGGTGCGAGCAAATCTACCTATAGAAATACCGCTTCAGATATCCTCAGGAATATCCTCGGCCCGAAATCTACCCAGAATTTACCAAAGATAAGTTTGAACCGTAAATTTTTCGAAGGGGATGAAATCGTCTTCCTAAAGGAAAAGTTGCAATCTAATATTACTGCGGAATTAACTCAAAGTTCTCCTGCGAATATCACTTTCAAGTCTCATGTGTATGATCCGGCAACGCATATTCTCAAGGCAGTGGTAATGGTGCAGTATGGTTCGGCCATTTCGGATTCGGATTATATTTCCGTGGCATTAAAGGAAGATAAAATCAAAGACTGGCAGGAAAAGTCAGGTTCAGGTGGATTAAATGTTTTTGATTCCAATTATATCCATAATGCCGTATTACGCAAATATGTGTATCCTCAGTCGGGGATTCTACTTCCAAATCCTACAGCAGGAAAGACGTTTGAAATTTCATTCAATACCACTATTCCTGCAGAATGGAATCCTGATAATATGGAGATCGTTGCAATATTGCATAAGCAGAATTCTGCCAAGGGGAATAACGGATATTATGTGAGTCAGGTAGGGGAAGTAAAAGTTAAATAAGATTTTGAAATAATACTAATGAATAAGATTTTAGGTTTTTGTTTTTTGTGTATGGTAATTATCGCTTCCTGCCAGTTGGAGCAGGATGACCGTTATTCCGCTGACTTGAGTAGATTACGTTATACCAAGGATTCCCTTTTTAAATTCGACCAGAATTCCCCTTTGGATCACGGTCAAAAAGTGCGCTTTGTAGAGCTTGCATACTTTAAACCCGATAGCAACTACAGAGTCATGGCTGATGTTGAGAATATCACTTCGCAGGATACCATGATCATTGAGGATACGCACAAGGACATGCGCAAATTTTACCGGGTTATGAAATTGCATTTCAAGATAGAAGGCAAGCCATATGCCCTGTTTGCATACAAGCCCGTGGCTGATAAAGGGAATGAACTATTCATTCCTTTTTACGATGCCACCAATGGTAAGGAAACACATGAAGGAGGAAGATATATAGACATTGAGAATACAGGAAAGGATAAAATGGTGCTCGATTTTAATTTTGCATACAATCCGTATTGTGCCTATTCGCAGAATTACGGTTGCCCGATTCCTCCTATAGAAAATAAATTACCTGTAAGGATAGAAGCAGGAGAAAAAGAGTATAAGGATAATTAAACCCCCTAACCCGGCCCTCCCCCAAGGGGAGGGAGTAAAAAGCATCTAGTTAAAGTCCTCCCCTTGGGGGAGGATTGAGGAGGGGCAAGAAATAAAGATGAATTTATAAAATGAAGATATCATATAACTGGATCAGTAAATACATAGACCACAAGCTCTCTCCTGAAAAGCTTGCAGAGGTACTGACGCGTGCAGGCCTGGAGGTGGAGGACATAGAACCTTTCAGTCTTGCACCGAAAGGCGTGGATGGATTGGTGGTGGGCTATGTGAAAGCAATTGCCCAGCATCCCAATGCGGATAAGCTGAAACTTACCACGGTGGATGTAGGCGGGCCTGAATTATTGAAAATAGTTTGCGGCGCCCCGAATGTTGCACAGGGACAAAAAGTAATTGTCGCGCAGATAGGCACGAAATTATTCCCGACCGAAGGCGAGCCTTTTGTTATCAAGAAATCCAAGATACGCGGAGAAGATTCCGAAGGGATGTTATGCGCGGAAGATGAAATAGGATTTGGCAAAAGCCATGAAGGACTTCTTCTGCTTAGGGAAGATGCTGTTATCGGACAACCTTTCAAGGAGTATTTGAATTCGTATACGGATGAAGTGTTTGAAGTTTCACTGACGCCGAACAGGGTTGATGCTTCTTCTCATATTGGTTGCGCACGGGATGTTGCTGCACTCACCGGACAAAAAGTAAAGTATCCTGAAGTGCCGAAACTTTCAGGAAATGAATCTGCCCCGGAAATAAAGATCACACTGGAAGATACGGAAGCATGCCCGAGGTATTCCGGGATCATTGTTAAAAACATTATAGTAAAGGATTCTCCGGACTGGTTGCAAAATGCACTCAGGGCTATCGGACTTGCACCCATCAATAATATTGTGGATGTAACGAATTTCGTTTTACATGAACTGGGACATCCGCTCCATGCTTTTGATCTTTCCAAGATAAAGGGCAATGCAATCATAGTTAAAAATTCCACTCCGGGAACTGAGTTTATCACCCTTGATAAGCAAAGCCGCAAACTGGATGGTAGCGAACTGATGATCTGTAATGCTGAGGAGCCGATGGCACTTGCCGGGGTTTTCGGTGGATTGGAATCAGGGATCAGTAATGAAACGAAATCCATATTTATAGAGAGCGCCTATTTCAATCCTTCACGAATTCGGAAGACGGGAAGGAAACATCAGTTATTCACCGATGCTTCTTTCAGGTTTGAAAGGGGAACGGATCCTAATGTGACCATTACTGCCATGCTTCGCGCCGCGCAATTGATCGCAGAAGTTTCCGGTGGGGAAATTGTAAATTGTATTTACGATGAATACCCGGCAAAAATTTCTCCTGTAAAAGTTGATTTCAAACTAGAGTACCTAAACAAAATTGCAGGACATGCAATTCCTATTGCTGATGTCAGAAATATTCTTGAATCTCTTGGAATAATAATTGTTTCAGAAAAGGAGTCAGAAGTTTCTATAGCTGCACTGGGTATGGATATTATGCGTCCCATCAGTTTTGAACTGGAAATTCCAACTTTCAAAATAGATGTTAAACGCCCGATAGATGTAGTGGAAGAGATCATGAGGATCTATTCCTTTGATAAGATCCCATTGCCATCTTTGGTGAAGTCCATTTTGCAAACCGATCCATTGTACTCCAAGGAGCAATTGAGGAAAAAACTGAGTATTGCACTGGCAGGCCTGGGTTTTAGCGAAGCATGTCATTTGTCCTTTACAGGTGCGAATGAAAACCGCGAAGCAGAAACTTCCGTGCAGGTATTGAATCCTATCAGCATTGGATTGGAATATATCCGTGATAACATGATGAAGCCAGGACTGAAGAGCGTATCGCACAATATCAATCGCCAGCAATTGGATGTAAAGCTTTTTGAATGGGGGAATACGTATCATCAGGATAGGGATTTCAGTTTTAATGATGATTCCAAACCTGAATATTGGCAGAAATCATATCTCTCTTTCTGGGTGACGGGTAACCAACACCAGGAAAGCTGGTACGATAAGCAAAAGCCGGCTGATTTTTATTTCCTCAAGGGCATTTGCGAGCAGGTGTTGAACCTGGCAGGCGTAAAAATTCCTGATTATAAAGAAGGAGAAGATCCGGCGTATGAATACAGCATGGTGGCCGGAAAGATCATGACGATTGGAAAACTAAGCCCTTCCACGTTGAAAGAAGCGGATATTTCCAAGCCGGTGTTTTATGCCGAGATCAATACGGACGTGCTTTTGAACAAGGCCAAAGGCAAGGAAACCCATTATAGCGCCATTTCCAAATTCCCGAGGGTTGATAGGGATCTGTCCCTTTCTGTTCCAAGGGAATTGAAATATGATGCCATAAAGGACCTGATCAAAAAGTCAGGAAGCGGGCTATTGCAGAATATCTTCATTTTTGATGTCTACCAGGGCGAGCAGGTACGCCAGGGGTACAAGTCTTACTCCATAAGGCTTGAGTTTGAGGACAAAACCGAAACCCTTGAAGATAAGAAAATAGATAAGATCATGAAGAGGATATTGGAAAACCTTGAAAAAGAACTGGATGTACGAGTCCGGATTTAACAGGAGCCTTGAGGTTTCAAATGTTTAGGTAATTAAAAAATATTTTTAGATAACGTATTTATATGCAGGATATTAATTCACAATTCGAGATAATCACCCAAAAGGTAAGGAGTTTGACTGGGATTATACAAGAGCTTCAGGTAAAGCATGATAACTTACAGAAAGAGAACAGTAAGGCCCTTGAAGAAAATAGGGAGCTGAATAAAAAAATTGAAGAATTGGAAAATAAAAACATAAATTTGCAATTGCTTCAAAAAGCATCGGACGAAGAAAAAGCCGGTACGGAAGTACTAAAAAAGCGTTTGGATGCTTTTATAACTGAAATAGATGAATGTATAACCCGCATAAAGGGATAATGCAGGAGACTAATGAAGGGAAAAGAAGAAGATATTTCGATAACGGTAAATATAGCGGGTGTAGCGTATCCTTTGCGTGTCCAACCCTCGGAAGAGGCGTATATACGTAAGGCAGAGCACATGATAAACGAACGCCTGCGGGCATTAAAAGATGATTACAGGATCACAGATAGGCAAACATTATTCTCCATGCTCTCCATTCAACTGGCAAGTGAATTGGTGCAGCAAAAGGAGTCCAATGCCGGTACAGACACTGGGATCTCCGAACATTTCAGGCAATTGAACGAGGTGCTTGATTCGGCGTTAAACGAAATATAATCTTCAGAATTTCCTTTCTTCTTTTCAGTTGGTAAGCAATACAGAAGCGCTTTTGCTTTTGTTTGGATTGCTATTGATGACTTGATATATGGTCCCAATGGACTTTTTTAAAACCTAAATAGTGTGAAGAAATGGAAATGACATATTTAATTGCAATTGGGATAGCGCTGGGGGGAACCGTGATCGGGACCCTTGTAGTGTCGGTTCTTTCGTCGGGTAAAAGGAAAGCCCTCGAAAAGGAACTGAAGACCCGTGAAGAAGAAATAGGCAGGAAAGAAAAAATGATGCTCAGCGAAGCTGAAGAAAAGGCCGAGATCATTAAGAAAAACAAAATGCTTGAGGCAAAGGAAAAATTCCTTCAACTCAAAACACAACACGAAAAAGAAGTGGTGGAACGCAACAAGAACATCGTTGTTCTTGAAAACAAGGTAAAGCAACAGGAAGGTAATTTATCCAAAAAGCTGGAAGAAGTAACCCGCAAGGAAAGTGAACTCGACAAGCAAAAGGATGCCGTTACCCGCCAGAATGAAGCATATGCATTGAGGAAGGAGGAAATTGACAAGCTGCATAAACAACAGGTGGAAAAGCTTGAAAAAATTGCAGGGCTTTCCGCCGAAGAGGCACGCAAGCAAATGATAGAAAGCCTTACAGAAGAGGCGCGCACCATGGCAAAAGGCATGATCAAGGAAGCCATGGATGAAGCGAAAATGACAGCCACCAAGGAAGCCAAGAAAATAGTTATGCAAACCGTTCAGCGTGTAGCTTCCGAGCAAACGATTGAAAACTGCATTTCTGTATTCAATATAGAAAGTGATGAAATGAAAGGCCGTATCATTGGCCGCGAAGGCAGGAATATCCGTGCGCTGGAAGCAGCTACCGGTGTGGAGATCATTGTAGATGATACTCCGGAAGCCATTGTGCTTTCAGCATTTGATCCTGTTCGACGTGAAATTGCGCGTTTATCACTGCACCGTCTGGTTTCTGATGGCCGTATTCACCCTGCACGTATTGAAGAAGTGGTGGAGAAAACCCGAAAACAGATAGAAGAGGAAATGGTCGAAATAGGTGAAAGAACCTGTATTGACCTCGGTGTTCACGGACTGCATCCTGAACTGGTGAAACTGGTGGGGCGTATGCGTTACCGTTCTTCTTACGGGCAAAATCTTTTGCAGCACAGCAGGGAAGTAGCCAATTTCTGCGCTATCATGGCAGCAGAGCTTGGTATGAATGTAAAGATGGCAAAACGCGCAGGTTTGCTGCATGATATAGGAAAAGTAAGTGATGAGGATCCGGAATTGCCGCATGCCTTGCTGGGAATGAAACTTGCTGAAAAATACAAGGAGCATCCTTCCATTTGCAATGCCATTGGCGCTCACCATGATGAAATAGAAATGACAGATCCTATCTCTCCGATCATCCAGGTGTGTGACTCCATCAGCGGAGCGCGTCCGGGTGCAAGGCGTGAGGTATTTGAATCATACATCAAGCGTTTGAAAGATCTTGAATCCATTGCCCTTTCCTATGATGGTGTTCAGAAAACATATGCCATCCAGGCAGGACGTGAATTACGTGTGATCGTGGAAAGTGAAAAGATCAGCGATAATGCTGCTGATACTTTGGCATTCGATATATCCTCCCGCATACAAACAGAGATGACTTATCCGGGACAAATTAAAGTAACGGTTATCAGGGAAAAGAGAGCGATCTCCTTCGCGAAATAAAGATTAGCTACTTAACTTCAAAGCCATGACTGATGAAAATGAGTCATGGCTTTTTTTGTTTGTGTTTTCGGAAGTATTTTTTAAAGTGCCGTCGGCACTTAATGTGGGTAGAAAAACGAATATACCCTGTCGATCGCCCCCGCCTCTTCGATCGCCCAAAGGGCGATCGAAGAGGCGGGGATGTTATGTGGGCTTACTGTTACTACCCACATTAGATGCCTAAAGGCATCAATTTTAATAAATACATATGGTTATACTCCTTGCAAAATGCAATTGCACATTCATGAAAATTGAGAAGTTTTTTTGAGGACGATTCTTGCCATTGGCTTTCATTTGCACATCAGCACATTACCACATTAACTAATTAATTGACCTTATCCAGCACCACCGTATTATCATCCTCATCATCTGAATTGAAACGGCCGGGGCGATCCATGCCCTTCATATTTATCCTGAAGCGTATTTGTTTAGGAGTGATGAATTCATAGATACCGGCCATCCTGCGGACTATCTGTTTGCTTCCTTGTGCTGTAAGGGTGACATCAATGGAACGGATAGTGGGTTTGGTATAGCACTCATAGGTCATGTCCAGGGTCATGTTCTGGAATGAATAATCCTTTCCACCCAGCGCATCGCCGTTAATGACCATGCTGATATATCCGTCCTTGTCGATGTTCAATTCAGTAATATCGGTTTTTTCCTTTGAGACCCATTTCCCAATAAGATCTTTGTCAATTTTAGGATTCGTAGCCACAAAAGAAGCCAGTATCAGTATTGCAAAAAATGCACTTGGATATAGGATAAATTTCTTCATGATTCAGTGTTTATTTACCTGCCGAATTTCAAATTTAATAACATTTTGGATTACTTCATTGGTAGGAAGCAAAACAAATGCCCTTTTTAAATTTCTCCTTAATTTTCAAGTTACCTAATAACTCAGTAACTGATTTTCCATTCTACCCTCTCAGCGTACTCGTCAATACCTGCAAGGATTTTATATGGGTGAAACCCGGAACATGCAAACTGTAATAGGTGCACATGCTTTCAAGCAAATACTGCCTGGAGGCCCTTGGAATATTTATTTCTTTCAATTGTTCCAGTGGAACACCCAGCATGGAGGAAAGATGCTGCGAATGCGGTGGGGAGATCACTTCGGTCTCACGGCCTGAATTCGGTGAAAAATATCCGTCCTTCAACTGGAAATAACAGCTGTCTTCATCTATGTTATTATGCGGATAAAAACCAAGGTGCCGGCTTAGTTCCAGCATGAAATGAAGCGGTAAAAGCGGTTCAGGGGATGCTGACCTGTCCAGGTAAATGATACATTCTTCTATAAAGTCAAAAAGCGGTTCATTGTGTTCTTCTTCCTTGATGGTTTTATAAATGACCTCGGACATGAATAACCCAATGGAACTTTTGTTGACATCAAAGGGAAGTGACTCAAGGATGGGAGAGGGCTTGGCTTCCTTCAGCCTGTGCAGGTCTTTTAACTTATTGTGATACGCTACCAGATCCAGCAGCGTCATTGCCTGCAATAGGGAGGGCTTGATACTTGCCTTGGGGGAATGTATGCCCTGTATTATGTAAGACTGCATACCCAGCGTCCGGGTATACATTTTCGAAATGACACTGGATTCGGAATATTTTACATTCCGTATAACGATTCCACGGGTACTGACAAGCATTTCATTTTTACCTCACGATAAGAAGTTTGGAAATATGAGTTTGTGTTCCGTCAGCATTCGCCATAAGGATCAGGTATACTCCGGAACTCGCCAATTCTCCCGAGTAATTTCTTCCGTCCCATGTAACGAGTCCACCGTGTGATGTAGTTTCCCAAACCATATTTCCTGTTATATCGGTAATTTTCACACTGGAATTATCTGTCAGGCCTTTTATCGCGATAGGGCCTGTATATCCGGGACGAACAGGATTCGGGAATGCATATACTTCTCCCAAATCATCAGCCGGTTCGGTGGCATTGGCCCTGTAGGACATGATGCCTGCATCCGTACCAATGAATACTTCCCCGGTCACGCCATTAATGCCTATGGTCTGGATATTATCCGAAGGGATAGGGCTGTTCTTTGCAGTGAAATTATAGAGTATCTGTGTACCATCCTCATTGGTTACGAACAAACCTTTTTTAGTGCCTATCCATTTTCTGTCAGCACCATCCACAGCAATGCAGTTAATGGTCTGTAGATTCAATAAATATCCCGATTCCTTTCCGTTATCCACCCAGGGTGGATTGGAAGCGGCATATCCGCCATTACCATTCTGATCCTTTATTACTGAAGGGTTGGCAAAGACTGTTACGCCATTATTGGTTCCCACCCAAATTTCTCCCTGCTTGTCTTTTACAATGCAGTTAACCGCATTATCAGGAAGGTTGCCAAACTTTTTGTCGGTGATCATTTCATAACTGATTCCGGTGCCTGGCTCAAAAACCACAATGCCGCCTGTAAAGGCCCTTCGCATCCATAAATGCCCATAGTCATCCGGAGTTACAGAGACAATGTCTTTTTTATTGGCGGATGAAGTGATGTCATAACGTGAGAATTTATTACCTCTTTTGGCAATGAGCGGAGTCTTCGCCAGAAAATTTGTGATCCATAAGGTGCCTTCATTATCATACGCCATTCCGGCTATCTTAATATCACCGGTCATTTTCCATGCCGGTATGGTGTCAAATCCAAAGGGAGACCTGAAAGGGCTGTTAAAAGCGCCCAGGGTGTCAACCAGGTTATCATTATCATATCCTGCAATTCCATATCCAAAAGAACCAAAATACGCCCGCCCGTTCAATGGATCTACAACAACGGAATTGACGTCCTTGAAGTCACCAAACCATGGAGTATTGCTTCTTTTATTATTGGCATACCATACACCGTTTTTGAAAATGGACACTCCATCCTGGTCATAGAGGGGTGCATAGTGAATGAGGTCTATTCCACCGTGGGCTACATAAACCACATCATTGGCGGCATAAATACATGCGTTTTCAGGAGCCTCAGGGCCATTCGGCCTGTAAAAGGATAATTGATCTTTAATGTCTTTTTTCAGCAAACCATAAAATTGACTCGCTAACCACAGGTCATTATTTTCATCCATGATTACATCCGCACCGGATTCTGAACGTACAGTTGGAAGCAGGTTGCTGTCAATTTGAAGAATATGACTGCCGGCAGCAATCACGAGAACATTATTCGTATTTGCCTCTAGGGAAACGATCTTGTGAAGGGATGTATCGGAGGAATAATTGGTCCATTGCGTCTTGTCAAAATATCGCAACGGATTTACTTTGCCATTGATGCCTACCCAAAGCTTGTTGGCAAATACTTCCAGGGATTTGCAATCCTGTTTGTCAATGATAAGTTTCCACTTGGTGTAGTCACGCAGGTTAACTGTATTGTTTAAAGGAGCGCCTATCAGTCCACCGGGAGTAGCGGCGTATATGGAATCGTTGTAAAAAGCAATGCTATTAACATTAACCCTATTGGCATTCGTTGGCCATATCTCCTGGTAGTCATCAAAAATTTCATTTCTTTCCAGATCGTATTGAACGATCCCGAAGGAGGTGGCGATATAACAATACTTATCATTGAAAAAGAATCCGTTGATGGATTTTGCACCTGCTATGCGGTTGAATGTGCTAATGTCCCGCATGTTCTGCACTTTTCCGTTATGGAATATATCCACGTTGGAGTTTTTATAACCCAGGAATATGTAATGGTATTTCTTGCTGCATCCCATGGCATTGATGCTGATATCATTGAACCCATTGATCTTGGAAAGGGGAGTGGCTACGCTGGTGCTCCTGATAAAATAAAACATTCCTGTTTGTGTGGCACAGAAAATGGTATCACCCAACTGGGCTACCTTCATGGCATGACTGAAATTCTGGTGGGAGCGCCATTCGCCAATGGCAATATTATTCCCGGCATGGACAAGGATGGCAAAGAACAAAAGTATAGAGCAGAGTATGTAGCGCATTCAATTTCGGTATTGCAACAAAATTAAGAAAGTTTACTAAACGTTGGTTATTGTTACTTTAGTATATGTTTAGGATGTTTTTTTGAGATTCGCCCACCCCAACCCTCCCTAAGGGGAGGAAGTAAAAGCCGCGTTTTAAAAGTTCTCCCCTTGGGGGAAGATTTAGGAGGGGCTTGCATACACTACCCCTGTGCCCATATCTTGGTGCCTTCTGTGCAGTTCTTGCAGATGTCTATCTCATTCCTGGAAGTAAACAGCGCCTTACGGAAAGCATTGTATTTTTCTCCCTGCCAAACTTCCCTGAATGACATTTCCCGGATACTGCCCATGGGATGGCTGGCATCCTTATCAAAACAGCAGGGAACTACCTGCCCATCCCAGGTAAATACACAGGAGTGCCACATCTTCCAGCAATGATCTGCCAGTTCATTTTTTATGCGGTAGGTATTGTCCGGATTTTTACGATACCGTGAAAATTTCTGGTTTTCAGGAATCAGGTCACTTCCGTGCTCGTAGTCATATATCTGTGCTGTCTTGAAGCGAACCTCATCCACTCCGATTTCCTTTGCAATTCTCTTTACATCTTCTATCTGGTGTTCGTTAGGCTTCACTACGAGGAACTGAAAAATAATGAATGGAGTACTGGAGCGGAGTTTCTTTTTCCACGCCACTACATTTTTAGCGCCTTCCAATACTTTGGAAAGATTGCCGCCCACCCTGTATTGCTCATAGGTTTCCTGGTCTGTACCATCTATGGATATGATAAGCCTGGAGAGGCCGCTCTCTATGGTCTTCCGGGAATTTTCATCATTGAGGTAGTGTGCATTGGTGGATGTAGCCACGTACATCTTTTTGGAAGAGGCAAATTTTATATAATCGAAGATCTTCTTATTCAGGTAAGGCTCTCCCTGGAAATACATGATAAGATAGGGTGTATAGGGAGCCAGCTCAGCAATAATATCCGTATAGGTGTCATTCTCCAGCATTCCTGTGGGCCTTGAAAAAGACCTTAGCCCGCTGGGGCATTCGGGACAACGTAAGTTACAAGAGGTTGTGGGTTCTATGGATATGGCAATGGGCAAACCCCACTGGCGCATATTCCCTGAAATACGTGTATAGTAATAGCTGCTGAATACTTTAAAGGCGTTCAGTATCCTTGACCCGCTCATCTTTGAAATGAATTGCAGCCCGTCTCTGATGGCAGGGGCAACACTCATTTTAAATAAATTTGATTTATATCAAAAAAAATTGTCATGGCAGGCTTATTAAAATAATCCACAAATTTCTTCACAAAAATGTATAAAATATCTCGAAAAGATTTGTTACTTGCGGAAAATATTTCAAAGCTACCTTGAAAAAATGAGAAAAGCCCTGATGATCTTCGTTAAAAATCCTGCACTGGGGAAAGTCAAGACACGCCTTGCCAAAACCATAGGGGATTATAACGCGCTAAAGGTCTACCAGTATTTGCTTCAGCATACTATGGAGATCACGTATAACCTTGATGTGGATAAGTTTGTTTTTTACAATGAATTTGTCCCTACCCGTGATGAATGGCCTACTTCCACCTACCAAAAGGAACTGCAAAAGGGCAAGCACCTGGGGGAAAAAATGAATAATGCTTTTCACCAGGCGTTTGACGAAGGATATCACAAGGTGGTACTGATGATGCCTGATTGTCCGAAAATGAGTGATACACTCATAGAGAAGGCATTTAAAAGCCTGGACGATCATAATATAGTCATCGGTCCCACCAATGACAAAGGATTTTACCTGTTGGGAATGAAAAAATTCACCCCTGATGTTTTTAAAAATAAAACCTATGAAACTGCTACCCAGTATGATGATACCGTCAAGGCGCTGGAAGAAGCCGGTTTGAAATATTTTAATTTACCCTCGCTTACAGATATAGATATGGAAGACGACCTTGGAAAATTGAAAAAGATCATAGATAAGACCCCTTGATTTTTGTTTTTCCTTTTGTGCCGCTTTGTAATCCTTTGAAGTTAATTCGATTGATACTTTTATTATAGTTTTTTAAAGCATAAATTATCCTAAACATGTTGCTGGCATAATTTTATTACTAAATTTGCATGCAGCGTAAAGTTAATTTTTCATAAGATGTCCTCAAAAAAAGCCGATTATGGAATTGATGCCCCTGGCGTTATCAGAAATCTGATGCTGGCCGGTATTGCATTACTTGCCGTTGGCCTTGCCCTGGGGTTCATTACTGCCTACCATCGTTTCATGCATTCTTATCACTTTGATGTTCGTTACGTTTTGTTTACATCAAGCGCTGTTTGTGGCCTCTTCGCTTTCCTGATGTATAATTATTCCACTTCGGGAAAAATGAAACACCGCAACAGGATCATTGCAATGATAGACTGGAAAGGAAATGAAAAGGTACTTGACGTGGGAACAGGCAGGGGGCTTTTGATGATAGGGGCTGCCAAAAAACTTGAAACAGGGATTTCCACAGGTATTGATATCTGGAACGATGAGGACCTTACCGGTAATGATATAGAGAATGCCCGTGTAAATGTACTTCGCGAAACCGTTTCACACAAGACCGTTATCAAGCATGATGACGCAAGGAAAATGTCTTTTGAGGATAATGGTTTTGATGTGGTACTATCCAATTTATGCCTTCATAATATTTCAGATAAAAGCGGAAGGAAAAAGGCGCTCAAGGAAATTATCCGTGTTTTAAAGCCGGGTGGAATTGCCATTATTTCCGATTTTAAATATATGGATGAATACGCTGATGTATTTGAAAAAGAAGGCATGAAAACAACCACTTTCCAGCACAGTGGGATCCGAAGCTTGGAATTCACGTGACTTGAAGTCGCGGC
>JADMIO010897328.1_pt1 | contig 66019 bp, 58 predicted proteins | sample 8958161 | NCBI WGS metagenome assembly JADMIO01 (sample SAMN16585339, study PRJNA669376) | soil metagenome | isolation source: Crop rotation soil | place: USA: Cullars Rotation, Alabama | collected 2011
CCGCGACTTCAAGTCACGTGAATTCCAAGCTTCGGATCCCACTGTGCTGGAAAAAACGCTGGCGGCCGTCGCGCGGCGGCATTTCGGCGGGACGCTGAGCGGCCGGCTCACGGTGACCGCGGGGCTCGGCGGCATGGGCGGCGCGCAGCCGCTTGCGGTCACGATGAACGGCGGCGTGGCGCTCGTCGTCGAAGTCGATCCATCGCGCATCAAGCGCCGCCTCGACACGCGGTACCTCGACGAGGCGGCGCGAACCCTCGACGACGCGCTGGATCGTGCGCGCGATTACTGTGCACGCGGTGTGGCGCGATCGATTGGTCTCGAGGGCAACGCTGCCGATGTGCTGCCGGCGTTGGTGGACCGCGGCCTTACGCCGGACGTCGTCACGGACCAGACGTCGGCGCACGATGCGCTCAACGGCTATGTGCCCAACGGCATGGCGTTCGCGGAGGCGGTCCGGCTCCGCGCCAGCGATCCCGACGCGTATGTCGCGCGGTCGATGGCCGCGATGGCCGTCCACGTGCGGGCCCTCCTGGCGCTGAGGCGGCAAGGGGCGGTCGCGTTCGACTACGGAAACAATATCCGGGCGCAGGCGGCCGAGGTGGGGGTGACCGACGCCTTCGAGATTCCGGGGTTCGTGCCGGAGTACGTGCGTCCTCTCTTTTGTGAAGGGAAGGGACCGTTCCGGTGGGCGGCACTCTCCGGCGACCCTGCCGACATCCGGGTCACCGACGACCTGGCGCTCACGCTGTTTGCCGGAGACGACGCCCTTTGCCGATGGGTGCGCCTCGCGTCGGAGCGCGTAGCGTTCCAGGGGCTGCCCGCGAGAATCCTGTGGCTCGGCTTCGGCGACCGCGCCAGATTCGGCCTGGCGCTGAACGATCTCGTGCGCCGCGGCGCCCTCCGCGCGCCGATTGTCATCGGCCGGGATCATCTGGATGCCGGCTCGGTGGCCTCGCCCAACCGCGAAACCGAAGGGATGCGCGACGGCAGCGACGCGATTGCCGACTGGCCCGTGCTCAACGCGCTGCTCAATACGGCGTCTGGCGCCACATGGGTCTCGATGCATCATGGCGGCGGCGTCGGTATCGGTTACTCTCTGCATGCAGGGATGGTGGTAGTGGCAGACGGCAGCACGGATGCGGACGAACGGCTCGCGCGGGTGTTGACCTGCGATCCGGGGCTGGGCGTCGTGCGTCACGCGGACGCGGGTTATGCGGCCGCTCTCGCCGCCGCCGATCGCGGCGGCATCGAGATGCCGATGCGCCGCTATGAGGCAGGACGGCCGCAATGATCTTCGAGCGGCCCGGTCTCGAACGCCGCGTGCGTGCCTCGGTCGAGGCCGCTCGCATTCCCGTCCTGCTTGGCGCGTGCGGCACCGGGCGCACGTCGCTGCTGCTCCGGCTGGCGCCCCAGCTCGGATCGGAGCGCACGCTGTACCTCGACGTGTCCGCCGCGGCCACCACGCCCGAGCGATGCCTTGCGGCGATCGTCAGCACGTGTCCGTTCAAGCTGCGCGACGGATGGCTTTCGTCGCTGCCCGATTCGCCGCGCGCCGCATTCGACTCCCTGCTGCAGTTCTTCGACGAAGCCGTCGCGCCTGACGGCGGCCCGGTGACGTTCCTGCTCGACGAGTTCCTCGATGTCCGGACGTTCGAAAGCTTTCCCGGGCTGCGGCACGTACAGCACGAGCTGATTGCGCGGCTGGCGGTCAGTCCGAACCATTTCGCGCTCGCGTCGCGCTTCACCGCGCGCGCGCACCGGCTGCTTCGCGACGCGCCTGCGCGCTTCGAGGTCGTCCACATGCCGCCGCTCGAAACCGCGGAAGTGATCGCGCAAGCAGAGCGCTTCACCGGCATGCGCGCGGATTGGGCCCGGTCGGTGGCTCCCGCGGTGACGGCGCTCACCGGGGGCCGCGCGGCGTACGTGAACATCCTGCTCGGCGTCCTGGCCGAAATGCGGGACGCGCCCGATCCGATTGCTGCCGTCGTCTCGAGCTGTGCGCCGGGCGGTCCGTTGTCGGCCTGCCTGCGCCATTGCTACGAGTTCCGGCTGCATCGCGCACGCGGCTACGGCGCGCTGAAGGCGATCCTCGGCGTGCTCGCGGAAGTCGAACCGCTGAATCTGACGGAAATCGCCCGTCGTCTGCAGCGCACGCCAGGATCGGCGCGCGATTATCTGTCGTGGCTGGAAGACGTCGACCTGGTCACCGTGCAGCGGAAGCGGTACTCCTTCGAGGATCCGTTGCTGCGCATGTTCGTGCGCGTCAACGGCAAGCCGTCGCCGCCGTCTGACGAGGATCTCGTGCGCGAAGTCCACGCCTTCGCGCAGTCCCGTCTGCCGGCCCTACCACCGCCACCCGTGCGGGCCTTCGCGCGCGGCGGTGACGACGAAGACCCGGCCTCGAGCTTCCGCATCGCCGAAATCGACTGACGCACAGGCCGCCTGCCCGTTGCCTGAAGCCTGTTGCCTGATGCCCGGTGCCCCTTGTCTACGCCATCAGCTTCGACAGCGCTTCCCGCGCCGCCTGCTGCTCGGCTTCCTTTTTCGATCGGCCTTCCGCGCGCCCGCACGGTTCGCCGCCGACGACCACCTCGACGTCGAAGCGTTTGCGGTGGTCGGGCCCTTCGGCCGACGCGAGCCGATAGGTCGGCAGGCCCCGGCCCTCTTTCTGCAGCCATTCCTGCAGCGCGGATTTCCAGTCCTCGGTGAATGACGCCTCGGCCGCGTGTTCGCCGGCGCCGGTCAGCAGCGGGCCGAACAGCGAGACGATGAACGTGCGCGCGGCGTCGATGCCGCCGTCGAGGTAGATCGCCGCGATCAGCGCTTCGAAGCCATCCGCCAGAATCGCGTGCTTGCGTCGTCCGCCGGTCTTTTCCTCGCCGCGCCCGAGCAGCACGTAGCGTCCGAGATCGATCTGCTCCGCGAGCCGCGTCAGCGCCGCCGACGAGACAATCGACGCCTTCACTTTCGATTTGTAGCCCTCGCTGTGCGTCGGATAGCGCTGGAACAGCATGTCTGCGATGACGAAGCCGAGCACCGCGTCGCCGAGGAACTCGAGCGACTCGTTGTCGATGACGCCGCCCGACGCATCCTCGTGCGCCTTCGATCGGTGGGTCAGCGCGTGTTCGAGCAGGCCGATGTCCCGGAAGTCGTAGCCAATCCGTTCCTCGAGGGGGCCGAGTGTCTCGCTCAGCCGGCGGACTTCTCCGGCGGCGGCCTCGTCGAGATGCCCGGCGATCAGATCGGTCGCGGCGCGCGCGGATCCGCCGACGACGGTGACGCGGAATTCCGTCTGCCCGAACCGGACCGGAAACAACGACCGCGACAGCGCCGAGGACACCAGCGCGCGGATTCCGTGCGCGTCGAGCAGACCACGCACGACGTCGGCTTCGATCGAGGAATGCGTCCTGAACACCTCGACCGGTGGGTCGACCTGGCGATCGCGGTCGTTCATGCCGCGTGCTCCTCTTCAGCCCGTTCCTCGATCTTCACCAGCACCAATGTCATGTCGTCGTGCGGCTCGGCGGGACCCACGAACGCCTGGACCTCGCGCAGAATGCGCTCGCGGATGCCCGCGGCATCGAGGTGGGTGTGCGCGCTGACGACCCTGGCGAGCGCCGTTTCACCGAAGAGCTCGTGATCGCCGTCCATCGCCTCGGTGATGCCGTCGGTGTAGAGCACGATGACGTCGCCGGCCGCGAGGGGCTGCGTGTGTTCCTCGAGGAGCGTCGCGAAGCGCTGCTCGGCGCCAGGCAGGCGAAGCCCGAGCACCATCCCGTCGGGCGTGACGATCTCGGTGCGATGGTTCGACGCGACGATCATCGGCGTGTGGCCCGCGCGCGCGCAGGTGAGCGTCATCGCATCGAGATCGATGACCGCGTAGCTCGCGGTGATGAAGCTGCGGTTGTCGAGGTGCTCGGCGAGCAGGTGGTTGACGGTGATCAGCAGCTGCCTCGGCGATCGTTCCGTATGGCTCAGCGCGAGCATCAGCCCCTTCAGCTCCGCCATGTAGAGCGCGGCGGAGGTGCCTTTGCCCGACACGTCGGCGACGAGCACGCCGAGCTGGCGGGGACCGAGCAGAAAGAAGTCGTAGTAGTCGCCGCCGACTTCGCGCGCCGGTTCGCACAGGTCCGCGATGCTGAGCCCGGCGATGTCCGGCGGCTGCACCGGCAGCAGCGATTTCTGGATTTCGCGGGCGATGCGCAGCTCGTCATCGAGCCGCTGCTTCTCTCGCTGCACGTGCAGCAGATGCTCGATGCTCCCGCTCATGCGGTTGAACGAGTCCGCGAGATCACCGAGCTGATCCTCCGAGTCCACCCGGATGCGATGGGTGAAGTCGCCCTGCCGCACGCGCTCGGTGCCGACGAACAGCTCGTGAACCGAGTACGTGATCATGCGCGCGAGCCCCGCGCCCGCCAGCAGGAACGCGCCCTGCACGATGATGAAGATCACCCCGAGGACGATGAGGACGAGCATGAAGGCGTCCTGGCCAGTGACGCCGGGCGTCAGCTGCGCGGCAGTCACCATCCGCTGATACAACGCGCCCACCGGCGCAAGCAGGCTGACCGAGGCGCGGCCGGCCTGTCCGGTGTTCCAATCACTGAACTCGAGGAACGCAACGCTGTTGCGGAAGGCCCCGGCGGCTTGCCCGCCTTCCGGCGCGGTGGCCGGGACGGCGGCCAAAGTCGTCGGGATCGGCAGGCCGAATTTCTCGTCGAGCACCACGGCGGCGGCGCCGGGCCGGATGCCGCTGCGGTCATTCATGACCTGCGCGAGCGTCTCGTCCACCGGCAGATCCGCGACGAGCATCAGCGCCGGGTTCTTTGTCGGCACGACGACGCGGATCAGCAGCTCGCCCGGAATCTGCACGCTCTGTTTCGGATGCGGATCGGCGGGCAGCGCCCCCGACAATGCCAGCGCGCCCGCGAACGCGCCGCGTGTCAGCACCCACGGCGGAATCGACGGCGGCTCCAGATGGCTCCACGGCCCGGCCGATCCCTGCGTCCCATCCTCAACGCCGGCGGGCATCGGCGATTTCGTTCCGGCCGCGGCTTTTTGGAGGGCCGATGGCGGCGTGACGGCGACCGCCGCGAGTGAGAGATTCGGATATTGCGAGGACCGGCTCGCGTACATTTCGGCCACGACGCGGGCGGCGCTCTTGGGATCGCTGCCGATCTCGATCGCCGCGGTCTCGGCAATGTGCCGCACGTCGAGCACGGCCGCGTCGAAACCTTGATGGAACAGATACGCGGCCACATTGTTGTAGAGCACTGCCCCACCGGCCAGCGCGAACGCGACAATCAGCGTCGCCGGCACGAGTCCGAGACAGAGATACGACAGGATGAGCTTCCGGCGGATGCGCCACAGGAAGCGCCGCCGGTTGCGCACGAGCAGCAGGAACGCCAGCCAGCCGGCAGAAGCGATCAGGCCGACCGAGACGACGCTATGGAAGATGTCGAGAAACTCGGACGCCGGCAGAACCGGACGGCCGATCCGGAGGGCGACGAGCAGCAGCGCGCAGAGAATGAACAGACGCCCGGCCGGCGTCCGGAAGAGCACAAGTTCCGCTGAGAGCGGGGCCGTGACGCCCGATGCCGCGCCGGGCGACGCTGCGCGCGCGACCGAACTGTCGCCCGCCCAGCGCTTCAGCCACGATCTGACGGACATCGGCAAATTGAAAACCGAATAATAACAGACTAACGTAGAAACTCGACTTCATGACACTGCCCCAACACGCGCGGTTTGCAACGATCTGCATTCACGCCGGCCAACGGCCCGACCCGTCGACCGGCGCGATCATCACGCCAATTTTCCAGACGTCGACGTTCGTCCAGGACGCCGTGGGCCATCACAAGGGCTTCGAATATGCGAGGACCGGCAATCCGACGCGGAGCGCGGTGGAGGCCAATCTTGCAGCCATCGAGGGCGGCAGAACGGCATTCGCGTTTGCCTCGGGCATGGCCGCCATCGGCGCCATTGCCGCCCGCCTGGCCACGGGCGACCACGTCATCGTCACCGACAACGTCTACGGTGGGACGTTCCGGCTGTTCGACAAAGTGCTCACGCGATACGGCATCTCGTTCAGCTTCGTCGATACGTCCGTCTCCGACACGGTCGAACGCGCGTTCACGCCCGCGACGCGAATGGTGTTTGTCGAGACACCGACCAATCCGGTCCTGCGCATCGCCGATCTTGGCCGCCTGGCCGCAATCGCGCACGCCCGCGGCGCCCGTCTGGTTGTGGACAACACGTTTGCCAGTCCCTGTCTCCAGCGGCCGATCGATCACGGAGCCGATCTCGTGGTCCACAGCACCACCAAATATCTGAACGGCCACAGCGACTCGGTCGGCGGCGTCGTCGTTGCCGTTCACGATGACGATGTGGAGTGGCTGCAGTTCATTCAGAATGCCGAAGGCGCGATCCTCAGTCCCTTCGATTCATGGCTGGTGCTGCGCGGCACGAAGACGCTGTCGCTGCGGATGGCGCGGCATTCCGAGAACGGTCAGGCCCTGGCAGAGTTCCTCGCGGGCCACCCCAAAGTGCAGCAGGTCATCTATCCGGGATTGCCGGATCATCCGCAGCATGCGCTCGCCCGACGTCAGATGCCCAACGGCTTCGGCGGCATGGTCACGTTCGACGTCGGATCGCTCGCGGCCGCGACGCACGTGCTGAACCGGTTCAAGCTGATGGCGCTGGCCGAAAGCCTGGGCGGCGTGGAAACGCTCGTCTCGCATCCCGCCTCCATGACGCACGCCTCGGTGCCCGCTGACCGCCGGGCGGCCATCGGTCTGACCGACGGCATGATCCGGATTTCCGCCGGGGTCGAAGATATCGACGATCTCAGGGACGATCTTTCGCAGGCGCTCGCATGAGCACGCCGGCGCCACGGCCCATCGAATCGATCAAATTGGTCCGATCGTCGGGGCGGCCGCGTCTGCGCCCGACGCCTCCAGCTCGCGGCCGCGCAGTACGGCCGATCCGCCCGGGCCGCCGGCTGGCGGCAGTCGGCGCGCTCGTCTGGATACTCGGGCTGGGCGCGGCGGGAACGTTGTACTGGGCGAATACACATCGCCACGAACCGACGCTCGACGAGCTGCTCCCGGGCTACTCGCGGGCCCACTCGCGCCAGATGGGGATCTTCTACGGTGAGCTCGGCGTCATGATGTGGGAGTGGCGTGAAGGTCTTGCGCGTCCGGCCACGCAGGCGATGCTCATCGTCGCGGTCTCGAGCGTGATCGCAACGGCCTGCTTCCGCGTGGCGTGGCTGCGCGCGGACGCCGAACGCCGCGACTGGCGGTAGCCGAACCGTTCTCCACCCACTTCAGATACGCAGGGTTGCCGTCGACGACCGGCAGCACGAGGAACTCGGGGGTCTCGTACGGGTGGCGGCGCCGCAGCGCTTCCCAGAGATTCGGGACCCGCGTCCGCGTTGTTTTCATCAACACCTGCTGCTCGCGATCGACGGTCATGCTGTCCTGCCACTCATAGACCGACTGCACGGGCGGAAAAATCGTCACGCAGGCGGCGACCTTCTCCGCCACCAGGTCCCGCGCCAGCGCGAGCACGTCGAAGTCCGCCGGCAGCGTCGTCAGCGCCACGACAATTTCACTCATGGAGTCCATTTTCCTCTTGTACTGCGCGGAAAAAGCTGCTACAAGATTGAAACGCATGTCGTCCCGCCGCAATCTGCAGACCACCGTCGAAGTACGCGACCGCCGGCGGAAGCTGCTTCGCTATGCGCTGGCGGCGGGGGTCGGACTTCTGGTCGTCAACGCACTGATCGGCGAAACCGGGTATCTCGCAACGCTGCGGGCGCGGCGGCAGCTCGAAACGCTCGCGGCTGACGTCGCGCGGGTCGAGGCCGAAAACCAGCAGCTGCGTGAGCTCGGCAAGAAGCTGAAGGACGACCCGGCGGCGCTCGAAGACGCGGCCCGCCGAGAGCTCGGCCTCGTCCGCCGCGGCGAGACGCTCGTGATCGTTCGCGACGGAAAACCTGCGACCAAGTGAACGCGTTCGTCGACTTCGTTCTCCATCTCGACACCCACCTGATCGACCTCGTCAGCCGCTACGGCACGTGGGTCTACGCGCTCCTGTTCGGCATCGTCTTCGCCGAGACCGGCTTCGTCGTGACGCCCTTTCTGCCGGGAGATTCGCTGCTCTTCGCCACCGGCGCGCTCTGCGCGACCGGTGCGCTGAGTTTTCCCGTGTCCCTCGGGTTGCTGGGTGTGGCGGCGTTCACGGGGAACGCCGTCAACTACGCCATCGGCCGCCGCATCGGCCCGCGTGTGTTCACGGCCGCCGGCGGAGCCGGCATCTCGGAGAAGCTGCTCAACCGTCAACATCTTCAACGCGCCCATCAGTTCTTTGAGAAATACGGCGGGAAGGCCGTCGTCCTGGGCCGCTTCGTGCCGATTGTCCGGACGTTCGTGCCGTTCGTGGCCGGCGCGGCGCAGATGAGCTCATCGTCCTTCGTCTTCTACAACTTCGTTGGCGCTGTTAGCTGGGTCGTCCTCTGCCTTGGCGCCGGGGTGCTCTGGGGCAACGTTCCCTGGGTAAAAGACCACTTTTCGGTTGTTACCCTGGGAATCGTGTTTATTTCGCTCCTGCCCGTCCTCATTGAGCTGATACGCCACCGCCGAAAGTAACCAGATTCGTCCGCTGACGAGCCGCGGGCCCGACGGTAGAATTGCCCTGATCGATGGGCAATCTCGACCGCCGGCAACGAACGGCAACGCGATCGATGGAGCTCGTCCCGGCGGCGCGTGCGAGCGGACAATCGCGCGCGTATTCGTGGAATCGATTTGCCACGCCGAATCTCTCAATCGGCGCGGTGCTTGCAGGCTCCGGCCATGAGTTCGTCTTCGACGGCGCCGCGGTGCGTGTGAAGCTGCCGCCGGCCACGCGCGCGGGCGACGACGACGACGCTCGGCTGAGAGTGCTCGAGTGGAATGAAAGCGACGCGCCGGCTGTGTTCGACGCGCGTGATGTCGACGTCGAAATCGACCAGTCCAGCACGCCTGAAATAAGCGCGGTGCTCGACGGCACGGCGGCGGCCGATGTCTCGGTCGCTCTGGTGACGCGCATCGAGCAGACCGCCGAGCGGGCGTTCGACCATTGGCTTCGCATGTTGCGGTGGCGGACGAAACTCTGGCGCGCGGGACGGCCGGATCGTGCGCACACCGCAAGGACCTGCACGCTGTACGAGCACCGGACGAATCGGCGGCTGGCTGCCGCGCCCCCCGCGGCGGCGCCGGTCGCGCGACCGCTGAGCCTCGAAGACTGGGCCGGCATTCAGAGGGCCCTGGCGGAACGGCTTCGTGTCCCGCTCTACTACGATCTCTATTTCGAAGGACGCGAACATCTTTATGCCGGCGATCTGCGCGGGGCCGTCGTGGATTTTGCGACGGCGTGCGAGTGCTTCCTCAAGACCACGCTCGAGCAGCGGCTGCCCCGCTCCGCGGGCGACGAGGCGAGAGCTTACGTCCGGCACGCGCCGCCAGGCGCGCTGCTGAACGGATTCGCCGCATCGCTGCTGGACCCGCGCATCGAGACGGTCCTTCGCGTCCGGGCGACGTCGCTCGAGATGCTGTTCACCGCGCGGGCCGACGTCCTTCAGGGCCGCCGGCCCGACGACCTCACTTCATGGCGGTGCGTGCAGTTCCGCAAGGCGACGGGGTCTTTGCTGGCCGCCGGCGAGGCGCTTCCCGCCGGCCGTCCCGCACCGCCAGCCAATCTCGACGCGCGCTGACGCGCTACCGAGTCAAACCGCAAGCAGACGATCGAAGAACGAGCGATATCGCTGCAGCGCCACGCGCAGATCTTCGGTCGTCACGTTATCGCCGCGGTCCCATTGGTGCTCGAGGTTCGCGCGCTCGGCGGCGAACATCTCCGCAAGACGCTTCATGACGTTGGCGACCAGCGCGTCCGCCTCTTCAACGGCATGCCTCGGCTCGTCGACGAAATTGCCCTGGATATCAGACCAGCGGCTGCGGAACCCCTTGGTGTCGTCTTCCGGGAAGAGCGCGCTCGCGACACGTTTGGCGGTTGAGGCGTCAGCCACCGCCGGCGTCGGAACCAGAGGTGCCGCCTCGGGGTTGGCAGGCCCCGCGGAGGCGATGGGGACATTCCGGACCGGCTCAGCGGGCCGATCGGCAGGTGGTTGGGTTTCGCCGGCGCGCGCCAGCTCTGCAGTGCTCAAGTCGCGCATGATTATCTTCTCCTCATCGCTTCGGATTCACGTTCGGTTGGTCGATGTCCCGGCGTCCGGGCCACCGCCGGGGGCGCGGTCTCCAGCAGGTCCTGGAACAGCTCGCGGTAATGAATCATCGCCTGCCGCATGTCTTCGGTCGTCGCTTCGCCGCGGGCGTGACGGACCGCGATCTCGCGGGCCGCGCGATAGTTGGTGACCACGCCGGCGTGATCGACCGAGATGTCGGCGGCGCGCTGCTCGAAATCGCCGAGCGGATACCCGCGGGCCTGCATCAGCTCGCCCACCAGGCGATCGGCTTCGGTGACCGCGGCTTTCGGGTCGTCGACGAACCGCTGCTGAATGGCACGCCAGGCATTCGCAAACCGCTGCGCATCGTCTGGCGCGAGCGGCTGGATGTGGAATCCCTCGACGCGCCTGGCGCGGGCCTCGAGGGCGTCTTCGGCCTTCCGGATGTTGCCCGCTTCGTGCACGGTGCGCTCGTACTCAGGACCGAACCGTTCCCGGAGCTGGCCGGTGCGGCGGCGCCGCAACGCCACGCCAAGCACGATGGCCACGACGACGATGGCGACGACAACGATGAGCAGACGAATATCCATGTCGGCACTCCGTGTGACAGAGCGCGCGTACGGAAAAGCCGTGCGCGTCAACAGGCAGTATCGCGCCGCGACGCGACAGGCGGCAGCGGGTGATTACGGTAATGTCGAGTGGGATTGTCCTAGCCGCTGCCGTCAGTCCGCTGATGTCAGACCAGTGGCAGCGACGGCATACACTGCGGTGATGGCACGGGCACGATTCATCGAGCCGATGCTGCTTCTGCGCTGTGACGCGCTGCCGGATTCAGCCGGCTGGGAGTATGAGCTGAAGCTCGATGGCTACCGCTGCATCGCGTTCACGCGCGGAGGCCGCGTGCATCTGCGATCGCGCAATGACAAGGATTTCAATGCACGTTATCCCGGTGTCCTGCAAGGACTCGCGCGCGTGCCCGAGGACACGATTCTCGACGGCGAACTCATCGCGCTCGACGAAGCGGGGCGGCCGTCGTTCAACGCCCTGCAGAATTCCGGAACGGCACCCAGGCCGGTCGAGTACCACGTGTTCGACGTCATGATGAGCGCGGGCCGCGACCTGACGCGCGAGCCGCTCTCGACACGCCGCGCGATCCTCCAGCGTGACGTGGCGCCGGTGCTGGCGCCGCCCGCCAGATACGCGGCGCCGCTTCACGCCGCCCTTCCGGACTTGATTCGTTCGGTGAAGCGCCACGGATTCGAAGGGCTGGTCGCCAAGCGATCGAGCAGTGCGTACGAGTCGGGCCAGCGCTCCGGATCGTGGATGAAGATGCGCGTGAATCAGGGTCAGGAATTCGTGATTGGCGGGTACACCGCGGGCACGAAGACGTTCGACGCACTGGTGTTCGGCTACTACGAAGGGCGGCGGCTGATGTACGTCGCGCGGACGCGAAACGGATTCACGCCAGGATCCCGCGCGCACCTGATGCGCCGATTCAAAGGGCTCGAGATTTCGACGTGCCCGTTCGTCAACCTTCCTGAAGAGCGCAGCGGACGCTGGGGCCAGGGGCTGACGGCCGAGAAGATGAAAAACTGCCAGTGGCTGCGGCCGGTCCTCGTCGGGCAATTCGAGTTCCTCGAGTGGACGGCCGACGATCACCTGCGGCACTCGCGCTTCATCGGATTGCGCGACGACAAGCCGGCGGGACGGGTGCGACGCGAATAAGCGTTGCTATACTGTGCGCCGCACGAGGTGGCGACGTGACACTCCGAATCGGCGGACGCAGGAGGATGCCATGGCTCGCACTCGCGATCCTGGTGGTTGTTCCCTTCACAGCGTCCGCGCAATCGACTGTGAGTGCCGGAGGGCCGACTCAACCCGCGGTCAGTGTTCCCAGCGTCCACAGCGCGAATGCCGGCACGACTCGCCGCGCCGCCATCATCTCGTCGCTGCGGCTGCTCGTGATCGAGCACGGCTTCCGCATCGCTTTCCAGGAAAAGACTCGAAGAGCGCTGGCGGGGCCGTTCTTCGCCGACTACGTGCACTCGCTGCGCGTCCCGCGCACCTGGGAGGACGGCGACCCGTGGCTGGTGAACTACGTCGGGCATCCGATTCATGGCGCCGCGGCCGGCCGCACGTGGCTCATGCACCACCCGGACCATGACGCGGAAATCGGCTTGTCAAAGCGCTATTGGACCTCCCGCGCGCATGCGGCGGAATGGGCCACGTTCTATAGTCTGCAGTTCGAGTTTGGCCCGCTGAGCGAGGCAGCCCTCGGCAACATTGGCCTCTCGCCCAGGACCACCGGCTGGGTCGACCATGTGGTGACGCCGATCGGAGCCTTCGGCATGATTGTGGCGGAGGATGCGCTTGACCGTTACCTGGTCCAGCTCATCGAGCGGAAGGTCCGCAATCCCGTGGCGCGGGCGGTGGTTCGCACCGCGCTGAATCCAAGCCGATCGCTCGCCAACGTCACCGCCGGCCGGACGCCCTGGTTCCGCACACGAGGGCCACTGCGGGCCGATTTCCAGCCGTAGCCTAAACCCGGACGTGCACGCCGGCGCCGATCATCCAGTAGCGCGGCTGCGTTCGAAATTGTCCGTTCGGATTCACCCCGTAATAGCCCCGCAGGATCAATTCCGGCGTGCCGCGAGGCGAATGCACGAGGGATCGAAACCCCACGGCCCAGGAATATGACCACCGCGCCTGCTCCGTTTGCCCCGGTGGCCGGAGGTAGTCGTAGACGGTCTTCTGTCTCACGTCGACCGAGAAGAAATATCCGCCGCGCTTCGGCGCGAGGGGAACGTATTCCATCCCGAATCCCGGCTCGAAGTTGCGCGTCGAGAGCGTGAGGTAACGGCCGTTCGCTGTCACCGGCACGTAATAGCCCGGCTTGTCCGTAGCGGGCAGCGTGTGCGACGCCGCGAGGCGGAGCGTCATCTGGTGCGTGGACCGGGCGCCGACGACGCGATCCCACGAGACGCCGCCCTCGAGGAACTGGTAGGTGACGTCCACGCGATCGAACGTCTCGGGAAACGCAGCCGACGCGCGGATCAGGAACTCGTCCCCGACATGCGAGCTTTCGTGTCCGACCAGCGCCTTGAACGACACACGATCGCGCGGATGATTCGTGAGGCCGTGCGCCAGCTTGAAAGCGATGCCGAACCGATAGTCGGTGTTCAGGATCGGCTTGGTCTTCTCCTTGAGATCGCCGACCACGTGGAGGCTGACCGGAATCCAATAGCCGAATCCCCACGCGCCCGGCGGAATCGGCACATCGCCGTCGGTGCCGCGTTCGCGCACCGCCACCGGAATCTCTTTGCCGAGGTCGAGCGCCCAGACGGGCCGGGGACCGGACTTGAGCGAAAACGGGAACGCGTTGCTGACCGCGAACCCGGTCACGGCCACCTGCGCGCCCCGAGGATCGGCGATGAGCGGTTCGTACCACGGTCGTTGTTCGAACCAGAGCCGGCGAAAGCGGCCCACGGCTGCCGCTGCAGGGGCGGCGGCTGGGATCGCTGCGGCCGCGGCTCGGTCGGATGACGGGATGGTCGCGGAGTCTCCGATGTCATGCTGCGCGCGAACGGCTGCGGCGCCTGGCACGACGAGCGCCACCGTGACGGCCAGCAGGGTCGCCACGCGGTGGCGCCGAACGCGCATGCGGTGTCGTCAGCGCCTGCCGAGCGGCATCGAGACGCCGAACGTGAGCAGCAGACCTTTCGCGCTGGCGCGCGAGCCTGGCACGAGGCCGAGATCCGCTTCGGCCATGAAGTTGATCTGATCGTTGATCGGGTAGAGGATGCCGCCGCCACCGCCGATGCCGAAATCCGTTCTCGTCTCGCCGAACGGGTTGTCGCCGCTGTCGCGCGCCTGCACGATCCCGCCGACGCCCTGGACGAACGTCTTCAGCGTGGCGCTCCACGTGTGGGTCATGCGAACGCCGCCGCCGAAGGTGATCATCGAAAATCCGCCGTCGCCGAAGTGGTGAAATGCGGCGGCGCCAATCACCCCAAGCGTGCGCGGGCCGATATCGCGGAACGGATAGAACAGTCCGCCCGCGACGCCCGCGCCACCGACGCCGGACTGAACGAGCGAAAGACCGACGCCGACCCTTGGCACATCGGTCGTCTGGGCCGACGCCGGGACGGCGCAGGAAAGGAGTGCCACGGCGGCCAGCGCGAGCGCGGAGACGAACATGGCGAAACGGCGACGGGAACTTCGAAGAGGCATACGCATCCCCTGGCCGAACAAGCCGGCGGTGACGTGCTCGAAGCGACAGTTCCAGCGGATGTTATCACGCAGCCTTGGTCACGATATTCTTGACGGCCGCGATGGTCGCGAATCCTCTGCTCGTTGTGGCCTTCGGGCTGGGTGTGGGCATGCTGGTCGGCATGACCGGCATCGGTGGCGGCGCGATCATGACGCCGCTGCTGGTGCTCTTCCTCGACACGCCGCCCGCGATCGCCGTCGGCACCGATCTGGCCTACGGCGCGGTGACCAAAACCGTTGGCGGCATCAAGCACTGGCGCCAGCGGACCGTTGATTTCGGCATCTCCAAGTGGATGGCGTTCGGATCGGTGCCTGCCTCCATCGCTGGCGCGTATGTCATCCACTCACTGGAGCGGATGCTGGGCAAGACGGTCTTCGATGCCCTGATGCTCTACGTGCTCGCGGGCGCCATTGCGTTCACGGGCGTCATCACGCTCATCCGCGCGATCTTCCTCAAGCACTGGATCGAGCGCGAGCGCGAAACGGTGCAGATGGAGACCAGACACAAGGTCGCCGCGGTCGCGCTCGGCCTGTCGGTGGGGTTCGTGCTCGGCATCACGTCTGCCGGGAGCGGATCGCTCATCGCGCTCGGCCTCATTCTCATGTTCCGCCTCACGCCCTACCGCGTCGTCGGCACCGACATCTTTCATGCGGCGATCGTGCTCTGGGCCGCCGCGGCGGCACATGTCATTGCCGGGAACGTCGACTACGCCCTCGCGGGAACCATCCTCATCGGATCGGTGCCAGGGGTCTGGATCGGCAGCCAGATGTCAGTGCGCCTGCCGGCAGGCACGCTCCGGACACTGCTGGGCGTCGTGCTCATCGCCGCGTCGATGGGGCTCGGATCCAAAGCCGGCCTGCCCATTCCGCCGGCGGCGATTGCGGTCGTACCGTTCGTCCTCGCGGTGGTCGTGCTGTGGACGCGATTCCGTCATCCGATTCCGCGCTCGAAAGCCGACACTGAGGCGCAGCGCGAACCGTAAGGCGTCACCCCTCGACGAGCAGTCGGCTGCAGGACTCGGGAATGATGAGCTGCGCTCCCCCACCCGCGGCCATGACGCCGAACTCCCGACCGAACCACTTTTTTGCCCGTGGCGCGACGCTGGCGCGCTGCGCGGACGCCGGTCGGGTCCACGTGTCTTTCGCGCCGGTCGTGAACGACTCGAGCGCCCGCACTTGGGTGCGCGCGACGAAGTGCACCGGCCCGCGGCCCGCCGTGTTGATGCCCGACAGGTGCGGCGATGCGCCTCGCCTCGCGAAGAACAGCTTGAACGGTGATTCGGTCGCGGTGCGGAATCCAATGAGCCGCTCGCCAGGCCGGATGGTGACTTCGGCCACGCGTCTGGAGAGATCCATGGCGCTGAGGAACCCGACGGCATCAGCGACCGGCAGCCCCGGCATTTCACGCACGAAGAACGCCAGGGCGGTCTTGATGTTGATCCGGGGCACTGGAGCGCTCGTGCATCCGAGCTCGCTGACCCATTTGTCGATCCCAACTTCGGAATGACAGTCGTTCAGTGACAGCATTGTCACACCTCAGGCCGGGCCATGTGATGGGTGGAGGCGGCGACGTGCGCCACGGTCAGGCGGTCACCACGGCGTACGGAGGATCGAATTCAGGAACGCCGGCGTGCCGGCCCGCTATCCACCGGAGAATGTAGACCTGCAGCGGATCGCTCGTGATGTTCGGCAGGACCTCCAGCAGTCCGTGCGCGAGCAGATCCTTGAAGTAGTCGATGTCCGGCTCCAGCAGCACGCACGTCACGCCGTCGATGACTCGGATGTCCTGCTCGTGAAACGTGAGCTGAACGTTCGCCTCGCCGAACTGAATCTGCTTGTAGCTGCGCGTCGCGCCGGGATGGAAGATGGCCGGATTGATCTCCGCCGCGAACGTCCCCTGATCCGCCGCCTGGACCACTTCGTCGACCAGGCGCTGGTCGGCATAACAGAAAAAGCGATCCTGCGCCGGCGCCGGCGTCGTCCATTCGAGCGCCTTGAGGTAGTCGACGACCACGCCGTCCGGCAGGACGATGGTCGTCATCGCGGTCCACAAGTTGAGGAGAGCGGCTACGGCCGCATCGTTCGCGCGCATCAGCGCTTCGTAGCGGTTCTTCGCGTCGGCTGCGCTGGTGGCGCCGGCCGAGAGGAACGCCACAAGCGCTGGATCTGACGCCGAAAGCTGCGTCCATGTCGCACGCGTAAAATCGAATCGATGCGCTTTCGCCACGAGCATCAGATCGACGCGCTGAATCATCCCGGCCTTCAAGACGACTGGCGTGAATCCGATTTGCGCGAAGTTGTCGGCCGACACGAGCACCGTCCAGCGGTCGTCCAGGTTGTCGGCGACCGGAAGGTTCTCGAAGCGCACGATGGCCGCCGTGTGGACCGTCTGACTCACCAGCCGCTGCCGGCCATCGAAGAGGCGGATGATTGTTTCGATCCCACCCGTCCACGGCTGACGCGCCCCGTCGAACAGCCGGACTTCAATCGAGCCGGTCGACGCCGCTTGAGCGCGCGCGGCGACGATGGGGACGGCGGTGATCGTGGCTCTGACGGGTTTCGGCCCCGCGCGGGCGCGTCGTTGCTTGGGTTTCGCCATGTGTCGACAGGCCCCGGATTATAGGTCTATTCTCGGAAGTAGCTGCGCGTCCATGCCACCTGACATGAGAGCCATCGCCCTATTCGCCGCCGCATTGGTGTTGTGTATGGCGTGCGGGACCAGCCCTGCGGCGCAACGCGCCAACCCGTCCGCCGCACCGTCGACATCTGCCGGTCCGCCTACGCCGTACGAGGACGCCGGCGCGTGCCCGTTCGAGGGCTGCACGTATCGCGCGTGGCGGGCGAACGCCGCCGTGCCGATCCGATCGGATCGGCGAAAGACCGCCAAGGTGGCGTTCACTGTCGCGCCGCGCGAGTGGGTCACCGCACTCACCGGCATTGTCGTCACCGTGAAAGCCGGCCGCGCCGAATTTCGCGAGCCGACGACAATGACCAGCGCCAGCGGCACGATTCAAATTGCGCCGGGCCAGACGCTCTACCTGCTGACGTATCAGGGCGAGGGGTACACCAAAGCGTGGTTCAACGGCCGGCTGTACGTGAGCGTCGACACCGCGTCGTTCTTCAACGGCGTCTGCACGTTCAGCCCGGGGCGATGTACTGGCACGATCGTCGAGAAGAGCCTGACGGAGTGGTGGGTCAAGATCCGCAGCCGGTCCGGGAAGATCGGGTGGACGGACCAGCCGGAGAAGTTCGACAACAAGGACATGTACGGCGGCCCGCTGCCGGACTGATCGGCATGCGATGTCGCGGCGGTGACGTTCAGTGGGGCGGAAGCGTGGCCAGAAACAGGTCGCCGTCGGTGCGCGCGGTCCTGACGTAGACGAATCTGCCATCGGGCGAGGCCGCGATCGATCGGGGACCCGCAGGCACGCGCGCGAGCTTGATCTCACGCCGCTTCCCCGTCGCCAGATCGTGTACGGTCATGCCTGCCGTCGTGACGGACGCGAAGGCTTGATTGTTCAGCCACGCCAGGCCATACGCGGGGTCGTCGCCCACCCGCCGGTACGTTTTCGCCGCGAAGTCGTAGATCACGATCCCGGACGTGGAGTTGAGATTCCCAGCCGGACTCTCGAGCGCCAGGAGACGGCCGCCATCGGGTGACCAGCGCGCGTCGGAAATCGTGTGCTTGGGATCGGGCAGCGCCAGCTCTTCGTAGCGCGACGTCTCGAGATTCCAGAGCATCGAGCCCTTGTCGTTCGCCAGGACGAGCCGGGTGCCGTCAGGCGACGGACGAGGGATATTGATCAACTGCCCGGGCGAATGCGTGATTTGCGTGAGCTGGCCGCCATCGGGCCGGACGCTGTAAACCTCGTAGCGATCGCCTCGCGACGAGTAGAAGTAAATGCGTGTGCCGTCCGCTGACCAGACCGGACCGCGGTCGGACTCCGCATCGTTGGTGAGCTGCTGGATCCGGCTCCCGTCGCTCTTCATCAGGAACAGATCTTCCTGAGCGCCGGTCGTGGCGGACAGCACGATCTGGTTGCCGTCGGGCGACACGTCGAACGCCGTGATGCCGAGGGATCCGGTAAAGATCGCGACCGGCTGCGGGACAAGGTCATCCAGTGTGTATCGCTCGATGGCGTTCGTTGACAGCACGCTGGCGAAGATGAGGGCATCGGCGTCACGCGACGCGCTGAAGTGCGCGGCAAACGGCGTGGGCAGCGTGACCGGTTCAGGCGCGCCGGACGTACGGCCCGTTTTCTCGTCGAGCCGCAGGCGCCACAGATTCATGCTCCCGCCTCGATCGCTCCCGAAATACAGGGCGGACCCATCCTTCGCCCAGACGGGATTCCAATCCAAGGACGGATCGTCGGTCGCCGCGACCGCGGTCGTGTCGGGATCCGCCGCATCGGGATCGATCGTCCACACGTCGCGTTGACCGCCTCCGGACGGCAGACCCCAGAACGCGATCCGGGTTCCATGAGGGGACCAGCTCGGCTGGACGGCATCGCGTCTGGTCAGCTGCTTCGTGGCGCCGCTCCGCACGTCGACGGTCCAGAGCGCCGCTGGGGGCGTGCGGCCGCGCGGATTCAGGGCAACCTGCTCAGTCGAGAACACAATCCTTGACCCGTCGGGCGACCATGACGGGTTGTAGCCAAAGGTCGTCAACCGCCGTACGGTTTCGCCCGTGGCGCCCATCACGAACAACCCGCCTCCATCGCGCGACGAGCGGAACGCGATCCGGGCTCCGTCGGGCGAGAAGACGGGCTGGAGATCCGAGGCCGGCGAGTCACTGGTCAGATTGATCGCATTGCGCCCGTCGACGCGCTGAAGATAGATGTCCGCGTTGCCGCCGGAACTGCTCACGAAGAGAAACGTCTTGCCGTCGGGCGAGAGCGCTGGATATTGCTCGACGCCGGATTCGAACGTCAGGCGTCTGACGACGCTGACCGATGCCGCGGGCGTCGGTCGCATGAAGAGCGACACGACGCCGGCGCCGGCCACGAGACCGAGCACGGTGGCCGCGGCGATTGCAGCCGTCCTCGAGGCGGCCCGGCTCCTGCGCGCCGCTGCCGCGGGCGCGGCACCCGACGGCATGGACACGGCCTCGAGCGCGAACGTCAGATCTCGCGCCGACTGGAAACGCTCGTGCGGATCCTTCTCGAGCAGCCGCCGGATGATCGAGTCCAGTCCAGGGCTCACGACGCCGGCGGATCGGTCGAGCGCCGGTGGATCGGCGGTGAGAATGGCGTTCATCGTCTCGATCGAGGAACGCCCGCGGAACGGGTGGTGTCCGGTGACCATCTCGGACAGGATGATCCCCACCGCGAACAGATCCGATCGATGATCGACCGGCTCGGCGCGCACCTGCTCCGGTGACATGTACGCCGCCGTGCCCAGCACGACGCCGGGCGAGGTGTCGCGCCGCATTGTCTCCACCGAGGCGCCGGGATTCACGGACGCCGACTGTTTTGCAAGCCCGAAATCGAGAATCTTCAGCCGGCCTTCGCGCGTGATGAAGAGATTCTCCGGCTTCAGATCGCGGTGAACGATGCCGCGCTCGTGCGCCGCCGCCAGTCCTTCTCCGAGCTGCGCGGCGTATTCGAGCGCCTTGCGGAGCGGCAGGGGCGCCTGGCTCTGCGGATGGCTTCGAAGCTTGACGGCGAGCGTCTCGCCCGCCAGCAGCTCCATCACGAGATAGGAGACCGGCGGGCCGTCGGCGGCAGGGACTTCGCCCACGTCGTAGAGCCGGCAGATATTCGGATGCTCGAGCTGGGAGATGGTCTCGGCTTCGCGCTCGAACCGCGTTCTGCTCTGCGGGTCGCGCGCGAAGTCGGCCGGCAGTATCTTCACCGCGACGCTGCGGCCGAGCCTCGTATCGCGCGCCTGCCACACCTCGCCCATCCCGCCGGCGCCGATTCGCGACACCAGTTCGTAGGGACCGAGACGCACGCCCGGTTCGACGACCACGAGGCGGGGATTATCGCACGGGCGTTTCGGTTGGTCTGCCGCGGCAGTTCCGTTCCTGAATCACCCCGTTTGCTGAGCGGACACCGCGACCCGCTACGCCGCCGGCGCGTCCATCCCAGCCCACAGATTCATCGTGGAGAGCTCTTCGCGGCCGCAGGCCTTGAGGTGATTGAAAATCTGTGTCCGGTACGCGGCGTGGCCGCCCAGGACGGTGTTGACGAGAAACGCACCGCGACTCTGGGTCCGTCCGAAAAATGTCACGTTCTCGCGCATTGCGTCGTCCGAGATCTGATCGACGAGGCCCGGATATAGATCGCCGTTCGCCGCAATCCTCGCAATCGTTTCATCGAAGCTCCGGGTCTGCGACGCCTCATTCTCCGCCGTCCATGCCGCCGGATCGAACGTCCCGACCTTGGCCGCGCGAACCAGGTTCGGCCCCATCACGCTCAGATAGCGAAACCACTCTTCCGTAGTGCGCTGTTTGGGCGTCGGCCGATAGTCGAGCTGCGACCGATCCACCTTCGACGCCAGGTGAACGAGAATGCGGGTTTCGTGCTGCAGGGAATTGATCAGTTCGGATTTGGTCAGGACCATGGCAACCTCGGGATGTGAACGCGATTAAAGATCGACAGCGCAGATTATTCGACGCGTCGGAAACGATCAAGCCTCCCGCCGCCGGTCAGTGCGGTGCCCTATTGCACGCCGGCCGATGCCGTCAAGTCGAGGTCAGTTTGTCTTCACCGGTGCCGCCGGCGAGAGCGAGCCGGTTTCTGACGGCGCCTGGCGGCATATGGTGACCTTGCAGTGTCTGGTGTGCCGGTTGGAATGGGAAACGCCGGCGGAGCCGCCTCGCCGTACCAACTGAGTTCAGGCAGACCGTGAACCGAACGGGTCCGATCACCCTCCTGCGGCAGTGCACCCACTGTCAGGGCGGGGTCACGCTGCAGCTCGCTCGCTGGCCGCCCGATCAAGCCTATCGGCGCGTGTCTTTCCTCGATGGCCGCCCGCGTCCGCAAACGTGGACGTGCCCGTCTTGCCACGCTGGTAACTCCGATCGGTTGCCCGCGCGCATCGCCTGGGTGACACCGGGACGCGTCGTCGAGCCATCCGCCTGAGCTGATCACCTCATTCACCCAGTTGTCGCCAAGTCCGCCAGCCTGCGGTAGCCTTGATCGCGTTCGACCGCCTCGACTAATGTGCGCTCGGCGGGGCGGTTCCGGAGCACAGCTCCTCAATGGACGGGCGCATCCGGGCGCGTGCGCTGGAGCGTCTCGACGGAGGCACACACATCGTGGAGACGCGGCGAGACGGCGATCCGGGCCGAACGATCGACCCGAAAGGCGCCGCGAAGCGGTGGATTCCCGCCGGCGGGGCGGCGATCGCCTTCATCTGGTTGTTATCGCTATCGCTGTGGCTCGGCGTCAAGCCTGGATCGGTCATCGCCAGGCGCGTGGATGCTCTCTTCGACTCGGACACTGCCCTGTCCATCAGCCGGCTCTCTGACGATCGGCCGAAACCTTTTCTGCACAGCCGGTACCTGGTCCACTCGTTCGAGACGTTCGTCTGGCGCCCGATCAGCCGGACGCTGCAGCGCCCGCTGCGACCGTTCGTCAACGCGGCCGAATTGAGAATCCTCGTGCCCATGATTCTGGTCGCGAGCATCGCTGCCGCCGGATTCGGCGCGCTTTTGATGATCGGCCTCGGGACATCTGCGCCGAAATCCATCGTCGCCCTCGTGTTCGTTCTGTACCTGGCTTTCACTTCCAACGTCATCGTCGCGCTGCCGGAACATTACGGGATATCGAGCGGCCTGCTCACGATGTCGTTTCTCACGTGGATGCGAGGCGCACGCCGCACGCGTTCGGGTCAGGCCAGGCTGATTGCCCTCGGAGCCGCCGCTGCAGGCACGACGATTTCCAATGGCGTTCTGACGCTGCTCTGTTTTGCACGCGATCTCAAACGTCCCCGCCGATGGATCGCGGCAGCCGCCGCGGGATGCCTGGGATTCGGGCTGGGGATCGCGATCCTTGCGCGAACCAGCAGCAGCGTGAACTGGTATGTGCAATCTTTCAGTAATGAACGGCTGATCGACCACCCTGCGTCAGCGGCCATCTACGGTCTCGCCGGCCTCGTGTACCCGGCCATCGGTCCTGTGCCTCCGATTCCAACGGTCGAACGGGCAAACGGCCGCCAGCTCAATGTGTCGTACGAACCAATCGAATGGGGCCAGTTCGACAAATGGCAGATCGTACCCAGTATCGTCTGGTGCGTCCTTCTGGCGACGGCGATCTTCGGCGGACTCAGGAACCGCGACACGCGCGCCGGCGCGTCAGTGTTGATCCTCTGGGTACTTTTCAACCTGACACTGCACAACCTGTGGGGCGACGAATTCTTTCTCTACTCCGCCCACTGGGCCTGGGCGCTCGCGGGATTGTTGATGCTCGGACTCGGTCAGACGAAGACCCGCTGGGTTGCTGCGGCCGTAGTCGTGTTGGTCCCGGCACAGTTGTACACGCTCGCCGGGGTCGTGCGGGCGCTCCACTCGATTCCACGGTGATGCGGCGGAGAGCGAAGCCCCGCGTTACGGCTGGACGGTGAAGCACGGGATCAGAGACGGATCCGGTACCTTTGTCAGCGTCGTCGAGCCAATCTGAAGGACTGCGGTGCGGCAGACGCGCGTGGTGCCAGGTGGCAACGTTAGCGTGCTCGAGATCAGGTATCGATCGCCGCCATGAGGCACATTGAGCGGCGCGCTGGTGCCCACCGTGATGCCATCCTGGTTGGCAATCAGTAATGTCAGCGTGCCGGAATCCGCAGACGCGACGCCGTAAAAGCCTTGCAACCACATTGTCGCGATCGTGCCGACTTTGAAAGTCCCTTGAAAGGCCGCCGCCGTCGCCTGCAGAGCGTCTTCCAGTTTGACGACCACTTGAGTCGATGCACTGAGGCCTTGGTACGTCACGGTGATCGTCGCGTGAGTGTCAGACTTTCCCATGAATGCGCCAGCGCCTTTCGACACGAGGATGTTGGGGTCGCTGGAGGACCACGCCGTGCCCGGGTCGAGGCCCACGTTCGCCCCAGAACCGGTCGCCCTGGCGAGGCACACGATGAGGTCCCCGGCGAGCGCCGTCTGCGGCTCGCACACCAGCGAAAGGCTCGTCGCGGGTAGAGATGTCCCAGGCGCGGTCGGGCTGGCACCGCCGCACGCTGCCGCCGACAGCGCGGCCGCGACGACGAGGGCGCGGTCAATTGGCACTGTCGAATCGTCGCATGAATCTGTTCAGAAGAGCGGATGATACCCGGGGGGTGAGGTAGCTAACCTCTCGGACGGGGCTAGAATCGATGGCATGACTGTGAGCCCCGGAACGCCTGCCTGGTGGCTGCCCCAAGCCATGGCGCTCCGGTTCGTCGTCGTTTTGACGATGGGTCTGAACACGCTCGGGATGGCCCAGAGTGCCCCACCTGTCACACTGCAGGATCTGACGGTCCCCAAGGATCGGCTGCCGGAAGGATGCGCCTTAAAGCTGATTGAACCAGCGCATCAGGAGGTCATCGCCACAACGGATACTGGACGACGAACGGTCCGCGTCACAGGCGCCACGCCATCACTGCAGCCGGCCGGCGTGACGGCGAACCCTTGGACCGGAGCGGATCGCCGCGTGCTCGCGGGGCTCAGACAGAGAGTGGACGGCTACGGCACACCTCGTTTACCGGATGCGCCCCCGCTGACGAGCGGCGAAGAAGCGGCGATGTTCCTGCAGTTCGCGAACGGCGTCGAAGAAGGGTACGCGGCCACCTACGCGCAGTCCGGCGGGCGCGACCTCGGCGTACAGGCCGTGAGATTCACAGTGGCGACTGAAAGACACCTCGACGTGTCTCGGACGGCTCGCGTGGAGAACACTCGCACGATAGATATTGGATTGATTCGCGCATCTGTCTATGGGGATGGGGGACCATGTGCGAGCGCGATTGAGGGCTACGTGAGATCCCTGGTCAACTGAAATACGGTCTCGGGCAAGTCATCCGGTGACTGTCGTCCGAGGAAGACTCATCTGAACTCGAAAGAGGGACCAATGAAGCCATGGCTTTTGGGTCTGTGCGTTCTGGCGCTCACCGTCGGAACAAATGGTCAAGAAGGGAGTCAGGCGGTACACATCAATGGAGCACTAGAGTTGCCTCGAATGCTTCATGAAGTAATTCGGCGACGTTCTACCACCGGATAATTGACAGGATCGTTATGCCGCCCGGTTCCCTCAGCGGCCAAGCCGGCGCGGAGGACTGGCAACGTCCACTGAGAGTGCCGCCACCACCGGCACGAGTGTCCCGGCGCGAAGTATTCGCTGATCCTCGCCAACAGCAGGCGTGCTCAAACGGGGAGGCGCAAAGCGCCAGCGGCGAACGGCGGCCAGCACGCGAGCGTCCACGTCTGGTCGGACGCCGCGAAGTATGCAGCCGCCACTGACTCGCCCGTTGGTTTCAATGCGAACTTCGATCAACACGCGGCCCGCTCGCGGCAGGCGCGGAAGGTCAGATAGCACTGGTGCGGGGCGACTCGTCGGCCTCAGAGAAAAGTCGCTCCCGAACGTGCCGTGTTTGTCCAACCGGCACGCATCGGCTCTTACGCCAACCTGAGCGCCGACGCGGGCGCTCGCCGCCGACAAGCTCAAGAAGGCGACGGCCATGATTGCGGCCTTGTCCACGACAGACTTTGACACCACGGAGGCGGCAACGGGCCGATCCACTTTGCAGGTCCAGCGGTTCACCTTCCAGTCATTCCTGCAGGCCATACCTGTCACGCCGACGTCCTATCAAGCCGGAAGGAGTCACAATGACTGTTCCGCTGACGGCTGTCGCCGTGACACTCGCCCTCATTTCGCAACAACCGGCCACGCCTGCTCAGACCGCCGAACTGGTTCCGGCAACAGATCAAACGTTCACCCGCGTCTACTCAGAGAGCACCGTCGGCCTGGTACCGCCGGCCCCACCGACCCGGTTTTCTTCCGGGCAATGGCTCCTCGCCGTCTCGAGCGCCGGGCTCAAGGGCACGGTGTTGCTCGACATTACCGTCGGCGCCGATGGTCGTGTGACCGACGCGATGGTGACGAAGTCGGACCTGCCGGACTGGACAGACGACGAGGCCGTCAAAGCGGTCAGTCAGTGGGTCTTCAAGCCGGGCACATTGGACGGAAGGGTTGTGGCCGTCAGATCGACGGCGACATTCGCCACTCACTAGCTACACGCCTTCGCCGGAGGCACCCATGAAGCGATCGCTACTCGCCGTGGCGTCCGCGCTGCTGGCCCTGGCCGCGACTCCTCACGGACAGACGCCTCGGGCTTACGACATCGGCAACGGCGTCACGTCGCCAAAGGTGATTAAAATCGTTGATCCGATCTACACGACGCGCGCGCAGGTCGCGAAGCTGACAGGAGAAGTTCACGTCAGGGCGGTCGTGGCGACCGATGGAACGCTTATCAATGTCCGTCTGGACAAATCCTGCCTCGGTCGAACGGAAATCACCGTTCCTGTGCCCGACCCGATCAGTCATTCGGTAATCCGACCATCATCGTCGTTTCCGTGTGTCGATCCGCCCGCCGAGACGACCACGGGCGTTGTTCCACCGGACGAATCGTTGGGACTGCATCAGGCAGCCCTCGACGCGGCGCGGCAATGGCTGTTTCAACCCGGAACTCGAAACGGCGCGCCCGTCGCCGTTAACGTCGAGTTGATATTGGAGTTCCGGTTGAAGTGACACGTTGCCGCTGACCACCGTCCGCATTCCGCGATCGGTGTCCAACAGTCAGATGCGCCGACTGGTCGCGTGTGTCCTTGTCGTTCTCGCCCTGCTGGCGTTGGCGCAGATCCGGCTCGCGAACGCCGATCCCCCACGGCCGATGCAAGGTGAGCTTGATGCGTTCGTCGCGAAGCCCATCTGACGCGATTTCACGACCTCTCGCGGAAGCCCTTGCGCGCCGATCAACGATCACGACCGTTTGCTGACGACGTGAGCGCGCCGACGAGAGCCTCGAGCTTCGTCAGCCGCGCCGTCAACTCCTCGATCGTGCTCTGCTGCGCGTGAATCGTGCCGTCCTGTCGCTGAATGGTCGCCTGCTGCTCCTGCACAACTTTCGTCACCACGGCAAGAATGTCCATCGCGGCCAGACCCTTGCGATCCTCAGTGGCAACCAGTTCCGGCACGTCTTCGGCGATGAAGCCGATGTGCGTGCGGCCGGGCTCGGCGTTGTATTTGAAACTGACTGGCTGCAGGTGAATGAGGGTGTCTATGGCCTGCGTCGCGGAGACATCCGCGATGTCGTGTTTGAGCGCGCGGCTCGAGGCATTCGTCCAGACGCCGCCGGCGGAGACAAACGCGCCGCTCCCCATCTGGAGGGGCTGGGTCGGGTTTACCGTCCCGATGCCGACGTTGCCGGCCTGCGTAATGCGCATGCGCTCCGTTCCATTCGGGTTCTCCCAGGTGAAGGATCCATCCGCGATGTTGAGGCGGATGACCGCTTCCTTCCCCCCAGCCGTGAAGATGTGACCGGCATTGCCGCCGAGCGACATCAGTTGCACATAGGAACTCGCCGCAGCGGTGACGGTCAGCGCATTTCCGGGATTGCGGTTGTTGATGCCGACCTTGCCGTCTGGAGTGAGGCGCAGGACCTCCGAACTGAGGGGCGCGTCAATCGTGAACGAGCCGTCGGCGGCATTTGACTTGAGAATCGCGGAGCCGCCGGTGCCATTGTTGAAGATGAGGCCGGCATTTCCGCCGGTCCCGGTGATGCTCGCGTACGCGCTGCCTGAGCCACGCACTTCGAGTTTGTTCGCGGGCGCGGAAGTGCCGATGCCGACGTTGCCAGCCAGCACGGTCTTGGTGTGCGTCCCCTCGGCGCCCAGGTAGATCGCGCCGTTTTCGCCGGCCGAGCCAGCGTTGGCGACGTAGACGTTGTTGCTGCCGGTCGCGGCACTGCCCGCGACATATCCCAGCGCGACGTTGCCGGAGCCCGTCATGTTGGAAAACAGCGTCGCTGCGCCAACGGCGGTGTTGTTGCTGCCGCCGGTGTTCATACGCAGCGCTTCGAAGCCGAAACCCGTGTTGTAGAAGCCGTTCGTGTTCGACCACAGTCCCCGGTAGCCCTGAGCGGTGTTGCTCTCGCCGGTGGTGTTGGAGACCAGCGCCTGAAAGCCGGTCGCCGTGTTGTAGGCCCCCACCGTGTTCGAGGTCAGCGCCTCCTCTCCGGTCGCCGTGTTGTTCACGCCATTGGTGTTCGAGAACATGGCACGCCTGCCGACGGCCGTGTTGTCGTGGCCGCCGACGTTCGAGAAGAGGGCCGCCTCTCCGACGGCGGCATTCTGGAAGCCCGATGTGTTGAAGAGCATGGCGGACGCGCCGACGGCCGTGTTGTAGTAGCCGCTCGTGTTGGCGTTCATCGCGGAGTGGCCGAAGGCGGCGTTGAAGGTGCCCGTATTGTTGACGAGCGCCTGATAGCCGTAAGACGTCGCGTACGGCGATCCCACGTTCTCGAATCCATTGGCGGTGAGTCCAGCAACGCCGGCGGCGGCCACGCCGGCCGCGATCTCCGGTTTGCCATCGCCCTTGGCGGATGTGTCCGGCGCGCGCACGTACGCCGTGGCGGGCAACCCGCCGAGGGTCTCGGCATCGCCCGCTTTCAGCGCATAGGGCACGCTGAGCAGCCGCACGCGGGGCGGCTCGACACCCTCAGCGTTCCGGACGCCCAGCCAGCGCGCTTCGGCAGTTTGAAAGAGTTCTACTGGAAGCGGGGTCTCGATGCCCAACCGCACCGTATAGCGGCCGCGCTCGTCGGCCTGCACCGTCTGCGTTTCGCTCCACAGCGCGTCGCCACCCTGCTGGTCCGCGTAGAACGCAAACGACAGCGTCGCGGCGCCCATGTGTGGTTGACCGCCGGGATCGACCAAGGTGCCGCTCATGGCCACCACGCGCGGAAGGCCAGCCGGTTGCGCCTGGCTCACGCCTGGAAGCGGAGCCAGGGGCCCGGGCGTTTGCGCCGCCGCGCAACGCGGGAGCAGCATCAGGAGTGCAGCACAGATAACGGTTGTCAGGCTTCGTAGCGAGCGCATCGCGACCGACCTTTCAAGGCGGCCTTAGGGGCGGGCCGCGGACACCGAAGAGCGCATTGCGCTCGAGAGAACGGCCGAGTCTCTGCTGCCCTTGCACGGCGTGTCAAGGATCACCATGGGCCCTCAACGCTCGTTAGAAATGTCCCCGGTTTGCCACAGCGTTCTTGGGTCCACGAAAGTCCTGCACCGCCGGGAGGTTCGCGAAGGCGAAGCACTCCGGTACGACGAAACGCGCACGTGCTCGCCTGGTGGGCGCGCCGCTCGAAAACTGATCCATTCGCCGCTCGAAAAGTAGACCACCTGAGGGCCTAACCGGTGGGTTTGCAGGGCTGGGAAGCCTTGCGGTCCGCTAATGGATGCTCAGGATGGACCAGGTACATGTCGTTCGACACAAGGTTTTGATCGAGGGCCACACGCAGCGGCAGGTCGCGCGCGAGTTGGGCCTCTCGCGGGTGACGGTGAAGAAATACTTGACGCAGACGGCGCCGGGCTATGACACGACGAGCCGGGGACGACCGGTCTGGGAGAAAGTCGGGCCTCGTGTCGAGTCGTTGCTGGCCGAATCGACGGCGTGGACCGGGGGCAAGCAGCGATTGACGGCCACGCGACTGCATCAACTGCTGCAGGCCGAGGGCCATGCGGTCGGTATCACACTCGTGCGGCGAGCGGTCGCGGAGTGGAAGCGGCAGCGCCGCGAGGTCTTCGTCCCGCTGACCTATCGGCCCGGTGACTTGGCCGAGGTGGATTTCTTCGAAGTGCTCGTCGATGTGGACGGCCAGCGTCGAAAGGCGTGGCTGTTTCTGATGCGGCTGATGTACTCGGGCCGCGACTTCGCGTGGATTTACGAGCGGCAGGATCAGATCAGTTTTCTCGATGGCCACGTGCGGGCCTTTGCGCATTTCGCCGGCGTTCCGACACGACTCGCGTACGACAATCTCAAAGCCGCCGTCGTGCGCATCTTGGTCGGGGGCGCACGGACACTGACGACGCGGTTTGCTGCGCTCGCCTCGCATTATCTGTTCGAGCCGTGTTTCTGCCGGCCCGGCGAAGGGCATGACAAGGGTGGCGTCGAAAGTCGCGGCCAAGCCGTGCGCCGCCAGGCCCTCACGCCGATCCCCACGGCGCCCACACTCGACGCGATCAATCACGCGTTGCTCGCGCAGATGGATGCCCGTCTTCCGCTGGAGCGTGACGGAGCCAGCGAAACCATTGGGACGCGCTTTGCGACGGAAGCGGCCGTGCTGCGGTCGCTGCCCGATCCGTTTGTGGCGGAGGCGACGACGCTCGTGCACGTGTCGCCGCGAGCACTCGTGCGGCTCGAGGGCGCCTGGTATTCGGTGCCCTGTCAGTGGGCCCGGCTCGATCTCACGGCCGCCATCGGCGCCGCAGCGGTCACGATTGTCGGCCGCGACGGGACGCGCATTCGCCATCGGCGGGTGCGCGGTGGCCAGCGGTCGATTGATTACCGTCACTATCTGCCCGTGCTGGCCATCAAACCGCAAGCGGTCCGGCAAGTCCTGCCGGACTTGCTACGCGATTTGGGCGACCCGTTTCCCGCCGTATGGGCACAGTTACATGCCGCGCATCCTGAGCGCGAGGCCGCGCGGCTGTTTGCGAAAGTCCTCGGCCAGATCGAGACCCACGGCTGGCAACCGATCGTGACGGCCACCACGCGCGCGTTGGCGGAGGGCACGCCGGTCTTACTGGCGCTGACGCCGGCGCGCGTCACGACGACCCTCGCGACGGCCGCGGTGCCGGCGTCGTTGCGGGACCTCGACGTGCCAAGTGGCTGTGCGGCTGATTATGACGCGTGGCTGACGGCGGTGTCCGCATGAGCGCCGCCACCCTGACGCGCGATCTCGTCATCACGCACACCCGAGCGCTGAAAATGCCCGGCGTGGCGCGGACCTTCGAAGGCCTGGCGCGCCAAGCGCGTGATGCCCACTGGCCCCACGAGGACTATCTCCAAGAAGTCCTCAGTGCGGAGCTCGCCTCGCGCCACGAGTCGGTGATGCGGCAACGGCTGCGCGAAGCCCGCTTTCCGGAAGTGAAAACGCTCGACACCTTTGATTTCCCGGCCGCCGACGGCGTCAACGCGACGCAAATCCACACGCTCGCGCGTGGCGAGTGGGTAACGGCGCCGCAGAATCTCATTCTGGCCGGCCCGATCGGGACGGGCAAGACGCATCTGGCGATCGCGCTTGGTGTCGAAGCCACCAAGCAGAAGCGGCGCGTGTTGTTTGTCCGAGCCGCCGACCTCGTGCGGCAATTGCTTGAGGCGCGCGATGCGCGCGAGCTCACGCGTCTGCAGCAGCGGCTCCTTCGGACTGACGTGTTGATCCTCGACGAGTTGGGCTTTGTCCCGTTTGATCGGGTCGGCGGTGAGCTGCTCTTCAATCTGCTCACCGACCGGTACGAACGGAAGGCGACCGTCGTCACCACTAATCTGGCCTTCGCGGAATGGGTCACGGTCTTTGCCGGTGATGAAAAGCTCACGACGGCGCTCTTGGACCGGCTCGCGCATCACGCGACGGTGATCACGACCAAGGGCAAGAGCTATCGCATGCGGAAGCGGCGTGGCGAGGGCTAGCCACGCGCCTCAGCAACCAGGCGGCTGCGTGAAAGAGCCCCGGAAGGGATCGGCGTAGAATGAACGTCCTTCAGGTGGATCACTTTTCGAGCGGCGGACTGGTCTAGTTTCCGAGCGGCGCCCCCACCTGGACGCCAGTCGCTCTCTCGAGTAATACGCTTCCAGCGCCGACGGCGAACGGCGAAGCAGATCGGCGTTGCGCGCGGCAAAGTCCGTCCACGGCAGGTCGGGCATTTCCCTTTCTCGATCGGCGATGAGCAGCATGAAGGCGACAGTGATCGTCTCGTGATACTTGTCCGCCGCGCCCTTGGCCGCGGCGAATCGCCGCAGCGCCGCGCGAAACCGCGACAACGCGGCGAGCATCGGGTAGTGGCGCACGTACCACCACCCCACGCGCACGTGCGATTCATGCGGAAACTCCGCAAGCGTGGCGGTCTCGAACGCTGCGACGAGTTCGTCATCCGTCATCGGTCCTCCTTTGTCCCCAAAATGACCTCGGGGGTCGTTTTACGTGGAACGTAAAACGACCCCCGAGGTCATTCGTACAGCGACCATGGCCTCTGCATTTTCCTCACACCGCGGCGAGCGAGTGGGTAAGGCGTCCGGGGACGAAGTCCCTGGACCAATTTTGGTTGCGGGGGCCCGCAACCAGCGTAATTTGGCGAGGTGGTGGACAGCGGCGTGACCGGCTGGCCAGCACGATCTGGGACGGGTTTGGGCAGCCGTTGCCAATCTGCCTTGCCCATTCTGCTCTGCCCTCGAACCGCGCCAGGAAGTTGGCTGCGTTCTCGATCTTGGTTCCCCGGAGAATCCCAAGCCGCAACGCGTTCTTTCGGTCAGATTTCGGCGCCTTGCCAGATAGCCGCCGACCGACCTACGGCTTTTCGATGAACAGCCTTGTACCCTTCACACTGTTCGCCTGGTTCACAATTCTGCACTCATAACGGCGAGCGAGAGCGGCTATCTCGAGCAGGATCGACGACCTCCACTCTTCAGAGCTGAACTGCTGTTCGCCGAACGACTTTCTCGATCGAAGCGCCGTAGCGACGGGATCGGGCGCGTAGTTGAGTGCTGCGATCGCCTGCAGCACTCGAACGCGGGTGCCTTTCGCAACGCGTTCCGGATGGTTCGTCACGCGTGACACGGTCGCCGTCGACACTCCTGCACGCTCAGCTACGTCACGCAGGCGGAAAGAGTCCATCGTCACAGGTAGGCGCCAATTCGTCGTCTCGGGATCGCAATTTATCGGACGCCAAGAAGCACTTCCATCGTCAACTGATCCAGCCGCTCGTAACACAGCCCCTGAGCGGCGATCCCTTGGCGATCAAACGTCTTGTCGAGGAGTGCTGTGCGGCTGTCGGCCGAGTACTTCTCGGTGGACGGTGCCCCGGCGCCCAGCAGAGCGAGCTCACCGGTAATCGCCTGAATCTCCTGATCGGCGTGCCAGCGTTCAGCCTTCTCCTTGAGGATGAGATAAGTCCGGATGCAGCCGCGGGCGAAATCCTTCACGCCATCATAGTCTTCGGTGCGATACGCGTGCGCGTCGAAGTGGCGAGGGCCGGCATACCCGACATCGTCTAGGAACTTCACCAAGAAGAAAGTCGATTTCAGGTTGGCTGCGCCGAACCGGAAATCCTGGTCATAGCGGCCAGGGGCTTGGTCGTTCAGGTCGATATGAAAGAGCTTGCCGGCCTCCCATGCCTGGGCGACTGCATGAACAAAGTTCAGACCGGCCATGCTTTCGTGAGCAACTTCCGGATTGACTCCGACCATCCCGGGGTGATCGAGCGTAGGAATGAAGCCGAGATAACTGCCGGTGGTGGCCATGTAGATATCGCCGCGCGGCTCGTTCGGCTTCGCCTCGAGCGCAAACTTGTAGTCGTATTTCTTGTCAAGCGAGTACTCGCACAGAAAGTTGACCGCTTCGCGCAGCCGCTTCACGGCTTCGTCGGGCCGGCGGCAGGCATCAGTTTCGGTGCCCTCGCGGCCACCCCACAGCACGAAGATCTTTGCGCCGAGGTCCGCGCCGAGATCCATCGCGCGCATCGTCTTCTGGATCGCAAGGGCGCGGACGCGTCGATCGTTGGCCGTGAAAGCACCGTCGCGAAATACCGGATCGAAAAACAGGTTGACCGTCGCCATGGGAACTACCAGGCCGTTTGCATTGCAGGCGCGCTGGAAGTCGAACACGAGACGATCGCGCTCGGCTGGCGTGGCATCGATCGGCACCAGATCGTTGTCGTGCAGGTTGACTCCCCAGGCCCCCACCTCACCCAGGAGCGCAACGGCATCCGTCGGCGACAAGGTTGGTCGGACGACGTCGCCAAATGGATCGCGGCCGCGATTGGACACCGTCCAAAGGCCAAAAGTGAATTTGTGTTCAGCGCGGGGTAGGTATTGATTTGTCACAATGCACTCCAATCGTCGTCCGACCCAACGGAAGCCCAGCACCACCGCCGCGGGCACCCGCGCTGAGCGACGGCGTCAGTGTTCTCGAAGAACTAGGCTCAAGTTGTTGCCTCGGAAAGGCCGCCGCGGCGTAGGCCAATGACGGTCCATCGCACTCCACGGGCCCGAGCTGCCACGGGGCAGGAGGCCCATCGGGAGTTCAATTGTTTCGAGCGGAGCCAACTCGGCGATGACTTCGAACAGGCGCCCGCAGGCTGCCCGCCCCATCTCACGCATCGGTTGGGCGACGGTGGTCAGCTGGGGGAAGCTCGTCGCCCCCTGCGGCAGACCGTCGAACCCGACGATCGACAACTCCTGCGGAATACCGATACCTCGGTCCCGCGCGACAGTCATGAAACCCAACGCCAACGCGTCATTCGCCAGCACAAGGGCGGTTTCTTGGAGAGGGCTCTTAAGGAATGTCTTGGCGAACGTACTCCCTGCCTCCTCATCGGATCTGCCACAACAGTAAACACGACGCGGGTCATAGCAAATGCGACGCTTTGCCAGGCCTTGGCGGAATCCCTTGAGCCGGAGCTGTGAATCGGTGGCCTGAGGCGCTCCTCGCACAAAGCCGATTTGGCGATGCCCGAGATCCACGAGGTAATTCGCCGCGGTCTCACCCGCGGCGACATCGTTGCAGCGCACGACCTGCACCATTGGCAGAATCTCCTGCGGGGCCACGGTCACCGTTGGAAGCTTCTCTTTGACCGCCGCGCGTAACAGCGCGCGCTCACTCCGCTGCGACTTGACGACGATGAGTCCATCAATCCGTCGATCGCGAATCCATTCGAGTACGATCGCCGGCTTGCGCGCACTCCTCAAATCGAGACTGCAAAGTCTGAGACTGGTGTCACGCGCCAATAACTCCTGTTCAATACCCGTAAAGACTTCGACAAACCAAGGGTCCCGACTCGACCCCACGACAACGCCAATGCATCCACGCCGGCCAAAGCTCAGATTCCGGGCCGTCCACGATGGCGCATAGCCAAGTTCCTTGATGATCGTCGCGAGGCGCGCCTTTACAGCCGGGCTGGCATAATGGCCGTTCAGGTAGCGCGACACCGTACTGACTGCCACGCCAGCCCGTTTCGCGACCGTTACGATCGTCGGCCGGGCTCGCATCCCCATCCGTGTTCTTTGCAGGCGATTAGACCTTTGACGCGCCGGCAAAGTTCTTCTTTAGGAATTTGACGCCCTCGACGGCGATGGATTCGGGCGTCGCTTCGATGTCGCGCCAGATCGCCGCTGCCGCGCTCAGGTCGCCGAGAGCAAAGCCGAAGCTCTCGATCGTGAGCCAGCCGTCATACTTCAGATCGCGGAGCGCACCGAATACCTGCGCCCATTCAACATGACCGCTCCCCGGGATGCCGCGGTCATTCTCACAGGCGTGGACATGCTTGAGGTGCCGACCAATCTTGCGATAACCCACGGCAATGTCCTTTTCCTCGATGTTCGCGTGGAACGTGTCAAAGAGGATGCCGACATTGGGCTGTGCAATTTCTTCCGCGAGTGCGGCTGCGTCGGCAGCGGTATTGAGGAAATACGTTTCGAACCGGTTCAGCGGCTCTATCGCGATCGTCACGTCATGGCTAATCAGCGTGTCTCCGAGTTTCTGGTAGGCTTCCACCGCCCGCTTCCACTCGTCGGCCGTTCGGCGACGACCCGGCAGCTCACCGACCGGACAATAGACCGGCCCTGCGACCACTTTGGCACCTGCATCGGCAGCGGCTTTGACAACGTCCTGCATGTGTATCTGCGTCTGGCGCCGAACTGCCGGGTCGTCAGAGATCAGGCTGAGGCCTTTGACGAGCACGGCGCAGATGGTGCACTCCAGACCATGCGTTTCGACGCCTTTCCGGATGTCGGCCGCGGCGAACTCCGCCGGGCGGAAGAGAGGGACTTCCACACCGTCGAAACCCCAGGACTTGATCCGAGGAAGCAGAGGCAGATGAGTTCGGTCGAATGTCGCCGACCAAATGAACGTGTTGACGCCGAACTTCATGAAATAGGCTCCACATCCATGCGCAACCTCGGAACGACTACCGCGATGCAAAACCGCGATGCCGAGCTCAAGTACATCTTTCGAAAGCCGGAGCGAGATTACGTACGCTGGACTCAGTTACGAGATCCCTGACGGGACGTCGTCAACGCGCCGCACCCGCAATGCCTCTGCGGGACGACAGGAATTCGACCAAATCGATGAGCTGTTTTTGCGTCATCGCACCCGCCAGACCACTGGGCATCAGTGACCCCGGAAGCGGTTGACGGCTGTCGATCTGAGAAACGTCGTAGCGTGTCGAAATGCCGCCCATTCCGCGGATCGTCAATTGCTGCGGGGTCTGGCTCTCGATGTAGCCGGTGACTTCGTTCCCGTTCTTCAGTTTGAGGACATACCCCTCGTAGCCGAAGGTGATGCCGCTATCCGGCTGAAGGATTTTCGAGTAGATCGCCTGTTTGGCCAGCTTGCTCCCGATTTGGGAAAGGTCCGGCGCAAATTGCACGCCCTGACCATCGACCCGATGGCAGGTCGCGCAAATCTGCTGGAACACGGCCCGGCCGGCTGTCGGATCGCCTTGGCGAAGCGCAAGCTCTCCCGGGGAAGGCAGCGCAGCACCGCTGGCCCCGAGGCCCTGCGGCGGGGTGAGAAACTTCGCGGCCTGCTCGCGAGTCGCGGCGGTGTACGACGAGAACAGGACGAGGGAGGCGGCCCCTCTCAGGCTTTCGGGCAGCGTCCCGCCCGTGGTCATGGTCAAGATCGCGGTTTCACCAGCACGTGTCATGCCCAACGTGCGGACGGCTTCGCGGCGTACGGCGTCAGGTTTGGTGGCATCCAGCACCACGCCTTGCAGGATTTGCCGCGCCGAATTGTTGTCTGCGGTGCCAAGCACAAGCAGAACCCTTCGCACCTCGAGGGGACCCGCACTCCCAAGCGCCGGGGCGAACAGTTTCGCCACTTCCGGGAAATTGGGACTTGGCGCGGCAGCGCCTCGCCCACCCGCGCCAGCGCCTCGGGCGCCACCAACACTGGCTGGGTCTCCCAACGCTCCGGCCCCGCGACCAGCAGCTGCTGCGGGCGGCCCCGTCGCAGCGGGCGGCCCGGCAGGACTAACCGGCGCACCCGCCGCCGCTGGCGGTCCCGCTGCCCCTCTCCCGCCACCACCGCCCCGGCCACCCGCCGGCGCAGGATCAACCAGCGCAATCGCGAGGCGAGCCGCCGCTTGACCCAGCGTGCCCTGCGCATCACGCAAGGCCATTTGCACGAGGGCCGGCGCGTGCTCCTTCAGTTGAAAGCGCTGCACCAGGTCCAGGTACGTCTGCGTGCCGTCCGTGGCGGCCAGCGCGCGATCCACGGCCGCGCGAATGGTCGGATCGAGATTGGACGGATCCACGTCAAGACCGTAGAGGGCGAGTCCAGAGATTTCCCTGGCATTCTGCGCAGTACCCGCCGTCAAGAACGATCGAAGAAGCTCTTGCTTCCCCGCCTTGTCCTGAAAATCAAGGGCGCGGAAGTATCGCGGGCGATCGGCAGATGTCACCGAGGGGCTCAAAATGATCTGGCCCAGCAGCCCGAGCGTGGCCTTGGCGCGGCTTCGCCAGACGATGTCGCGGCCGACCGGGGTGTTCCAGGTGGCTCCCGCCTTCTCCTGCCACACGGCAAGATAGCGATCCCACTGATCGGCCGCACCGATGCCGAGCGCTTCGAGGTACCACCGATCCTTGCCGTCGTGCTGCAGGGCCAGATCTGCCCACAGCTCGGCCGCACGCGGCGCCGAATTGTGACGCAGTGCGATGGCGGCCTCGCGGCGCACCTGTGGCGCTGCATCCTTGACCGCCACGTCGAGATACGGAAGCACGTCGCCACTCAACTGGCGGGCCGCGCGAACCGCGGTCACTCGCAGGTTCACATCGCTATCGGTGAGCCCTCGCCTGACCCAGTAGTCGCCACGCGCCGGGATCTTGCTCAGCAACCAGAGTGCACGCGCGCGGATGGGTGCGTTGCCCGCGGTTCGCTCGGCAAACAGCCCGCTGAGCGCAGACTCCCCTTCACGCCCGGCCTCGTGCAGTCGATGCCAGGCGCGATACACGACCGACTGGTTGGGACTCCGAAGCGCCGTGATGGCGCCGGCGATGGTCGTGAAACCATTCTGAGGAACACGGTACGGAGTGCGCACCGGCGCGACACGATAGATGCGACCGGTCGTCTGATCGCCCTGCCGATGGCCGCCCACGCCGGGATCGGACCAGTCGGAGATGAAGAGCGAGCCATCCGGCGCCACCGCGACATCCGACGGCCGGAACCACTGGTTTTTCTGGTTCTGAACGATGTTGACGATCTCCGCGGAGAAACCCGCTCCCGCCATCTGAACTGGATAGGCACGGACGACATTCCATCCAGGTTCAGCATGAATCATCTGCCCGCGGAAGCGGGCGGGGAGCAGGGTCCCTTCGTAGACGACGATGCCTGCCGGCGAGCCTGCGCCAGTTTCCAAAAGGTTCGGCACGATACCGGGCGAGTTCTGGTACCAGTGCCGCTTGGGAGTTGTTGTCTCGAGGTCGTATCGCGGTTCGCGCCACGCCGCACCGGTCACCGGGTCTGTGTACCCGAAGTTGCCGTATTCCATCACGTAATTGATCGCCACCGATGCGTTGCCGTCGTCATCGTTATCGGACTGCCACACCGAGCCGTACGAGTCGAGCGCGAGCTCGAAATTGTTGCGGAAATTGTGCGCGATGACTTCGAATTCGGTGCCGTCCTCATTCACACGGAAGGACTTGCCCTGCGGAAAATTGACGCTCGTCACTTCCTTGCCGCTCTTATCGACGATGTTCTTCCCTGACGCGTCCATGATCCGGCTGACGGAATTGCCGGCATTCCAATACAGCTTGCCGTCGGGACCAAACACGAACTTGTGGGTGCTGTGGTCGCTGTTCTGCGTCTGGGAGGTGAAGAACACCTCTTTCTTGACCGGTTTGTCGTCTTTGTTCGTGAAGACGAAAATGTTCTCGTAGGCGGAGACGATGACTTTGTCGCCAAGGACGGCAATCCCCAGCGCGGCGTTCACATCCGCGCCCTGGTAGAAGACGGTCGATTTGTCGGCCGTGCCATTGCGATCGGTGTCCTCGAGAATGACCACCCGGTCGCCGGCTGTGACGCGGCTGTTCAAGAAGTTCTGCCGATAGTTCCTCCCCTCCAGCACCCAAACCCGGCCCCGGTCGTCGACCGTCAGGTTCGTGGGCTTGTAGATCAGCGGTTCCGTGGCAAACGTCTGAATCTCCAGAGTCTCGGCGACCTCAAACCCCTGGGTGGGATCTGGACTGCCTGCACTTGGTGGGGTCGTCTGAGCGGCCGGCGTGCCTGCTTGTGCGGGACTGGCCTGACTCCGAGCTTCATATGCGACGAATGCCAGACCCAGTAAGAAACAGGACACCATTGCCGCTACTGACTTGTGTTGACGCATCTTGCTGTTCTTCATGGTTTTCAGGAATCACTCTCCCGAGACACTCTGAGACTGAGCCCGCGGCAAAGCATAACGTCCGGGACCTTGGTTCCGCGTGTCTCGCTGGTGAGCGAAACCGCGGCGCCCGGAATCCGGCCGTTCTGCGTGTCCTGGACGGCGCCAGTCACGGTCCCTGTGACCTGTGCGTACGACGGTGACGCCAGTAACACGAGCGCCACGATCGCCCCAATGATGATCCTTACGACTGTCTGGATTCTCTCCATTACACGTCTCTCACTCCTACGTCCACGATTCCTAGAACCGTCGAGCGACCAGCGTGGACTAATTCAGGGCAGGCGATATGCCAGGATTTTCGTTCCGCTCGGCACTGCCACATACTGAGCGCCATCGATCGTGTAACTCACTGGGACTCCGGTCAGCGACGCCTCTGGCAGTTCGTCGTGCCAGAGAATCTTGCCTGTCCGCGCGTCGAAAGCAATGAGGTTGCCGGAAATGTCCCCGGTAAACAGCAACCCACCCGCTGTCGTCAGGACGCTCGCATATCGCGCATTGATGCCGTTTGGCTCGAGGTACTCGTGTTGCCAGACGACCTTACCCGTCGCGGGATCGGTTGCGCGCAGGGAGTTCTTGAACGTGCCGAGGAACGTCTCGCCGCTCCAGTAGAACGGACTGTAGTTGTTGACGACGTTCGTATAGTGCAGGCCCGTCTGCGGGCTGAAGCTCTGCGCCGGATAGTTCACGGCGCCCTCGGAGCCGGGCGAGACCACCGATCCGCCGCGCGTCGCGCCCTTGTTCTCGTTGCGTTCGGGGGTGCCGTTGGCGCGCAGCCGGTCGAGCGACCAGTTGACATTCGGAAACAGCTTCGTCGTCACGATGTTCTCGCCGGTCGTCCGATCGAGCGTGTAGAAGTAGCCGTTGCGCGACGCCCACGTGACGACCTTGCGGTCGGCGCCGTTCACTCGCACCGTGGCGAGCGACATCGACTGCACGTTGTCGTAGTCGTGGTCGTCGTGCGGCGTGGCCTGGAAATACCACGCCATCTTGCCGGTATCGGCGTCGAGCGCCACCGTGCAGTCCGTGAAGAGGTTGTCGCCCGGACGCGCGCGCCCATCCTTGATCGGATCGGGATTACCGGTCCCGAAGATCAGCAGGTTCTGCTCCGGGTCGTAGGTCGGCGGCTGCCACGGCGTGCCCTGGCCTCGGCCAGCTTCCTCCTCGGTCGGCCATGTATTGAAGCCGAACTCGCCTTCCTTCGGAATCGTGTACCAGATCCACTCGCGATCTCCGGTGTGGACGTTTCGCGCTTCAATGGACGAACGTGACGTGCCGGCATCGCTGCCCACGACGACATAGACATGATCGCGGAGGACGAACGGGGCGTCCGCTGGGACGGGGCCGTCGAGCATCTTGACCCACCGTTCCGCGCCCGTCGCGACGTCAAGGGCCGTCAGTCCGCCGTTGGCCATCATGAAAATCGTGTCGCCGGCGATGGCCAGCCCGCGGTTGCTGAGACCGCCGCTACTACGCGCGATGTAGTGCCAGAGCTGCCGACCGGTCTTGCCATCGACGGCATAGGCATTCGCGCCGAGCGTGTAGAACAGCACGCCGTCACGCACGATCGGACCTGCGGCGATGGCGCCGCCAAATCCCGCGCCCCGGCCGACGCCCGTCTGGCCTGGCGGCACCGGTGGCGCAGGGGGACCGCCTCGCCCCCCGCCTCCCTGCCGCCCCCCTGCGGCGTTGGCTCCCGCGCCGCCGACTGCGTCGGGCGCGCCGCCGCGTCCGGCGCCACCTCCGCGGCCACCGGCCGCGTTGCCTCCCGCACCGCCGGCCGCGTCGGGCGCGCCGCCGCGTCCGCCGCCTCCGCGGCCACCCCCGACCGCCGCGTCCGTATCGCTCACCCAGGCGCGCCGCAATGTCGCGACGTTGCGCGTGTCGATCTGCGTCAGCGTGCTGAAGTGGTTGCCGGTATACGACCCGTGGTAGGTGAGCCAATCGGCAGCCGCGGGTTTCGCGAGATCGTCGGCAGTCACCGGCCGTACCGAGACGCGCTCGTTGGGGCGCGCCCCGGGCGCTGCGGCGGGCGGCGCGGCAGGCGTCTGCGCGAACGACAGGACCGTGCAGAAAGCGGCGGCGGAGAAATAGGTGCGCGTCATTTGAGGGTCGCCACGTACGCGGTGATCGCGTGCAGATCGCTCTCGAGATATTTCGGCAGCAGATCGAGGTGGAACTGAAGCCGGTCCGTCAGCACGACTTTGGGTTCGTCGTCCTTGCGCGGCAGTTCGGTTTCCTTGCCGTCTTCGTCCCGAATCACGACTTTGAAGTCGGAGACGCTCGACAGGTAACCCTTGACCGTCCGGCCGTTGGCGTAGGTGATCGTCGCGGTGACGTCCTTGTTCGTGCGCGGTGACCAGTTCAAGCCGCGGCTGATGAGGATCGCATTTTGAAGCGCCTTCGGGTCCACATACTTCGCCGCGATGTGCGCGAGATTCGCCGCGGGGCTTGTTTCGCCGTCCTTCACGGAGTGGCATGTCGAGCACTTATAGACGGTCCCTTCGAAGTAGCGCTTGCCCAGCTTGGGATCGCCCACGAGGATCGACAGCTGCTGGCCTGAAAGCGCGGCAGGCAGCGCGGGACCGCCGCCACGCCCGCCGCCACCACGGCCTCCCGCCTGCGACGGGACGGCAGCGAATCCGAGCGAACGGAGTTTCGCGGACAGATCGGCGACGTCGCGATCGGTCAGCGGCACCACGACGGGCGGCATGCCTTTGTCCGGCCGCCCGACCCGCAGAAATGCGAGCAGCGCGACGTCGCCGTCCGGCTGCATCGCCAGCGCCGAGCGGGTCAAGTCCGGCGCGTTATTCGGCCCGCCGCGGCCGGTGGTGCCGTGGCACGCGGCGCAGTTCAGCGTCGTGTCATAAAGTGTCGTTCCGCGCGCCACGGCAGCGGGATCGGGTGGGACGCCGGAAGGCGGTGACGGGGCGAGTGCCGTGATTCCTGAGGGCAGCGACGCACCCGCGCCCTGTGGCGCTCCCTGTGCGGAAAAAGCCGTCGCCATGGCGAACGATCCAATAACGGTCCAAAGTCTTGCACGTCTGTACATTGCCCCGAGTCTCCGTTCGCGACGCATTAGGTCAGTGGCGTTACAATTTCTTCAGCCAGATATTCCGATACCAGACCTCATTGTCCGCTGGCCCTTCGAGCTGGAGGGAGATGATGCCCTTGAGCGCGCGCCGCGCGGCGTCGTCATCGATCACGACACAGAACACCTTGCCGTTCAGCATGTGAATCAGCGTGTTGCCCCGCGCGATAATCTCGATCTGATTCCAATCACGTTGCTTGTAGTACTGGGGGCCGGTGAGGTCGGAGGTCCTGCCCAGAAACGTCTTCGCGACATTGTTATTGGCATCCGCGGTGACGTAATACACTTCGCCGGGGTTCGCAATATATCCCCGCCCTTGTCCTTCGTACAGTGCGCCGGTCGCGCCAGTCGGGTTATCCAAGATGTCGAATTGGTAGCCGCTGACCTGCCAGGGATGGCCGGTGCCGTTGCCGTACGGCGGGCCTGGCGGCAAGAGCCCGGCCGCAACCGCGTCGTCCAGCGTCTTGATATTCGCGGGCAGGGGCTTGCCGAGTGGATCGACGATCGCCGCCGCGACATTGCGCAGCGGAATGGTGACCCCTCCAGCAGCGCCACCACCGGTCTCGCGCGCTGGCTCGCCGACCTGCGCATGAACGCCGCTTTCGAGTCGGCTTCGGTACTGGATACCGCCATTCCCACTCTGCAGCTTGACCTCAACCTTGAGGTCGAAGTCGGTGAACACTTCGTTGTAGTGGATGTGGTACTGACCGAAGTCCACAAAGTTCTTGGGAACCAGGGTCTGATGGCGGTGGATAGTACCATCCTGGACGTCCCATTTCCCTTGCTCGCCGTCCCAGCCATTGAGTGTCTTGCCGTCAAACAGCGGAGTGAAGCCGGTATGGTCGTAATACGCAGTCTCCCAACTCGCGGCCGCGCCGCGCCCGCCCCCACCGGCACCACTAGCAACGCCACTGGCATACGTCGCGATTTGTGCGGCGTTCAACGGCTGGAGAGCTTTCTGTACGCGTGCGAACGCCGCAGCACGCGCGTCCGCAAGCGCCAGCTCAGCGTCGGCGAGCGCTTGGGCTTTCGCCGCGATCTCGGCCGTGTTGACGGGGAGGGTCAACGACGCCTTGACTAGCGCGGCCGCCGCGGCCGCCTGGGCCGCCGTGAGCGCGCTGGGAATCGTCATTTCGCGGTTGAGCGCCAGTTGCTGAACAATGGACAAGGGGTTGGGATCCGGAGTACCGCCGCGTCCACCGCCGCCCCCTGCTGGGCCTTGCCCCGCCGCCGCAGGTTGCTGGGCTTGCACGCCGATGAGACTGGCCGCAATAAGCGCCACTGCTCCGATGATCTTGAACATTATTGGCTGTCTCATGAATCGATCTCCGCTCGATGTCGGGTTCCGCGTCCGTCGCGGCTATTTCACGCCGGCGAGATAGGCCGTCAGATCGTGCATCTGGCGGTCCGTCAGGGTTTTCATCCGGTCCACATGCGCCTGCAGCGGATCCTTGATTTCCACCTTCGCGGCGTCCGTCCGGTTCACCGTGTACTGCCCACCGGCTGTGTCGCGAATGGTGACGAGGTAATCCGACAGCGTAACAACCGTGCCCGAGATCCGTCGGCCGTCTGACAGTGTGGCGGTCGCGGTATAAGGAGGATCTGCCACCGCCTGGCCGAAACCCGGATAACTTCCACGCCCGCGCGGGTAGACGATGCGCCTCTGCAACTCCTGAGGCGAATACTTCGCCCCGACACTCTTCAGATTCCCAGTGACGGAATGGCAGTTGCTGCACTTACCCTCGCCGTTAAAGAACGCCTCGCCAGCTTTGGGATCTCCCACCAGCACAGCCGCGGCATCAGCCGGACGGCGCGCCGATTGCGCCTGTGCCGTCGCGAGGATGAAGACCGCAATCTCGCTGAACTGCGCATCGGTGAGATTGATCGGCGGCATGTTGTTGGCCGGGCTGCCCACACGCACGTATTCTCCGAGCGCCTTACCGGTCGGATCGCGAGTGACGACCAGAGAGTGTGCGAGGTCTGGACCTCGTCCGCCCCGCGCGTCGGTTCCGTGGCAGGCGGCACAATTCGCCGTGAAGGTCTCCAGTCCCCGCTGCACGACTTCCGGCGCAGGGGGCGGCGCCTGTCCTCTGCCTCCCTGTGCGAGCAGGTAAGGTGCCGCAAGAAGGAGGGCCAGCGCCAGGGCGGCCTTATTGCAGATAGAACGCATAGAGCGTGCCTCCTCCTGCGACCAGCACATACTGGTGCCCGTCGAGGGTAAATGTGTTCGGCGCGTTGCTCTGAAGGATGCCAAGTGGGAAGTGCCAAAGGCTCTTTCCGTTCGCGGCATCAAACGCCACGAAGTTGCCGGCAGGATCCCCCGTGAACAGCAGGCCTCCGCCTGTCGTCAACATGCCGGGATAACTGCTCGACCAAAAACCGTTGCCCTCATACTTGTGTTCCCACTTCATGGCTCCAGTGTTGTAGTCGAACGCTCGCAACGCGGACGGGAAGATCCCCACATGGGCCTCCGACGCACCGCCCCACGCGATCGCCTTGCTATCGGTCTCGGTCAGATAGAAGATGCTGAACGCCTCCGTGGCATTGATATAAAGGAGACCCAAATCCGGGTTGAAGGAGGGCGCGGGATAATTCGACGCGCCATCGGTATCGGGCGAGGTGAGGATGCCGGGAAGCGATGGATTCTTCTCGGGATCCGGAATCGGCTGCCCTTTCTCGTCCGTACCTTTGTAGACGTTGGATGTCGTGATGAACGGCTTCGACACCACCGCTTTGCCGGTCGTCCGGTCGAGCACGAAGAGCCAGCCGTTGCGACTGAACTGCGCGGCCAGCTTGCGCGGTTGGCCCGCGATCACTCCGTCAAAGAGCATCACGGCCTGCGTGGCGTCCCAGTCGTGCACGTCATGCGGCGAACACTGAAAATACCAGTCCATCGTCCCGCTGTCCGCATTGAGCGCCACAATCGACGAAGTGTAGAGGTTGGTGCCCAAGCGGCCGAGCCCGTTCATCACGGGATTGGGATTGGCCGTCGTGACGATGACGTGGTTCAGTTCGGCGTCGTACGTGAACGGTTGCCAGGGTCCACCGCCGCCGTGTATCGCCGCGTCCTCACTCGGCCAGGTTTCGATGCCCGGTTCGCCCTTCCGAGGCGTCACGTTCCACTTCCACTGCACATCGCCTGTATCCGGATCACGCGATTCCACCCAGGCAGGAATGTCGCTCCTGTCGCCGCCAACCCCGAGGATGATGTGATTCTTCACCGCGAGCGGTGTCGTGGCGTTGGTATAGCCTGGGCCCGACACAACCCGCTTGTGCCAACGTTCCTTGCCCGTGGTCGCATCGAGCGAGACGACGAATTCGTCGCCCGTCTGAAAGAACAGCGAGTTACCGAGCATCGCGACGCCGCGAGTGCCGCTGGAACCGCCGGTCGACTTCCAGTAGAAGTGCCAGAGCTCCGAGCCTGAACGCGCATCGACCGCATAGACATTGTTGGTGGTCGCGAGGTAGAGAATGCCGTTCACCATCAGCGGGATGCCTTTGATGGCGCCGCCACTTACTGCCGTGCCGCCGCCTCCGCCACGTCCGGCCGGCGCCGCAGCCGGCGCTGCCGGATCCGGCCCCTCGCCGGCGAGGATCGCGCCCTGTGTCGAGCCATTGGTCCGGTACATCCACGCGACCGACAGATTGCGTGCGTTCGCCGTGGTGATCTGCTTCAGCGGGCTGTAGTGGGTGCCCTTGTAGTCGCCGTGGTACGTGGGCCAGGAGTCCGTCGGCGGCTTCGTCGGATCAGGCGCTTGCTGCCCGTGCAGCACGGCAGACAGTAGTGCCGCGGATAGCAGTGCCGCGGAGCCAAAGCGTTTCCTTGTCATCGAGCCTCCGGATAGAGATTGGGCTTGGGCGAGGAGTTTTCTCGGTTGGCCATCAGCGTGGCGTCGATCAACCGGGGCACCTGATTCGCGTCAGTCAGGGACAGCGTGGGTTTCATTGATCTCCAACTTCGTGCGCGACTCGAGCCCGACTCAGTGCCCACCGCGACCGGCGCCGCCACGGCCACCAGCCGCCGGGTTTCCGCCGGCGGCAATGAGCGCGGTGACTTGTTCCGCGGTCAGCTTGTTCGGACCGGCTTGGACCTTGGCAAACTCCTCAGCGCGCTTCACCGCCAGGGCGAGCTCCGCTGCACGGAGCCTCTCGACCGCGGTCCGAATCCCGGCCTCGTTCTTGACTTCGGTAAAGGTCGCGGTCGCGAGTGCGGTGCGGGCCGCTGAGACCGCGGTGGCGAGCGGGGCCAGGGCGGTATTCATGTCCGCGACGGCCTGAGTCTGCTCGGGCGTCGCGCCGGGGAGGCCGCCGCGCCCGCGACCGCCGCCGCCTTGCCCACCCGGCCCCGGGGCACCCGCCGGAGCTTGGCCCCGCGCTGCACCAGACGCAGGCGCTTGTTGGGCCAACGTCAAGGTCACCGCGAACATAACGCCGGCCGCAGCCAGCAGGAGTACGGAACACTTTGAACAAATCTTCATCAGCGCACCTCCCGAAGAACTCGAAAGCCCACTTCCCATTTGTCGGCGGGACCCGCGCCGTGCGTGGAGTAAATGACGTTTTTGACGTCGCCGAGGAATCCGCCGCCTTTCAGGACGTGCACATCCCCTCTGGTCGGCGGAGTGGCATCGTTGTAGATCTTGCCGTTGTAGTAGTCCTGCACCCATTCCCAGACGTTCCCTAGCATGTCGTAGAGGCCCCACGCGTTGGGTGTCTTGGTGCCGACCGTCGAGGTCGTGCCAACCCGGGCATTCGCAAGCACCGCGGTCGCGCGGATCTCATTCCACGTCGGATCGTCACCGGCCCCGGCCTTGCCGGCGTACTCCCACTCGAACTCGGTCGGCAGCCGGTACACGTCGGTCTTTTCCATGGCATTCAGCTTCTTGACGAAGGCCTGCGCATCCTCCCAGGACACGGTTTCCACGGGATGGTGGTCGCCGTCGGTCACGCCGAATTTGCCGTCCTGAAACGTCGACGGGTTCCTGCCCATGACCTTCTTCCATTGCTCCTGGGTCACCTCGTACTTACCCAGATCAAACGCGCGGGGAATGGTGACGGTGAAGCCCGGGTACTTGGCGCGATCGGCCCGGATCAGCTCTTCGGCTTTGGCGATGTCCGCGGGGTTGGCTCCCCGTCCGCCACCCCGCCCCGCGGTCCCGGCCGCCCCGTTGGATGTGGCCGCCTGTTGCACGAGCGTGGCCACCTGGGGGGCGCTCACACGGTCGGCAGATCGTTGCAGTGCGCCAAACGCGTCCGCGCGCGCGAGCGCAAGTACTAATTCCGCGTCGGCGAGCGTCTTGGCCTTTGCGTCAAGTTGCGTGCGGGGCGTCCCATCCAACGAAGCGGTCACCAACGCCGTCCGGGCCGTGTCCACCGCTTGGTCGGCGACGACCAGTGCGTCGTTCATCCTCGTCACGGCCGCCATTTGCGCCGGAGTCATGCCGCTGGCTGCGGCGCCCCCGGCAGGAAACGGCGGCTCGAAGCGGCCGTAGATGAAGTGGCCGGCCGGCATACGAACGAACTCCATACCGATGCTGTTGACGGTTGCCTGGACGGGTTCGGCGGCGTGGCCCGTGAACGCCAGGGCCAGCAGGCCAAGGAGCGCGACAGCAGTCTTCACGTCAGAGCTCCTTGATCAGGACGTTGCGGTAGTGGATGGAACCGCCCGGTTTCCAGGAACCGAGATTGACGCCCCCACCGGCCGCGCTCGTGGGAGCCGTCCAATGGAGCTGCAAGCCGATGTGGCCGTCGGTTTCCCCCGCGATCTGGGCGTTGTCGACCTGGACGTCCCAGATCTGGGTGTCATTGAGCCAGCACACGATGTGGGGATCGTCTCCGGTAATTCGTACCCGAACGGAATTCCACCCCGTCTTCTTCCAGAGCTCCGAGAATCTGGTCGTACGGCCCTGCGCGCTGAGCGGCTTGATCGCCTCCACCATCAGATCTGTCGTCGCTTGGTCGCCGGTGAGTTCGATCTGGTAGGCATAGCCGCTTTCCGTCGAGCGCAGGAAGATGCCGCTGTTGTAGCCGGATTGGATGTCCGTCTCGAGATAGATTTCGTAATTCTTGTAGACCTTGTCAGTGATGAGCAAACCGCCCTGACCATAGGGCTGCTGGAACAGAGTGATGGCACCGTCTTCCACTCTGAAGCCACCGACGCTTCCGTGGCGGACGGTTCGGCTCCAGTGCCAGCCGGTCATGTCCTTGCCATTGAACAGCGGCTTGAAGCCGGTCAGCGGGATCGTCGTCACTGGCGCTGGGGCACTCTGTGCCGCCCCGACTGACGTGAAAGCACTGGCCCCGCCGCCCGCGATCATCGTTACGGCAACAACCAAGCTGAGTGATGTTCTCGTGAGCAGTTCCATGACCGCGTACCCTACCAACAAGGACCGAGCGTGTGGTTTTCGTGCGATCGACGCCAGGGCTTGGTCCCCTGGCGTCGATTGTTTATGCCGCTTCAGAATCCAAATCGGACCTGGACTTGAATCGTTCGAAGGGCCGCGGCGCTCGTGACTGCCCCGAAACCTGCCTGCGCCGGCGTCAGCCGAGCTGGATCAAGGGTCCCATCGGCGGCAAATTGCGACGTCCGTAAGGTCGGGTTGGTTGGACTGTTGAGCGCCAGCGTCGTGTTCCGCCCGGTGAACACGACGGTATTGAACGCATTGAACGCGTCAAGTCGAAGTTGCGCGGTCCGCCCGCCGCCGAAGCGGAACGATCTGGACAGTGCAAAGTCGGTGATCGCACTCGGGCACCCTTTCAGGTAGTTCGGCCGCGATTCCAAACCCGTAGCTGGCCCGTCTGAATAGGACGCGCCGGTGACCGACAGATTGGCCGGCACGACCGCAGGCCCCGTCGGCGCCCGGAAGATCGGCGATGCAACACCACCGGACACGGCCACGATGCTGTTGTTGAACTGTGAATACTGGTTACTTGAGCACCCGCTCCCAAGATTGTTCGGCTGCAGGACGTAAGGCTGGGCATTGATTTGCGGCGAGCCCGTCAGATTTACGCTGGCCCCCGCGGTGTTGTAGCTGAACCCAACGGAGTACGGTGTGCCGGTAGACGCCGTGACGACCCCAGACAGCTGCCAGTCGTTGGCGACCAGTCCGACCGCCCGCCACGCGGACTTCTGCGAGTGAATCTTTGGAATCGACCAGACGAAGTTTCCGCGAACCTGATGCGCGGCGAAAGCGGCCTTTCCGAAGAGGTCCTGGGCGACCGGGTAATCCGTGCTCAGCCGCCAATTGAGCTGACCTGTGCTGTCGACGTAATGCTCGATCCTCGGCGGGGCGTTCTGTGTGGAGCTCAAGGTGTAGGTCTCGTTGAGGCCAAACGAGAACCCGTGCTGGAATCGACGGGTGAACGCGACCTGAATCGAGTGGAAGGTGTTCCACCCGAACCCGGTGTTCTGCTGGATGGTGCCCAACCCCCGCCAGGCCCGCATTAGATCGGGCGACACCGCATTCGATCCATTGGTCGTCGGCGCCAGAATTGGGTTCTGGTTCTGTGGTAAGAACGCCGCGCCGAGGTCAACGGCATTGATATCAATGTTGGTCAGCTGGGCCGCGGCGTGCTGCCCCACGTATGACACATCGAGCGAGGAGGACCAGGGAAGGGCCATCTGAACCCCCGCGTTCCATTGGTGCGACCGCGGAATCTTGTTGTTGTACTCGTACGTCGTCAACAGACCCGTCCCTGTCGTCGTGATGCCACCGCCCGTCGAGTTCGCAACGGCGCTGAGCGTCGACCAGCGCAGCACCGGGCTTTGAACAAACGGAGGATTGCCGATCATGTTCAATACCTGGTTGCCGTTGGGTCGATCGAAGAACAGGCCATAACCCCCTCGGACTACGAGGCGTTGGTTGCCGGTCACGTCGTAGGCGGCACCGGTGCGGGGCGCGAACGCGAGGGCGGGCCACACGTAGTCGTATTTCGAGGTGCCGCCTTGACCAGCCTGAATGATGCCGTTGGCGAGGTTCCCGGTGTTGGGTACAACGGTGCCGATCGCAAAGTTCGTATTGGGTCCCAGCAGCTGGTTGGTATCGGGTCTCATCGCCTGTTGCTGAGAAGCGGGACACGGGTTCGCTTGGCTCGCCGCCACCGCGCAGCCAGGAACGTAGAGTAGCGGTGCCGCCGCTGGCGACCACTTGTCGGTGAAGAAGTTGGAGAACTGACCGTTCGTGTCGTATTGCGGCTGCATGTGGACGAATCGCATCCCGTAGTCCAGGGTCAAGTGTCTGTTCACCTTCCAATTGTCTTGAAGGTACGCCTCCACGTTGTCGTAGACGTAGATCCCTTCTCTGAACTGGGACTGCTGGTTGTAGGTCGAAAAGATTCCGAGCAGGGCATTCGCATAGCCGTAGTTCGTATCAAGGGGATTGCTCGAATCCTGCTGGAAGCTAACGCGACCTCCGAACGCCTGCTGGTCGCCAGTCGTGCCGCCGGTCGCGCTGGGGCCGCCGCGGTTCTGGGGCTTGTAGCCATGCATGAAGTAGAACCCGGACTTGACCGTGTGCTTGCCGGCGACTTTGGTCAGGCTGATCGAGAGATCGTTGGTATAGCTTTCCGTAATGAATTCGGGAAACGACAGCGTCGGCGGAGCGCCCGCATTCCCGAAGGCGAAGATCGGCGGCAGGAACATCCGGTTGGTCCCCGAATCGTAGAACGGCGCCCCTGTAGCGGAAAGCACATCGCGGTTATAGCCGGGTGTGATGGGAACCCCGCCCTGGTTGAACAGGAACGGGAAATTGGCGAGACCGCCGGTCGCGTTCCGGCGATCCGAGAACGGACTGACCGGCGGCGCCCCGAGGTAGTTGGACCCCATGCCCCAGGTTCCCTCGAGGAACATCGTCGGGTTCAACGAATAGTTCACGGTCGCCGACGCGGTGTGTACGACTGGACGGTTGGAGAGCGTGTCGGTGAATCCCGGTAACGACCCGGGCGCGACCTGCCTCCTCGTCCGCTGACCGGCGTACTTGCCGGTCAAGCGAACCGAGGACGAGAACTGGTAATCCATCCTGATCGTCGGCTGCTGCAGCAGGTCCGTAATGATCGGCGAGGTCGTCTGGTAGTTGTAGCCGAGCTTTTGCGCGATCACGTCCGCCTGGGAGATATTGGGGGTGGCGCCGATCGTGTTCTTCCACCATCCCAGGATGTTCGCGCACGGCATGGGCGCGGCTGTGCTACCGCAGTTGGTGTTCGTCGGCACGATCCCGTTCGAGAATGGCGCTTTGAGCGTAACCCGGTTGCCGCTGGTATCGGTGGACTGTGTGAAATCGCCGCCCAATTCAGCGAGAGTCGGCAACTTCACTTGCAGGGTCGCGCCTCCGCTGGTCGTCGGACGGAACTCATGCGCATAAAAGAAGAACAGCTTGTTGCGGCCGGCAGGACGCCCCACCGGTCCGCCAATGGTGTAGCCGAAGGTGTCCGACTTGCTGACGCCTCGCGCGGTGCCGTTCTTCTGATTTGCCCACGGTACCGTGTTCCAGCCTGATCGTTGGCTGAGGTCATAGCCCGACCCACGGAACTTATTCGTGCCGCTCTTGGTAACCGACGTAATCTGCAGACCACTTCCTCGTCCGAACTCCGCCTGATAGCCGGATGTCAGGACCCGGACCTCGGCGATCGCGTCGGGATTCAACTGCAGAAGCTGCTGGTTGCCGCCGGTATCCACCGTCACTGCGCCGTCCATCATGACGTTGTTCTGACCGCCGCCACCGATGCGGGAGGTTCCCGACACGCCCGGCACCAGCGTCGCAAAGCTGGCGAAGTTCCGGCCGGCGATGGGAAGATTCGCAAGCTCCGTGGTCGTAATGGTGAACGAACGCTCACCGCTCTGCGCCTGGATGGTGGGGGCGCTGGCGACGACGTCGACCGTTTCACTCGCGCCGCCGACTTCCAAGGTAATCACAGGAATCACGACCCGTCCGCCGCCGCTGACGCTGACGCCGCTACGCTTGACGGGTTTGAAGCCAGAAATCTTCAGCTCCAGCGTGTAGGTATCTGCACTCACGTTGGGAATGACATAGTCCCCTTCCGTGTTCGTGGTCACGGTGGCCACCAGCGTGTTCCGGCTTTCGCTTGTGGCTGTAACGACAACGCCGGGCATTGTGGCGCCCGTCGCATCTCTGACGGTTCCCGCAACCGTCCCAGTGGTGATCTGGGCAAAGACCGGCCCTGCTGTAAGCGCGAGACCCAGAAGGGCTCCGACGACCTGCCTCGAGAAAGTGCGCAGCATAAGTCCCTTTTTCTCCCTGAAGGATGGCCCTGCGCCGTGGCACCGTGGCGCTATGGCACCGCTTCCACATTGTCCGAACCTGACCGGAGCGAATCGATCGTGGGGAGAGGTTAAGGAGGGTGAAGCTGAAATGTCTTCTACGAACGATAAAAATTCTTAAATCGCCCGGCTATTTGTCTAAATTGTCGAGAATCCAGATGTCTCCCGATGTTTCCCGCAGTGGCAGGAACAGTTGGTTCGAAGTCACTGCCATCTCCATTTGTCCAAATCTGGCCGGAATTGCCCGCTGCTCGCCGTCAAATGAGGTGACCCGGAGTGGTTCCCCGAGGGGTTGCCCCGAGGCGGGATCGAACCGACGGCCCCAGACATTCAGAAATCCGTCGCGATCCGAGATGTAATAGAGGGTCCGGCCGTCGGGAGCCCAGCGCGGCTTGTCCACGTACCACGGGCCGTCGGTCATGGCCACCCACCCGTTGCCGTCCGCGTGAACCACATACACCTTAGCCAACGCTGGATCATCGGCGCGTAGTGCCAGGAAACTAATCCAGCGCTGGTTGGGCGAAAAATGCTGGCAAAAGAGGTTGAATGCCGCGTCGTGCGTGATCAACCTGATTTGGCCGTCCTCTCCGCCGTTCGTCAACGGAAGAACACACGTGCCGTACTGTTGCGCCCCCCGGTAGCGACACTGTCCGAGCAGGACCGTGCCATCGCGCGACCAGTCCATCGGGACGATGCTCGTGTCCGCTGGCAGGGTGAGCAGTCGTTCGGGACCACCGTTTGCAGACAAGAGGGCGACCGAGAGGTCCGTTTTTCCAGTGTCCGGCCGCCGCTGTGACACTTGATACGCGAGCAGCGTGCCATCCGGAGACCAACGAGGCGTCGTACGGCTCACGTTTGTTCCCGCAATCAGCAGCAGATCCTGGCCGGTGACAATCGAATGGGCGCGCAGCTCTTGACGTCCTGCGCGAACCACACGATAGACAACCTTGTTACCATCGGCCGGCGCGTCACTGTCAAGTTCCTCGGGTCCGCCTCGAGTCACGGGTCCACCGGAACCAGTCAGCAACCCGGCGGACGGATCGAACGGAAGCGACCATAGACGCGTCTGCGACGTCCGCGCGGTGAACGCCAGCTTGGTTCCATCGGCGGAGAGCGCAAGATCGCCGTCCTCCCCCGTGTTCGTCGTCAGGCGCTCGGGTCCCGCGATCCAGGCCAGCGTCGCTGGCGCAACGGAGATCCGCCAGGCGTTACGCGCCTTGTGCGACGTGCCTTCGAAGTAAAGCGAATGGCCCGACGGCGCCCACAAGAAATTTCCGAGCGTGAGATCCGCGGCGAGAATCTGCTGCGCGACCTGTTCGCCAATATTGGACGTGACGGCTGGCCCTCCATCAATGGGCGCCGTGACAAACGTCCAGCCGGTTTTCGGATGCCGGCCCCAGATCGAAACGCGGCGGCCCTGTGGATACCAGGCGGCGGTGATCGCGCCTGGATTCGTGAACTCCCCGACCAGATCGGTGAGCACCGCGCGGGGCGGACCACCATTCGCCGCGACCACATACAGCGCTCGCGCGCCGGTGCGGACACTCATCCGTGAGATGAGGATCAGCGCGCCGTCAGGCGACCAGCGCGGGCGATAGCCAAAATCCGCAATGCGTCTCGGCTCTCCGCCGCTTGCCGGCACCACGTACACTCCGCCGCCGTCCCGCTCAGAACGGAACGTCAACCATTTCCCGTCCGGTGACCAGTCGGGTTGCGAGTCCTTCGCCGGCGAGGTGGTCAGCCGGATGGGCTCGGGGCTCGACACGGACTGGATCCAGATGTCGGTGTTGCCGTCCCGGTCAGAGGTATAAGCCACACGCTGGCCATCGGGCGACCAGGTCGGCTCGCGCGGTAGCCCGGACTCGAACGTCAGCTGTTTGAGGCCTCGCGGTCGTGGGAGCTCTTGGTTGGAACGCTGTTTTAGGATCGCCAGTCCTCCGATGGCGATCAGCACCACGACAACCAGAAGACTGATTGCCCCGAGCACGAGCGGCGGAACCGACCAATGAACCTTGAGCAAGTTGCTGTCGGCAACCTCGAACGAGGACGTCGGTGCCCTCGGGGAAGGCACCTGGTCCTGAGCTTCAACCAACAGATCGACAGGCCCTTCCGCGTGTCCCGTGTTCGTCGTTTCCGTCAGCCACGCGTCGGGGGGACACGGCACGTCTTGCACGTCGGCGACGAACTGATAGCCGCGGCCCGACACGGTCACGATGTAGTCGTGCTGGTCAGGACGTTGATCCAAGGCGCGCCGCAACACCGAGATCTGCTGCGGTAAGTTGCTCTCCTGCACGATCCCGTTGGGCCAGATGAGCTCGAGAAATTCGGCCTTCGACACTAGGCGTCCGCGGTTCTCGACCAGGGCCGCCAACACGTCAAACGCCCTGGATTTCAAGGGAATAGGCGTTCGATCACGCCACAGCAGTCGCCGTTTGCGGTCCAACACGTATGGACCGAAGGCACAGCCGCGAGCGTGCGACGAGGGTTCATTCACGCTCATAGACGGTTCCACAACTGACCCGGTAGGAACGGACACAGAAGCATATGCCTCCACGGACCTTGCCGCAAGCTGCCAGGAAAAGCGGATGGATTCGCGAACGTCGCGTCGATGGACTGATCGTCGCCAAGCCGCGGGCGGTTGTTGCAGCCTCCGTCGACGAGATACAGGATGCTGTTGCCTGTGCCGCCGGCCACGGAGATCGAAACGCCGCCGGGCGGCTGCCGATCACTGCGGGCGAGGTTACCGGTTACCGCACTGCCCGCCAAGAGAACCAGCTGTGTCGCATCGCGGCCATTGAGCGGTAAGCCCACCATTTGGTCCTGCGTCACGAGTGTGCTGACGGCGAGACTGCGGTCTCGACCAAGTTCGCGTCCGCCCGGACATTGACGGTCTCCGAGATGGCGCCCACTTTCATGGCGACGTTGACCGCTCGCGTGTCGCCAACCGCCAGCACGATGCCGCTCTGCTCGAATGTGGTGAAGCCGGAGAGCTTGGCGTAGAGTTTGTCAGGTCCGATCGGAAGACTCGTAAAAACGTATCCTCCCGACGCCGGTGATCACGAACCGCGTCGCCGCCGTGTTCATCTGTGTCACGGTCACTTCGACGCCCGGGAGGGCGCCCCCGGATTCGTCAGTCACGATGCCCGCCAGCTGGGCGGTCGTGTGGGCCAACGCCGCTGCCACGACGACCAAGAGCACTGCGAGAGTCGCAATGGCACCGTTACTGCGTCGAACCATTCCTTCTCCTCCATGGCTATCCCAGAACGTCTGGTTGCCTGCGCCGAACACGTCCTTCTTCGCCCGTTTCGCGCGCGTCGTCGCGCTCCGCTTAGACTCTGGTCATGGACGGCTTGTCAGAGAACTTGCGCGAGACGCTCGAGGAAGAAGTCGCCACCGGGAAGCTCCTGCCAGGAGCACACCTGGACGAAGTCGAACTAGCCAAACGATTTGGTGTGTCTCGCACGCCAGTCCGCGAGGCCCTGCGGCTACTCGCGGGCGAGGGGTTGGTCGAGATCCGGCCTCGTCGGGGGACGGTTGTCGCCCAGGTCTCACCGCAACGCCTTTTAGAAATGTTCGAGGTCATGGCCGAGCTCGAGACGATGTGTGCACGACTCGCGGCACGAAGAATGACCGAATCGGACTTGCAGAGACTGGACGACGCACACGAGCAGTGCCGCGTCGCGTCAGCCGGCAGGGATTCCGATGCCTACTTTTACGCGAATGAGCGTTTTCATCAGTCCATCTACTTGGCAGCGCACAACAGTTTCCTGAACGAGCAGAGCCTGGCGCTTCAGCGCAAGCTGCGGCCGTACCGGCGGCTCCAGCTGCGAGTGCACGATCGTGTCAATCGCTCGTTCGCGGAGCATCAAGGCATCCTGGACGCACTCCGCCATCGAGATTCCGGGGCAGCCGCGACGACAATACGGAGCCACGTCCTCGTTCAAGGCGAGAGATTCGTCGATCTCATGGCCGAGCTGGCCCGATTGGGAACCTAATCACCCCGTTTCGCGTTGCGTGCGAAAACCAAGGTGGCTTATGTATACATGAATAGACATGTTGCATGCAAACGCACCGACTACATATACTTCAAGGCTCAGGGCCTTTCCCCTGGTTCTAAGGAGCCTCCGTGACCCGCATTGTGTCCCGTACGGCGGTTGTAGGGATGGTCGTCGGCGCTTTTGTCTGTAGCGTTCCTCGCCGGGCCGATGCGCAGGTCACGACGATCACGATCAAATCCCGGGTGCCGTTCGCAGGCGGACAGGCCTTCGGTACCGTCGGGCCATATGAAGAGATCACCGGTCTGGCCGTCGGCGAGATCGACCCGCGCGATCCCAGGAATGCGGTCATCACGGATATCGACTTGGCCCCGCGGCTGCCGGATGGCAAAGTCGCCTACCGGACCACCTTCACCCTCCGCAAGCCGCTCGACATGACCAAAGGGACGGGAGTCGTTTTCTACAATGTGGTGAACCGCGGCCGGCATCAGGGCCCGGAGATCTTCCAGTACGACGGTGACCCTGGAGATGGTTTCTTGTACAGACTTGGACAAACCGTGCTCTGGAGCGGATGGCAGGGCGATCTGCCGATCTCGGGCGGGGACGGAGAACGCATCGACGTGCCGGTCGCCAAGAACCCGGACGGCTCCCCTGTGACGGGCCGCGTCGTGGAGCGATTCATCAACGTCGCTGGCAACATGAACACCCAGGCGCTCGCGGGCGCGGGCCGAATGCCGTTGACGCTCGACACGACCTCCGCAAAGTTGATCTCAGCGACGTCTGAAACACAGGCCGGCGTCAAGGGCGGGGTTCGTGAAATCGCCACCACCGATTTCGCGTTCGCCGATTGCCGGACTGTGCCTTTTCCAGGAACGCCCGATCCCTCCCGCATCTGCGTGAAGAGCGGTTTCGACCCCGCCTTGCTGTACGAGTTGGTCTACACCGCGAAGGATCCTTACGTGCTTGGCGTGGGCATGGCGGCCATGCGAGACGTGGTGTCGTTCTTTCGCTACGAGGCGAAAGACACCGCCGGCACGCCGAATCCGATTTTCGGCCAGGTCCATCACGTCATCGGGATGGGCAACTCGCAAGCGGGCCGCTTCGCGAAGGCGTTTATCAATCTCGGGTTCAACGAGGACGTGCGCGGCCGAATCGTGTGGGACGGCCTGAACCCGCGGATCGCAGGCATGCTGGGCAGCTTCAACACCCGGTTCGCGCAGCCTGGCGACATCGCTGAACTCTACTATCCAGGCGGCGAGGGGCCGCTGTGGTGGGCCGACTACAAGGACGACGTGCGGGGTTTGCCGGCGTGGGGCATCCTGCATCGGTGTACCGCTTCGAAAACGTGCCCGAAGATCACGGAGACCTATGGCGGCCCAGAATTCTGGTACAGCCGAGGCACCGTGGGAATCGCGGGGACCACCGGGAAGCAGGATCTGCCATTGCCTGACAACGTGCGGCGGTACTACCACGCCGGAACGACGCACGGCGGAGGCATGGGCGGGTTCAGGCTGGGCACTCCGTCGACCAATCCGAACTCGCTGGCGAACAATCCCAATCCCGAACGCGACATCGATCGCGCCCTGTATGTCGCGCTGGTCGATTGGGTTGTGAAAGGGACGCTCCCTCCGCCGAGTGTGTATCCGCGTGTCAGCAACGGCACGCTTGTGCCGGCCACATCAGCCGCGATGGGCTGGCCGAATATTCCAAATACTCCGAAACCTGACGGCGTGGTCAATTCGGTGCTCGACTACGACTACGGTCCGGCGTATCGCTACAACGACAGTTCAGGCGTGATGACGAACGTGCCCCCAACAATCAAGCGAGTGATTCCGACGCTCGTCTCCAAAGTGGACGCGGACGGCAATGACGTGGCCGGCCTGAAGTCGGTGCTGTTCCGAGTGCCGCTCGGAACGTATACGGGCTGGAATCCGATTGCGACCGGCGTGTTGAAAGGGCGCGAACGATCGCTCGCGGGCGGGTACATTCCATTCGCGAAGACAAAGGCCGAGCGGCTCGCCAGTGGCGATCCGAGGCTGTCGATCGAAGAACGCTATCCGAATTTGTGGGCGTACTACTCCCAGGCCGCCGCGGCCGCCGCCGATCTGGTCAAACAGCGTCTCTTGCTTCCAGACGACGCGGTCAGGTTACTGAAACAGGTCCTGACTGACATGGAAGCCAGCAAGCTGCTGCCGAACTGAAGCGGCTTGAACCACAACCTGTTCGCCGCGCTGCGCGAGGGCTTTCCGGCCGATCTCGACGCCGTGGCCATCGAATGCGCCGATGGCCAGCTTCTCGCCTACACCTGGCGCGATCTCGAGCACGGCAGCGCGAGGATCGCCAACCTGCTGGCGTCGCTCGATTTTCCGCCAGGCGCGCGAGTGGCGGTCCAGACGGAGAAGTCGGTCGAAGCCCTGATGCTCTACCTGGCGGTGCTGCGCGCCGGGCTCGTCTACCTGCCGCTCAACACCGCGTACCAGAGCAGCGAGGTTCAGTACTTCATCGGTAACGCCGAGCCGGACGTCGTGGTCTGCTTGGACAGGAACCTCGGATGGGTCAGCGAGATCGCCCGTGAGGCCGGCGCGGCGCACGTCTTCACGCTCAATGATGACCGCAGCGGCAGTCTCCTCGAGCAGGCCGCTCACCACGGCGACCAGCATCAGGTCGCCGTCATGCAGGCGGACGATCTGGCCGCGATAATTTACACGAGCGGCACGACAGGACGAAGCAAAGGGGCGATGCTGAGCCACGCCAACCTGCTGAGCAATGCGCGCATGCTGCAGGACTTCTGGCGCTGGAGGTCCGCTGGAGAAGGCGGTGACGTACTCATCCACGCACTGCCGATTTTCCATGTGCACGGCCTGTTCGTCGCATTGCATGGCGCGCTGATCAACGGCAGCAAAATGATCTGGTTCGCCAGGTTCAACTCGCGCGGCGTGGTGGAGCGCCTGCCTGACGCGACCGTGTTCATGGGTGTGCCAACCCTCTACGTGCGCCTCCTCGCCGAGGCCGGCCTCACCCGCGAAGCCTGCAGCGGAATGCGCCTGTTCATCAGTGGGTCGGCACCTCTGTTGATCGACACCTTCAACGAGTTCCGCGAGCGTTGTGGCCATACGATTCTCGAGCGCTACGGCATGAGCGAAACGCTCATACTGACATCCAATCCGTGCGATCCATCCGACGGCGAGCGGTGCGGCGAAACGGTGGGTGTGGCATTGCCTGGACTGGACCTGAGGGTGGCCGACGATGCCGGTGCTGAGTTACCGGCCGGGGAAGTCGGCGGGATCGAAGTGCGCGGCCCGAATGTGTTCAAGGGTTATTGGCGCACGCCCGAGCAGACGGGCGCAGAATTTACCGCAGACGGCTGGTTCAAGACCGGCGACATGGGGAAGGTCGATGCGCGTGGGTACGTTACGCTCGTCGGCCGCAGCAAAGACCTCATCATCACCGGCGGCTACAACGTCTATCCGGCCGAAGTCGAGGCGATGCTGAACGATTCGTTCGGCGTGGCGGAGAGCGCCGTCATCGGCCTGCCGCACCCCGACTTCGGTGAAGGCGTGGTGGCCGTGGTGGTGCCGAGACCAGGCCAGACGGTGGACGCTGCGGCGCTGCTCGCGGGACTGAAGTCGAAGATCGCCAACTTCAAGGTACCCAAGCAAGTCTTCGTGGTGCGCGAACTGCCGCGCAATGCGATGGGCAAGGTGCAGAAGGCGCTCCTTCGCGAGCAGCACCACGGGCTATTTACCGGAGGTCAGTCATGGTGATCGTTGGAACAACGCTGCTGGCCGCCTGCTATCTCGTTGGAATCTTGATTGGCGAGGCGCTGGGAGCCGCGATCGGGGTCCACGCCAATGTCGGGGGCGTTGGGTTTGCCATGATCCTGCTTATCGTCAGTCTCCACGTTCTCCATGAACGCGGCATGATGACGATCACGACGGAGCGCGGGATCACCTTCTGGGCCGCGATGTACATTCCCGTGGTCGTCGCCGTGGCCGCGACGCAAAACGTGCTGGTCGCATTCAAGAGCGGCCTGGTCGCCATTCTCGGAGCGGCCGGATCGGTCATCGTGTGCGCGTGCGTGATTTCCGTCATCAACCGGACGATCGTTCGGCGAGGGGTCGGCCCTGCCTGGCGGGACAACGTCGCCGCATCGGATGTCCAGTAGCGCCGGCGCACGGAAATGCTTTACAAGGTCGTCGGCGAAAATCAGCTCGTGGCCGCCTTCGCCACGGTGGGCATCCTCTTGTGGGTTTCCGGTTACCTCTCACGTCACGTCTTTCGAGGACGCATCCAAGGCTCGGCGATTGCGATTCTCGGCGGCCTAGCGCTGGCGTATTGGGGCGGCGTCCTGACGGGAAAGACCAAGGGACTCAGCGATGTGACCGGGTTTGCCGGACTCGCGTTGCTGGGTGGCGCCATGATGCGCGATTTCTGCATTGTCGCCACGGCCAGTGAGGTCCGCATCTCCGAGGCCAAGAAGGCCGGATGGATCGGATTCGCCGCGCTGATCTTGGGGACGGTCCTGCCCTTTGCCGTTGGGGTGAGCGTGGCGCGGGCTTTCGGCTATACGGATCCGATCGCGCTCACGACGATTGGCGCGGGGGCCGTGACGTACATCGTTGGACCTGTTACTGGAGCGGCCATTGGAGCGTCGTCCGATGTCATCGCCTTGAGCATCGCCACCGGCGTGATCAAAGCGATTCTCGTCATGATTTTCACCCCCGTCTTGGCCCAATTCATGCGACTCGACAATCCGCAGTCTGCGATGGTCTTCGGCGGCTTGGCCGGCACGGTCAGCGGTGTCAGCGCCGGCCTCGCGGCCACCGACCGCCGGCTTGTGCCCTACGGAGCCCTTGTCGCGACATTCCATACCGGACTTGGGTGTCTGATGGGGCCCTCCGTGTTGTTCCTGATCGTGAAGGCCATTTACACGTGACGCTGCTGGCGGGTAAAACGACCGACGAGCGTCAAACGCGGCGACCTGGGCCCTGGCGAGCGGCTTGGCGACAATCCTAATGCGTTTTCGAGGAGCAGGCCGAATCTGCCGCAGGGCGCTTGAGGTTCCCTTTGGGGCGTAAGGCGCGCGACCGTGCTGCCAGAGGCATCACGAAGTCGCTTCAAGCGACCATCATGGTTCATTCCTCCAGAAAGCAAAGCCTCGCCACTAACGGCCCAGATAGCCCTTGTACTCATCCGGCATGAGCGCGGCCGCCGCTCCGCACTCATTGGCCACCGTTAGGTAGCCTTGCACGATTTGCTGGCCGACGATGTACGGGTTCCGATCGCCGGGCTTACGCTTCAGCACGAGCGGCAGTTTCACATCCGAGCTGTCCAGCTGCGAGTGGGTCGAGAGCACGATATCTGCGCCGGCCTTCTTGGCGATGTCGCGAAAGCGCGCAGCCTGCTCGCTGTAGTCCTTGGCGCTGAACTGCATGCCGGTGCCGCCCCAGAGGGCGGCCAAATGAGGCGTGCCGTTGTCCTTCACGGGGATCAGCATCGACACGGTGCCGGCGGTGTGGCCGGGCGTGACGTACAGCGTGATGGTCTCGTCGCCGAGCGTCACCTTCTGGCCGTCCGTGACAGCAACGTCACGTGCCGGCTTGGGTCCGCGGGCGTTCGGCTTGTCGAGCGCGTCCCAGTCGGCGCCGCCCATGAGCACCTTCGGATGGTAGGTGTCCTGCAAGTACTTCGCGCCGCCATAGTGATCGAGGTGGCCGTGGCTGATGAGGATGTACTTGATGTCGGCCGGATTGAGATTCAACTTCTTGAAGCCGCCCAGGATCTCGTCCTGCATCGAGTTCTCGTACATCGTGTCGATGAGGATGATGCCTTGGGACGTCGTGATCGCCCACGAGGACGGCGACGCGCCATCCTCCATCTTTTCGCCGACGTAGTACATGTTGTCGAACACCTTCACGGGTTCCGTGTGGAACCTGGAGACCTCACGGGTATTGTCCGCTGGCGGAATTCTGCCGAACGGCAGCGCCGCCCCGACGAGCAGCCGCGAACAGGTGTGATCGAAGATGATCGCGTTGTCATAGCCGGCGGCCTTCTTCGCAGCTTCGATATGCGCCAGCCCCTTGCTTCTGTCCGACTGGGCGACTGTGGACACCGCGCCCAACGCCGTGACTCCGAGAGCGACGGCCAAGCCAAGTAGTTGCCTCTTCATCGTCTGCACCTCAGTGTGAGTCGCCGGAAAAGGAATCGTGAGGACACCGACGGCGTTCGGCCCTGGATTCCGCGATCAGACGGGGCACGTCCGATTCCTTCAGACCAGCCGCCTGATTTCGTGCGCGGTTTCGGGCGACGAATGACCGGAGCTCTGTGACCATCTCACGCGCAGCGACGAGCTTCAGCGCCGCCTCCTCGACCAGCTCGTCAGCGGTCTTCCCTTCGGCCTGCGCCGGCACGCGAACACGGTCGAGAACTTCTTCCGCCAGCGCGATGTTCGTGTCAGTCTGCATGGTGACCTGCGTTCGATCATAGCGTTCGGCCGCCTCCGAAGCATCGCTCCTTACGCCTCTGTCGGTGATCAGCTCGCCAGAGCTACTCGGCCGGCGGCCGATGTGTCCTGCGGTGTTTCCTGGAGAATCCAACGGCCTCTCAAGCTCACGTAAGACTTCGCCAGAAACGGGCGTTCTATCTTATGTGGCGTGTTTTGCGGGGGTGGAGGCGCAAAATGAGTTCTCCCACATCAGGTTTGGTCATGTCGCGGACAGTGTCCGCAACATGACAGACCGCTCGATTCCGTCTACCTATCGTGGTTCTGGAGCTGTCCACGGTTGTCCAGAGACTTTCGTGATGATGACCGCGCCGATCTCGGGCGCGAGCCTGATCGACAGGTCGACGCCGTGCTCAGTCACGCATCGACGACGTGGCCATTCGCGGCCTGACTCTGCCGCGGGGCGACGAACGCGAGCGGATCGAGTTCCGTGATCGCGAGTACTCGCTGAATGGGTCAGAGACGCGAGCCCTGGCCACCGTCGGCGCCTTTCGCGTCCTGGCGCCCGCGGATCTGGGCGACGGCCACCACGGAAAGGATGCCTGGCACGGCGATTGGCGCCACCTCACAGAACAGGGCTTGCTGACGCACGAAACGCTCGCCGATCGCGACGGCGCGCACCATATCGTGGCACTCACTCGGGACGGGAAGGACCTTCTCGACACGCACGCGACCGCGCGATCTGATGGTCACCGTCAGGAGTATTACGCCGACGTCGTCAAGCCGCGCGAGCTGCGGCACGATGCGCAGATCTATCGGGCCTACCGGGAAGAAGCCGCTCGGATCGAGCGCGGTGGCGGTCGAATTTCGCGCGTCGTTCTTGACTACGAACTGAAGCGCGACTACCAGCGGTACTTGAATCGCCAGGACCGAGACGATGATACCGACGTCAGTCGGGACCGCCTCGCGTTCGCTCACGAGCACGGCCTGTCAATTGTCGGAAGCCACCTCGAGCTGCCCGATCTGCGCATTGAATACGACACCGAAGATGGACGGATGGAGCACCGGGACGTTGAGCTCGTGACTGAGCACTACTCGCGCGGCCAGCTTGCCGGCAAGGCTCGCGCAGGCTTCACTTGCTACCGCGCCGGCCCCGCCAACGGCGTGCGGCAAGGCGGCACGCCGTTCGATCCGCACCATCTGGAACGATTGTGATGACCTTCGACGAGCGCGTGCGCGCCCTCGAGCCGCTGGGGTTCAGCGAGCGCCAGACCCGCTTCCTGGTCACGATCGCGCTCAATGGTGGCTTCTGCCTGCGCCGGCATTACACGGCATTCGCCGGCTTGAAGTACGGCGCCGGTGTGCGGGACTTCCTCGATCGGCTCGTCGCCAGAAAACTCGCGCGACGACTCGATTTCCGGCCAGATCGTGGGCACGTCTATCACGTGCACGCCTGTGCGATCTATTCGGCCATCGGGCAGGATGACAACCGCAACCGGCGCAGGACGAGCCCGGCCTTGATTGCGCGCAAGCTGATGCTGCTCGACTACGTGCTCGGGGAGCCGACGGCCGACTGGTATGCCACGGAGGAGGATAAGGTCGCGCTGTTTACCGGCCGGTTCGGCGTGCCGGTCCATGACTTGCCCCAGCGCGTCTACCGTGCGAAGCGGGAGCCGCGCGCCGCCTCGACCATCCGACGGTTCATCCACAAGCTGCCGATTTCTCTCGCCGGCGATCCGCCCATCGTGTCGTTCGTCTTTCTCGTGACAGACACCAGTGGTCAGGCCTTTGGGCAATTCCTGCACGACCACGTCCGACTGCTCAATCACCTTCCAGACTGGCAGATCGTCGCCATTGCGCCGCCGCACATCCCCGGCGTCACGGCTTGCCAGGCGGCCTTTCGGCGATTCGTCGCCGAGGTGGATCAGCCGCGCTCGCGCGAGGATGTCGAGCGCCTCCGGACGTACTTTGCGGTGCGTGAGCGCGTGGACCGTGATCAGTTGGAGCGGATCACGGTCGACGACATTAATCAGTTCCGGGACAACCGTCGGCAATTCTCGGGCCCCGAGTTCGAAGACCTCTTCCGGCGTTGGCAGATCGAAGGCGACTCGGCGCTCGGGAGTCGGGGGCTGACGGGTTCTTGGCGGCACTTCTGCGCGGACGGATGCGGCTCGTGAGTCACCGGCTCCCGATTCGTTATGACCGCTTTGGCACCCGCGCAGGAGTGAGCTGATGCGCCACCGTGCTTGAAAGACGGTGGCGGGTACGGTGGCTATCGACCTGGCGCGTCTGAACGCGATGGTCGGAGCGACAGCAGCGGTGGTGCCGATGAGATATAGGCCGGAAATACGGGAGCGTCTAGAGGATAGCCCACGCGATCGCGTCACGACCGAGACGGCGCAATGTGCCGCCGGGTACACAGCCGCTGAGCCTGGGCGAAGGGGGGAGCGACCCCCACTATCTTGGTCGGCCTTGACCGACGCGTGCGCGCGTCGGCGGCCGCCCGTCACCGGGGGTCGCTCCCCCCGTCGCCCAGGCCGTGTCTTTCCACGAACTCGACGAGAACACTGCCGTTGGCGCGACCGCGCACGCCCGGCCATCACGCTTCTGATTGTGGGGCTGGCCTCGGGGTCCGTCAAGGCGCGGCGCCAGGCGCCGCCCGCGCGATGCGCGGCTGGCGGCCTTGACGGAGCCCTCGGCGCAGCCCGGAGCGGCTCATACGTGATGGCCAGACGGTGCCACGCGCATGCTCACTCGTCAACAGACAGCGGCCAGGTTTTGGCCGCGTCCCACGACAGGAGTCGATCCAAGTCTCACGCCCTTACGACACACGAGGAAGCCAACCCACTGTGTCCACGGCCAAGTCTCGCCAAGTTTCATGTGTTCGACCAGCCGCAGTCCAAGTGCTGCCCAGACGGCTGTGAGTTTCATAGCCGTACGAACGACGTACCGCAGCGATGAGCACTTTCCAGCACATTGGGATCCTAAGCTTAGAATTCCACGTGGACAAGTTGTCGCGGCCGCTTCTATAGTGTCACCTAAATACTAGTGACTCCAGCGTAACTGGACTGGCCACAGTTAGGCCGCAAATGTAATCACACTGGCTCACCT
>JADMIO011201687.1_pt1 | contig 66016 bp, 70 predicted proteins | sample 8958161 | NCBI WGS metagenome assembly JADMIO01 (sample SAMN16585339, study PRJNA669376) | soil metagenome | isolation source: Crop rotation soil | place: USA: Cullars Rotation, Alabama | collected 2011
CGCGACTTCAAGTCACGTGAATTCCAAGCTTCGGATCCCACTGTGCTGGAAAGAGAAGGTCATCATCGTCCCGGGCGAGACCTTCGACTCGCCTGAGGCGGGCCAGGCCGCGATCGACGACGGCAAGGGCTTCTGATCCGACCCCGTATCGGCTAGACGAGAAGTGATGCGAGCGGGGGCTGCCGTTCCGGTGGCCCCCGCTCGTGCTCGTCCCCGTTCGTCCGCACCGCAGTGAGAAGGAACTCCGCAGCCATGAGTGAACCGATCGCGATCGTCGAGGTCCGCAACGCGTCCATCGCCTTCCCGGGAGTGAAGGCGCTCGACGATGTCAGCTTCCGGCTGCTCCCCGGTGAGGTCCACACCCTCATGGGCGAGAACGGCGCCGGCAAGTCCACCCTCATCAAAGCGCTCACCGGCGTGTACCGGATCGACTCGGGCGAGATCGTCGTCGCCGGCCAGGTGCGGCACTTCACCGGCACCGCCTCGGCGCAGGCCGCGGGAATCTCCACCGTGTACCAAGAGGTCAATCTCTGCACGAACCTCACCATCGGCGAGAACGTGATGCTCGGCCACGAGGTGCGCGATTGGACCGGCATCAACTGGCGCAAGACCTACGCACGCGCCCGCGAGGCCCTCGCCCGAATGGGCCTCGGCGACCTCGACCCCCGAGCGCCGCTCTCCTCGATCTCCATCGCGATCCAGCAGCTCGTCGCCATCAGCCGTGCGATGGTCACCGACTCCAAGGTCCTCATTCTCGACGAACCCACCTCGAGCCTGGACGCGAACGAGGTCGACGTGCTCTTCCAGGTCATCCGACGCCTGCGCGACCAGGGCGTCGCGATCCTCTTCGTCTCGCACTTCCTCGACCAGGTCTACGCGATCAGCGACCGCATCACGGTCCTGCGCAACGGCAGGTTCGTCGGCGAGAACCTCAAGCGCGACCTCGATCGCACCCAGCTCATCTCGAAGATGATCGGCAAGGACTTCGAGACGCTCCGCGCGCTCGGGTCCAATCGCCAGACGCAGCAGCGCGACCGCAGCGTCACGCCGCTGCTCGCCGCCGAGAACCTCGGCCGCAAGGGCGCGATCGAGCCCACCGATCTCGAGATCCACGCGGGTGAGGTCGTCGGGTTCGCCGGCCTCCTCGGGTCGGGTCGCACCGAGCTCGCGCGGCTCATCGCCGGCGCCGACAGGTCCGACTCCGGGACGATCCAGCTCCGCGGCAAGAAGGTCTCGCTGAACTCTCCCGTCGCCGGACTCGCGCAGGGAATCGCCTACTCGACCGAGAGCCGTCGCGACGACGGCATCGTCGGCGACCTGAGCGTCCGCGAGAACATCATGCTCGCCGTCCAAGCCCGGCGCGGCTGGCTCCGCCGGGTCCCCGCGCGCGAGGTCGACCAGCTCGTCACGACCTACATGGAGCGCTTCAGCGTCCGGCCCAACGACCCGGACCGCCCGATCCGCCTGCTCTCGGGCGGCAACCAGCAGAAGGTGCTGCTCGGCCGGTGGCTGGCCACCGACCCCGACCTGCTCCTGCTCGACGAGCCGACCCGCGGCATCGACGTCGGTGCCAAGGCCGACATCCAGGAGACGGTCGCCGAACTCGCCGAAGGGGGGACGAGCGTCGTGTTCATCTCCTCCGAGCTGGAGGAGGTCGTCCGGCTCTCGGAGCGGATCGTCATCCTCAAGGACCACCAGAAGGTGGGCGAGGTGGTCAACGGGCCGGAGGTGAGCGCCGAGAGCATCGTGTCGATCATCGCCGCCGAATCGGGCGACGAGGCCGAGAAGACCGCTGACGCACTCGCCGACGAAGTCGCTGCGGGAGAGGCGGCCGCCGGCCAGGAAGGGAGCGCGTCATGAGCCGCGTCAAGACCGCGCTGCGCACGCCCTGGTTCTGGGCCATCGTCGGCATCGCGCTGCTGCTGCTGATCAACACCCTCAAGAACCCGGCGTACCTGGCGATCAGCGTCAACCCGACCACGGGGATGCTGACGGGCAACGTGCTGGACATCCTGCGCGTGTCGGCCCCCATCATCATGATCGCCCTCGGCATGACGTTCGTCATCGCCACAGGGGGCATCGACCTGTCCGTCGGCTCGATGATGGCGGTCGGCGGGGCGGTGGCCATGGAGACCCTGTCCAGCCTGAGCGGCTCGTCGCCGATCGGCGCGATGCTCACGGCGATCGGCCTGGCGCTCGCGCTGGCGATCGTCCTCGGCGCGATCAACGGCTTCCTGGTCTCCGTGGTCGGGCTGCAGCCGTTCATCACGACGCTGATCATGATGCTCGCCGCGCGAGGCATCGCCCGCGTCATCACGAGCGGGCAGAACACCAACGCGACCAACGAGCCGTTCCGCCTTCTCGCGAACGGACAGATCCTCGGCATCCCGACCAGCTTCGTGCTCGCGATCGCGATCGTCGTCCTCATCGCCCTGGTGATGCGGCGCACCGCACTCGGACTCATGATCGAGTCCATCGGCATCAACCCGCACGCGAGCCGGCTCGCCGGCATCCGTCCGCGCCCCATCCTGTTCGGCGTCTACATCCTCTCTGCCGCGCTCGCCGCCGTCGGCGGACTGTTCTCCGTCTCGGAGGTGATGACGGTGAGCGTGGGAGGCACCGGGAACCTGATGGAGCTGGATGCGATCCTCGCGGTCGTCATCGGCGGCACCTCGCTCGCGGGCGGGAAGTTCTCGATCGTGGGATCCACGGTCGGGGCGCTCCTCATCGCGACCCTCAACAAGACGGTGCTGTTCCTCGGGATCCCCGCTGCGGCGACGCCGGCCTTCAAGGCGATCGTCATCATCGTGCTCGTCCTCCTGCAGTCCGAGCGGGTGCGCTCGTGGGTCCTCGAGCGCGGGAAGTCCCCGGGTGCGCCGAGCGCGCCGCCGCCGCCCGCCGAGGAACCGGCCGCACCTGTCTCGAAGGAGGCCGTCGCATGAGCCCCTCGCGCTCGCTCGTCGAAGCAGTCCCCCCGGTTCCCGACCTGCCGGAGAGCAGGAATACCGCCGCCGCCGCCCGGCTGTCACGACTCTGGGAGCGCAATCAGACGGTGATCCCCACCCTCGCCGCGCTCGTGCTGCTGTTCGGCATGCTCGTCTACGCCGAGGTGGCGTACGGCAGGGTCTTCCACGCCGGAACGATGTCGAGCCTGCTCATCAGCTTCGCGCCGACGATCATCCTGGCCGTCGGCATGACGATCGTGATCGTGTCGGGCGGCATCGACCTCTCCGTCGGCGCGGTCGTCGCCTTCAGCTCGGTCGCCGGCGTGATGCTCATGAACATCGGCATCAACGGCTGGGTCTCGATGCTGCTCATGATCCTGTTCGGCGCGCTCTTCGGGGTGATCGCGGGCGTCATGATCCAGTACTTCAACGTGCAGCCCTTCATCGCGACGCTCGCGATGATGTTCCTCGCGCGCGGACTGGCCTCGATCCTCTCGACCACGCCCGTCCAGGCGCCCGAGGATTCGCCGATCCACCTGCTCGCCACGGACTGGAAGCTCTATGACGGACCCAAGGTCAACGACCTGACGGTCACGCCGGGCCTGATCATCGCGGTGCTCGTGGTGATCGGCGGCATGTTCTTCATGCACCGCAGTCGCACCGGGCGCACGGTCTACGCGATCGGCGGCAGCGAATCGTCGGCGGGGCTCATGGGTCTGCCGGTCGCCCGGACGCGCGTGGGGATCTACATCATCTCGGGCGCGCTGGCGGGTCTGGCGGCGGTGGTGTACACCGCGGAGGTCGGCGGCAAGGCCCAGAACGTGACCGGCATCGGGTGGGAGCTCGACGCGATCGCCGCGGTCGTCATCGGCGGGACCCTGCTCACCGGCGGGTACGGCTACGTCCTCGGCTCGGTCGTCGGCGTCTTCGTGATCGCGGCCCTGCGCCTCATCATCACGAAGGACGGGACGATCAACCCGGAGTACCTCACGATCATCACCGGCGCCGTCCTGCTCGTGTTCGTGCTGCTGCAGCGGGTGCTGACCAGACGCCGGGCGAGCTGATGGCCGGCACCGAACTCCAGGCATCGATCGACGCGGTCCGCGCGGAGGTCGCGCGGCTGCATTCCGAGCTGGTCAGATACGGACTGGTCGTGTGGACCGGCGGGAACGTCTCCGGACGCGTCCGCGTCGGTGATGATCGCAGCGCGGATCTGTTCGTGATCAAGCCGTCGGGGGTGTCGTACGACGCCCTGGCGCCGGAGAACATGATCCTGTGCGACCTGGACGGCAACGTCGTGCCGGGCACGCCCGGCAGCGAGCGCAGCCCGTCGAGCGACACCGCGGCGCACGCGTACGTGTACCGGAACATGCCCGAGGTCGGGGGAGTGGTGCACACGCACTCGACGTTCGCGGTGGCGTGGGCGGCGCGCGGCGAGGAGATCCCGTGCGTGATCACGGCGATGGCCGATGAGTTCGGCGGCCCGATCCCGATCGGGCCGTTCGCGATCATCGGCGACGACTCGATCGGTCGCGGCATCGTGGAGACCCTCACCGGTCACCGCTCCCGGGCGGTGCTGATGCAGAACCACGGGCCGTTCACGATCGGCGTCTCGGCCAAGGACGCGGTCAAGGCCGCAGTGATGGTCGAGGATGTCGCCCGCACGGTGCACTACGCGCGTGAGGCCGGCCCGCTCATCCCCCTCCCGCAGGCGGCGATCGACAGCCTGTACGACCGGTATCAGAACGTCTACGGGCAGGCCGCCGACGAGCGCCGTGACGCCGACGTCGACGCGGAGGAGCGGGCATGACGACGGATGCCGCCGCTCGGGCGATCCGCGAAGGCGGGGCCGTTCTCGGCATCGAGCTGGGGTCGACCCGTATCAAGGCGTGCCTCGTGCGGGCCGACGACCCGTCGGCGGTGCTCGCGGTGGGCGCTCACGCGTGGGAGAACAGGTTCGTCGACCGGCTCTGGACCTACGCGATCGACGACGTCTGGTCGGGGCTGCAGGCGGCGTACGCGGATCTCGTCGCCGACGTCCGACGCCGCTACGACGTGGAGCTCGAGTCGCTCGCCGCCATCGGCGTCTCTGCGATGATGCACGGCTACCTCGCGTGCGGTGCCGACGGCGAGCTGCTCACCGGCTTCCGCACGTGGCGGAACACCAACACCGAGCGGTCGGCCGCCGTGCTGTCCGAGCTGTTCGGCGTGAACATCCCGCTGCGCTGGTCGATCGCCCACCTCTATCAGGCGGTGCTCGACGAGGAGCCGCACGTCGGCGAGGTGACTTTCCTCACCACCCTTGCGGGCTACGTCCATTGGAAGCTCACCGGACGGCAGGTGCTCGGAGTCGGCGACGCCTCGGGCATGTTCCCGATCGACTCGTCGACGCACGACTACGACGCCGCGCTCCTCGGGAAGTTCGACCGGCTCGTCTTCGAGCGGGGGCTGGCACGCACCGTGTCGGACCTGCTGCCCGAGGTACTGGTCGCCGGCGAGTCCGCGGGCGACCTCACGGCCGAGGGTGCGGTCCTGCTCGACCCGAGCGGTGCCCTGCGACCCGGCGTTCCGCTGTGCCCGCCCGAGGGCGACGCCGGCACGGGCATGGTCGCGACCTGCTCCGTCGCCCCGCGCACCGGCAACGTCAGCGCGGGGACGAGCATCTTCGCGATGGTCGTGCTCGAGCAGCCCCTGTCGAGCGTCCATCACGAGCTCGACCTCGTGACGACGCCGGCGGGCGACGCGGTGGCGATGGTCCACTGCAACAACGGCGCCAGCGAGCTCGCCGCCTGGGTGGGGCTCTTCGATCGCTTCGCGTCGGTCGCGGGCGGGGGCCTGCGCTCGGACGACGTGTTCGAGACGCTGTTGCGTGAGGCGCTGGACGGGGACGCGGATGCCGGTGGCCTGCTCGCCTACAACCACCTCGCGGGCGAGCCGATCGCTGGCCTCAGCGAAGGTCGCCCGCTGTTCGTGCGCACCCCCGACAGCCGCTTCACCCTCGCGAACTTCATGCGCGCGCAGCTGTACGGCGTCTTCGGCACTCTCGCCCTGGGCATGCGGGTCCTCGACGACGAGGGGGTCGCTCTCGACCGCATGTTCGCCCACGGCGGCGTGTTCCGCACGGCGGGCGTCGCGCAGCGATTCCTCGCCGGCGCGCTGGACGCACCGGTGGCCGTCGGCGAGACCGCGTCGGAGGGCGGGGCGTGGGGCATCGCCGTCCTCGCCGCCTACCTCGTCGGCGCCGAGGGTCTCGATCTCGACGGATACCTGCGCGAGCGCGTCTTCGGCGCAGCATCCGTCCACACCGTCGCCCCGCACCCCGACGACGTGGCCGGCTTCGCCGCCTACCTCACCCGCTATCGCGGCGGCCTCGTCGTCGAGTCCGCCGCCGTCACCGCTCTCTGATCCGCTTCCCTGGACATTCAAAGGACACCTTCATGACCCGTCAGCCTCTTGCCACTTCGCTCGATCAGTTCGAGGTGTGGTTCGTCACCGGCAGCCAGAGCCTGTACGGCGAGGAGACGCTGCGTCAGGTGGCGGAGCAGTCGCAGGCGGTCGCCGAGGGCCTGGCGGGTCTGCCGGTGAAGGTGGTGTGGAAGCCGGTCCTGAAGGACGCCGACGCGATCCGCCGCCTCGCGCTGGAGGTGAACGCCCGCGATGACGTGATCGGCGTGATCGCCTGGATGCACACGTTCAGTCCCGCGAAGATGTGGATCTCGGGGCTGGACGCGCTGGCGAAGCCGCTGCTGCACCTGCACACGCAGGCCAACGTGGAGCTGCCGTGGGCCGACATCGATTTCGACTTCATGAACCTGAACCAGGCCGCGCACGGCGACCGCGAGTTCGGGTACATCCAGACCCGGCTGGGGGTGGCGCGCAAGACCGTCGTCGGTCACGTGTCGAACCCGGTCGTCGTGCAGCAGGTCGACGACTGGCAGCGTGCCGCGGCGGGCTGGGCGGCGGTGCGCACCCTGAAGCTGGCCCGGTTCGGCGACAACATGCGCTTCGTCGCGGTCACCGAGGGCGACAAGACCGAGGCGGAGATCCGATTCGGCGTGCAGGTGAACACGTGGGGTGTGAACGAGCTGGTCGCGGCCGTGGATGCCGCGGCGGATGCCGACATCGATGCGCTGGTGGACGTCTACCTCGCGGAGTACGACGTCGCCGACGACCTCCTCCCGGGAGCGGAGCGCCACCAGTCGCTGCGGGACGGCGCCGCGATCGAGCTCGGCCTGCGCTCCTTCCTCGAGGAGGGTGGTTTCGGCGCGTTCACCACATCGTTCGAGGACCTCGGCACCCTGAAGCAGCTCCCCGGTCTCGCGGTGCAGCGGCTGATGGCCGAGGGGTACGGGTTCGGCGCCGAGGGCGACTGGAAGACGGCGATCCTGGTGCGCGTGGCCAACGTGATGGGCGCCGGGCTTCCCGGCGGCGCGTCGCTGATGGAGGACTACACCTACGACCTCGTCCCCGGCAAGGAGCGGATCCTGGGCGCCCACATGCTGGAGGTCTCCCCGTCGCTGACCTCGGCCAAGCCGCGCCTGGAGGCGCACCCGCTGGGCATCGGCGGCAAGGACGACCCGGTGCGCCTGGTCTTCACCGCCGACCCCGGCCCCGCCGTCGTCGTCGCGATGAGCGACATGCGCGACCGGTTCCGGCTCGTCGCCAACGTCGTCGAGAACGTCGACGCCCCCGACCTGCCCAAGCTGCCCGTCGGCCGCGCCGTCTGGGAACCGGCACCCGACTTCGCCACGAGCGCCGCATGCTGGCTCGCCGCCGGCGCCGCTCACCACACCGTGATGACCACCGCCGTGGGCATCGACGTGTTCCGCGACTTCGCTGAGATCGCCAAGACCGAGCTCCTCGTGATCGACGAGGACACCACCGTCCGCTCCTTCCAGCGCGAACTGCGCTGGAACCAGGCCTACTACCGACTCGCCCAGGGCCTCTGACGGGCCTACGCGCGCGCGGCCCTTGCCCGAACGGCACGACCCGGTCGCCGTGCGTGCGCGGATCGCGCGATACTGGGAACGCTTCCACCCATCGAATCCAGGGGACTCCTCCATGCCTCGAATCCCGACGTCCGGCACCCAGCACGCGCTGCGCGCGGGCGACTACGAGGCGGTCATCGCCAGCATCGGCGCGACCGTCCGCTCGCTCACCTATCGCGGTCGTGACCTGGTGGTGCCCTTCGACGCCGACGAGGTGCGTCCGTCCTACCGCGGCGCGACGCTCGCGCCCTGGCCGAACCGCGTCGTCGACGGCCGGTACACATTCGGCGGAGTCGAGCATCAGCTCGCCCTCACCGAGCCCGCCCGCTCCCACGCCCTGCACGGGCTCGCCGGATGGCTCGACTTCGAGGCCGTCGACAAGGGACCCGACCACGTCACTCTCGCGGCGGTCGTGCAGCCGCAGAGCTCCTACCCCTGGCGGGTCGTGGTCGTGACGACGTTCTCGCTCGGTCCCGACGGCCTGACCCAGTCGGTCACGGCGCGCAACGAGAGCGCGGATGCTGCGCCGTGGGGCACCGGACCTCACCCGTACCTCGTCGCGGGGGAGGGCCACGTCGACGATTGGACGCTCGAGCTCCCCGCCGCCCAGGTGCTCGCCGTGACCGACGACCGGCTCATTCCGACCGATCTCGTGTCCGTCGACGCCGAGGACCCCGAGCGCTTCGACTTCCGCGTGGCCCGCCGCATCGGCGGCGTGGAGATCGATCACGCCTACTCCGGTCTCGCGCGCGACGACGCCGGGCTCACCACCGTGCGCGTCACCGATGCCGCCGGCTCGGGCGTCCAGATGTCGTGGGATGCCGCATGCCCGTGGGTGCAGGTGCACACGGCGGACAAGTCCGTGCCCGCGCTCAGCCGCCTCGGCCTCGCGGTCGAGCCGATGACGTGCGCACCCGACGCCTTCAACGACGCGAACTACGCCTTCGACACAGGGCTCATCTCCCTCGACCCGGGCGCCGAGGCCACGGCCTCGTGGAGGATCGCCGCGATCGGCTGACCCGGACCTGGCTGCGATCGGCTGACCCGGACCTCGCCGCGATCGGCTGACCCGGGCCCGGGTCAGTGGTGGCCGGGATGATGAGCTGGTGCCCGCCGTGCCCGGTGGCGCTGCGACCCGCCTCGGTGGCACCGAGCGCCGGGGTGACGAGTGCGGCCACGATGGTCGCGGCGACCAGGATCGCCCAGACCGGCGGGGGTGCGGCATCCGTGTTCCCGCGCGATCCTGCCCGCAGAGCGGCCGCGCAGATGAGGGCGATCGTGACCAGCAGCGCCATCGCGGCGGCTGTCGCGAGCACGCTGGTGCGCACCGGGTCCGCCGTGAACGCGACCGTGGTGGCGGCGATGCCTGCGAGAGCGCCGGCGACGCCCGCCCGCGGGACGACGATGCGTCCGCGGGCGAGCGTCGCGGCTCCCCAAACGAGTCCGCCGGCGCCGAGCGCCAGCAGGACGATGCCGGCCCCCCGGGCGGCTCCGTCCTGCGGCAATGCTCCTGCGCCGAGCGCGAGCTCGATCAGTCCCGCGCCCCACGCCGCGACGGCCGCCCAGGCGACGGAAGTGCCGCGGAGGCTAGCCCCAGCCGCCCCTACGGACGTCGCGGAGGCAGCCTTCGGCGTGGTGGTCGCGGTGGTCATCTGCGGATCCGTCAGGCCACGCGGCCGGAGGTGTCCGCGCGCACCGAGCGCTCCGCGCCCAGTCCGACGCCGAGCAGCACCAGGGCGCTCGCCAGGTGCAGGAAGTGGTCGAAGGTGTTCAGCGCCAGGATGTTGAGCGCCGTGCCGACGAGGAAGAATCCGACGACGCCGAGCAGCAGGTAGACCGCGCCGACGATGACGTTGACGGTCTTGGCCGCGCGGGCGTTGCTGAGCCCGGCGATCAGCAGGGCCGCGCCGATCAGCAGGTGGGCGATGTTGTGCAGCGGGTTGACCTCGAAGATCCCGAGGAGCAGTCCGCCCTCGGTGGCGACGAAGCCGACGCCGCCCGTGACGGCGAATCCGAGCGCGCCGACGACGAGGTACACGGCGCCGAAGATGGTGGCGACGAGGCGATTGGGTGACGATCGCATGAGCGTTCCTCCTGTGTGTGGCGGCGGATGCCGCGTGTGGAATGTTGTTCGGATCGCTTGCTCGATCGGTTTGGAACCGGCCGAAGGGCGCGGCCCATCGCTCGAAGCTAAAGCCTGGCGGTCGATGGAGGAGGGGACTTGCGCGGCGGCCCGCGCATTGGTATCCGCGCGGTTGCATGGAGCCCGGGTCGCCGCCCCTATGCTGAGCGCATGACTCTCGCCAACGTTGTGACCGACACCGCCGATGTGACCACCCTGTGGGGGCCGTACAGCATCGTCGGACTGATCTGGTACGTCCTCGTCGTCGTCGCCCTCTGGAAGGTGTTCAGCAAGGCCGGGTACCCCGGCATCCTGGCGATCATCCCGATCGTGAACGTCGTCATCCTCGTGAAGATCGCCGGCTTCTCGGCCTGGCTGACGCTGCTCTACCTGATCCCGATCGTGAACCTGGTGTTCTCGATCATCGTGTCGGTCCGCGTCGGCCGCGGCTTCGGCAAGGGCGGGGCCTGGTCGTTCTTCCTGCTGTGGCTCTTCGCCTTCATCGGCTACTTCATCATCGGCTTCGGCAAGGCCACCTACACGAAGCCCGCCTGATCGCTCAGCCGATCGGCGTCGTGGTGTCGATCGCCGCGCGCAGCGGGCGTCGCATCGGCGCCCAGTAGCGCGTGGGCGTGAGGCGCGTCAGCACATCGACCAGACGCGCCTCGCGCCCCACCATCGTCCGGGGGCGACGCCGCACCGTCGCCTCGACGATCCGCTGCGCGGCATCGGCGGGCTCGGTGTGGTACATCGCCGCCTGTGCGGCGGCGGCGCGCTCGGCGACGGCCGGATCGATCGCCGCGGCGTAGCGTCCGCGCCCGATGATGCCGGTCTTCACACCCGCCGGGTAGATGGCGCCGACCGTGACGTTCGTGCGTTCGAGTTCATGCCGCAGGGACTCGGTGAAGCCCCGCACCGCGAACTTGCTCATCGCGTAGGGGATGCGGCCCGCGGGTGCCGCGAGACCGTAGATCGACACGAGGTGGGTGATGTGGGCGGCGGACTCGCGGCGCATCGCCGGGAGGAGCGCCTTCGTCACGTTGACGGTTCCCCACAGGTTCACCTCCATGAGCCAGCGCATCTCGGCCATCGTCAGCTGATCGATGTCGCCGAGCATCGACGAGCCCGCACACGTGATCAGCGCCTGCACGTGCGGGTGGGATGCCTCGACCTCGGCCGCGAGCGAGAGGACGGCGTCGTCGTCGGTGAGGTCGACGACGTGGCTGGTGTGGCCGGAGCCCGTGAGCTCGGCCGCGAGAGCGTCGAGCCCCTCGGCATTGCGATCGACGAGGGCGAGCCGAGCGCCGCGGCGGTCGAGCTCTCGGGCGACTTCCGCGCCCATCCCGCTGGCGGCGCCGGTGATCACCGTCGTCCTGCCGCGGACATCCAGTCGCTGCATCCTCGCCATGTTGGTCCTCTCGTCGCCATCGACCGGCCCTCCGATTCTCGCTGACTCCGGAGGCCTCCGCGGACGCTAGCCTCGATACCGAGGAGGTGCGATGGGCAAGACGGCTGAGGCGATCGCCGAGGGTGTGTCCATCGCGTCCGCGGCGGCACGCCTCGCGGTGCGCAACCACATCCTCGTCGAGACGATCGCGCACGATGCGCCGTTCGACCTCGCGACGTCCGCGCCCTTCGCGCACGACACGCTGATCGCGCTCGCCGAGGAGCAGGAGGCCGCCGCCGCCCTCGCCAAGCGTCAGCGCAAGAAGGCCTGGGGCAAGTTCACGGACCCCGACGGCACCCACGACTACCGGGACCGCGACATGCGCAATCTGCGCAAGCGCCACCGCCAGTACGTCGGCGTGGCCAAGGAGCTCCGCCGTATCGCCGACGACCCGCATGCCGTGCGCACGCTGGTGGAGCAGTCGAGGGATGCCGCGTGGGGCGACGTCGAGGCGAACCTGCAGCGCCGGCTCCGCGTCGAGGGCATGCGTCCCGACCTCGACCCCGACTACGAGCGGATGCGGGCCGCCCGCATGCAGTCGCTGCGGCTCGTCGACCTGCCCCGTCTCGCCGCGCACCGCCGTCACCTCGCGGACGACGCGGAGCCTGCGGACGCCGTGAACGCGCCGCCGAGCCCCCGGGCTTCGGGGGTCGACCTCAGCGAACTCGACGGCTGACTCCGGACACGCCCGGGTCGCGGCATCCGTCCCTCCCGATTCGCGCGCATGCGGGGCGTGGGGTATTCTGGACGACGTTGTGCGCGAGAGCGCGCGACATGCGCCCGTAGCTCAATGGATAGAGCATCTGACTACGGATCAGAAGGTTGGGAGTTCGAGTCTCTTCGGGCGCACACTGTGTTGAGACAGTCATGAAGAAGGCCCCTCGAGGGCCTTCTTCTGTTTCTGCGGACGAATCAGGCCGGAACTCGGGCGCGGCGAACCGCGATCGACGGTGCCGCCGCGGGTCTCGATCAGTCTCTGGTGCGACCATAGTTCCCGATCGCGCGCTTCGACAGCGGTGCGCCGATCAGACCAGGTACGGGTCGACGAGCAGCGGACCGCGGATGTCGCGCAGTGCGTCGATGAGTCGTTCGAGGCCCTTGCGGTTCCAGGCGGAGAGCTGGACGTCGTGCGGGCCGATCGGCTCGAGCCGGCCGGTGCGGATGCGGACGACCTCCCATCTCGCCGCGCGCAGCGCGCGGTCCTTCCGCCGATCGGCGTCGGCGCGCTTTCCGACGTGCTCGAGGCCGTGGCGACCGGTGCTGTCGTATTCGACGGCGATGCGCAGCTCGGGGAGCAGGATGTCGGGCCACACCTCGACGTGCTCGAAGAACGGCCGCGCGACCCGCACGGCGTTGAGGCCGGGAGTGACCGCGAGCCGTGCGAACAGATCGGCGCGCACTCGCGCCTCGACCGCGGACGCCGGCGGGGGCGCGCACTCCGAGAGGAACGGCTCGCCCACCGGCAGGTCGGGCGTCTTCGGGCACAGCTGCTGCGGGCGGCGCGGCTTCCTCGCCCGCAGCACCGCGCGCCCGACCGGACTCGCGACGGCGGCGGGCACGGACGAGCTCGCGGGGACCACCGTGTCTCGCATCGGCAGCGCCCGTGCCGGACGGGCGAGGTCGGAGCACTCGGGACACCACGCCGAGCGGCGCCGTTCGCGGCCCGGTCGGTGCCGCTGCTCATCGGGCGTGGCGGCGAAGGCGTGGCCGGCTTCGCACTGCCACAGCAGGAGCACGTCGGCGGCGGGCGGGATCTGGCTCAGGACGATGCCGGCGTTGAGCTCGGGGTGGTACTGCCGGATGAGCGACGGGAACGACGCCCACGCCTCGCGGTAGCTCCCCACGGGGTACGGCACCGCCGCTCCCTTCGAGAACTGGCGGCGGGCCCACCACAGTTCGACGCGCTCCGCCATGCGAGCACGCTATGCGGGGGTTGCGACATCCCTCCTGGCGCTCCTGCGTCTCAACGACGCGGATACCTAGACTGGGCGAATGACTGCAGCATCCGTCGATCAGTCCACATCGCGCCTCCTTCTGCTTCGTAAGCTGCAGTTCGTGTTTGTCGCTGTGGGGGCGGTCGTCATTCCTGTGGTGATCGTGGCGATTGCGCTCGTCTTCGCGCCGACCGATCCGTCCGCCGCCACCTCTCGCGCAACGGCCGGCGGCATCCTCGCCGCAGGGTTCGGGTCAGCGTCTCTCGCGATGATGGCGGCTATCAGCTACACGGTGGGTCAGCGGCGAAGCGGCGCATCTTGCGCGATACTCGCCCTGGTTTATCTCGCGGTCGGAGTGAGCATCGGGGCGACGCTGGCCTGACCGTCGCTCACGGTGACGTTCGTTCTTCGAGCGGTCAGCGCCGGTTCCGTATGATCTGAGCGGTCCGACCAGACGCGACTGCGACCGCGATTGCTCCTGCCGCGGCACTGGCCAGGGCGGACGCAAGGAGCAATTGCGCGCCACCGATCCCCGCCAGCGTGGACAGAGACTCCTGCGGCAACTGCGCGATGTAGGCACCGACGCACAGGGAGGCGATCCCGATGCCGCAGCCGGACATCATCGCGGTCTCCAACATCGCGATGAGGGATGTCGCGGCACGCGAAAGACCGAGCAAGCGGTAGAGCGCGTACTCGTGACGCCGGGCGGCGACGAGAAGTCCGCACGATAGCGCCGCGCTCACGCCCCCAGCCGCCCAAGCCCATCGTGTCCAGCGGCGATCCCATGCCTCTGTGGCCGCGTCGCTCAGCACCCGATCCCGAAGCGTCGTCACGCTCAATTGCCCTGCGTCTCCGAGGACGGCGACCAGCGTGGATTGGACCGCGGAGAGCGCACCCCTCTCTGACTCCACCCAGCACTGCTGCACGCGAGCGAGGGTAGGGGCGAGCACCGTCAGCCATCGGCCGCGCTCCTCGGCTCTGATCGAGGGAGCTGCCTTCGAAACCGTGACCTGACTGCCATCCGACAGGTCCATCACCGCCTCGGGGGCGACACCCAGTTCCGCCTGGACCTCCGCGCCGATGGCACCGATGCGCCCAGGGCGTGCCGACAGCGGCAGGTCGAGGATGTCGAAGTATCCCTCTGTGGCGTATACGCGGCGGACATCGATGACGGGTGGTGAGCCGATCGACACCACGTCCGGATTCGTGACACCGCCAGCGGCGACGACGCCATCCTGATGATCGAGCCTGAGGCAGGCTCGACTATCCAGAGTGCCCGAATCGTTCTCGATCACGAGGACGCTCGCGCCGCGCAGCTGCTCTTCCGTGATCGTCGCCATGGCGGTGTAGCCGACGTGTAGCTCTGCTGCGACGCTCCCCGTGAGGGCCGCGGCGACGAGGGTCGATCCCGCGAAGAAACGCCAGGGGTGGGTGACCGATGTCCGCCAGGCCTCATTGATCACGGTCGCGAGGTCAGTCATCGCGACTCAGAGAACGCCGAAGGCTCAACGACGAGTCGCACGCTTCGACCACATCTCCGTCGTGCGTAGCCACCACGACGAGCTTTCCTGCCCGAGAGGCCGCTTTGAGACCCGCGGTGACGAGTCGCGCGTTCTTCGCGTCCAGATTCCCCGTGGGCTCATCCGCGAGGATCAGCTTCGACGGCGAGCAGAGACACCTGGCGATGGTGACTCGTTGTTGCTCTCCGCCTGACAGATCGTTCACGACGGTCGACAGTCGGGAGCCCAAGCCCAGATACTCGATCGCGGCGACCGCGGCGTGTCGTGCCGACGACGGCTTCATTCCTCGAGCTGTTGCTCCGATCAGCACGTTGTCGAGCACTGGTCGCCCGCTCAGGACCAGATTGTTCTGCAGGATCCAGGCCGATGCAGCCCGTCGATCGAGCACTCGCGAGGCGCCATCGCCGTGGTCTCTGAGAAGAACTGTCCCCGATGTCGGTTGACGCAGGCCTCCGAGAAGGTCGAGCAATGTGGACTTGCCACATCCCGAGGGCCCCTCGACGGCATTCAAGCTCCCCAGCTTCCATTCCAGAGAAATGCCAGAGAACAGGACGTCTGCACCTGGTCCGTACCGAAAGCCGACGTCCTCAAGCACTAGCGACACCGGGTGTCTCCCACCACGTCGCCGGGATTTACGAGGATACGCACGTCCGGATGCACAGCGCCGACAACACGAACCTTTCCGACCGTCCCACCGTTCGCCACCACGTCTACCGCGACCCACTCGCCGTCCTGACCAGGACGAAAGACGCAGACCTCGCCAGCCTCGTCCACGAAGACGGCACTCGACGGCACTTGCCACCCGACGACCGGTTGCGCGCGGCGTACAGATCCGCTGATCTGTTCGGGTCGGGCAGCAGCGAACCTCTCCGACACCTCACCCAGACGGTCTGGCCGGGCGATGCGCGCGCTCTCGTAAGGAATGGTGAGCTCGTCTATCGCGATTTCCCAATCCGCGCTTGGATCGGGGAGCGGCGCGTCATCGGCGCTGACCACGCTCAAGGCGCTGATTCGCGGGACGCCAGCGAGAACCTTCTCACCCATCGGCAGCGCTGCCCGGCCCGGGGCGACCAGAACCTCGCTGACGATGAGCTCATCCGAGGGGAGCCAGAGGACCCACCCCGGGTCGAACGCCGCGACGGTGTACGCGTCAGGTACGCCGAGATCCGCGGCCAATCGTCGGAGCCCGAGCGTCGTGTCCCACGTCCAAAGGTCCCCGCCATTGGAGTACCCAAGGCTGTCCAGGAGCATGTTGAGAGCTCGGATTTCCTCCTTCCCGCTCTCTGGGGAGACGGGTCGGAAGAACGGGGCGGGTGAACGTGCTGCGAGCCGCCACACACCGTCGATGCGCAGCACTTTCGCGCCATGGGAGACCTTCGCCCCCGGCGCGACAGCGACGTTCGTGACCATCCCGTTCCAGGTCGGAGCCACGAGAGCATCACCGTCCCCCCACGTCACGCTGATCGACACCCGCTGCTCGTCCCAGAAGTTCTCCTGAGCGATCGGCATGGTGAGAGGTTGGATCGGTTCATCGATCGCTGTGGGTGCCTGCAACACCCACAGCCCGAAAGCCAATGCTGCGCATGGGACGACGAACGCTGCCGCGATCAGGGACCCCGCGAGTGTGTTCGAGAGCGTGCGGGTAGACATCACTATGACGTCGATCAGTGATCTGCGTGGTCGTTGGACCAGGTGGAGAAGAACGCCACGTTGCTGTTGACGCATCCTTGTTCTTCTTCCGAGACCTCGCCGTCTTCGCGAATGGCGGATACGACCGTCTCCAGATCGGCGTCGTCAGGGAGGTCGGTCAACCCCGTGTTCGCCAGACAAGAGAGCACTCTTGGTCTGGCGTGGTCGCGCTCCGCCGGCGTGAGGAGTTGCTGGTAAGCCCAGAGCAGCCCCACCTGCTCGAAATACTCGGGCCGGCACCTCTCTGCGCGAGTCTCGATGTCGATCCTGGCGTCGTCGTTCGCGGCGAACACCTCGTAGTCGAAGGTCAGCTCCCCATTGCCGATCTCGTAGATTTCGCCAGGCACTGCTCCCGCGTCGGCGACGCAGTCGCTGTGCGCCAATAGCGCGCGCTCGTATTCGGCTGCCGTGACGTCCCCATCGGTCAAGATGTCCCTCTGGAACTCGCTGGACTCATCCAGAAGTTGCGTGAGATCGAGTTCATCGTGGGTGGCGACGGGCTGCGGACCGCAGGCTGTGAGTAGGCCCGCGGCAAGGACGGCGATCGCGAAACCCTGGGCCGATCGGATCTTCATGACCGAGTGCACCTAGACGTTGATCCCCACCGGGGCGCGCACGTCGCTGCCCTCCGTGAACCGGCCCGTGAGGCGCGAGCCGGCTTTGAAGTAGACGTTCGGAGCCGTCGAACTCGAGCCGACGAGCGCGACGCATCCCGAGTTTGCTCCGAATGTGGTGCTATACGACGTTCCGTTGGAGCGAGTCCCCGATGCCTTCGCCTTGAAATTGCAGACGGGCGCACTGTGGATGTGTTGAACGGTGATCTTCGTGTTGTAGGTGGTCCCGTCCTTCCAGTAGGTGTAGATGTGCGACTGCGTCCAGTCGTGGTCCATCACCCAGTTGTTGTTCTGATAAGCCGAGGCCGGCAGGGCCGAGCCGAGCACCATTGCCGCCGCGGCTAGTACGGCTGCCATCAGTCTCGACAGGTGCCTCCGAGGACTTTCGTGCGCGTTTATCCGAGCTGATCGGAGAGTATTCGATGTCATGGTCGGTCCTTCGATGTGTGGCAGGGGCGACTTGTCACCACCGGCAACTGTCTTGGAGAGGTTCTCGACGCTATCGCTGGGAGGGGTGGTCGTCGGTCTCGTTTTGAACAACTCGCGTCACGCCATCGCCGCGCCGCGGCATCTGCTCCGTCACTCGTGCTCGGGGAGCACCGGGGTGGACCATCCGGGGTCGCGCCCCAGCTGCGCGGCACGGGAGACCGACGCCGATCCGAAGCGATCCCGCACGGCATCCAGCACCGTGTCGAGACGGGCGCCGTCCTCCCAGTCGATGGGCAGCTCCGGCTGGATGCTGTCGACGCGGGCGAGCCCCGACAGCGAGATGCCGATGAGCGTGATGCCGCGCTCCTCGACCGTCGGCAGCGCCGCGGCCAGCAGGGCGCGCGCGACCGAGAGCAGCACGGCCGTGCGATCGGTCGGATGCCGCACGCTGTGCGAGCGCGTGGCCTTGGCGTAGTCCCCGTAGCGCAGGCGCAGCACCACCGTCCGGCACACGCGGTCCTTTTCGCGGAGGCGCCGCCCGAGCCGGTCGACGATCTGCGTGAGGAACACGTCGAGCTCGTCCGCCGAGCGGGCCCGGTTGCCGAGCGCGCGCTGCGAGCCGATCGAGCCGCGTCGCTTCGTGGAGTCGACCGGCCGAGGGTCGCGCAGCCGCGCGAGCGCGTGCAGGTGCGCTCCGGCCGCCCTTCCCAGCAGGCGCTCGGCGGTCGCGGACTCGAGCTCGGCCAGCTGCCCCACGGTGCGGATGCCGAGCCCGTGCAGCTTCTCGGCGGTGACGGCGCCGACGCCCCACAGTCGTTCGACCGGAAGGGGGAGGAGGAACTCCTCCTCGCGCTCGGGCTGGACCACGAGCAGCCCGTCGGGCTTGCTCACCGCGCTCGCGACCTTCGCGAGGAACTTCGTCCGGGCCACGCCCACCGAGATCGCGAGTCCGACCTCCGTGCGCACGCGGGTGCGCAGTCGGGCCGCGATGTCCTCCGGGGTGCCCGCGATGCGTCGGAGTCCGCCCACCTCGAGGAAGGCCTCGTCGATCGAGATCCCCTCGACCAGGGGTGTCGTGTCGCGGAAGATCGTGAACACGGCCTTGCTCGCCTCTGAGTACGCCTCCATGCGCGGCGGCACGACGACGGCATCCGGGCAGATCTCGCGCGCCCGCCGTCCGCCCATCGCGGTGCGCACGCCGCGAGCCTTCGCCTCGTAGCTGGCCGCCAGGACGACGCCGCCGCCGACGATGACGGGCCGTCCGCGCAGGGCGGGCGCATCGCGCTGCTCGACCGACGCGTAGAAGGCGTCGAGGTCGGCGTGCAGCACCGTCGCCTCGCCCCGCATCCGACCTCCCCAGATCACTCGATCTGCGGATCGTCGCACGCACCGGCGACATCGGGAATCGGCTCCAGGGCGCATAACTCCTGCAACTCGGTCCCCTCCGCGCGGGCGACCGACGAAAACCGCGCGGGCGACGGCGCGTCGGCGCTGCGAAGTGCAGGAGTTATGCGCCGCACCCGGCTCACTCGCGCCGACGGCACCGGGACCCGCGAGCAGCCGAGGTAACCCCCCGCCTCCGCGGCGGCGGCTACTTCTGGTCGCGGTGCTGCGTCATGACGGGCACGGCGACCGCCGCCGCGATGCACAGCACCCCGGCGACGAACACGAGCGCCGGTGCGAAGGGTGACGCGAACGAGGCGCCGACGAGATACATGCCACCCAGCAGCAGGATGGCGTAGAGCGCGAAGAGCATGACCACCTCCGAGGATCGACCGGTCACCCCATTCCTACACCTCGCGACACGCTGCGTCATCGACCCTGGCGCACGCGCACCCTTCACGTGAGAATGTGCCGCATGAGACTCGTGCAGATCGCGCAGCGCGCGGAGGACCTCCAGCGGGCCGCGGACTTCTACACCGTGCTCCTCGAGACGGAACCCGTGGCCACCTTCGATCCCCCCGGGCTCCTCTTCTTCGACCTCGACGGCGTGCGGCTGCTGCTCGATCGCAACGCGCCGTCGTCGGTGATCTACCTGCACGTCGACAACGTCCACGAGGCCCTCGAACGCCTCGATGGCCTCGCGGATGTCGTGAGTCACCCGCACGTGATCTTCACCCACGAGGACGACACCCTCGGCCCCGAGGGGCACGAGGAATGGCAGGCCTTCATCCGCGACTCCGAGGGCAACACGGTCGGCCTCATCGCGTTCCAGCGCCCGTGACGGGCACCTCTCGTCCCCGCAGCGACGAGAATGGGCGGGTGGATGCCGCCTTCCCCGCCTTGACCGAGATGCCCGCGCCGCAGTTCGTGATGTCGGCCGAAGGGCATCGCATCGCGACGTACACGTGGGGTGAGGCCGACGCCCCGACCGTGCTGTGCGTGCACGGATTCGCCTCGAGCTGCCGGGACAACTGGGTCAGCACCGGGTGGGTGCGTGACCTCACCCGCGCCGGACTCCGCGTGCTCGGCGTGGATCAGCGCGGCCACGGCGCCAGCGACAAGCCCCACGAGCCCGAGGCGTACGGCATGGAGGCTCTCACGTCCGACCTCGTCGCAGTGCTCGACACGTACCTGCTCGACTCGGTCCTCTACGCGGGCTATTCGCTCGGGGCGCGCGTCGGGTGGCAGCTCGCCGTGAACGCGCCCGAGCACGTCGAGCGCGCCGTGCTCGGCGGCATCCCCGACGGCCGCCCGCTCGCGCGCCTGCAGATCGAGCAGGCGCGGGCCTATGCCGAGCACGGCACGCCGGTCGAGGACCAGGTCACCCGCAACTACGTCACCCTCGCCGAGCGGGTTCCCGGCAACGACCTGCGCGCGCTCGTCGCGCTCGCCGAGGGCATGCGCCTCGGCGACGCCGATCCGGACCCCGCGCGTCCACCGCAGCAGCGCGTGCTCTTCGCCACCGGCAGCGAGGACGCCATCCTCGAGCGCTCGCGAGCGCTCGCGGCGGCGACGCCCCACGGAGATTTCACCGAGCTCCCCGGGCGCCACCACTTCAACGCCCCGGGCTCGCGCGACTTCCGGCGGGCTGCGCTGGAGTTCTTCGGCTCCCCGCTCTGACGCGCCCGCTCACGGTCGGGCAGCGGCACACTGCCCTGCACCGCCTGCGGCAGCGGGGCATCCTGCTCATCTCGATGTGATCACGGCGTGCACTGTGCATTGGGGACCGCGTAGCCTGGGAGGGTGAGCGCCTACGTCTCGGCGTTCGAGCTGTTCTCCATCGGAGTAGGACCCTCGAGCTCCCACACGGTCGGTCCCATGCGGGCCGCCCTCGACTTCGTCGACCGTCTGCGCTCTGAAGGCCTCCTCGACGGCGTCGGCCGCGTGACGTGCACGCTCTACGGCTCGCTCGGCGCCACCGGCATCGGCCACGGCACGCCGGACGCGGTCGTCGCCGGGCTGATGGGGCTCGAGCCGGAGACCGTCGACCCCGACGCCGTCCGCTCGGCGTGGACCTCGTGGCCCGCAGGCGGCGAGCTCGCCCTCGGCGGCACCCGTGCGATCGGTTTCGAGAAGGACGACATCGCGTTCGAGCCGCGCACGCGACTGCCCGGACACCCCAACGCGATGACGCTCGAAGCGTGGTCGGCACCCGATGCCGGCCGCCCGCGCCGGGCGGTGACGGATGCCGCGGCCGGCCTGGTGCGCGAGACCGGCGTGTCCCGCGCCCCTCTGGCCGCGCCGGCGATCGCGGACGACACGGGCCTGCTGCTGCGCGAGACCTACTACTCCGTCGGCGGCGGCTTCATCCGCCGGGACGGCGAGCCGCCGCGCATGCAGTCCCGCGGATACCGGTTCGACTACCGCAGTGCCGAGGAGCTCCTGGCCCTGTGCGACGATCACGGCCTGACGATCGCCGAGCTCGCGCGCATGAACGAGGAGGCGCTGCGCGACGACGAGCAGATCGCCGCGGGCCTCGACGCGATCTGGGACGCCATGGCCGCGTGCGTCGACGCCGGCCTCCACACGGACGGCCTGCTCCCCGGCAGGCTGCAGGTCAAGCGGCGCGCCGGATCGATCCGGTCCCAGCTGGATGAGGCCGAGGCGGACGGGCGCCGCGAGCTCCCCGGCGAGTGGCTGGGCGCGTTCGCGCTCGCGGTCAACGAGGAGAACGCCGCGGGCGGACGTGTCGTGACCGCGCCGACCAACGGCGCCGCCGGCATCCTCCCCGCCGTCGCGATGTACTGGTGGCGCTTCCTGGCCGATTCCGGGCTCGGCGCGGGCAACGCGGTGACCCCGTACGGCGAGCTCGTCGGCAGCGCGCTCCTCGGCTACGACGGCCACGCCACGCCGCCCGACGACGGCGCGGCGTGGGACGAGGCATCCGTCGCCGAGGCGAACCGCCGACGCGGCATCCGGCGCTTCCTGCTCACCGCCACCGCGCTGGGATCCCTGTTCAAGGCGAACGCGTCGATCTCGGGCGCCGAGGGCGGCTGCCAGGCCGAGGTCGGCTCCGCGTGCGCGATGGCGGCCGGCGGTCTCACCGCCGTGATGGGCGGGACGAACCGGCAGATCGAGAACGCCGCGGAGATCGCGATGGAGCACCACCTCGGACTCACGTGCGACCCGGTCGGCGGCCTCGTGCAGATCCCCTGCATCGAGCGCAACGCGATCGCGGCCTCGACCGCCGTCACAGCCGCCCGCCTCGCGCTGCGCGGCGACGGGAGCCACTACGTCTCCCTCGACACCGTCGTCGAGACGATGCGGCAGACGGGGATCGACATGTCGCACAAGTACAAGGAGACGAGCGAGGGCGGCCTCGCGGTGAACGTCATCGAGTGCTGATCGATTTCTGGCACTCTCATGGGTTGAGTGCTAATCTTGGATCAGTTGAGTCGAGGCGACTCAACTCTACGATTCGAGAGGAGATCACCATGGCCACCTACGACCCGTTCCGCGACTTCGACCGCCTGGCGTCGAGCCTTCTCGACACGCGCCGGGGTCCTCGCGTGATGCCGATGGACCTGTACCGCGACGGCGATCACTACGTCCTCACGGCCGATCTGCCGGGCATCGACCCCGGCTCGGTCGACATCGACGTGGACGGCCAGCTGCTGACGATCCGCGCCGAGCGCTCCGTCCCGACGGGCGAGGGCGTGAAGTGGATCACGCGCGAGCGCGAGGGTGCCAGCTTCCTGCGCCAGCTCAGCCTCGGCCAGGGCGTCGACATCGAGCGCATCTCGGCGAGCTACGACAACGGCGTGCTGAGCGTCACGATCCCCGTGAGCGAGAAGGCGAAGCCGCGCAAGATCGACGTCACCGCTCCCGGTCACTCGCAGGTCGTGCGAGCGCACGAGAGCAGCGAGGAGCCCCAGCCCATCGAGCAGTGAGGCCCAGGCCTCGTGCGCCCGAGTCGCCCCGCGTCGCCCCGACCGGGGCGACTCGCGCGCATCGCGGACCCGGGCCGGCGCCCGGCGGCCTCGCCGGACGCGCCCCGTGCGCCGGCGAGACCGGGTCCGCTGCCGGGGTCGTAGGCTGTGGCCGTGGGCGAGTACGTGGTTCCCGCGCCGAAGCGGCGCCGCGGCCGCCCGCGCGCGGGGGAGTCCGATGCCCGCGACCGGATCATGGCCGCCGCTGTCGAGGAGTTCGGCGAGGCCGGCTACGACGGGGCGACGATTCGCGGGATCGCCGCCCGCGCGGGAGTCGACTCCGCGCTCGTCCACCACCACTTCGGGACCAAGGCGGATCTCTTCGGCGAGACGATCCAGGCGCCGATGCGGCCCGACCTCGCGCTCCCCGAGATCCTCGCCGGGCCCCGCGATCGAGTCGGCGAGCGCATCGTGCGGTACATCCTCGAGACGTGGGAGCAGCCCGACGTGCGGCGGCGCGGAATCGTCCTGCTGCGCAGCGCGATCGGCAACAAGCTCACGACGCCGCTGCTGGCGGGCTTCCTCTCCCGCGAGCTGCTCTCGCGCATCGCCCGATCGCTCGACACCACCGACGCCGACCTGCGCGCGGCGCTCGCGGCGTCGCAGATCGCGGGCATGCTGATCGCGCGCTACGTCCTCCGGCTGCCCGCGCTGGCCGAGGCACCCGTCGACGATCTCGTCGCGCGGGTCGGCCCGACGGTCCAGCGCTATCTGTTCGACTGACCCTCGTCGCCGCGCGGACCGCCCCGCCCTTGACCGCGCGCGGCGCGAGGCGAATAATTCATCACGTGATGAATAACTTGCCGGGTGCAGCCGTGGAGGTCCGCAGCCTGCACGTCAAGCGGGGCACGACCGAGGTGTTCACGAGCCTCGACTTCGACATCCCGCGCGGGCAGATCACGGGTCTGATGGGTCCCTCCGGATGCGGGAAGACGACCCTCATGCGGTCGATCGTCGGCGTGCAGAAGGTCGACGGCGGCACGGTCACCGTGCTCGGCGATCCTGCGGGCACGGCGGTGCAGCGCCGGCGCGTCGCCTACGACACGCAGGCGGCATCCGTCTACGGCGACCTGACGATCGAGCAGAATCTCCGCTACTTCGCGCGGATCATCGGGGCGCCGCGCTCCGACGTCGACCGGGTCATCGAGCGCGTCGGGCTCAGCGGCCAGGCGCGTCAGACGGTCGAGTCGCTGAGCGGCGGGCAGGAGGGTCGTGTGTCGCTCGCGGTCGCTCTGCTCGGCAGCCCCGAGCTGATCGTGCTGGACGAGCCGACCGTCGGACTCGACCCGGTGCTGCGGGCCGAGCTGTGGGATCTCTTCCGCGGGCTCGCGGCCGACGGCGCGACGATCGTCGTCAGCAGTCATGTGATGGATGAGGCGCTCCGCTGCGATCGGCTCATCCTCATGCGGGCCGGGCGGATCGTCGCCGACACGACACCCGCGGGGCTTCTCGCCGACACCGGTCAGTCGGATCCGGATGCCGCCTTCCTGGCGCTCATCGAGCGTGACGTCGCCGATGCCGAGCACAAGCCGGCGTCCCGGCGCGAGGCACGCGAGGAGGCCTCCGAATGAACGGCACCCGCACCCTCGCGACCGCCGCGCGCATCCTGCGCCAGCTGAGCCACGATCCGCGCTCCATCGCCCTCATGCTCGTCGCGCCGAGCCTGCTCGTCGGCCTGTTCGCGTGGCTGTTCAGCGAGCAGGACGGCGTGTTCGACATCTACGGGCCGCCGATCCTGGCGCTCTTCCCGTTCATCATCATGTTCCTCATCACCTCGATCACGACGCTCCGCGAGCGCCGCTCGGGAACCCTCGAGCGGCTCATGACGACGCCGCTCGGCAAGGCCGACTTCATCGTCGGCTACGCGATCGCGTTCGGGCTCATGGCGATGCTCCAAGCGGTCGTCACGGTGTCGTTCGCCGTGTGGGTGTGCGGCCTGGAGACCGAGGGTCCGGTGTGGCAGCTCGGGCTGGTCGCGGTGACGGACGCCGTGCTCGGCATGGCGCTCGGCCTGCTCGCGAGCGCGTTCGCGCGCACCGAGTTCCAGGCCGTGCAGTTCATGCCGCTCATCGTCTTCCCGCAGATCCTGCTCGGCGGTCTCTTCATGCCGCGCGATCAGATGCCCGAGGCGCTCGAGGTGATCAGCGACTTCCTCCCGCTGAGCTACGCGATCGACGCGATCAACGCCGTCACGGCGGGCGACGAGGGGTGGGACGTGTACGGCCCGCTCCTGATCGTGGCAGCGTTCCTGCTCGGTTCCCTGATCCTCGCCGCGCTCACGCTCCGCCGCCGCACTCCGTGATCGGCGCGGGCGGTCCGCCTCGGTGGCGGGTCAGCAGTCGGGCTGTGTGGTGCGCAGCTTCGCGGTGAGATCGCGCAGCTGGGCGAGTTCGTCGTCGCTGAGCAGCGACATCCGCTCGGCGATCGCGCGTCCGTGCGCGCTCGCGAGACGGCGGAAGAGACCGGCTCCGGCATCCGTGGCTCGCACCAGCGCGCCGCGCCCGTCGTCGGGGTCCGCGCACTTCGCGATGAGGCCGCGCGCCGCCATGCGGTCGACCAGGCGCGAGACGCTGGGCTGGCTGATGAGCATGTTCGCGGTGACGTCGCGCAGGCGCGCGGTCATGTCCTCGCCGCGGGTCACGGTGAGGAGGACGTCGTATTCCGCCTGGCTGAGCGTCTTTTCGTCGAAGTCGTCGTTGATGTCGCCGAAGACCTCGTGCTGCGCGCGGAACAGGCTTTCCCACGCATCGATGGCGAGCCGTCGATCGGTCATAGCGACCAGCGTAGAGCCAAAATCGACCCTTTAGGCTGGGCGCATGGGGACAGTCTCGTCCGTCGTCGCGCGCACCCGCACGTTCGTCGCGGTCGCGCTCGCGGTGGTGCTGACGGTCGGCTCCGTGCTGTGGGGAGGGATGCCTCGCGCCCTCGCCGATGTGAACGACTTCGAGTTCGAGAGCCTCGATGTGGTCTACGAACTCGGACGCACGGAGGACGGCACGAGCACGCTCACCGTGACCGAGACGTTCGTCGCGGTCTTCCCTGACTTCGATCAGAACCGCGGCATGCAGCGACGGCTTCCCGACTCGTACCTCGGCGCTCCGCTGCGCCCGCACCTCGTGTCGATCACCGACGGTGAGGGGAATTCCCGTGAGGCGGAGACCGAATCGGACGACGACTACTACATCATGACGTCGCGCGCGGGGGACTTCGTCCACGGCCGGCAGACGTACGTCTTCACCTACACGCTCGAGAACGTCGTGCGCCATTTCGAGGACACCGGCGCCGACGAGTTCTACTGGAACGTCAACGGCACCGAGTGGCAGCAGCCGTTCGGGCGGATCACCGCGCGCGTGACGATGGCTCCCGAGGTCGTCGACGGGCTCACCGGCGCACAGGCGTGCTACGTCGGCTACGAGGGCGCGACGGACCGATGCGCCATCGCGACGGTCGACGCCGCGGTCGAGGCATCCGCGGGTCCCGTGCTTCCGTACCAGACGATGACCCTCGCGATCGGGTTCGATCCCGCGACCTTCGAGGAGTTCGACGCGTCGTACCTCGCGTCGCCGTGGGGGTGGCTGCAGTCGCTGTCGGCCCTGGGCATGGCGGGCGCGCTGGTGTGGGCGCTCATCGTGCGCAGGCGCCATCTGCGGGACGACCCCGGTCGCCCCGTGATCATCGCCGAGTACACGCCGCCACGCATGGTCGACGCGCTCGAGGGTGCGGTCATGCTCGGGCTCACGACGAAGGCGATCCCGGCCGAGGTGCTCGAACAGGCGGTCGCCGGAAGCCTGCGCATCGTCGAGGGCGAACGCAGGTTCTGGGGCGGAGCCAAGCTGAAGGCGCAGCTCGTCGATCCGTCGAAGGCCGACGGAGACGGGCGGATGCTGCTGGAGGGCCTGTTCCCGGACGGCGTGCCGGGCGACGAGTTCGAGTTCGGCCGCACGGACACGCGCTTCTCGGCGGCGGCGCAGTCCATCCTGAAGGCGGCCAACCAGGAGCTGGTGCACCGGCGGCTGCGACGCGAGGTTCCCGCTCGCGTGCGGGTGTGGCCGCTCCTCGCGGCGATCGTGGCCGCGGTGCTGATCTTCCTGACCGGTTTCGCCGCGCTCGACGGCATGGTGAATCCCCTCGTGCCGATCCTGTTGATCGTGGCCGCGGTTCCGGCGACGATCGTCGTCGGCGGTCTGGTGTCGCGGAAGCCGCTGACCGCACTCGGGGCCGAGACCCGCGACCACCTGCTGGGTCTGAAGGAGTTCATCGAATGGGCTGAGGCCGATCGCATCCGCATGCTCCAGTCGCCGCAGGGTGCGGAGCGCGTGCAGATCGACACCACCGATCGGCGCATGGTCCTGCGCCTCTACGAGGCGCTGCTCCCGTACGCCGTGGTGTTCGGCCAGGAGAAGGACTGGGCGAGGGAGCTCGCGGTGCTCTACGGTCCCGGCGGATCACCGGTCTGGTACGCCGGCTCGGGCGGGTTCGACGCGTCGTCGTTCTCGTCGGGTATCTCGACGCTGTCGGCCAGCACCGCATCGTCCTCGTCGACGTCAGGCGGCTCGGGCGGGGGCGGTTCCGCCGGCGGCGGCGGTGGCGGTGGCGGAGGCGGCGGCGTCTGACCCGGTGTCTCTCGACTTCCGCTCGTGGTGAGGCGAGAGCGCGGCGAGGCGGGGGCGTCTGAGCTGTTCCCCATCGACTGCAGCCCCGTGGTGGATGCGGATGCCGCGCCCTGCCGCGCGGGCGGGCCCCGCCCTCGGCTAGAAGGGCGGCGGGTCGGTGGTGGTGCGGAATCGGACGCTGCTGGGTGGTTCGTCGAGGTGGACGCGGCCGGTGGGGCTGGTCCATTCGAGGGTGCCGTCGGGGTGCTGGGTGAGGGTCCAGTTGGTGTGGTGTTTGAGGGTGTGGTGTCGGCGGCAGAGGTGGGCGAGGTTGCAGGTGGTGGTGGGGCCGCCGTGGGCGGCGTCGTGGGTGTGGTCGATGTCGCAGCGGTGGACGGGCATGCGGCAGCCGGGGAAGCGGCAGTGTTCGTCGCGGGTGCGGAGGTAGCGGCGTTGTTGCTGGCTGGGGCGGTAGCGGTCGACGGTGAGGAGGATGCCGGTGGTGGGGTGGGTGAGGAGGAGGTCCCAGCCGGGGGCGGTGCCGGCGAGGTGGCGGGCGGTGGGGGTGTCGATGGGGGTGTGACCGACGAGTTCGGCGGGGGCGGTGCTCGCGCCGAGGAGGGTGAGGGCGGGGACGGTGACCTGCACGGTCGCGACGATCGGTTCGGCGCTGCGGGGTGCGGCGGTGGGATCGGTCGACAGCAGGAGGTCGGCGAAGACGTCGGCGCGGAGCTGTTCCATGGTGCGCCGGTCGGTGGCGCCGGGGTTGGTGTCGGTGGCGCCGCCGGCGTGTGTGGCTGTGCGGGCGTCGACGATGGTGTGGGCGAATCGGGTGAGGCGGTCACGGATCCCGTGGGCGATCGTGGCGGGCAGGGTGGCGACGAGTTGGGCCATGCCGTCGTCGAGGTCGGTGACCCAGACCCCGCGCTGCTGCATGGCGGTCTCGTGACGGGTGTCGATGGTGGTGGGGTTGAGGCGTGCGGCGAGGGTGCGCAGCAGTGGGCGGAGTCGGCCGGGGGTCTCGCGTTGCGCGAGGGCGATCGCGGCGGTCTCGAAGTCGGCGCGGGCGGCAGCGTCGGTGAGGGGTGCACCGGTGTCGAGGATCACGGTGGCGTGTGCGCGGTCGATGCGTCCGGTGCCGAGGGCGTGCACGGTGGCGGGGAAGTCGCCGGTGAGGGTGGCCGCTTCACCCATGCGGCGTTGCACGGTGCGGTCGCTGCTGCGGGTGGCGGCACCGATCTCGGCGGCGATGGACCGGCGCGGCAACTCCCGCTCGCGACTGTCACCCGATTCCAGGCGGGAGGTCTGCTCCGCGGCGAGCGCTTCCGTCGCGGCGAGCAGGGTCACCTCGAACGCCTGCAGCGAGGCGATCGCGGCGCGGGTCTCGGTGATGCTGGTGACCAGACCGTCGAGCACAGCGAGCTCGCGCTCCGCGATGGTCGGTGTGCTGGTCATGGCTCCATCCTGCCCAGAGCCTCCGACATTTGCGCCGGAAAAGGCCAGGTCAGGCTGTGGAAAACCCGAACCTGTGGAGGAAGCGGCGACCCCACCCTGTGGAGGAACAGACACACCCCACCATGTGGACGTGCAGACGCCGGCACCCGTGAAGGGTCGACACTCCAACCCATCAAGACACCGACACCCGCACCGCGTGGAGTCACTCCGCGCGCGAGGCGCAGTGCGGCATCCGCTGAATCGGGGCAAGAGTAAGGGCCGGTCGGAGAGGCTCCCGACCGGCCCTTGTCCCTTGCACCAAGAGTGTCCTGCAATCACATGTCGGCAGCTGCCACAGCAAAACAACTACCGTGCCAGCACTCTATAACGGAGAGATAACGACGACAAGGGTGCGGCGTTATCTTTTTGTGATTTCTTTGCGGGTGGCACGATCGAGCTGATCGAGCAGCCCCCCGATGTCCGAGGAGCCGCTGCCCTTCGGCCCCCCCGTCGATCTGACGCCGCGTGGGCTGTCGCGGCCCGGCAGACCGCGTGACGGCGTGCATCCGACCTGGGATCGGGTCCCGATCCGACCCTCTCGGCACCGAAGAATCACCCGGCAACAGGCCGCATCGAGCCGTCCACAGGGGGAACTGAGCCGGCACAGTGCCCAATCCTGCGGTTCGCAGGAGCCTCGTGGATTCCTTGCGGAAACGTTGCGCATCCCCCGTGAGAACCGCAAGTTCGGTCTTCCAGGCTTTTCCCATCAGGCAAAGCGCACCGCAGAGCCGACAGACCAGCGGGCCCCAGACCCGCCAACTGATAGGGGAAAGTCATGAAGAAGTCCATGAAGGGCACGATCGCCATCGCAGCCGGTATCGCACTGCTCCTCGGCGGTGGCGGATCGCTGGCCTACTGGCAGGGCACCGCATCGACCAGCTCGGCCACCATCCAGACCGGTGAGCTCAGCGTCTCGCTCACCTCGGGTGCGACCTGGCAGGTCAAGCGCGGTGCCACCACGACCCCGATCGCCAACATCTCGACCTTCAAGATGGTCCCCGGCGACCAGGTCATCTACACGGTTCCGTTCCAGACCGTCGCCGCCGGCACCAACCTGACCGCGGGCGGCACGATCGCGTGGGGCGGCTACTCCAGCATCCCCGCCCACCTGACCTCGACCGCCACGGGCACGTACAACAGCACGGCGATCAGCGGCACCACCTTCACCGTGGTTCCCAACGCCACCGCCAACGGCTCGCTCGTCTTCACGCTGACCTGGCCCTTCGGCGCCAACGCCACGAACGACACCGCCGCCGCGACGATGAACCAGAACTGGAACCTCGGCGCCACCACCGTCACCGTCACGCAGAACCTCAACGGCGCGACCCCCTGACGCTGGTCCTCTGACTGAAGGAGCCGGGTGGAACCCGAACCACCCGGCTCCTTCACCCACCCACACTCGAACCACTCGGAAGAGGCAGACGGATGTCGCGCAAGAAGCCTGGAGCTCCCCTCGGGGTCGCCGGACTGATCGCCGGCATCGTCGCCATCGCCGTCGTCCTCGCACCGGGCACCCTGAGCTACTTCGTCTCGAGCAAGCAGACCCAGGCGGTCTCGGTCTCGACCGGCCAGGCCGCCCTCACCATCTCGGGCTCCGGCGGCTCGAACTCCGGGGTCTACCCCGGCGGACCGGCCCAGCTCATCGCGACCCGGTCCCTCACCAACGGCGGCGACGTCGCCCTCAGCCTCACCTCGGCCTTCACCGCGACCGGCGGCCTCGCCTCGAGCGTCGTGCTCACGATGAGCGTGCAGACCGGCAGCTGCGCCGCGACCCCGCCGGGATCCTGGCCGGCCGACAGCGGCCGGTGGCAGGGCACCACCGCCGGCCTCACGACCTCCGTCCCGACCACGATCGCCATCGGCGCGACCCGCACGCTGTGCGTGTGGCAGAGTCTGGGCGTGAACACCCCCAACGGCACCCAGGGTCAGACGGCCGCCGTGAGCATCGCCGTCACCGGCACCCAGGTCGCCCCCTGATCCCCTACTCCTCCCGACCTCCCGCACCGAGACGAAAGCACATCATGACGAAGCGAGCGAAGATCATCACAGCGCTGGTCGCTGCGGTCGCGCTCGTCGTCGTGACGCCGCTCGCCGCCGTGGCTTACTGGGTGGTGACCGCCCAGCTCGCCGTCACGGCGCAGGCGAGCACCTTCTCGATCGCGCCGTACGCGGTGGCCACCGCTCCGGCCGGATCGCCGACCGGCTTCACCGGCTGGTCCGGCACCAAGTACTACGCCGCGCCCCTCGCCAACAACGGCGCGACGCCGTGGGCGGGCCAGACGGTCGGCATCACCGCGGCCTCCGGATTCGGCGCCGCCGCCGTCGCGACCGTCCAGGTCGCCTTCAGCACCGCCTCCTCGGCGTGCCAGAACGACGCGACCTACTCGGCGATCGCGCCCCAGAGCGCGCTCGGCACGTCGTCGTGGACGTCCACCGCGGTCGTGGCGCCCGCCGCCACCGTCTACGCCTGCGTCAAGCTCGCCGTGACCGACACCGACACCCACACCGAGTCGGGTCAGGCCGCGCCGGCGCCCAGTCTCACCCTCACGACGAGCGCGACGGCGACGCAGCGCAACTGGACCGACACGGAGCAGGCCGCGCTCACCGTCTCGAGCACCGGCTGGGCCGCGTGCACGACGAACACGGGCGACCGCACCGCGACGCTGACGCTTCCCGCGCCGGTGGCGGCCGGCACCTACACGATCGTGCGCAACGACACCGGTGCGACGTACACGGGCACCGTCGCAGCATCCACGCCCACCAAGCTGACGGTCACCAACACCGCCGCGGGGACCGAGGACGCCACCGACACCTACGTCACGGTCAAGAACTCCGGCGGAACGACCGTGGCGGTCGCGAACCTCACCTTCCGCTCGTACTACTTCCTCTTCATCTTCCTCATCAGGTCGGCGGCGTGCGCATGACCGGGGGAGCGGTGGACGGCTACGCTCAGCCGCAGGAGCGGATCGCCGACGAGGAGGTCACCCCGATGACGGATGCCGAGACCCCCGCGTCTCGTGCCGATGCTCGCGGAAGTGACGACGACCGGGTGTCGTTCGTCCGCATGCTCTTCCAGGCGCTGTCGTGGGTGCTCCTGGCAGCGGTCGCGCTCCTAGCCGTCGTCGTCGTCGTGGTGCCGATCGTCACGGGCTCCAAGCCCTACACGATCCTCACCGGATCGATGGCTCCGCAGTACCCGCCCGGAACGCTCGTCGTCGTCAGGCCGGTCGACGTCTCGGAGATCAACCTCGGCGACGTGATCACGTATCAGCTCGAGTCGGGCAAGCCCGAGGTCGTGACGCACCGCGTCGTGGCCGTAGGGGCGGATGCCGAGGGCGAGCCGATCTTCATCACCCGCGGCGACGCCAATGACGGCGACGACCCCGAGCCCGTGCAGCCCGTGCAGATCGTGGGCGAGCTCTGGTACTCGGTTCCCTACATCGGCTGGATCAACAACGTCGTGACAGGTCAGGCACGCGCCCTGGCGCTGCCCATCATCGTCGGAGGACTCTTCGTCTACGGCCTCGTCACGATCGCCCTCGGGTTCCGCGACCGCCGTCGCGCGAAGGCGTCCGACACGACCTCGCCCGAAGGCGATCCGGTTCCGGACGAGTAGGCCCTGACGGCCACACGGCGGGGCGCGGCATCCGCTCCTCGTCCCCGTCTCCCGCTACGCTCGCCGCATGCCGCTCAGCAACACCCGTCGGGCGCGTGCCGGCCGCCGGCGCGCCCGTCGCGTCGCCGCCGCCGACAACGACCTGACCCTGGACGAATGGGAGTCGATCGTCGAAGCCTGGGGCGCGTGCGCCTACTGCGGCGCGGTCGCCGGGCCGTTGCAGAAGGACTGCGTGCTGCCGATCTCACGCGGCGGCCGCTACACCGTCGGCAACGTCGTGCCCGCCTGTCGATCGTGCAACGCGAGCAAGAGCAACGACGAGGTCACATCCTGGCTGCGCCGCAAGCGCCTGGACGAGCGGGCTTTCCTGCTCCGGCACGTCGAGATCCTCAGCGCCTGGCGCTCGGCGGGAGATGGCGCATGACCGTCGTCGTCCGCCCGTACGAGTCCCGCGATTGGGACGACATCCGGCGCATCCACGACGCCGCCCGCCTCGACGAGCTCGGCGGCGCCGGCCTGCTCGAGGCCTACCTCGATCTCGAGGCGACGTACGAGAACGAAGGCCTGTTCGACGACGACGTCTGGGTCGCCGAGCTCGACGGACGCGTCGCCGGCTTCCTCGCCGGCTCGTCCGCGGAGATCACATGGGCCTACGTCGACCCTTCCCTGTACCGGCGAGGCGTCGGCCGCGCGCTCGTCCAGCACGTGCTGGATCGCGCGACCGGTCCCGTCGAGCTCGAAGTGCTCGAGGGCAACAGCGCCCGCGCCTTCTACGAGGCCGTCGGCTTCGTCTGGGAGTCCACGACCACCGGCAAGCTCGCCGGCAACGAGTCGTTCCAGGCCACCGGCCACACGCTCGTCTGGCGTCCCGCGCCGGCTGCGGACTGACCGCGACGGCCCGGATCAGCGGGCCGTGAGCAGGCCGATCCCCTCGAGCACCGCGGCGTGCGTTCTGGGAGAGGCGAGCACGCGGAAGTGACCCGGTGCGGCGACGACGACGTTGGTGGCGCCGTCGAGCGCACTGCCCTCGGGAATGTGGGGGTCGTAGGGCCCGAAGACCGACACGATCCGTCCGTTGACCGACGTCTCGCGACCGAGCATGACGATCGTCTCGTTCCCGGGGAGGAATGCCCGGATGCTGGGCACGAAGAACAGCCGAGCGCGCCGCGCGCCGCCGAACGGCGTGGCCACGGCGACGAGTCCGAGCAGGCCGAGCGGCGGGCGCCCCGCGTCGGGAGCCGCGGCCGCGGCGGCCACGGCCGGGTCTCCGCCGACGGATGCCTCGACCGCGGCGGCGCGTGCCGCGCCGGTCGTGACCAGCACGTGCTTACCGATGAGCCCGCCCTTGCTGTGGGCGACGAGCACACGCCCGGCCGGGGCCGACGGGAGGTCGGCGAGGACGCGCGTGAGTCGATCGGCGGTTTCGGCGATCGCTCGGCGATTGACGCCCAGGCCGTGCACGACGCGCACGCGGTGTCCTGCCGCCGCGAGCGAGTCGCCCAGCGGCTTGAGAAAGGTCCAGTGCTCGTACACGCCGGGGACCAGCACGACCTCGGGAAGACCGGCGGTGCCCGCTCGCCACCTCGGCGGTGTCGGGCGGCGGCGTCCCACGGCCCAGGGCAGACCCAGGATCGCGAGCTGCCGCCGCGCGGCGTAGATGTAGTCGGTGGTCCACCACAGTGCGCGCTTCAGGCTCCACGGCTTGCCGCCGTCGGGTTCGGGGCCGGCGAGGGTCATGGCGGAGAGTCTATGGGGCGACCACCCGCGACCTGCTCGCCGAACGGCACGGGCCCCAGCCCGGGCGTCGTGACAGCGGGGACCCGGAACCGGCGGCGGTAGGCGGCGGGGCTCAGCCCCGTCACGCGCTTGAAGAGCCGGCGGAAGAAGGCCGGATCCTCGTAGCCGACGGACCAGCCCACCGCCTCGACCGAATCCTCGGTGCGCTCGAGGCGGCGCTTGGCCTCCTCGACGCGCACGCGCTGCACGTAGGCGAGCGGACTGACGCCGGTCGCCTCGGTGAACCGGCGCTTGAACGTGCGTCCGGCCAGCCCCGACCGTGCGACGAGCTGCTCGACCGGTGCCGCCACAGAGTAGTTCGCCCGCAGCCAGTTCTGCGCGTCGTCGACGACCGCGTCGCCGTGTCCGGTGCGACCCTCGAAGACCATGTACGGCGCGAGACCGTCCTGGTGCCATTGGAGCGCGAACATGCGTGCGGCCTCCTGCGCGACTGCGGCGCCTGCGAACCGGCCGGTCAGGTACAGCACGAGGTCGTGCCAGGACGTGGACGCGCCCGACGTGATGAGCTCGTCTCGTGTGCCGGTGACCATGAGCGCCCGTTCGGGATGCACTCGCACCGCGGGACGGGCGGCTTCGAGGTGGCGGGCGTAGTCGTAGTGGACGGTGACGTCGCGGTCGTCGAAGAGCCCGGTCTCGGCCAGGAGGAAGATGCCCGAGCAGGCTGAGCACAGCAGAGCACCCTGGTCATGCATGCGCGCCGCCCACTCGACGAGCTCCGGGTAGCGGTCGCGCTTCCACCCCGCCGGGCCGAGCACGATCGAGGGCACGATCACGATGTCGGTCGCCGGGATGTCGGCGATGCTCCGCGCCACCGGCACGGGCACGCCGCTGACACCCATCAGCGGCCCCTCCTGTGCTCCGACGATCTGCGCCCGGAACGGAGCCGGTCCCTCGCCGATCCGCATGAGCTCGAACGAGTTCAGCACGTCCAGCACACCGAACATCGTGGCCACACCCGTATCGGGCAGGGCGACCACGCTCACAGTCAGCGGCCTCTGTGCGGCCATCACGTCCTCCTGAGAGCACATCGTGGCACGAATGGACCGAACGAGGGTCCGGATGCCTCTGAACGGCGGGGTGCGGCATCCGGAGCATGGAATCACAACGAAACGATGGACAAGGAAGGACCGAACATGAGAACGACAACCGTGGACGAGACGGCGCTGCAGGCGTTCGTCCTGAAGGCCGTGGACGACCTGGGCGCGGGGTACCTCGGCGTCATGGTGAGCCTGGGAGCCAGACTCGGCTTCTACCGCGTGCTGGCCGACGACGGGCCGCTGACCTCGACCCAGCTCGCGGCGCGGACCGATTGCGCCGAGCGGTACGTGCGGGATTGGGCGGCATCGCAGGCCGCCGCCGGATACCTCTCGTACGACGCCTCGACGCAGACCTTCGCTCTGACGCCCGAGCAGGAGCTCGTGCTGGCGGACGAGGAGAGCCCCGTCTACCTGCCCCCCGCCTGGAACGTGCCTGCGGCGATGTGGTCGGACGAGTCCCAGGCGCTGCATGCGTTCCGCACCGGCGAGGGAATCGCGTGGGGCGACCACGACCCGCGACTGGCGCACGGAACGGCCGCGTTCTACCGCAACGGCTACCGCGCCGCCCTGACGTCGCAGTGGCTGCCGGCGCTCGAGGGCGTGGTCGAGTCGCTCGATCGCGGCATCGCCGTCGCCGACATCGGAGCGGGACACGGGCACACCACCGTGATGATGGCGGAGGCCTTCCCGCAGTCCCGCTTCTACGGCTTCGACAGCCACGGGCCTTCGGTCTCGGAGGCGCGGCGAAACGCCCGCACGGCCGGTGTCGAGGAGAGGGTGGTGTTCGAGCAGGTCCGCGCAGACGAGTACGAGCCCGCCGGCTTCGGCCTGATCTGCTTCTTCGACGCACTGCACGACATGGGCGACCCTCTGGGCGCCCTGCGGCACGCGGAGCGATCGCTCGCCCCCGACGGCTCTCTCCTGCTCGTCGAGCCGAACGCGGCGGACCGCCTCGAGGACAACCTCACGATGATCGCGCAGACGTACTACGCCGCGTCGAGCATGATCTGCACCGCCCACGCGCTGGCGGACGGTGGCGAGCTCGTGCTCGGCGCCCAAGCCGGTCCTGCCCGACTCACCGAAGTGCTCCACGCCGCCGGGTTCGGCCGCGTGCGGGTCGTCGCCGAGACCCCCTTCAACCTCATCATCGAGGCCCGGCGCTGAGCAGCCGGTCGGCCCCGGCGGCGGTCGTGCGTGCGAGCGACTGCCGCCGAGGCCGCTGCGGGTCTACTGTCGGATCGTGCCCGAGGGACTCGAAACCCCGGTCGTCGTCGACTTCCCGCTGCGCGGCGAGAACTGGATGGCGGTGACCACGCCGGTCGCCCGCGTGCCCAGTCACGGGGTCGACATCCTCGGCCAGCGCTACGCGTACGACTTCGTGAAGGTCGACGACCGGCCCGGCGTGCACGTGCATCCGGCGTCCGCCTGGGTGGCGTCGACGATCGGCGGGCGCACGAACGAGTTCTACGCCTGGGGCGCGGAGATCTGCGCGCCGTTCGACGCCGAGGTCGTCGCCGCCGTCGACGGCATCCCGGAGCGCGGGTGGGTGACCCCGCTCCGCGAGGCGGCGCGGGGCATCTGGAACGGCATCTCCTTCCGGCCGGAGCGGATTCCGGCGATCCTCGGCAATCACGTGATCCTTCGCGCCGGCGGAGTCTTCGCCGGGTTCGCCCACATCGCCCCCGGCACGGTCGCCGTCCAGCCGGGACAGCGGGTCCCCGCGGGCGCTGTCCTCGGGCGCGTCGGGCATACCGGCAATTCGACGTCTCCCCACCTCCACTTCCAGCTCATGGACGACGCCGACCTGATGGCGGCGAAGGGGATCGCGTGCGCCTTCCGCGCCTACGACGTCCGGACCGACGCCGGATGGAGGCATGTCGAGTCCGGGTTCCCCGGGCCCCGCGAACGCCTCCGCTTCGTCGACGCCGCCTGACTCCGACCTCCGTTCGCGCCCGCCGCCCCGTCGAGAGGGCCAGGATGGAACCATGACCTCGATCCCCACCGTGACCCTCAACGACGGCACCGCGTTCCCCGAGCTCGGACTCGGGACCTACAACCTGCGCGGGGAGGAGGGCATCGCCGCGATCGTCTCCGCGGTCGAGACGGGATACCGGCTGCTCGACACGGCGGTGAACTACGAGAACGAGCGCGAGGTGGGGGAGGCGGTGCGCCGCAGCGGCCTGGATCGCGACGAGCTCCTCATCACCTCGAAGATCCCGGGACGCCATCACGGGTTCGAGCAGGCGATCGACAGCATCCAGGGTTCGCTCGGGATGCTGGGGCTCGACCGCATCGACCTTCAGCTCATCCACTGGCCGAACCCGAGCGTGGGCAAGTACGTCGACACCTGGCGCGGGATGATCGAGGCGCGTGAGCGCGGTCTCGTGCGTTCGATCGGGGTCTCGAACTTCACCGAGGAGATGCTCGCCGAACTGATCGACGAGACAGGTGTCGTGCCCGCCGTCAACCAGGTCGAGCTGCACCCGTACTTCCCTCAGACCGCGCTTCGGGCATTCCACGCCGAGCGCGGCATCCGCACCGAGAGCTGGAGCCCGCTGGCCCGCCGGAGCGAGCTGCTCACCGAGCAGCTGCTGCAGGAGCTCGCCGTCGTGCACGACGTGACGCCGACCCAGCTCGTGCTGCGGTGGCACGTGCAGCTCGGCAGCACGCCGATCCCGAAGTCGGCCGACCCCGATCGCCAGCGCGAGAACGCCGACGTCTTCGGGTTCCGGCTGACCGACGAGCAGGTCGAGGCCATCTCGGGCCTCGAGCGCGGTCGTCTGTGGGACGGCCACCCCGACACCCACGAGGAGATGTAGCCCCGTCCGCGATCCCTGCCTGCCCAGCGGGCGAGAATGACCGATTCCCGGCTGTCCGAGTGGTCGTTCGCGCCCGCTCGGCGAGGGTGAGCGGAGCGGGTCAGCGGGAGGGCTGGGCGGCGAGCCACTCCGCGAACGTCTCGCGGCCGAGCGCGGCGTCGCCCGACGGCAGGGCCAGCCCCGCGCGCATGCCCTTCATCTGCGGGCCGGGGAGGCTGACCGACGGCATCCATCCGCGGTGCCCGGTCTGCCGGGCGAAGGCGCGGACCATCTCGTCCAGTCGCTCTTCGCGCGGCCCCGCGAGATCCCGCGCGCGACCCTGCGCCGGTCCGGCGGCGATCGCGGCGAGGTGCTCGCCGACCTCGCGCGCCGCGATCGGCTGCACGCGCGCCCGAGGTGCGACACGGAGGGGACCGACCTTGGCCTGGGCGTACACCTGCCCGGCGAACTCGTGGAACTGCGTCGCCCGCAGGATCGTCCAGGGAACAGCCGATGCCTCGACGACCCGCTCCTGCGCGACCTTGCCGGCGTAGTAGTCGTACGGCATCCGGTCGATGCCGACGATCGAGAGGAGCACGACCTGCTGCACGCCCGCCCGGCGGGACGCCTCGACGAGGTTCCCGGTCGCGGTGGTGAAGAACTCCGTCGCCGTGACGGCCTTGAGCGTCGAGACGTTGGCGGTGTCGATCACCGCGTCGACCCCTTCGAGCGCCGCGTCGAGTCCGTTCCCGGTGAGGAGGTCGACACCTTCGCCGCGGCTGAGCACGACCGGCTCGTGCCCCGCGGCGCGCACGGCATCGACGGTGGGGCGTCCGACCGTGCCGGTTCCACCGGCGATCGCGATCTTCATGGGGCGTCCTTTCGCGAGCGGTGCGTCCGCTCTGAGCATCCGACGACGCAGCACGTCAGAATGTGAGGCATCCGCTCACATTCTCCGGCGCCGCGTCGTCGGATCAACAGGAGGATGACGATGGACGACGTCGAGCTGCTCGAGCGCGAGAGGCGGAACCTGCTCGCGCTCGCGTACCGGATGCTGGGAACGGTCGCCGACGCCGAGGATGCCGTCCAGGAGACCTACGTGCGCTGGTACCGCCTCTCGGACGCCGAGCGCGCCGAGGTCCGCAACCCCGCGGCGTGGCTCACGCGGGTCGCGGGCCGTGTCTGCCTCGACATGCTCGGATCGGCCCGTGCGCGTCGCGAGCGCTACGTCGGCGAGTGGCTTCCCGAGCCGGTGCCGGGGGAGTCCCCGATCGCCGCATCGGTCCCCCTCGACCCCCTCGATCAGGTCACCCTCGACGACTCCGTCTCGACCGCGCTGATGGTGGTGCTGGAGTCGCTCACCCCCGCGGAGCGGGTGGCGTTCGTGCTGCACGACGTCTTCGGCGTGCCCTTCACCGAGATCGCCGAGGCGGTCGGGCGGACGCCGGATGCCGCGCGTCAGCTGGCCTCGCAGGCTCGGCGTCGCGTGCGTGAGCGCCGAGCGGGCGCGGCCTCCCGTGAGCAGCACGATGCCGTCGCGCGGGCGTTCGCCGCAGCCACGGCGACGGGCGATCTCGCGGCGCTCGTGGCCGTGCTCGACCCGAACGTGGTGCTGCGTGCCGACGGCGGCGGCCACGTCTCGGCGGCGCGGCGGCCCGTGCTCGGGGCGGATCGCGTCGCGCGATTCCTGCTGGGACTCCCGCACCTGCTGCCCGAGGCGCGCGTCGAGCCGACTCTCACCGCGGACGGCCTCGGGTTCCTCATCACCGTCGACGGCGCGGCCGATGCCGTGCTCTCGCTCGGCGTCGCGGGGGAGCGCGTCACGGACGTCTACATCGTGCGCAACCCCGACAAGCTCACCCTCTGGCGGGACTGAAATCGACCCCGGGCTGTTCAGGTCTCGTGCCGGACCTCGCAGTCGCTTCCCGGTGACAGGATCGCCTCGTGCCCGTCGTCGTAGCGCACGACGAGAAGGGGGGCGTCTTCGTGACCTCGCACCTCGATGACCTCGCCGGCGCGCTCGGCCGACCCGACCGTGCGCCCATGGATGATCACGCGGTCGCCGACGCTGGCTCGCATTCGGATCACCTCCTGGCGCTCACGATACGACGCGCGGGCGAGGGACGGAAGACGGATGCCGCTACAGCTGTGCGCCGTTGTCGTCGCGGTTGTCGATGCCGACGCTGCGACCGCGCCAGGACTCGTAGGCGATGAGCCAGCCGATCGAGACGGCGAAGGCGAGGAACAGGCCGACGAGCAGCTGGCCCCAGATCATTCCGAACACGATGCCCAGCGTGAAGATGAGCACGGTGCCGACCGCCCAGCCCGAGTGGCCGCGCGTCCAGCGCTTGCGAGGTGTGGTCATGGGGACAGCCTAGGGCCCGGGCGACGCCTGCCGTGCTCTCGTCGTCTCACTCGGGAGTCGCGTTGAGCGCCAGCATCCAATCGATGCCGAAGCGATCGGTGAGCATGCCGAACCGACCGCCCCACGGCGGGGTGGCGAAGGGCATCACCGTGGTTCCGCCCTCGGACAGGGCGTCCCACCAGCCCTGCAGGGCGGCCTCGTCGTCGCCGCTGACCGACACCGAGATGCCGGCCGGCCGGCGGTACTCCATGCCCGTCGGCGTGTCGGCACCCATCAGCACGAACCCGTCGGGACTCGTCAGCTGCGCGTGCATCACGAGGTCGTTCTCGGCGGGGTCCTGCACCATGCCCTCGAACTGCCCGAACGTCGAGACGTCGAGCTCACCGCCGAACACCGACTGATAGAACGTCATCGCCTCGCGAGCCTGATTCTGGAACGAGAGGTACGGATTGAGGCTGGGCATGGGGTTCTCCTGGAGACGAGGACAGCGGATGCCGCGCCCGGCCGCGTGGCGGGATCCAGTGTGCTCCCCGCCTCCGACATCCGCCAGTGGCCGTGCGTCAGTCCTCGCGCGGCCCCTCCGCCGCCCACGCGACGGCATCGTCCACCGCGTCCACCCCGAAGATATGCAGCTCGCACGGGAACAGGAACGAGATGCCGTGGATGATCTCCGCGATCACGGAGTGGTCCGTCACGAGCGCGATCCGGCCCCAGACGTGCGCCGGCTTGCCCTCGAGCTCGGCATCCTTCCACAGTGCACCGAGCGAGTAGCGCTCGAACTCCTCGCCGAGCACGAAGACGAGATTCACCCGCTGACCCGCTTCTACGGCGGCGTCGATCGCCGGGTCGAGGACGCTCTCGTAGTCGGCGGCGTCGACCGCGCCCACCGCGCGGAACCCGAGGACGCCGTCCGGCAGTCCGTGCATCGTCTCGATCATGGGCTCATCCTGGCGTGAAGCAGCGCGGCTGCCGGAGAACGACGCGCCGACGCCGGATCCGTGCTTGACCGGGCAGGAGCGCGTCCACTATGTTGGCGAGTCCGTGCCGCCGGCACGGATGCACGATGAGCCGAGAGGACGGACGGATGCTCGCGCAGCGCGGTCTCCGCTTCGAAGCGGTCCTGGGTCACAATCCCCGCGACCGCTACCAGTCGTCCCCTCCGGCGCAGGCCGTGTGACAGCATCCGCTCTTCCACGCCCCGCACCGATCAGGTCCGGGGCGTTTCCCTTTCCGGGGGACCGCCGGCCCTGAGGCCCGTCACCCATCAGAGGAAAGGAATCATGGAGAGACTCTCCGCGCGGCTCGTGTCGTGGGCGAGCCTGATAGACGAGAAGACCGTCGAGCAGGCACGCACCTCGGCGCGCATGCCGTTCATCCACCCGCATCTGGCGCTCATGCCCGATGCGCATCTCGGCAAGGGCGCCACCGTGGGGTCGGTCATCCCGACCCTCGGCGCGATCATGCCCGCCGCCGTCGGCGTCGACATCGGCTGCGGCATGATCGCCGTGCGCACCCAGTTCACGAAGACGCAGCTCGTCGCCCGCGACCTCGTGCAGCTGCGGGAGCAGATCGAGCGTGCCGTGCCGCTGTCGGCCGGACGCGACAACCGCAAGGTGGTCGCGACGGCGGAGCCGCGGGTCGCCGAGCTCGAGCAGCTCGCCGAGAAGGCCGGGTTCGACCCGTCGAGGTACGCCGGGCACTGGCGGCTGCAGCTGGGGTCGCTGGGCTCGGGCAACCACTTCATCGAGGTGTCGGTCGACGAGCTCGACAGGGTGTGGATGTTTCTCCACTCGGGCTCGCGGGGCGTCGGCAACAAGATCGCCACGCACCACATCGCGGTGGCGCAGCGCCTCGCCGCGCAGTGGTGGATCGAGCTTCGCGACCGGGATCTCGCCTACCTCGTCGAGGGGACGCCGGAGTTCACCCGCTACATCCGCGAGCTCCGGTGGGCGCAGCACTTCGCGCTGCTCAACCGTGAGGAGATGATGGACCGCGTCGCGCGGCAGCTCTCGGAGCTGATGGGGGAGGCCGTCGTCGAGCACGAGCGGATCAACTGCCATCACAACTTCACGGAGTCCGAGAGGCACTTCGGCAAGCAGGTGTGGGTGTCGCGAAAGGGTGCGATCCAGGCGGATGCCGGTCGGCCCGGGCTCATCCCGGGGTCGATGGGCACCGCGTCGTACGTCGTCGAGGGGCTCGGAAATCCGCTCTCGCTCAACTCGTCGCCGCACGGCGCCGGCCGGGAGTACTCGCGGTCGGCCGCGCGGAGGACGTTCTCGCACGAGCAGCTGCGGGAGGCGATGACGGGGATCGAGTTCCGCGACACCGACGCGTTCATCGACGAGATCCCGCAGGCGTACAAGCCGATCGACCGGGTCATGGCCGATGCGGCCGACCTCGTCTCGGTGCGGCACACGCTGCGGCAGCTCGTCAACGTGAAGGGGGACTGACGGTCCCGCCGCGGCCCGGCCGGAGGGCCGGGTCGCGGCATCCGTGGCGCTGACGCTGCCCGGCCGGTCAGCGGTCGCGGTGGTCCTCGGGATGCAGACGCGGTGCGCGGCGGGGCTCGCGCACGCCGCTGGCGTAGATGAGACGGATGACCCGCTGCCGCTGGCCCGCCCACGGCGCGAGCAGCCGCAGCATGTCGTCGTCGTCGACGCGCTCGCCGGTGAGCGCGTAGCCCACCTCGTGCGCGAGATGGAAGTCGCCGACGCTCACCGCGTCGGCGTCGCCCAGGGCGCGGATGCGGGTCTCGGCCGACGTCCACGCGCCGATCCCCGGCTGGCTCACCAGCACGCGGTCGACCGCTTCGCCGTCGTCCGCCGCGTGCACGGCCCGCACGATCGAGTCGCCGCGGCGGGCGGCGCGCACGAGCGTCTGGGACTGCGGCGGCTCGAGCCCTGCCCGGTGCCACCCCCACGACGGGACGCGCTGCCAGCCGTCGATCGTCGGCGGCGCGAACATCGGGCGCGGCGTGGGGCCGGGAGCGCGCTCGCCGTACCAGGTGAGGATCCGGCGCCAGGCGGCGAAGGCCTGGAGACCGGTGATCTTCTGCTCGAAGATCGCCGAGGCGAGTGCGTCGAAGACGAGGCCGGTGGCGCCGAGCCGCAGGCCGGGGTTGCGGCGATGGGCCTCGGCGATGAGCGGATGCCGCGCCGCGTCGAACGTCGTGGCGTCGTCGTCGGCTCCGCACAGCGCCGGCACCTGCCCGAGCGCCCACTCACGGCCCGGTCCCCACGCCGCGACGCGCACGACACCGGGATGGGTCTCGCGGACGGCGAGAGTGGCGATGCCCTCCGGCGTGCGGCTGGCACGCCAGATGACCGACCCGGCGACGGTCATCGACGGGTCGTTGGCACCGCGCCGCTGCACGAGGATCGTCCGTGCCAGATCGAGCGGATGCCGGGGCCGGTACTCCGTCTCGAGCGGCCGCTCGTGTGCGGGCCGGGTGTCGCGAACGGCGCCGGCGGTGCGGCGGGCCGGCGCGACGAAGGTCATGCCACGACGATACGCCTCCGCCTCCGACATCCCTTCTCCTCGCCGCCATGCGCGGATCTCATCTGTACGAAATCGATGTTCCTCGGCGATACGAAGGTCGATTTCGTACAAACGAGCCGCCGCCGCGAGCCGCCGCCGCGAGGCCCCCCCGCGAGGGGGCGGAGGTCAGAAGCGGTCCGGCGAGGGGGTGCCGTGGCCGTAGCGGATGACGACGTCTGCGTGGCGGTCGAAGCGGTAGCCGACGCCGCGCACGGTGCGCACGATGTCCTCGTAGCGTCCGAGCTTCGCGCGAAGGCGGCGGACGTGCACGTCGATCGTGCGCTCGCCCGGCGCCTCCTCCTCGGTGGCGCCCTGCCACAGCGAGGTCACCAGCTCGGTGCGCTCGATCGTGCGGCCCTCGCGCAGCACCAGGTACTGCAGGAGCTCGAACTCCTTGAAGGTGAACGCCGCGGAGTCGCCGTCGATGAGCACGCGCTTGCGCGAGATGTCGACGACCACACCGCCGCCGGCACGGTCCTCGTCCTCGGGCTCCTCCTGCTTGGTGCGGGCGATCGCGGTGGGCTCGTGCAGCGCGAGGCGCACGACGTCGACGTCGCGGCCGCCGGAGCCGACAGGGGCGAGGGCGACGGTCGCGTACGTCTCGGCGCCGGGTGCGAGCTCGCCGAGGGTGCGGCGCAGGGCGTCGACGAGCACGCCGAGGCTGACGCCGGATGCCGCGGCCTTCGCCTCGTCGATGCCGACGTACAGGGCGAAGCCGCGCGGAGCGGTTCCGGCGGGCAGGTGGCGCTGGGCGGCGGGCGCCTCGGATGCGGGTGCGGCGGCCGGCGCCTCGACGTTCGGAGTCGGGCTCGTGACGGCGCGAAGGTGGCGGACGGGGGCGTCGGTGGTGAGGGAGGTGGTGGGACGCTCGAGGAGTGCGGTGGTCGACATGATGATGGTCCTAGCGAAAGGGAGCCCGGCCGAAGGGTGGCAGGAAGGGGCTCGGATGTGCGTGTGCCCGGTGGGGGCTGTGCCCGTGGACGGGCGTTGAGCGAGGCATCCGGTCGCGCGTGATCGACGCAGGAATCCGGTGCTTCGGGGACTCGCCAGGCCGTTGTTTCAGAAGCGGCGTGCGGGTCCGGCGGGGGTCACCGTGCTAGTGGCACATTCGACAACACATGGCAACGCGGCCGGCCATCATCATGCCGGCAGCTCCGTTCGCCTCCCAGGCGGACAGGTAGCGTGCGTTGTCAGTCATGTGGCCGATTATGACCGAGTGGGTCCCAGTGCGTCAAATCGCACGGATGCCGCCTCCCATTCATGACGGAATGTGACACTTTGCTCAATCCGCCCGGGTTCGGCCGCCGCAACCGGGGGCGTTCGGTGATCGTGAGCGCGGCATGAGATTTGTTGGCAAATTCCACAAATGCCTTGCGCCGGTGAACGCGTTGTGCCTAACATGCACATCGAAGCGTTTCCGCGAAGCGCTTCGATGCAGAATTTCCCCCAGACGATGAGGTCGACATGGCGAACATCAACGAGGTGGCCGAGGTCGCCGGCGTGTCGATCAGCACCGTGTCGTACGCGCTGAGCGGAAAGCGCCCGGTCGCCGCCGACACCCGGCGCCGCATCGAGGCCGCCGTGCGCGAGCTCGGCTACAGCCCCAACGCCGGTGCCCGCATGCTGGCAGGCTCGCGCACGCAGATCTTCGCTCTGACCGAGCCGCTGCGCACCGACACGCACGCGCCGACCCACATGTCGTTCGTGCTCGCCACCGCGGTCGCGGCTCGCCGCAACGACTACGACATCCTGCTCCTGACCGACGAGCAGGCGCAGGCCGGCATGAGCCGGGTGGCCGCCAACGGCCTCGTGGATGCGATCCTCGTCCTCGACGTCGCCCCCGACGATGCACGCGTGGCGCTCGCCCGGCAGATCGCGACCCCCACCGTGTTCATCGGGATCCCCGACGACAACGACGGACTGATCTGCGTCGACCTCGACTTCGAGGCCGCCGCAGCGCAGGCGGTCGACCTCCTCGCCGACGCCGGTCACCGCTCGATCGGTCTGGTGGGGCAGACCGAGACCGCATACGTGAAGTCGAACTTCCCGCCCCGTGTGCGCGCCGGCGTCCTCGCGCGGAGCGCCGAGCGCGGCGTCGACGCCGGCTACGGCACGACCGGCGCGAAGCACGCCGAGCGGCAGGCGACCCGTCGCACGGTCGCCGAGCTGCTGGACGGCGGCGCGACGGGCCTCATCCTGCACTGCGCGGACGATGCCCACGCGGCCGCCCTCGCCGAACTCGAGGCGCGCGGACTGCGGGTCCCCGAGGACGTCTCGGTCGTCTCCGTGGGCGCGTCGTTCGACCTGTCCGCATTGCCGGTCGCGCTCGACTCCCTCCCGCTCGTGCCCGAGTCGTCGTGCGACCTCGCCGTCGACCTGGCGCTCCAGGCGCTGGGTCCTGACCGTCCCGAGCCCGGTGTGCGGCTCATCCCCCCGACCTACACCGCCCGCGGCTCCCTCGCCGCGCCCAGATCGTCGGAGGCCGCGGCGGACTGATCGCCGGGGCATCCGATTCGCGTTTCGCTGTCCGCTATCGAAGCGCTTCGACAACTGAATCCCACCACACCTCCCGACCAACGTTGGTCACCAAGAAAGGAGTGCCACCGATGGCACGAATCACACGCAAGAACGCCCGGCGCGGCCTCGCAGCCGTGGGCGCCCTGACCGTCGGCGCTCTCGCGCTGGCCGGCTGCGCCGGTGGCGGCAGCGGCAGCGAGGGCGACGGCGACACGCTGAAGCTCTGGCACTACGAGGGCGAAGACAGCGCCATGGCGAAGGCCTGGAACGAAGCCATCGAGGTGTTCGAAGAGGAGACGGGTGCGACCGTCGAGTTCGAGCAGAAGTCCTTCGAGCAGATCCAGAAGACCGCGAGCCAGGTGCTCGATTCGGATGCCGCGCCCGACCTCATGGAGTTCAACAAGGGCAACGCGACCGCCGGGTTCCTCGCCTCCACGGGCTTGATCGCCGACATCTCCGACGCCGTCGACGAGTACGGCTGGGCGGACAAGCTCGCCCCGTCGCTGCAGACCACCGCCAAGTACACCGAGGACGGGGTCATGGGCGGCGACACCTGGTACGGCATCCCCAACTACGGCGAGTTCGTCGGCGTGTACTACAACGAGGAGGCCTTCGCGGAGGCCGGTCTCGAGATCCCCACCACCTACGACGAGTTCGTGGACGTGCTCGACGCCTTCGTCGCACAGGGGATCACCCCGCTCGCCGAGGCCGGTGCGGAGTACCCGCTGGGTCAGCTCTGGTACCAGCTCGCGCTGACGCAGGCGGACCGCCAGTTCGTCAACGACTACCAGCTCTACGAGAACCCGGTCGACTGGCAGGGCGACGAGCTCACCTACGCGACCGAGACCCTCCAGGAGTACGTCGACAAGGGGTACATCGCCTCGGACGTCTCGTCCGTCAAGGCCGAGGATGCTGGTGTCTCGTTCATCAACGGCACGGCGCCGATCTTCGTGTCGGGCTCGTGGTGGTACGGACGCTTCGTCGAGGAGGCCGGCTTCGACTGGACGCTGCAGGCGTTCCCCGACACGCAGCTCTCGCTGGGGTCGTCGGGCAACCTGTGGGTCGTGCCGGAGAACGCGGCCAACAAGGAGCTCGCGTACGAGTTCATCGACATCACGATGCGTCCTGAGATCCAGGCGATCATCGGCAACAACGGCGGCGTCCCCGTCGCCGCAGAACCGGCCGACATCACCGACGAGAAGAGCGCCGAGCTGATCGCGACGTTCAACGGCATCCTCGACAACGACGGCCTGTCGTTCTACCCCGACTGGCCCGCCGCCGGCTTCTACGACGTCATCGTCCGCGAGCTGCAGGGTCTCGTGACCGGCACGCAGGACGCCCAGGCGACGAACGCCAACCTCGGCGCCGAGTACGAAGAAGGCACAGCGGACTTCCGCTGATCGATCGGCGGTGGGTGGCGGCGACGCCACCCACCGCCCTCAGAAGGAGTCGCAGCATGTCCGTCATCACTCGCGCCGAACGCGGCGCGCGCACGAAGCTTCCCCCCGAGCAGCCCTCGATCCCGCAGCGCAAGGGCGGCACCGCAGGGTACTGGCTCTACCTGCTCCCGGGGTTCGTCCTTCTGCTCGTCATCGTCATCATCCCGCTCATCTTCAACGTCTATCTGACGTTCACCCAGTGGCGCGGTGTCCGGACTCCCGAGTTCATCGGCCTCGAGAACTGGGTCAAGATCTTCACCGACGAAGACTTCTGGACCTCCTTCACGAACTCCGTCTGGATGGTCCTCGCGATGGTCGTGATCCCCACGACGGTCGGCCTCATCGTCGCGGCCCTCCTCTTCGACGTCGTCGGCCGCAAGTTCGGCGGCAAGGTCGGCAGCTTCCTGCGGGCCACCTACTACCTTCCCCAGATCCTCCCCATCGCCGTCGCCGGCATCGTGATCGGCTGGATGTTCCGCCCGGGTGCGACGGGGTCCGTGAACCAGATACTCGCGGTGTTCGGCCTCCCCGCCTACGACTGGCTGGGGCAGATGCCGTCCGCGCTGCTCGTGCTCATGGGCGTCCTCGTGTGGGTCCAGCTCGGCTACCCCATCGTCGTGTTCATGGCGGCGCTCCAGCGCGTCGACCCCGAGCTCTACGAGGCGGCCGAGCTCGACGGCGCGAACTGGTTCCAGCGGTTCTCGGCGATCACGATGAGCATCATCAGGCCCGAGATCTTCGTCGTGACGCTCACGTGCACCATCGCGGCGCTCAAGGTCTTCGGTCCCGTCTACATCATCACCCAGGGCGGTCCTGCCGGCGCGACGCTCGTGCCCGCCTACTACGCGTACACCGAGTTCTTCACGAAGCGGAACATCGGCTACGGCGCGACCATCGCCACAGTCCTCACGATCCTCGTCGTGGTGGTCTCCATCATCTTCATCCGGGTGCAGAACTCGATGGAGCGCAAGGAAAGGGCGGGACTCTGATGGCTGCCACGACCGCGATCATCACGCAGGGCAAGACCCGCGTGCGCCCCCGCGGCGGCATGACGAAGAAGCGCGCGATCGACTGGGTGCTGTTCGTCGCCGTCATCCTCGGCGCGCTCGTCGTGATGGTGCCCTTCTACCTGATCCTCGTCAACGCGTTCAAGACGCCCGTCGACTACGCGACGTCCGGTCCGTTCGCGCTGCCGCAGGCGATCGACTTCACCGGCATCCAGGCCTTCTGGGACCGCGTGAACTTCCCCCAGAAGGTCTGGAACTCGATCTTCATCTCGGGGGTCGTCGCGGTGCTCGCGGTGGTCATCTCGCTGCTCAACGCCTTCGCGATCGGCATCGGCCGCGTCCGCGGGCGCTCCTGGATCGTGCTGCTGTTCCTGATGGCGAACCTGCTGCCCCAGGAGGCGCTGCTCTACCCCCTGTACTACATGTTCAAGTCGGTGGGCCTCTACGACAGCGTGTGGTCGGTCATCATCGTGTTCACGGTGATCCAGGCGGCGTTCGGCACGTACCTCCTCGCGTCGGTGCTCGGCACCTTCCCCAAGGAAGTGCTCGAGGCCGCGTCGATCGACGGCGCCACCCGCTGGCAGATCCTGTGGCGGGTCGTCTACCCGATCACGCGACCCACGCTCTCGGTGCTGCTCATCTTCTTCTTCATCTGGACGTGGAACGAATTCCTCATCCCGCTCACGTTCCTGCCGTCGAACGCGAGCCAGACCGTTCCCGTCGCGGTCAGCGTCCTGACCGGAGATCGGCTCATGGACGTCACCACGACAGCGGGAGCGGCGCTGCTGAGCATCATCCCGACGATCATCTTCTTCCTCATCTTCCAGCGCACGCTCACACGCGGCATCACGGCAGGAGCAGTCAAGTAATGAAGTTCACCGATGGGTTCTGGCAGCTCCGGCCCGGCGTGACGGCGCTCTACGCGCAGGAGGCGTACGACGTCTGGGAGACCGACGCGACGCCCGACGGCCCCGGGCTCGTGGTCACGGCGCCGACCGGGATCATCGCCAAGCGCGGCGACACCCTCAACCGCCCCGTGCTCACCGTGACGCTGTCGTCGCCGCTCGAAGGCGTGGTGCGCGTGCGGGTCGCCCACCACGAGGGCGGCGCGTGGCACGGCGGATTCGGACTGCCCGGTGCCGTCGCCGGCGGCGCGGGCGCGGCATCCGTCACCTCCGACGGCGGGGCGCTCGCCACCGGAGGGCTGACCGCCCGGATCGCCGCCGGTGCGCCGTGGTCGCTCTCGTTCGAGCACGAGGGGCGGGTGCTGACCTCGAGCGGGCACAAGGCCGAGGGGTACGTGCGCCTCGCCGCCGACGCCCAGGTCGAGACCGGCATCGTCGGCAACGCGCGCGGCGCCTCGCCGGCCCCGGAGGAGCGCGTGTTCGTGCACGAGCAGCTGGATCTCGGCGTCGGCGAGGTGGTCTACGGACTGGGCGAGCGGTTCGGTCCTGTCGCGAAGAACGGCCAGACCGTCGACATCTGGAACGCCGACGGCGGCACCTCGAGTGAGCAGGCCTACAAGAGCGTCCCGTTCTACCTGTCCAGCCGCGGCTACGGGGTCCTCGTCAACGACCCCGGCCACGTGTCGTTCGAGATCGGCTCGGAGGCGGTCGAGCGCGTGCAGTTCTCGGTGCCCGGCGAGGTGCTCGAGTACTTCGTGATCGACGGCCCCACACCCAAGGATGTGCTCACGCGCTACACGGCGCTCACCGGGCGTCCGCCGATCGTTCCGGCCTGGTCGTACGGGCTGTGGCTGTCGACCTCGTTCACGACGGACTACGACGAGGCGACGGTGACGTCGTTCATCGACGAGATGGCCGCGCGCGAACTGCCGATCTCGGTCTTCCACTTCGACTGCTTCTGGATGCGCGAGTTCAACTGGTGCGACTTCGAGTGGGACCCGCGCACCTTCCCCGACCCCGACGGCATGCTCGCGCGCCTGCACGAGAAGGATCTGCGCGTCTGCGTGTGGATCAACCCGTACATCGGCCAGCGCTCACCCCTCTTCCGCGAGGCCGCCGACCAGGGCTTCCTCGTCCGGCGCGCCGACGGCTCGGTGTGGCAGTGGGACCTGTGGCAGGCCGGCATGGGGCTCGTCGACTTCACGAACCCCGACGCGACGGCGTGGTATCAGGGGCACCTGCGGCGGCTGATCGACCAGGGCGTCGACTGCTTCAAGACCGACTTCGGCGAGCGGATCCCCGTCGACGTCGAGTGGGCGGACGGCTCGGACCCGCTGCGCATGCACAACCTCTACACGCAGCTCTACAACGCGGCCGTGCACGAGGTGCTCGTCGAGGCGCGCGGCGAGGGCGACGCGGTGCTCTTCGCCCGGTCGGCCACCGCCGGCGGTCAGACCATGCCCGTGCACTGGGGCGGTGACTCCACGTCGACCTTCGCGTCGATGGCCGAGACCCTCCGCGGCGGACTCTCGCTCGCCTACAGCGGCTTCGCGCACTGGAGCCACGACATCGGCGGCTTCGAGGGCACCCCGGATGCCGCGGTCTTCAAGCGCTGGACCGCGTTCGGCCTGCTCGGCTCGCACTCCCGCTTCCACGGCTCCGGCTCCTACCGCGTGCCGTGGGCGTTCGACGAGGAGGCCGTCGAGGTCACGCGGCGCTTCACGCATCTCAAGATGCACCTCATGCCGTACCTGTTCCAGGTCGGAGCGGATGCCGCGGCCACCGGCATCCCGATCCTCCGGCCCCTGCTGCTCGAGTTCCCCGACGACCCGGCGGTGCTCCACCTCGACCGGCAGTACATGCTCGGCGGCGACATCCTGGTCGCGCCGGTGTTCTCCGCCGACGGCGAGGTGGACTTCTACCTGCCCGACGGCGAGTGGACCAGCCTGCTCACGGGTGAGACCGTGACCGGCGGACGGTGGCGGCGGGAGACGCACGGGTTCGACAGCCTGCCGCTCTACGTGCGTCCCGGAGCGGTCATCCCGTGGGGTGCGCGTTCCGATCGCCCGGACTACGACTACCTCGACGGCCTCGAGCTGCGGGTCTTCCCCGGCGGGTCGGGCACGCGCACGGTCAGCGTCACGACGCCCGACGGCCGGACGCAACAATTCACGGCCGACCTCTCGGCGGTGACACGATGACATCCGTGACTTCTTCCTCCGTCGTGCAGGGGAGCCCCGACTACCGGGACTCCGGCCTCGTGTTCCCGCCCGGCTTCACCTTCGGCTCGGCCACCGCGTCGTACCAGGTGGAGGGCGCGGCCGACGAGGACGGCCGCGGGCCGTCCATCTGGGACACCTTCAGCAGGACCCCCGGCAAGGTGTGGAACGGCGACACCGGGGACGTCGCGTGCGACCACTACCACCGGCTCGACGACGACCTCGACCTGATGAAGGAGCTCGGCCTCGGCGCGTATCGCTTCTCGATCGCCTGGCCGCGCATCATGCCGACCGGCACCGGGGACGTGAACCAGGCGGGCATCGATTTCTACTCGCGTCTCGTCGACGGCCTGCTCGAGCGCGGCATCCGTCCCGTGGCGACGCTCTATCACTGGGACCTGCCGCAGACGCTGGAGGATGCCGGCGGCTGGCCCGTTCGCGCGACCGCCGACGCGTTCGAGCGCTACGCCGAGGTCATGGGCGCCGCACTGGGCGACCGCGTCCACACGTGGACGACGCTGAACGAGCCGTGGTGCTCGGCCTATCTCGGCTACGGACAGGGCGGCCATGCCCCCGGGCGTCACGAGCCCGCGGCCGCGCTCGCCGCGGTCCACCACCTCAACCTCGCCCACGGCCGCGCCGTGCAGGCGCTGCGGGCGACGTCGACGGGCGACCCCGACTACTCGATCACGCTGAACTTCCACGTGCTGCGCGGCGTCGGCGACGGCGCGGCCGAGGCGATGCGCCGCATCGACGGCCTCGCGAATCGCGTGTTCACCCACCCTCTGCTGAAGGGCGAGTACCCGGCGGACGTCGTCGAGGACACGGCATCCGTCACCGACTGGTCGTTCGTGCACGAGGGCGACCTCGCCGCGATCAACCAGCCTATCGACGTCCTGGGCGTCAACTACTACTCGACCGCGACGGTGCAGCTGTGGGACGGCGTCTCGCCGAAGCAGATGAACGACGGCCACAAGGGTGCTGCGGGCGGCACGGCGTGGCCCGGCAGCGACCAGGCCGTCGAGTTCGTGGCGCAGCCCGGCCCGTACACCGAGATGGGTTGGAACATCGCGCCCGAGGGACTCGAGGAGCTGCTGCTCGCGCTGAAGGCCGAATTCCCCGCGCAGCCGCTCATGGTGACGGAGAACGGTGCCGCCTTCGCGGACGTGGTCGCGGACGACGGCTCCGTGCCCGATCCCGACCGCCTCGACTACCTGCGCCGCCACTTCACCGCGGCGCACCGGGCGATCGCGCAGGGCGTCGACCTGCGCGGCTACTTCGTGTGGTCGCTGCTGGACAACTTCGAATGGGGCTACGGCTACGCCAAGCGGTTCGGCATCGTCCGCGTCGACTTCGACACGCTCGAGCGCACGGTGAAGGACAGCGGGCTCTGGTACTCGCGGCTCGCGAAGACCGGAGTCCTCCCCGACTGAGCGTGCGCCGGGATGTCGCTGTGCGAAGGCCGCGACATCCCGGGTGCGCGCGTCCGAGCGTCCGCGGCCGGGCTTACGCTGTGCGGGTGACCCAGATGCGCTTCACGCACGAACCGGATGCCTCGCGCTACACGCTCCACCGTGGTGACGACCTGGTCAGCGTGCTGGACTACCGCGATGACGGCCGCACGGTGGCGATGACCCGTGCCTACACCGTCCCGTCGTTCCGCGGCCACGGCTACGCCGGCGACCTCGTGGACCGCGCGGTCGCCGAGCTGGAGCATGCGGGTGGACGCCGCGTGAGCCCGGTCTGCTGGTACGTGGCCGACTGGTTCGCCGCCAACCCGGGACGCGGAGCCATCCTGGCCGACCGCCGCTCCGCGTAGCGGATCGCGTCGCGCGGTCGCGTCGTGCGGGGCGGTCGCGCCCTATGCTGGCCGCGTGCACATGGAAGAGATGTTCCTCGCGGTGGCGATCGGCTTCGAGGCCGTCGGCGCGGCCGCGATGATCATCGGGTTCGTGATCGCGATCGTGCTCGGCGCTCGCTCGCTCGCGCGGCACGAGGGCGGCACGGCCGCGTTCACCATTCTGCGGACGACCCTCGGTGCGGCGATCCTGCTCGGTCTCGAAGTGCTCGTGGCGGCCGATCTGATCCGCACCATCACGTCGAAGCCGTCGCTCGAGGATGCCGCGATCCTCGGCATCATCGTGCTCATCCGCACCTTGCTGTCGATGTCGATCCAGATTGAGATCGAGGGCACGCTGCCGTGGCGCCGCGCGCTGCTGCGCAGCGGCGGGCAGATGGTCGGCGACGCCGTGGCCCGCGACCGCGCCGCGCAGGCGGCAGCCGCCGACCGCCCCTGACCTTCTCGCGCACAAACGGCTGGACGTCAAGCCCCTCTCGCTCGGCGGCGTCCCGCGTCAGGCTGGAGCCCGACGAGAGGAGCGATCCATGGACCGCGATCTGCCCGACGGCGTCATCGACGCCGATCCGCCCGGCGGCTGGGACGAAGTCGGCGACGAGGACGCGCAGGCGCGCAACGCCGAGGCCCTCGATGCCGACCACCTGCTGACGGATGCTGCGCCCAGCCCCGACGATCCTGTCGCGGGCGAGAACGCACGACAGGGCGCCGACCCCGATCTCGTGGCCGACGACCGAGGCGAAGAGGAGCCGTGATGACGACGCACGAGAAGAACGAGAACGAGACAGCCCCGCCGGACCCGCAGACGCCCGACGTCGCGGTCACCGGACCCGACGAGCCCCAGGCCACCGAGGCTCCCGCCGGCGATCTCCCGGCGCGCGATCCGGCGAGTCATCAGGCGGTCGGCATCGGCGTCGTCGACTCCGGTGACGTCGACTCCGGCGACGTCGGATCGAGCGACGGCGCGGACCACTTCGGCCAGGACGAGGGACGCGAGACGCTCACCGCCGGTCAGGCCCAGCGCCAACCCGGCGCGCTCGGGACCGAGCAGGAGCAGCGCCTCCCCGCGATGTCGCAGAACGACGCATCCGCGGTGGAGAAGGTGTCGGGCATCGTCGCGCAGACCCGGCAGGATGTCGGGACCGAGTCCGTCGAGAGCATCGCTCATGTCCTGGCCCAGAGGCTCGAGCAGTCGGGAGTCTCCCTGCCCGACGCGGACGTGCACGAACTCGCGCAGCAGATCTCGACCGGCGACGCGGCAGCGCCTGACCGGCCCTGATCTCGCGTGACCGGATTCGCGCCGCCCGCCCCCGGAACGGGCGGGCGGCGCGAAGCGTCAGGCGGCTGCGCAGGCGGTCGTGCAGACCTCGGCAGGCGCGAGTCGGACCCCGATCGGGCGGGCCCAGACGGCACGTCGCGGGCGGTCTCGCCGTGGGGCGACGGCCGCCTCAGCCGCGCGGCGTTCGCGGATCGAGGCGAGGAGCGCGAGTTCGCGATCGCGGGCCCAGGTGTCGTGGCGGTACTGCTGTTCGGCGGCGGTGACGAGCGAGAGCATGGTTTCCTCCGTGGGTTCCGATGACTCGAACGTACGCCGGAGGTCGGACATTGCCGCTTCCTGCGGACGTGGCAGGAATCCTCGCGAGAGAGGCAGTCCTCAGTCGTCTCCGACGAAGTCCCGGATGCGCGCGGCGGCGGGTGCGGCATCCCGGATCATCGTCTCGTGACCATGGCCGGGAACCTCGGCGAGCCGGCCGTCGGGGAGGGTTGCAGCGACGCGCTCGCACCACTCCCGGGGAGCGACGACGTCGTGCTCGCCGCGCAGCACGAGGGTGGGTGCGCTCACCTTCGGCAGCACGTCCTCGGGCCGGTGCGCGAGCATCGCGCGCAGCTTCGTCGTGAGATTCGGGCCCGCGCGGACGTACTCCCGCGCGCCGCGCACGATCACCTTCGGGCTCTCGACCGCGAGGTCGCGCAGCAGCCGTCCGAGCTGCCGTGGTCCCGTGCGCGCGGACGGGTCGACCGTGGGCCCGACGAGGACCAGCTTCGAGACGGATGCCGGATGCCGCACCGCGATCTCGAGCGCCACCTGCGACCCCATCGAGTGACCGATGACGACGGCAGGCTCGCGCACGTGCGCCGCGAGGTAGGCCGCCACCAGGTCGGCGGTGCGCTCGATCGTGAGCACGCGCTCGGGCTCGGGCGCCTCGCCGTACCCCGGGAGATCCACGGAGATCACCTCGGCCGCCGTGTCGAGGTGCCCGACGAGGTCGGCGAACACGGTGCGGCCCATGCCGATGCCGTGGATCAGCACGTAGACCGGCTCGCCCGACCCGCGGCGCTCGACGACCATCGTCGCTCCGGCGAAGGTGAATCGGCGTGCAGAGGCCACAGGGGAAGCGTAGGCGACGGCGGCGCGACCCCCGTTCAGCTCGCCTCGAGGACCACCGTCGACAGGTCGGGGCCGAACGTGTAGCGGGCGTCGACCCTGCCGCCGCGGAGCACGGCGGGGAGCCAGCGCACGGCGTCGTCCCACATCCGGGCGTACGGCACCTCGGAGAGGGGGAACCAGCGCGGGGTGATCTCGTCGGTCTCGATGGGTTCGCCGCTCCAGCGCCGCGCGACGAAGACGGTCGATCGCTGCGACCACTCGGGCTTGGTGGGGAAGTGGTAGTCGATCGCACCCGCGCGGAGCAGATCGGATGCCGCGACCGCCACGCCGACCTCTTCGAGCACTTCGCGCACGGCCGCGTCGCGGGCGCTCTCGCCGGGGTCCAGCTTGCCGCCGATGCCGACGACCTTCCCCCGGCCGAGCCCTGTGCGCTTGTCGCCGAGGAGCACCTCGAGACCCTCCGCACTCGTGCGCAGGAGGTACACCACGCACACCTCGGGCAAGGCCATGTCGGCAGGATACGCCCGCCGCGAAGACCCTCCCGTCGGCCTCGCCCGGCCAGCCTCGACCGCGATGTCGGAGCGCGAACGTACGGTGTGATCATGCGGATCCTGCATACCTCGGACTGGCACGTCGGGCGGTCGTTCCACGGCCACGCCACGCTCGATGCGCTCCGCGGCGTGCTCGACGCCCTCGTGGCCCAGGTGCGCGACCGCGAGGTCGACGTCGTCATCGTCGCCGGCGACGTGTTCGATTCCGCCGCCCCGGCCGCGGCCTGCTACGGACTGCTGAGCGACACCCTGCGTGGCCTGTCCGACACCGGGGCGACGGTGCTCGTCACGAGCGGCAACCACGACTCCGCCGCCCGGCTGGGGTTCCAGTCCGCACTGCTGCGCGACGGCATCCACGTGGTGACCGATCCGCTGTCGGTCGGCACGCCGATCACCGTGGCCGACGATGCCGGGCCGGTGCACTTCTACGGGATCCCGTTCCTCGAGCCGGCCCTCGTCCGCCACCTGTGGCCCGAGGCCGAACTGCGTTCGCAGCGCTCCGCGATCGAGCACGCGATGGGTCTCGTGCGCGCCGATTCGACCGCGCGCGGCGGTCGGTCGGTCGCGATTGCGCACTGCTTCGCCGCGGGGGTGGACGCCACGCCCGGCGTCGAGCGCGAGATTCGCCAGGGCAGCCTCGACGTCGTGCCGCTCGCCGCCTTCGACGGCCCCGACTACGTCGCGCTCGGGCACATCCACGGCCGCCAGCAGCTCTCCGAGAGCGTGCGGTACGCCGGTGCTCCGCTGCACTACAGCTTCGGCGAGGGCGACAAGCCGCGCGGGTCGTGGCTGGTCGAACTCGACGCCCACGGCTTCGCCTCCGCCGAGTGGCTCGACCTCCCCGTTCCGCGCCGGCTCCGCACCCTCCGCGGCACGCTCGACGAGCTGCTGTCCGATGCCTCCTTCGACGATGCCGAGACGGCGTGGGTCTGCGCGCAGTACACCGATGCGACGCCGCAGCCCGACCCGATGCGCCGACTGCAGACCCGCTTCCCGTTCTGCGCGACGGTCGTCCACCTGCCCGAGGGCACGCGCGATGACGACGGGCTGAGCTACTCGCGACGCGTGCGGCAGGCGCGCTCCGACGCCGAGCTCGTCGACGCCTTCCTCGTGCACGTCCGTGAGGGTGAAGGAGCCTCGGCGCGCGAGGCCGAGGTGGTCCGCGACATGATCGACGAGCGCACGCTGATCGAGGCGACAGCGTGAGGCTGCATCGACTCGAACTCGCCGGGTTCGGGCCGTTCCGCGAGACGCAGGTCGTCGACTTCGACGCGTTCGCCGGTGACGGCATCTTCCTCATCGCGGGGCGCACCGGCGCGGGCAAGTCGAGCGTGCTCGACGGGGTCACGTTCGCGCTCTACGGCGGGGTTCCCCGCTACGAGGGCTCCGAGAGACGCCTGCGCAGCGATCACTGCGCGCCCGACGACCCGACACGGGTGATGGTGGAGTTCACCGCCGCCGACCGCCGGTGGCGCGTCACCCGCTCGCCCGAGTACGAGCGGCCGAAGCAGCGCGGCTCGGGAATGACGACCGAGCCCCATCGCGCGCAGCTCGACGAGTTCGTCGACGGTGAATGGATCGGCCGTGCGGCCCGCCCGGTCGACGTCGCCCGCGAGCTCGACGAGATCCTCGGACTCAGCCAGCAGCAGTTCCTGCAGGTGATCCTGCTCGCGCAGAACCGGTTCGCGGAGTTCCTGCTCGCGAAGAACGACGAGCGTCAGCGCCTGCTGCGGCGCCTCTTCGGCACGCGCACCTACGAGGGCTACCAGGCGGCACTCGAGCAGCGCCGCAAGGAGTCCGAGCACGCCCTGGCATCCGCCGGAGACGGCGTCGAGCTCCTCGTCGGCGAGGCCGAGCGCCTGCTCTCACGGGACGACCTCGCCGGTGACGACGAACCGCACGCGAGCCTCGTGACGCGGCTCGAGGCTGCCGGAATCGGTGTGCAGCGTGCCGCCTACCGTGCCGACACCCTCGCCCGGGAGCGCGACGCGGCGGACGCGACGCACCGCCTCGCCGAGACGGCACACTCCGCTGCCCGGTCGCTGCGCGACAAGCAGGAGCGACGAACGCGGTCCCGCGAGGCGCTCGCGCGGCTGGAGGCGACCGAGCCGAGCGTGGAAGCGAACCGCCTCGTGCTCGCCCATGCCCTGGCCGCCGAGGGTCTGCGACCGTACCTCGACGCCGCGGCCGACGCCGCGGCCGCGGCATCCGAGGCCGACGAGAGCGCGGCACGACTCCTGTCCGACTGGCGAGCGACGGATGCCGGCGCTCACGCCGACACCGTCGACGAACTCGTCGCGCTGATCGACCGTCTCACGGGCGACCTCGCCGTGTGGGCGGCGGCCGAAGCCGCCGAGAGCCAGCTCGAGCGCGCGGATGCGCAGCTTGCCGAGGCCCGAGCCACGGTGGTCGAGTTCGAGCGTGCGCAGGAGGCGCTCGATCAGGCTCGAGCCGCCTTCCCCGCGCGCATCGCCGAGATCGACGCAGCGCTTCCCGCCGCCCACGCCGCGGCGGCCGCCCTCGATGCGGCCGCGCTGCAGCGGGCGGACCTCGCCGCCCGCGTCGATGCGGCCCGCGAGGCGGACCGGCTGAGCGGCGCGGCGCGAGAGGCCGAAGCCGCCTACCTCGCCGCGAGTGGTCGGCACGACGCCGCTCGCGGCATCGTCACCGCACTCCTGCGGCGCAGGCTCGCAGGCCATGCGGCCGAGCTCGCCGGCGGTCTGGTGGACGGCGAGGCATGCGTGGTGTGCGGCGCGACCGAGCATCCCGCTCCGGCTCCGGCATCCGACCGCCCTGTCTCCGACGATGAGATCGTGGCCGCCGAGGGTGAGCGCGATGCCGCGGCGCTCGCCGAGGCGAGCACCGCGGACGCGGCGCGCGCCGCACGCGACGCGCTGACCGCGGCGATCGCCCGAGCCGGGGGCGACGGAGCCGACGCTCTGCGGGCCGCTCTGGTCCGGGTCGAGGCCGAGGTGATCGCCGCGGAGGCGGCCGTGGTCGAGCGCGACCGGCTGGCCGCCGAGCGTGTCGCACTCGGCGCCGCCGAGACCGAGGCACGCGCCGAGCGCGAGACGCTGGCCGCCGAACTCGCGGCCGTGCGCGAGCGGATGGCCGCGCTGACGAGCGAGAGCGAGTCCATCCGGAAGATCGTGGACGACGCGCGCGCGGAGTTCGCCTCGGTCGCGGAGCGGATGGCGCGGGCGCGAACGACGCGCGGCCTGGCGGTCTCGCTCGTCTCGGCGCTCCGCACCGCCGACGCCGCGCGGGTCTCGGAGCGTCGGGCCCGGAGCGAGCTCGACGGCCGGGTCGAGGCATCCGTGTTCCGCGACGCCGACGCCGCCACCGCCGCGCTGCGCACCGCTGCCGAGCGGTCGGCTCTCGACGAGCGGGTCCGCGAGCACGAGGTCGCGCTGCGGACCGAGCGCGAGCGGTTGCGCGAACTCGAACTCGACCTCGCCGGTGAGCCCGAAGAATCCGTCGACACCACGGCGACCGCCGATGCTCTCGCGACCGCGCGCGAGGCGTGGAGTTCGGCCGTCGACCGTGCGGCCCACGCCGCGCAGACCGCGGAACGGCTCACCGACCTCGTGGCGCGCGCGACGACCGCCCACGACCGCATCGCGGGCCTCGCCGACGACCACGCCGTCGTCTCCCGGCTCGCGAACACGCTCAACGGGCGCGCCCCGAACACCCACCGCATGACGCTCGAGTCGTTCGTGCTCGCGGCCGAGCTCGAAGAGATCGTCGAGGCCGCGAACCTGCGGCTGTCCGACATGTCGTCCGGGCGCTATCGCCTGCAGCACAGCGATGCCCTCGCGGCTCGCGGCGCCGCGTCCGGTCTCGGCCTCGAGATCATGGACGCCCACACCGGTCTGGCCCGACCCGCGCAGTCGCTCTCCGGCGGCGAGACGTTCCTGGCGTCGCTCGCCCTCGCGCTCGGCCTCGCCGAGGTCGTCACCGCGCGCGCGGGCGGGGCCCGCCTCGACACGCTGTTCATCGACGAGGGCTTCGGCTCGCTCGACGACGACACCCTCGAACTCGCGATGCGCACGCTCGACGAGCTCCGCCAGGGTGGACGCACGGTCGGCCTCATCAGCCACGTCGCAGCGATGAAGGAGCAGATCCCCGCCCAGCTCGCCGTCGTCGCCGCTCCGCACGGTCCCAGCACCATCTCGCAGGCCGAGCTCGCGGTGTTCTGAACCGCCATTGCCCCCTTCGATACACGGGTGTATGGTCGCGCCAGATCAGTCCTGGGGACTGATCGCGCCCGACCGCCGGTGCGTCCGGCCGCGGCTACGCACCGCGCCCCCACTCCGTCCACGACGTCGTAATGGAGTTCACTCATGCGCATCTCAGCCGGGGCGCGCCGCGCCCTCGCGTCCCTCACGGCCGCGGCCATCATCGTCTCCGGAACGCTGTTCTCCGCATCCGCCGCGCACGCGGCACCCCTGCCGCCCGACAACGTGCGCGTCATGGCCGCCCTCGGCGACTCCATCACGCAGGCGTCGATGACCTGCAGCTCGCTGACGAGCTGCCCGGCCAACAGCTGGTCGACCGGGACGACGACATCGGTGAGCTCCCACCTTCTGCGGCTGCGGGCGACCGCCGCGCCCGACAACCTGGCGGGCTTCAACAATGCCGTCGCGGGAGCCGCATCGAGCGCTCTCAACGGGCAGGCGCAGAAGGCGGTGGCCCAGGGCGCGCAGTACGTGACGATCGAGATCGGAGCGAACGACGCGTGCACGCGGACGGTCGGCGCGATGACTCCCACGGCGACCTTCAAGGCCAACGTGCAGACGGCGATGGCCACGCTCGCCGCCAGCCCGAGCGCTCCGCAGATCTTCCTGGCCAGCATCCCGAACCTGCAGCGCATGTACGACCTGAGCAAGTCGAGCCTCAGCGCGCGGTTCGCGTGGGGCCTGCTCGGCATCTGCCAGTCGATGCTCGCGAGCCCCAGCAGCACCAAGGCGGCCGACGTGCAGCGCCGCGCGGCCGTGCAGCAGCGGGTGAACGAGTACAACCAGGCGCTCGCCGAAGTGTGCGCGGGATACGCGGCCACGTGCCGCTGGGACGGCGGCGCCGTCGCCGGCTACGCCTTCACCAAGGCCGACATCTCCACACGCGACTACTTCCACCCGTCGCTGTCGGGACAGGCGAACCTCGCCGCGATCACGTGGGCGAAGACGCAGTGGGCCTCGTGACCCGCTGACCGCATGCCGAGGGGCGACGACTCGGTGAGTCGTCGCCCCTCGGGGTCTGCGGCGGCCTACTCCTCGACGAGGTACAGCTCTGCCGCGTCGAGCACCGTGTCGTAGAAGGCGATGGCCTGCTCCTCCGTGAACATCCCGTCGCTGCTCTCCACCGTCGACGTGACGAAGGCGTCGCGCGCGGAGTCACCGGCCGCCAGCAGCGCCTTGCCGGTGGCGACGAGCATCTCGTCGGAGTAGATCTGACCGATCAGATCCTCGGTGAAGCTCGGGTCGATCTCCTGCAGGATGGCCGTGATCTCCGGGCGGACCGCCGCGAGGTACGCCTCCTCGTCGTAGGTTCCGACCGGCGCCTCTTCGTCGCCGGGAGTCGCCTCCTCGCTCACCGAGATCTCGGGGTCCGAGCTCCCGCTCGACGAGCCGGCGGCCGCGAGGCCGATCCAGAGGAAGGCCGCGGTGAGCGCGAAGATCCAGAGCAGTCCGCCCAGCACCGAGAGCGCGATCGCGGCGATTCCGAGCCCCTTGCCGCCCTGCTTCTTGCTCGCGAGCGCCACGATGCCGAGCACGAGAGCGACGAGCAGCAGCAGACCGCCGACGAGGGCGAGGACGAGCGACACCCAGACGAGGGGGATGAAGGCGGCGCCGACGAGCACGAGACCGCCGATCGCGAGCCCGAGCGATGCCCACGCGAGCCCGCGGGGGCGATCGGCGGCCGACACGGCGGCCGGTCCGGCCACGGGGGCTCCGTAGGCGGGATCTCCGTACGCGGGTGCGCCGTAAGGGGCGGGCTGGCCGTAGGCGGACGGCGCAACGGGATCGCCGTACGCGGGCTGACCCGCAGGCGGGTAGACCGCGGTCGGCTGCGCGTCGGCGGGCGGGTACGCCTCGGTCGGCTGCGCGTCGGCCGACGGGTATGCCTCGGTCGGCTGCGCGTCCGCCGGCTCGGCGACCGGAGCCGCGGGCTCCGGTGCGACCGGCGCGGCGGGGGCCTCGGATGCCGAAGGCTCCGGCGCAGCGGGGTGGACGGACTCGGCGGCCGGCGCAGCCGTCGCGTCGTCGGCGGGCGGCGGGGGAGTGGGCTCCGTGGGGTTGGTCATGGAATTCCTTGCTGCGAGGGTGTGCGGACGCGCGGAAGCCAGGTCGCACCCCGCGGCCCACCAGACTATCTAGGCTGGAGGCGTGAACAAGACCACCGTCTGGACCATCGTCGGAGTCGTCGTCGCGATCATCATCGCCTGGATCCTCGTCGACGTGCTGTTCTCGCTGCTCTGGTTCATCGGCAAGCTCGTCGTCGTGGCCGTCGTCGCCGCGATCGTGTTCTTCGCGCTCCGGGCGCTGTTCTCCCGCTCGCGCGCCGAATGAGGCGCTAGACGCCGTAATCGGCGCGGATGCGATCGCGCAGCTGGTGGCTGCACGCGGTGACCGTCGCGCGCCAGTCGGTGATGGCGTTGTCCTGGGCGCGGTCGGACACGGCCTTGAGCACGCGGATCGGCACGCCGAACTGCTCGGCGACCCACACGTACGCGTAGGTCTCCATGTCGACGAGCCCCGCGCCCAGCGGCCGGATGACGGAGACGGCCTCGGCATCGTCCACGAAGTGGTCGCCCGTGGCGATCGTGACGCCTTCGCGACCGAGCTCGACGCGGGTCGGCAGCGACACGTGCTGGCCGACGATGCCGTCGATGTCGGTCACGTCGTGCTGGATGGCGGCATCGATGTCGTACACATCGGCATCCAGCCGTGCGTCGATCGCGCCCGCCGTCCCCACGACGACGACCTCGTCGTATTCGCCGGCGTCCAGCGCGCGGGTGAGCGCGTAGGCGGCCTGCAGCTTGCCGGGACCGGTGACGAGCCGGTCGAAACCGGGGAGATCGGCCGGGAACGCGACGAGTTCGGCCTCGAGGGCCGCGACGAGGAGCTTCACCCGTCCATTCTCCCTGTCTCCGCCTGAACGCGGGCCCCACGCCCCGCGCGAGCGATGGTCAGCGCAACGACAGCGGGCCGAGGACGAGGCCGCGCCGCTCGCGCACCCATCGGTCGCGTGAGCGGCGAAACTCGGCGCGGGTGGTGAAGCGGTACCGGTAGGCGACGGCGCGGACCCACCGTGGCCGCTCGCCTCCGAACGGGTCCCGCGCGAGGAGTCGCAGGGTCGCGGCATCCGCCTGCAGCAACCGCACCAGGAAGACCGTGAACCAGTCGTCGAGCGATCGACCGAGCGGCAGGAACCACATCAGCCAGTCCAGGCGCAGGTGATACGGGGCGAACTGGCGCGGGATGCGGCCCACTTCGCCCGGCTTTCCCCGGAAGCCGTACTCCCGCCAGGATGCGGCGTCCGGATCCTCGTCCATCGTGCCCTCGACGACGATCTCGATGCGCTCCTTCGTCACGGTGCCGAATGCGCCGTACGCATTCGCGAGCTGCCAGCGGTTGAAGCTCGCGTTCATGAGCTGCCGGCGGGCGAAGAGGTTCTGCACGGGCGCCCAGCTCAGCACGAGGTAGAGCGCACCGACCGCGCACGTCGCGAGAAGCCAGGGCAGCGGCATCCCGTCCACGACCCAGGGCGGATCGCTCGCCGCCGCACGCGACGGCGAACCGATCCCCGGCAGCCCGATCGCCGAGAACGCGAGGACGACCGTCGCCCAGTTCAGCCACGCGAAGTTCCCCGTCACGATGAGCCACAGCTGCGTCACGATCACCACGGCGGCGGCCGCGGCGCCCACGATCGCCGGCCAGGGTCCTGGCACGAACAGGCCGAGCAGGGGCGCGAACAGGAACCAGGGCGCGACGAGCTGGGCGAAGTGGTTGCCGACCACCTCCCCCCGATGGAACCAGCGCGGGAGCAGGTGCGCCTGCCTGCTCAGCGGGCCCGGCATCGGCTGCGTCTCGTGGTGGAACGTGAGCGCCGTGAGGTCGCGCCATTCGCGGCCGCCGCGGATCTTGATCATCCCTGCCCCGAACTCGAGCCGGAAGACGAGCCACCAGAACAGCACGATCACGACCGTCGCCGGCGGCTCGGCATCCGAGCCCAGGAACGCGGCGAGGAAGCCGGCCTCGAGCAGCAGCATCTCCCAGCCGAACCCGTAGAAGGTCTGGCCGATGCTCACGACCGACATGTAGCCCAGCCACAGCGCGAGGAAGCATGCCATCGACACCCAGGGAGACACGAGCTGCGGGATGCCGCCCACCAGCGCCGCAGCCAGCAGCATGCCCGTCACGCACAGCGCCGCGAGCCGGCGGTCGGTGTACCGGGTGAAGCGGAAGAGGGTGGGGCGGAGCATCCGTCGTCCGCGCGGGGAGGTGCGCACCCACTCGAGCAGCTCGGGCGCGGGAAGCAGGCCGTGCTCGCCGAGGAGCGGGCGGAACTGGTTGAGCGTCGAGGCGAACGCGACCACGTACAGCAGGGCGATGCCGCGCTGCAGCACCTGCCGGGCGAACTCGAAGTCGACCGCTGCGAAGCCGTCCACGCGCTCATCCTGGCACCGCTGTCGCCGCCGGGGCGACGGGTTGCGCGGAGCAGACGCCGTGGGTACCGCACGCCGCGCGTTGCGGGCGTCCGGCCGTGCCACACCTCAGGCTGACTTTCCAGCACATTGGGATCCTAAGCTTAGAATTCCACGTGGACAAGTTGTCG
>JADMIO011356672.1_pt1 | contig 66012 bp, 59 predicted proteins | sample 8958161 | NCBI WGS metagenome assembly JADMIO01 (sample SAMN16585339, study PRJNA669376) | soil metagenome | isolation source: Crop rotation soil | place: USA: Cullars Rotation, Alabama | collected 2011
GCCGCGACTTCAAGTCACGTGAATTCCAAGCTTCGGATCCCACTGTGCTGGAAAGATAGTCAACAGGGACAGAGCCGCGGCGTTCACTACGAAGGACGGCTCCACGATTCGGGAGATTCTGGCGCACAGAAATTCGGCCATCCGCAACCAGAGTCTAGCGGAGGCGACGGTACCACCAGGGTTTACAACTCAAGCGCACTATCATCCGAGAACGGAAGAGATCTACTACGTTATCGAGGGCAGCGGGGAGGTGTTCGTCGGCGAGGAACGTCGGACGGTGCGGGTGGGAGACGGCATCGCCATTCCGCCCGGAATCCCACACCAGATTCGAAACAACGGGTTGATCGATATGGTCTTTTTGTGCTGTTGCGCTCCTGCCTACGAGCACGAGGACACGGTGTTGGTGGATTCGTTGATCTAGGATTAAATATACAGGTGCAGGCTGAACCCCGCTTCTTGGGAGCCTCTGGCTGTGTGCCGGCCAGCGCCGGCACGAGAGCGGTGCCAGCGACGGCGGACACACGGCTCGGAGCGCCCCAAGCGGCAGGATTCAGCCTGCCCGATTGATTTGCGTTAGGCGGCTTTCTGCGCCTTCAGGTTGATGCTGGATTCCGCAAGCTTCGTGAGCTTGTGGTCGGTGTCGCCCTCCTCATCCAACGTCTCCTGTAGCAGCTTGGCGGCTTCCTTATTGCCAAGCTCCTGCGCGTAGGTGCGCGCGGTGCCGTAGCCGGCGATCTCGTAATGTTCCACACGCTGGGCGGCGGAGATAAGGCCGGCGTCCAGAACCGCCGGGGCGGCATCCTCTTTCATCAGCTCCTCGCCCTCTTTCAGAAGGCCCTGCATGCCCTTGCACAGCTTGCCGCCGGGCTTTTCACCTAACTTCTCAAAGATCTGCTCCAGGCGCTTGATCTGGTTCTCGGTCTGAGCCAAATGATCCTCGAACGCTTTGCGGAGTTGCGGCGACGAGCAAGCGGTGGCCATTTTCGGCAGCGCCTTCGTGATCTGATTCTCCGCGCTATAGAGGTCTTGAAGCTCCTCTACGAACAGGTCCTGCAGCGTGGCAAGTTCCATCGTTCTCTCCTTCGTTGTCCATATGTGGCGGTATTACATCGATGTCCGCACTAAATACGGCGATGGAGGGAATATTGTTCGGTCCGCGCGGGACTAGCGGAAGAGCTGGGGCGCGAACTTTATCAGGTAGTCGCGCCAGTTGAGCCACGTGTGCCCGCCGCCCGTCTCGTCATAGACCGCGTTGAAACCGTGCCGTTTAAGCATGTCGACTGTGGAATGGGTCGTCTGCAGCAGGAAATCGTCCTTCCCGGTGCTGAACCACAGCAGCTTCAGACCCTTCTTGGAGGCGGCATTGTCCAGCTCGGCTTTGTGCTGTTGCTCCCACGGTGAAGGGGTTCCGGGCGCGGGGGCGGCCTCGCCGGGACGCGTGCGCGGGAAAGCGTTCAAGAGACCGGAGCTGTAGACGCCCACATAGCCGAACCTTTCTTGGTTCGGCAGGAAGATATTGAGGGTCTGCGCGCCGCCCATCGACAACCCAGCCAGCGCGCGACTATTGCGGTCCGTCTGGACGCGGTAGTTCTTCTCGATGGTGGGAAGGATTCCGGTCATGAAATCCTGCTCGAACTCGTCGGCGGGCGGGCGCGTTCCGCCTGCCGCTGGAGGGCCACCAAAACCGCGGGTGTGTCCGGCCGGCATGACCACCAGCATCGGCTTCGCCTTGCCGGCCGCAATGAGGTTGTCGAGGATGAAGTTGGCCCGGCCTACCGTGCTCCAGGAATCGTCGCTGTCGCTTGCGCCGTGCAGCAGATAGAACACCGGGTAGCGCCCCTTGCCGTTCTCATAGCCCGGCGGCGTGTAGACGTGCATCCTCCGAAACTTGCCAACCACGCTCGACCAGTAGGTAACCTCCGCCAGCGCGCCATGCGGCACATCGCGGGTATCCATCATCTCGTCGCCGGGCACCACCACGAGACTCCACACATTGCCCACCGATTCGCTTGTGGCCGGGTTTCGCGGATCGACCGCGGCAATACCGTCAATGCTGAACGTGTATCGGTACGCTCCGGCGGGGACCGGGCCGACCGTGGTTTCCCACACGCCGTTTTCGCCCTTGGTCAGGTTGGCGGCCTGCCCCACGTTCTGGATGTCTCCCGCATTCAGGCGCACCTGTTCGGCGCGTGGAGCGGTGATTCGAAACGTGATGCGCCGGTCGCTTTGTACCTCCGGCGACACGACGGGTGCGGGAGGCCGGTTCTGGGCGATGGCATCGAATGCCAGGGCTGCAAACACAACCAATAAGGCAACGGCTACATGATTCTTGAACATCATGAGGTCTTCTCCGGAGAGCGCCGGCTACACGGCCGGCGCCGATTGACGGTGGGCGGAACGCTACTCAATTCCCCGCGGTGTTCACCCACTCCTCTTCAGGCTGCCGGCAAACCACGCCAGCCTGACACAGGAATGGCGCGCGGTCGCGACTAAATGGGGATTCACTGATGCCGGGCGCCACTGCGGCTAACGAGGTCGAGAGATGCTGGGCGGATCATTGGCAGATGCGGCGACGCTAGGGGGCAAGAAGAGCCGCAAGGTCGCGGTCGTACTGAACCCTGCAAGCGGCCGCGGTACCGGGCGGAGGATGCGCTACCGGTTGGAGCATGCGCTCGCGGCGGCCTGGTCGGAACTTCCGGAGCTGCCCGATTGGCGCATTCTGGAGACGCGCGGCCCAGGAGACGGTGTTGTGTGCGCGCGGCGGGCTGTGGACGAGGGCGCGCAGGTGGTGGCCGCAGCCGGAGGTGACGGCACCCTTTGTGAGGTGGTGAACGGCCTGGTTGGAACGGACGCCACCCTCGGAGTGTTGCCGCTTGGTACGGGCAACGACTTCGCTCGGGCGGTAGGTTTGGCCGGCGACATCGATCTGGCCGCGCGAACTCTGCTGCATGGCGAGGAACGCCTCGTGGACCTTGGCCTCGTGGATGGCCGGTACTTTATCAATATAGCCGGGTGCGGTTTGGACGCGGCCGTGGCGGCTCGGGTCAATCGCGGATTTCGCTGGCTTCGAGGCACATCGGCCTATGTTGCCGCGGTGCTGCAGACGCTCGCAACATACAGGGCAGCCCCGATTCGACTCACCATCGATGGCAAGACAGTTCAGATGCGAGCCATGCTATGCTGCATAGCGAATACAGAGAGTTACGGCGGGGGTATGCGGATAGCGCCGGATGCCCGAATCGACGACGGCCTGCTGAACGTCTGCGTGCTGCGGGAAGCGGGTATCATCGAGTTTCTGCGGGCGTTTCCGAAGGTCTTTCACGGAACGCACGTCTCGCACCCCAAATTCTGGACCGGAACTGCCAAGGACGTGGTGGTCGAATCGGATCGGCCGTTGCCGGTGCTCATCGACGGCGATGTTTCGCACACAACGCCGCTGCATGTAACCGTTGCGCCAGGCGCATTACGAGTGATGCTGCCGGCGATTTCGGACGCGGATACGGGAGGCTAAGTTGTCCACGACGGAGCAGCGCGTATCTGACGAGCGCCTAACGGAGCCGATGAGTCGCCTGCCGCTGGCGACAACGCTTTGGTACAGCCTGGCCAACCTCGGCTTCGGGACCTTCTTCTCGTTCAACAACGCCGTGCTGCCTCTTTTCCTCAAGACGTACACCAACAACGCCATCATCCTCGGCCTCATGAGCAGCTCCCATTCTCTGGAGGGCGCGGTCATTCAGCCGGTTGTCGGAACTATCAGCGACAGGCTGCGCCACCGGCTGGGCCGGCGGCGCCCGTTCCTATTGGTGTTCGTGCCGCTTTGCGCGATCGCGATGGCTCTCACTCCACCGCTCGCCGTGCTTCCCGCGCCAATACGGCTTGCCGCTCTGGTAACGTGCATCTTTCTCTTCACGGTCAGCTTCAACGTAGCCTTTGACCCCTATCAGGCGCTCATGCCTGACATAACGGCGGAGGAGCAGCGTGGGAGAGTGACCGCGGTGTGGACGGTGTTCGGCGTCGTGGGACAGGCCGGCATCCTGTTTTTGCCCATCACGCTGGACCAGAAGTTCTACGCCGTCGCAGGGCTGATGATGGTTACGACTCTGCTGACGGCGTGGCGCGTGCCGGAGAAGAGCTCGCTCGAATCGAGCCTGCCCGCGCGAAACCATGTCGCTGAGATGAGAGAGGCGATGGCGGGCTTGAAGACCCTGAAGCAGGCGCGAATCGGTCTGACGGTCTTTTTTCTATCCGGCGCGGGCGTGGGAGCGGTGCTTCCGTTCCTGACACTGTTCGTGCAGAAGATCACGGGGTGCTCCGATCAGGAGGCCCAGAATATGTTCCTCATCCTGATGGTGTCCACGGCGGTCGCCGTTATCCCTATGGGGTTGGTGGCCGACCGCCTGGGTTCTAAACCAGTGCTGCTCTCCAGCCTCGTGCTTATCGGGGTGGCCTGTCTCGGCGGCTTATGGGTCGGCACATTAGTTCAAATCGGCACTGTGCTCGTAATCGCCGGTATCGGTAACGCCGCTCAGAGCGCCGCAAGCTATCCACTGATGACCCAGCTCGTCCCGAAGGAGGAGGTCGGATTCTATACCGGCCTTCAGACCATGGCCCTCTCCATCGCCCAGCCGGTAACTGTGTTCGTTACCGGCATCCTCATTAACCACGGAAGCTATCGGGTCATCTTTGCTGTTTGCGCCACGTGCATGGCCGTCGCGCTGGCGCTCCTTACGCGCGTAAGCCGCGCGGAAGCAGAGCATGAGATTGCCCAACGAGAGCGCGAGCTGAGGAGCGCCGCCTGACATGCTTACTAGATGGCTCAGCGCGCTTGTGGGAATACCGGTCTTCCTCGGGCTGGTCATTTGGGGCCGCGAGCCGTTTGCGGTCGCGGTGTTTTTGGCTGCCATTGCGGGCTTTTGGGAGCTTTCCACGGCATGGAGGAAGGCGGAGATCCACGCCAACCACCTCGTTCTCTCGCTTGGCCTGCTGCTGCCGCTCTACGCATGGGTCAACTGGCTGGACGCCTCGCCGCAGCTCCACTGGGCGCGCAGCTCCAGGCTCGACGCCGTTTTGTCCATTGGCGGCGTTGTCCTTCTCATCGCGGCTGTCGCGGAGGTATTTCGTGCGGCGCGAACCGGCGAGATGCTCGTCGCGCGGCACCTGGGCTATGGACTTCTGGGCGCATGCTACCTCAGCCTGTTCAGTGGATTGGCCTGGCTCCGCGCCGATACCGCGGCCGTAGGGGTGGGGGTGTTCCCGAGGATTGACGCCGGGGTCGGGCACCTGCTGCTAGCCGCGTTCTGCGTGTGGGCAACAGACAGCTTTGCGCTGTTTACGGGAAAGGCGTTTGGCAAAAGGAAGCTGGCGCCGTTTCTCTCTCCAGGCAAGACGTGGGAAGGGGCTGTCGGGGGGCTTGCGGCCGCGCTCGTCGTTGGCGGCGTTTGCGGCTCCCTGCTGCTAGGCCAGCCCTACGTCGGCATCCTCGTCGGAACCGTAGCGGGCACTCTCGGGCAGATCGGCGACCTGTTTAAGTCGTCTCTCAAGCGGGAAGCCGGCATAAAGGATTTCGGCTCCATCCTGCCCGGCCACGGCGGTGTCCTCGACCGATTCGACAGCCTCCTGTTTGTAGCCCCGGTTGTGTGCCTGCTTCTCACTGCCCTCCAATAATCGTGTAATCTTCGTCCGAGGTCCTCATGAATCGAATCCTATGGTTGCTGACCGCGCTCATCGCCCTACCCATAAGCTGCTCGGCCAGAGCGGCCAGGCCGGCAGCCGAGCTGTATCGCGACAAGTGGGGCGTGCCGACCGTCGTCGCGAAGGCTCTGCCGGACGCAGCCTACGGGCTGGGATATGCCATGGCTCAGGACAACGCGATCCAGATGGCCCGAAACTACAAACAGGCGCGGGGCCGTGTGGCGGAAGTGGATGGCCGATCCGCGCTGTTGACCGACGGTTTCATCCGCTCTCTGGGAATTGAGGAGATGGCCGAGCGGTACGCCGCAACGTATCGGGGCGAGGTAAAGGATGCGATTGAAAGCTTCTGCGCCGGTGCCAATCGGGCATTGGCGGAACAGAAAGGAAAGCTGCCCGGCTGGATCGAGCCGTTCACACCGGTCGACGTGCTCTCTCTATCGCAGCTTGTGAACGCTGCTTTCGCGCTGATGGACGTAGGCCGTCAACTGGTGCCGGGTATGGGCTCCAACCAGTTTGCCGTGTCCGCCAAACGGTCGGCTACCGGCCATGCCATCCTGTCCATCGATCCGCACCTGCCGTGGGATGGCCTGCTTGCCTGGTATGAGTTCGGCCTGGAGACGCCCGCGTTCCGGTTCCGGGGTATCACGTTTAACGGCCTTCCATTCGGGGTAATGGGGCATACCGAGCGCGTCGCATGGTGCATGACGAATAACGACCCCGACCTCTTCGACTTCTATTCCGTCAAAACGAATCCCGCCAACCCGAAACAGTACAGCTATCATGGCGAATGGCGCGATTACGAGGACGTTCAGCTTGAGCTGCGGTATCGCGACGGCGAGGAGCTGAAGACTCAACGGCAGCGCACGCGGAGGACCGCTTGGGGACCTCTGATTCCGCTGCGTCCCCAAGCGGTGGCATTCACGATGCTGGACTCGTGGGACCTGTTGGAACAGACCGTACGCATGGCGAGGGCGAAAGATGCGGTGGAGCTTCATAAGGCATTGCAGACGCGCGGCCCCTCCATGTGGAACATCGTGTACGCCGATACGAAGGGCAATATCGGCTATCAGTACAACGCGCGAATCCCGCGCCGCGACCCCGCCTTTGACTGGACAAAGGCGGTGCCCGGCGACGACCCGCGCACGAAATGGGGGACGCTCTGGACTGCGGACGACCTGCCGCACGTCGAGAACCCGGCCAGCGGGATCCTGGTGAACGCCAATTCCGCTCCCTGGTTGACGCCCGCGGGCCCAGGCATTCGCGCCGATGGCTGGCCGCGCGACGTGACGACCTACGGTTCTACCACCCGTTATGAGCGCCTTACCGAACTTCTCAAAGGCAAGCCCAGGGTCACCGTAACCGAAGCCAAGCGAATAGCAACCGATACCCTTGTGCCACGTGGGCGGCAGGCAGTCGCGTTGCTTCTCAAATGGTACGAGAAGGAACAGGCCGTGGGCAAGCCCGCGGATTCCGCGGATCCGCTGCTGCGAATCCTGGCGAAGTGGGACGGCCGCGCGGACGTCGATTCGGTCGGCGCTCCGGTCTTCTATCTCTGGCTCCGCGCGGACCCGCAAATGGCGTCACTTATTCGGTCGGCAGCATGGTCCACCGAACAGGGAGAGGCAGCCTGGAAAGCTCTCGGAATGGCCGCGGACGAGATGAAGCGCGTGGGGATCGCGCCGGACAGCTCTTGGGGCTCGTTTCACGTATCGCGCCGCAATCGGGAAGAAACGCCTGTTTCCGGTTTCAACGCCCCGCGCGGCGACCTCGCTGCCGTGGTGCCAAACAACGGGAATTTCGGGGACGGCAAGGTAATTTGCTCGGTCGGTTCCAGCTTCCGCATGATCGTCCACCTCGACCCAAAGCGGGTAGAATCCTGGTCCGTCCTGCCGTTCGGCGAGTCGCAAGATCCAACGAGAACTCACTTCGGCGATCAAGCGGCGCTGTTTGGCAAGGGGGAGTATAAAGAGACACGCTTCGGCCAGGCCAAACCCGGCGCGACGGGTTTCGCGCGCACCGTGCTGGAGCGCTGACGGCTAACCGCAAGAAAGAAGACCGATTTTGTTATCGCCAAGAGCCGAGAAGCTCATTGAATTAGGACAGCATGTTGAACGGCCTACCGCACGAGAAGAGATTGCAAAGTACCTCGAGTCGGCAAACATTACGCCCGCGGAGCCGTTCCTGGTGTTTCAGGAACAGTACGGCGGGCGTCAGGTTTACGCCGCCGGTTTACAGGACGTCGTGGAGCTGAGCCTGCTGCTGGATCCAGGAGACGGCAACTACCAGATAATGGGTGTCGACGACGAGGGCGAGTGGATGCTCGTGGTTGGCCGGTTTGCCAGCTCCGAGCACATGCTGATGATGGATGAGGACGGCATCATCTATGCCGATACCCTGCCCATATCAGACAGCATCGAAAAGTGGCTCGAATCGCATGCGGTGCCTGCTGAGATGCAGCTCTCCCAACAGGACTGGTACGCGACGGCTTACATGACCGTGCATCGCGACGACCGCCGTTTCGACGAAGCGCTTCAGACCGCCGGGCAATCGCGCGTGGAAGAGGCGTGCGACGATTATACGCTGTGGTGGGGCAGTGAAGACCTTCGCTTTGAGCGCTCCGTATTCTGGGACCCATCCAATCAGACGCACGCCATTCGCGCGTTCGCGCGATCCGAAGAGCTTATCCCCTCCATTCTTGCTCCATTCGTGTCGGTGTATGGTTCTCCTCCGCCTATCCTCTGGTGGCCCTACCGCGCCAACGAGAATGGCGAACCCGAGTCGCCGTTGTTGTGACCTGGTGCCACACGCCAAACAGCCCCCTCGCGAATGGCGAGGGGGCTGTTCGCGACTCACTCTAATACTGCGAGACGCTCGGATCGATCTCCTCGGACCAGGCCAGGATTCCGCCCTTCAGATTCTTCAGCTTGGTGAAGCCTTGCGACTGAAGGTATTCCAGCACCTGCATCGATCGTTTGCCGGATCGGCACTGAAGGATGATCTCCTGGTCGCGCGGCAGTTCGCCCAGATGGTTAGGCACTTCGTTCATGGGAATGAGCCGGGTGTTCGGAATGACCGCTATTTCAGCCTCGTAGGGCTCGCGCACGTCGATAACCACCGGGCGCTCGCCGCGATTGAACCGGTCATTGAGCTCGGTCACCGTGATTTCCAGTCCGTCCTCCTGTTTGGCGGCTTCCGCCGCGGCCGCCTGCGGAATTCCGCAGAACTCCTGGTAGTCGATGAGCTCGGTGATCGTTGGATTTGGGCCGCAGATGGGGCAGCTCGGGTCCTTGCGCAGCTTGAGTTCCCGATACTGCATGCGCAGCGCGTTGTACAGCAACAGACGGCCGATGAGCGGCTCGCCAATTCCCAGGATGAGTTTCACCGCTTCCGTCGCCTGAATCACGCCGATGTTGCCGGGGAGAATACCCAGGACGCCTCCCTCCGCGCAGCTCGGCACCATGCCGGGTGGCGGCGGCTCCGGGTAGAGGCAACGGTAGCACGGACCCTTCTCGGCCCAGAACACCGATGCCTGGCCCTCGAATCGGAAGATGGAGCCGTACACGTTCGGCTTGCCCAGCAGCACGCACGCGTCGTTCACGAGGTATCGGGTGGGGAAGTTGTCCGTCCCGTCTATGACGATGTCAAAGTCTTTGAGAATCTCCAGCGCGTTCTCGCTGCTAAGCGCCTCCTCGAACCCAATTACGTTGCAGAAGGGGTTGATGGATTTCAGCGTCTCTTTGGCGGACTCCATCTTCGGGCGGCCGATGTCTTCCTGGCCGTGAATAATCTGTCTCTGAAGGTTCGTCACGTCCACCACGTCGAAGTCGACGATTCCGATGGTGCCCACGCCGGCCGCGGCCAGGTACATGGCGAGCGGCGACCCGAGGCCGCCCGCGCCGATGCACAATACCTTTGCGGCTTTCAACTTCTGCTGCCCTTCGACACCCAGCTCCGGCATAATTATATGCCGGCTGTACCGCAGCATCTCATCCTTGTTCAGCGGCGGCAAGCCGTCGTCCAAGCCTCCCGCGATGCTGGGGACAATGGTCACCTCGTCGCCGTCCTTAAGTGATGTCTGGGTGCCTTGAAGCGACCGCATGTCCTCGCTGCCCACATAGATGTTAACGTACTGCCGAAGCTGGCCCTCGTCGTTGAAGAGGTGCTTGCGGACGTCGGGGTGCCGCTCCGCAAGCTGCGCCAGCGCGTCGTCCACCGTGGAAGCGGACACCTGTATCTCATCCTGGTTGGCGGTGTACCGCTGCAGCGCGGTCGGTACCAGCAGTCGTACTGCCATGAATTATCCTCCAAAGTTCAGATGGCTAAGCATCTATCTCTATCTTCGTCCGTCAGGGCGGCCATGACGGCCTCATACTGTTGTTGGCGTGGACCTTCCCACGGCTCGATGCGCTCAGCGCGGAAGGAGGGGACGTTTTCGACCACCTCCCAGCTCGTCAGGTTTCCCGTGCCGTCCTTACGAGAAGATACGATCACATAGCTGTACCCCTCGAAGGCGTGGTCGCGGTCGTATTGGCTGGGGCGGGCGGGATGGTCCGGATGCGAATGGTAGAAGCCCAGGGTCGTCCAGCCGCCGTTACGCTCCTCCACCATCAGCGCGAACATCTGGTCCGCGGAGATCTGAAAGCGCCGCTCGTGCCCGTCCTCATGGGTATTCTCGATAGGACGGACCTCCGCGATGACCTTTACGCCGTTTTCGACACGGCCCAGCAGCGCGCCGCAGCATTCGTACGGGTAGTCGCGGACGGCGTGGGCGCGAATCGCGGCCTCCTGCTCGTCAGATAACCGGATCACCGCTGTCCTCGGTCCAGAACCGCTCGCTCAGGTAACGGTCGCCATTATCGCAGAAGATGGTAACGACCACGCCCTCGTCCAGCTCGCTCGCCACGTCGAGCGCCGCGATTAAGTTGGCTGCCGACGAGATTCCCACCAGGATTCCCTCCTCGCGAGCGAGACGCTTAACCATTGTGTAGGCATCCTCGGTCGACACTTCGCGCTGCTCGTCCGCCAGGCTCGGGTCGTAAATGGCCGGAACAATGGCCGATTCCATGTGCTTCATCCCCTCCAGGCCATGAAAGGGCGAGTCGGGCTGCATGGACACGAGCCGGACGTGCGGCGCGGTGTCTCGAAAGAACCTGCCGTTCCCCATGAATGTGCCGCTGGTGCCCAGCCCGGCAACAAAGTGTGTAATTCTCTCGTACGTCTGCCGCCAGATTTCGGGGCCGGTTCCATGGTAGTGCGCCTGCCAGTTGGCCGGATTGCTGTACTGATCGGGATAGAAATACTTATCGGGATCCTCCGCATAGAGTTCCCGCGCCCGAATGATGGCGCCGTCTGAGCTCTGACGAGGGTCCGTCAGGATCAGTTCCGCCCCGAAAGCCCTCAGCAGGCGTTGTCGCTCTTCGTTGGCGTTGGCGGGAAGGCAGAGCGCCACCCTGTAGCCACACGCCGCCCCAATCATGCTGTATGCGATGCCCGTGTTGCCGCTGGTGGCATCTAGAATCGTCTTGTCGGGCGTGAGGCGGCCGGACCGCTCGCCGTCCAAAATCATGTTTAGCGCCGGCCGATCCTTCACCGATCCGCCCGGGTTGTACCATTCCGCCTTCGCATAAACCTCAACCCGCCGATTCCGGGGCGTGATCTTCCGGAGCCGAATGAGCGGTGTGTTGCCGATAAGGTCTACGATGGACGACGCCCCTGCGCGCGCCACGCCGGCCGGGAAAGTCGATTGGGTGCTCATCGCTTCATAAACGCCGCGTCGAGGAGAGTCCACGCGCCCTTGGCGGGCCTGATGTCGAACCGCACCTCGGCAGACAAGAACTTGAACGACACTCGATGGCGGCCGCCCGCCAATCTTTTGTCTGACCACTCCTCCAGAACATCCGGTTGTGGAGAGACCGCGGCAAATGCGTGCTGCTTGGCCGTTTGCACCTTGGCGTGCCTTGCCTCCACCATCCAGCTATCCAGGTACCGAAGGTGTGGAAGCTGCTTTGAGTCGTGGATCAGCGTTGCCTTACCGTTCTCGATGGCGTACGTCTCCACCCGTGGAAACAGCCTCTCCGGCGCCGTGGTCGAGAAGCTCGCCGGTTCGTCAATGGAGGTCAACGTGAGCCGATTGCCATGCAATGACGGGCCGCCATACTCCAGGGTGTAAGTTTTTATCCAGGTTCGCGGCTGTCCGTAGCCATTTGCGGTTGAAGGGACGAGGTCCACGCGGAATGGCCCTCGCATTCCCAGGTCTCGCAGATGGTCGCCAAACAGGACTACCGACCCGTCCGGCAAAATATGTGGCGCCACACGGTAGCGCGGAATCCACTCCAGCTTGGCCGCTACAGGAAGGCGCCTGCCGGACGTCCTGTCAAAAGCCGCCACCCTTGACGCCGCGCCAAAGGTGACCCCGACAACCACACGGGTTGTAGACATGTCGCCGAGCAACTCAAGCGATGTGTACCCGAGCAGCGTAGGAGCATCCTTCGCCAGCGGCGCAAGCTTCTTTTGAAACGTCTTTGCCAAAGCATTCAGGTCATCGGCTTTGCGGATTCGACCGGAGCCAATGTCCTTGCCGGCCTTGCCAAGCACAATCTCCATAGCCTCGACCGCTTCCGAATCGACCTTTTCGTCCGCGACTTGATCCTTTATCTTTCGGGCAATCTGCTCGAACCGGATAAGGGGGTCGGTTTCGCCGGGGCGGACCTGCGCCGGCGATTGCACATATAGTCCGGCCGCCAAGATAGCAAGTCCGCCACAAGAAACCTGACTAAACATAGTAGTTTAGTTTACCTTAGGAGACGGAACAAAACCTATGGTTCCAGGAAAGATTCGGAATGACCAGTCCTACTCGATGGTGACGGTTTCCATCTTGTCGCCTTGGCGAAGCTGCTGGACCACGTCGAGACCCTCGGTTACCTTGCCGAAAGTAGCGTAACCACCGTCCAGATGCGGGGCGGAGCCAAGGGTAATGTAGAACTGCGATGAGGCGCTGTCGGGGTTGCCGCTGCGGGCCATGGCGAGCGTGCCGGCTGAATCGTGCTTGTTCTTGCCGGTGGTTTCGAGCTTGATGGTCTTGTCGGAGCCGCCGGTGCCGTTGCCGCGCGGGTCGCCGCCCTGAACCACAAAGCCGGGCACGTGGCGGTGGAACGTCAGTCCGTTGTAGAAGCCGCGCTGGGCCAGCTCGATGAAGTTGGCGGTGGTGATGGGAGCGTTCGTTTCGTCCAGCTCGGCGCGAATAACGCCTTTGTTCGTAGTGATTACGGCGGTGCGATCAGCCATGGTCAATCCTTTCGAGAGGGGCCGCGTCGTGCTCGGCTTCATCGTCTAAAATAGTCACTTCCAGGGTACCCGATGCCGTCGGAAGGAGGAGTTGATCCCACACGAAGCGGCGCTGAGGCGAATGCATGCGCAGCAGCAGCGGCTCGCGCCACGGGTTGTGGGAGCAGAGCGCCTGCGGCCCGAACATCTCCGCCACGGTCATCGATTCGTGTTTCTTGCGTGGATTGGCCTTGCCAACGCGGCAACGTCGCAGCTCGCGGTCGAACGAAGGGCAGTTTGGGCACAATAGTCTCTTAATAGCCATGAGCAGCCAATAAACCGCTGGCAATTCGCGTGCGGCCGGTCTATACTATGTGAAGATTCGCTTAAGGTTTACCTCAACATATGTCTATTCGCAAGCCCCTGATTCTCCTGGTTACCATGGCCACCCTGATTGGCGCGATTGCCGCGGTATTCGCCTACCCCTGGCAAGGAATGTCCTACATTGAGAAGTGGCGGGAGAACCGCAGCGGCAAGGTGTTCTACTGCGGGCCCCGAATGGGCAAGCGGATAGCCATTACCTTCGATGACGGCCCCGATTCCCGATATACCGGCCGCGTTCTTGATATTCTTCGCAAGCGCCGCATAAAGGCGACGTTCTTCGTGTGCGGCAGCATGCTGCGGCAGAATCCGGCGCTAGGACGCCGGATTGTAGCCGAAGGGCACGTCATAGGCAACCACACCGATTCCCACCCCCATCTGGAGCTGGAACACAATCCACTCGCACGGCGGGAGATCGACGGGTGCGCCAAAGAGATTCAACGCGTAACGGGCGTACACACCACGCTGTTCCGCCCACCGCGCGGCCTTTGGAACGCAGATACGTTTCAGGACGCAAGACGTGCGGGTTATTCCATCGTGCTCTGGAGCCTGGCTTTCGATCGCCAAGCGGTCAAGGACTCCCACATTCTGCGTGACAGGGTGTTGCGCCTGGCAAAACCCGGGGACATCCTCCTTATGCACGACGGCTCGACGGATCCGAGCGCCGACATCCGCCAACCGACGCTTCGTGAATTGGACGCCATCCTCACGGGCCTGGAGCAGAAAGGGTTTTCATTCGTAACCGTACCCGACCTTCTTCACGTCCATGGCTCAATCGCTCCTCAAGGCGTGGCGCTCTAGCGACGCGGATGCTCGCACTTCTCATCTTCCTCGTCGTCGCCACAAAGGATCCGGAGCCTGTTACGGCGTTTATTGGCGCCACCCTCATCGACGGGACCGGAGCGAAGCCTCTACGCGATTCGGTTGTGGTGGTTCAGGGCCACAGGATTTCCGCCGCAGGCCCGAAAAGTTCGGTACCCGTACCGGCTGGCGCGCGAACGGTCGATCTCACCGGCAAATGGATTCTCCCAGGCCTCATAGACATGCACGCGCACCTCGATGAGGACCTGTCGCCCTCCGCTTTCCCCCTGTTTGGCGTCACCTCGGTGCGCGACGTCGGCTCGCGGCTCGTTACCATACAGAAGTTGCGCGCTATGGCGGCCAGCGGCGAGCCCATGCCGCGAATCTACTGGATGGGCCGTAATATCGATGAGGGCAAGCCGAGCTGGTGGGGAGCGGTCGCGGTGAAAGGACCGGGCCAGGCGCCTGCCCTGCTGGACGACATGGCGCGCCAGGGGGTGGATGGTGTCAAGCTCTACACCCTCGCCGGTCCAGAAGTATCCCGGGCCGTTATCGCCGACGCTCACCGCCGTGGCTGGCCCGTGACCGGCCACCTCGACCATACCCGCCCAAGCGAGGCCGCCAAACTCGGCATCGACAACCTGGAACACGTCTTTACGCTGTTCCAGGAGCTAAAACCGCGACCTCCCGCCATGCTGACAGGCTACCGGCGCAGCTTTCATGCGGTGGATTCGGTAGATCTGGGCGGAAAGGCGGCCAGACGCCTGGTGGCCGCCCTTAAGGTGCGTCCTGCCGCGCTTACGCCCACGCTCGCGGTGTCAACCCTGCCGGTCATGGGCGAGAAGGAAGCAGAGGCGGTCTACGCCGGCTGGGCCAACGTGCCCGCTGGCTGGCGGAAATATTGGAAATCGAGCTACTGGTCTTTTATTTCGACCGCCGGCTGGACTTCACGGGAAATCAAGCAGGCCAGATGGGCGCAGGCAAAGTTCGCCGCGCTAGTACGGCGGCTGGACCGGGCGGGCGTTCCCATAATCGCCGGAACAGACACGCCCGCTCCGTGGGTGCTTCCCGGCGCGGGGACCGTTTACGAGCTGGAGCTTCTGGTACGCGCCGGACTGACCCCCAGCCGCGCAATCCAGGCCGCGACGGGCCGCGCGGGGGCCGTTTTGCGCCGCGGTGCCGACATGGGCACGATTCGTCCGGGCCGCTTTGCGGACCTCATCGTTGTGGACGCAGATCCGCTTGCTGATATACGCAGTCTTCGAAGTGTCAGCCGCGTTTATCTTGGAGGCAGAGAGATAGACAGAATGGCTTTGCGACGCAAGTTCGACCACGCTCACGAGCCGCCTCCCGGCAAGCCCTGACTTTCCCTATCGGGCGGCTTCCTCGTCGCATGCACCGCCGGGTGCCCAGTTGGTGCGTAGGCGCCGCCGCGAGAAGGATTGAACGTTGCACGAATCGAATTCCTGACCGCACCCTAAACCAGACTCTCGGAGAATCACATGCGCCGTCCCGACAACTCACCCTCAACTGTTTCGCGCCGCGAAGTGCTGCAAACAGCCGCCTACGCAGGTACTGTAGCAGGCGCCGTTGCGGTGCTCGGCAGCCAGCCGGCCCGCGCAAGCAGCCGTCAGGCCGGTTTGGTTGCCGGGGTCGGGAAGCGAATCATCACGCCGGACCCGCTGCTGCCGGTCTCCGGCGGCCTCGGTCCCACGCGCCCCACAAAAGAGAAGAGAGGCGACATCTGCGCGCGCGTGCTCTACCTGAAAAAGGGCGATACCGCGCTGGCCATTGTAAGCCTCGACCTCCTTGGTTTCCCTTCTACGCTGGGTGACCGGGTGCGCGCCAAGGTGGCTCGGATTCCCGCCGAGAACATCCTCATCGGTTCGACCCATACGCACAGCGCGCCGGACTGCTACGCTTTTCCCGATGGACGCGGCGGACACACGGGCGACCTCGCCTACATGGACCGCGTGTGCGTGCTCGCCGCGGAAGCCATCAACCAGGCCATCGATGCGGCAAAGCCCGCCGGCATCAAGGTGGCGACCGGCGAGGCGAAAGGCAAAATCGCTTATAACTACTACGCCCCCGACCTCTACGACCGAAGGATGAGTGTGATTCAAGCGCTTACTGCCGACGGCAAGACGATTGGCACGCTCGTCAACTACGCCGTCCATCCTGAGGTCCTCGGCGCGGACGTTGGAATTCTCAGCCCCGACCTGGTCGGTCCGCTCTGCGACAGGCTGGAAGAGAAGGCCGGTGGCATGGCCCTCTTCATGAATAGCGCGCAGGGCGGCATGGTCACCGCCGACAACCGCGACTACTCAAAGCTGCGCGACCCCGCCAAAGGATACTGGGACGACAGCCGCACCTGGGACGAATGCCTGCGAATCGGCCATACGATGGCGGACGAAGCCCTGCGGATCGTGGAGGGCGCGCCAGTGCAAAAGGATCCCAGCCTCGTCGTGAAGAGCTCGCGAATCAACCTGCCGGTCGCCTCGCCCATTCTGTGGGCCGTGCTGACGGGCTCGCCCCTCAAGCACCCGCGCAACCCGGACGACAAATCGATCCCCACGCGGCTCAACCTTGTCAACATCGGCAACGCCCAGATCCTCACCATTCCTGGCGAGGCGCTCCCCAACATCGGGTTCTACGTAAAACGAAAGATGCGCGGCGAGCACAATCTCCTGTTCGGTCTCACCAACGACGCGTTCGGTTACATCCTGACCAAGGTGGACTTCAACAGCTTCCCACGCTACGACTATGTTTCCCGCACGTCGCTCGGCGAGATGACCGGCGAGATTCTCATCGAGAAGTGGCTGGAGCTGGTTCAAAGCAGCCCGCAGACGGATCGCCTCAAGGCATAGCCGATGGTCATTCGGGGAGCAATCGTTTTCTCATTCGCACGAACTCTATCGTGAGACCACCGTCAAGAGGGTGTTGAAAGCTCTCGGTTGCCTCGTATCCGCACGCGTCATAAAGGCGCCTTCCAGGTAGTGTCGCAACCAATTCCGCGGCTATGAATCCGGCGGCAATGGCCTCCGCCTCGCACCGCGCCAGCAGAGCTCGGCCAATACCCCTCCGCGCCCATTGTGGGTGCACGAAGAAGGCCCGTATTCGAGCCGGTTCGCGAGCAGGATCAAGATACCGCGTGTCTTTCGTGCTGCCCTGGTCACTGCCAAAAAGGGTTCGCCGCCGGCTCCATCCACCGCACCCAGCGAAGTAGCCCCCAGCCTCAACCACAAAGTAGGTCCCGTCCCGAATCAGGTCCGTGTCCACGCCCCACGCGCCGGTCAACGCCGCCTCAATCTGCTTCGGCGAGTAATCGGCCGTACCAAGCCCTCTCACCGAATCCGCGATGAGTTGCTCCAGCGCAGTCACGTCGTTCATTGTTGCAAGCCGGAATGCCGGCATGGGCCGTCTCCATCTCACTTCGACGCCGGCAGCTCCTCGATAGTGATGTCTTTGTACGAGGCTTCGGTCTTGCCGCCGCCGTGCACTTGCAGGCCGATCTTGCCGGATAACGGTATGGACGCGTCGGTCTCGGTGTAGTCCACGGTTAGGACGCCGTTCAGCCACAGACGGATGCGTGGTCCCTCGCACCGAATGATGTAATCGTTCCACTTGTTCGGTTTTAGAACTCGCCGCATCACCTCGAAGTGCGTGTGCGCGAGCACCTTGTTGCGGCGTGACTCGTCATACAGCGCGCCCCAGTAGTTTTCGCCCAGGTCCGCCTGGTACCCGACCATCTCGTAAGCAGGATCCGCCAGCCTCTGGCTCCGAATCTGCACGCCTCCGTTGACAAACCCGCTACCAACCAACTTGAATCTCAGGCGCAGGTCGAAGTTGCCGTATTCCTTCTTCGTTGCGATGAAGTCGTTGTGCGGCACGGTCTCAGTCAGCGAGCCGCCCGAAAACACGCCGCTATTGATTCGCCAGGTCTTTGTTGTATCGCCCTCCCACAGGTCCGGCGAGGCGAGCGAGATTCGCTTTCCAGATCGCGGAGGCGACGTGTCGGTCTTTGGGTCCTTGAGCACTCCCACGCCGATGTATTGCGGGTGCAGTTCCACGGCGATCTGCCCCGATTTCACCGCGGGCATTTGGTCCAGAAGGCTGCGCACCTTCGCCTGATCCGAAAGGGTGAACAGCAGGATTCCGAGGTTATCCTTCGCATCCAGCAGGGGGCCCGAGATCGCTAATTCGCCCGTTCGGTCTAGCGGCCGGAGACCTGGGAGCAGCCGAAGCAATCCATCTGACCGCGCTTCCAGCCCGTTCCCGCTCCAGCTCTTGCCCTTCTTCACCACCCCCAGGGTGTACTGCGCTATCTCGAATGGCACTTTGGGCGTGCCGAACCGCATCACGTCCACCATCCACGGGTACGCTTCGGCCTCCAGAATCCCAGACTGAATAAATGGGTCCGGCTCGAACGCCTTCTTGACGTCAGCCTCCGTGCTGCCATTCACGACCACCATCCCGCGAATGAATCCGTTGTCGCCCAGCGGTCCTGCGGTGAACAGCTTGCCCTTATCGAACTGCGCGCCAAAGTTGCCGACGTGAGCAGCCTGCATCTTCGCCACGTCTTCCTTTGACATTCCCCTCACCTTGTCCCGGCCGGGGCCGGTGTTCAGAAAGACCCAGTAAGCCGGCACGACCGGTTTGCGGTCGTCCGCTCTCGCTCCAGCGCTGTAAGTGCCCAGTATGAGAGTTGTGGCAGCAATCCACAGTTTCACGTTGGCTCCTGTTGCTAGGTAGTTCGAGGTCAGCAGTAGACACTGTTCGCTGCTCTCCGGGCGAATTACTGCTGAATCTGCTGCTCGATGCATGTGTGTTTTGGCAGGAATCGTTAGAAATAAGCGACGCGAAGCGGAATGTTATACAGAGCCGGTCGCAATGAAAACGGGCACTCGATTGGCGGCACGCCATTGCTGCAGCCGCCCATTTGCCTAGCGAGAACCACTATTGGCCCCAATTTCCAGCTTTGTAGTGACGACTCTGGTTGCGCTTCGGGGAGTTTCCCCTGGGGCTGCCGGAGGCCCGGATCACACGCCGATAAATTTACGGGCCGCCGATGAAAGGCACGAAGTGTCTGCTTTTGCAGGTTTGAATCAACCCCTTGCGGTCGCTCCCGATGAAGAGGCTATCGTCATTCCATTCCCGCTAAAGGTCGGCGTCGACAGTTATACCGGCCTCTCGACCAAATCGGGGTTGAGCCGGCTCTCGGATGGAATGTGGGCCGGCTCCGGCACCTCAATTCCCTCGGTTGCCTTTGCGGAATGGAGCGGCGGTCGGGGAGTGTCAGCACGCTTGGCGCTCGGTATGGGCCGCATGTTCACCGGCTCTGCTCCGATGATGGACCAGCCCGCGGAGGCGTGGATTCAATCGACCTCCGGAAGGTGCGCCTTCACCGTCGGAAAGTACTGGATTCCGTTCGGCGGCCAGGAGTGGCAATACGAATCGAAGCCCGGAATCATGGCTGCCTGGACGACCGGCGCTTACGTCGCGACGCTGTCGGTCAACGCGAACACGCACACCCACCAGCCCAACACCTACCTTCGCATTAGCCGGGACCTCGGCCGTCAGAGCGCGGTAGGGCTGACTTTTGGGTTAGGCAGAGGGCTCACGTACGACACCACCCACGATCGCGCGTGGGGCGTGGATGCCGCTTCCACCTACAAGGGGTTCCGATTTACCGGCGAGTACGTGGGCGCCTCGCGGCGCGCGTCCGACGGCTTCGGTTTTCTGTTTGGCAAGGTGCAGTGCGAAACGCTCGGCATCTGGAAGCCGTACGTCAGCACCTATATGTGGAACGACCGCAGTGGGGCGCTGGGCCGGTACCGCTCCACAGTGTACGGACTTTGCTGCCAACTAACACCGACCCTGTCCGTGGAGACCGCCACGGCAGCGACCTCGCAGCGTCGCGTTAACTGGCTGCAGCTGCACGTCGGCTGGCAACGCTAACGGCCCCACAATCGTGTGGATTACTGGCCAATGCAAACCACCTCTTTCAGGCTGCGCGTGAAGAGACGGCCGCCCGCGTAGCTGATGTTGTTCAGGCTCCACGTCTCGCCTATGGGGCCAAGATCGTTCACCGAGAGTAATGCGTCCGGCGTAAAGAGCTTCGCGCGGCTGTCTACGACGTAAGTAACGCCCAGCATCGTGGACATATACAGCCGCCCGTTGATGGCGGTGGGACTGGCGAAAAACGCCGGAATCGTCCAACCGTCCGTTCGCGACCTATCTTCGGGAGCGACCTCCACCCCCTTATAATCGGTCGTTTTCGTCGTGATGGGATTGGTGTAGAGCAAGCGATCGGGCCGGCCTGCCAGTCGCTCAACGCCAACCGGCACCTCAAGATACTCCACCTTTCCGGTCTCCACGTTGACCCTCCCAATACAGTGCGAGGGGCCGCTCAGCCCGGGCGGCGCATGGCCGTTCCTGCGATGTCCGGTCGACGAGAAGAAGTAGTGATAACCGTTTACAACCAGGTTTGCGTGCCAGTTAGGGAAGACGTGCAACGCTTCGCCTGCCTTGAGCGGAACGGCCGGCGAGAAGTCTTTCATGTTGCGAATCGACACGTTCTTGTGCTGGATGTAACCGTTCTTGCTGGGGTCCCACTGCGCGAAATCAACGTTCCGCACCAGCGATTGCTCCCGAAGGAGCTTGCCGGTGTTGGCATCCAGCACCAGATGCGACTCCTCCGGCGCATTGCGAAACCAGTAGGCGTACTTGCGGTCCCACGTCATCGTGTAGAGCGCCTGGAAGGTCGTTCCATCCACAGGCCCGCCCGGACGTGAATCGGGCGTATACCTCCAAAGCGTCTTGCCTTCACGGCCCGGAGCGAGGCTGGTCATGGTCAATCCAATGGGCCGCTCCGGTACGTCGTGCGGACCGCCGCGCCCCGACAGGATTCCCCACGTGCCGTCGGCCAGCTTCCCGGCGACCGGCGTGCAGTAGTAAGTGGCGCCATCCTCCGCAATCCACTTCGTCTTGCCGGTGTTCCTGTCGATGCCTCGCAGGTAGTGCCAGAAGGAGAGTGGGTGCGCCGGTTTCGGGTCCTCGGGAGCCTTGCCGTAAGTCCGCTCATGGTCCGCCATCTCCGCCTCGGTCAGCGGCTCCACGGTAATGATCGTGTCTGCAAGCAGAATCGGCTCGCACTGCTTGTTGAACGGTTCGCCCGGTGCCAGAAACTTCCGCCGCCAGATCTGATTGCCGTTGAAGTCCCAGCACCCCATTTCGCCGCTCGCGTTGAAGAACCAGACCCGCTTGCCGTCGGTCACCGGCGTCCACGAGGTCGAGTCGCTGTAAGCGTACATGAGTGGGCTTGCGTTCTCTCCCACCAGCTTGACGGACCACAGCCGTTTCCCCGTCTTGGCGTCCAGGCAGTGTCCCAAGACCGTCGCGCTGTACTTCGGCTGCCCCACCTTGTACTCGTCGAAAGTGGTCAGGAAACACCGGTTTCGCCACACAGTGATTCCGCCCTGGCCGCCGTTCGGCATGGGCGTCCGCCAAACGATATGCTCGTTACGCGCCACGCTCCACTTGGTCGGCGGATTTCCCTTCGCCAGCTTCCAGCTCATTTCCGGCCCCGCCGCCTGAGGCCAATCCCGGTTATCCGCCAGGCACGCGAAACCCATCAAAGAGAACGCCACAACCGTCCAAACCACTCGATTCATGCTCGCTCCCTACCACCGTAATGCCCGCTAAATCACACGCGCAAGTGGTCAACTCCTCTATGCCGGTAGGAATTCAGCACATTCGCGGCGTAGTCAGCAGTCATGCCGTTCTTGGCGACATTGGCGTCTTGGCGTCCATGGCGTCGCCGTTCCCAACGCCTAACGCCCAATGCCCGGAGCCTGCGCTATGACTGCACCGCACATACAGACAGCCATCCCCGGCCCCAAATCCCAGGAGTACCTTGCCCTCTCCCGCGCGCACGAGCCCCGCTGCATGAGCGAGCAGGTACCGGTGGTGTGGGACCACGCCAGCGGTGCAACCGTGACGGACGTGGATGGCAACGTCTTTATCGACTTCACGAGCGGGGTTCTGGTCACCAATATCGGCCACTGCCACCCGGAGCACGTCGTCGCGGTACAAGCCCAGGCCGCCGAGGTGATGAACTCCTATGACTTCGTGACCCCCTGGCGCGCGCTTCTGGCCCAGAAGCTGGTCGAGATCACGCCGCCCTCGCTGGATCGCGCGTTCATCCTGACAACCGGCTCCGAAGCGACGGAAGCCGCCGTCAAGATAGCCCGCCGCGCCACAGGCCGCCATGAGGTCATCGCTTTCCACGGCGCGTTCCACGGGCGCACCTACGGCGCGATGGCGATTGGCGGCAAAACCGGCGTCAAGAAGGGATTCGGCCCGGCGCTGCCGGGAGTTATTCACAGCCCCTTTCCCTATTGCTATCGTTGTCCCTTCGGCTCCACGCCGGATCGCTGTAAGCTGCACACGACCGAGCATCTCGACTGGCTTCTGGAAACGGAGAGCGTGGGGGACGTGGCGGCCCTCATCGTGGAGCCGTATCAGGGCGGGGCGGGGTCGATTATGCCGCCGCCCGGTTGGCTAAAGCTGGTCTTCGAGTGGTGCCAGGCGCGCGACATCGTCTTCATTCTGGACGAAGTGCAGTCCTCGTTCGGCCGTACCGGCACTCTGTTCGCCTTCGAGCAGGAGGGATTCGTGCCCAACCTGCTCTGCCTGGGGAAGGGGATTGGCAGCGGCGTGCCGATATCAGCGGTCGTGGGCGAATCGCGACTGATGGACAAGCTGGAGCCGGGCAGCCTCTCCAGCACAAACGGCGGCAACCCGCTGTCGTGCCGGGGCGCGCTCGCCGCAATCGACATCCTGTCGAAAGAAAACCTGCCCGAGCGCGCCATGGCGCTGGGGCAGGTGATGGAGACTCGATTTCGCGACATGGCCGCCAAGTCGCCCTATCTGGGCGACGTCCGCGGGCAAGGACTGGTGTGGGGTCTGGAACTGGTTCACGACAAAGGCATAAAAGCGCCGGCCCCCGATCTATGCCGCCGCATCGTGGACGAAGCCTGCCGCCGCGGGCTGCTCATGATTGCGCCCATCGGATTCCACGGCAACGTCCTCCGAATCGCACCCCCTCTCGTCATCGAGGAGGACCTTCTGCACCGCGCGCTCGACATCTTGGAGGAGGTGTTGCTAGCGTTATAGCGTCAGCTGCTCACCGGTCACGCTGCCGGTCCACCTCGGCAGATCGCTTCTCCTGCATCGTCGGGCCAAACCAGTGGCGCCGGTGACCGCACATCCAGCATGAACACACGGCTAAGTGGTTGTAGTTATACACGGCCCACTTCTCCAACTCGTTTGCGTCGTTCCACCAATTGCGGGCTGCAATCCGTTTAGCTCGCGCGATCATCCGCCAGCGATGGTGCCGGCGAATCGCCCGTTTCCTCGATTTCACAATGCCTCCTCCCGACGGGAGCACGCCACAGAGCGCGTGCTCCCTGCGTCGGGAAGAGACACCTCAATTCAAAACACATTGCTTCGTCACTCCGGCACCCAAATCAGCGCGACTGAGATCAGGAATATCGCGAACCCAAGGAGCAATACTATTCCAGTCAGTCCGGCCACATCACGAAATTGTGAATCGTCCGTTCTCATACTGGCGTCTCCTACCAGCCCAAATAGTACGCCCACTTGCCGTACCGTTTCCACAGCATGCCGCCATAACATGCCGCGGGGTAATTCGATTTAGGCTGGTACACCAGGTAATCGCCGAACCCAAACCGGTTCGGACTGCGGTCGTTGCTAACCTCGATTCCCAGCACCCAGCGATCGCCGCCGCTTTGTTCCGGGCTCTCCTTGTTATAAGGCGAATAGTACCACTGGCGCTCACGGGCGGTCGCTGCTTCCGGAACATATCGCAAGTAGCGCGGCGACAGCGATTCGAGCGAATCAGGCGGCCTAAGGCGCTCAGCCTCGTACCGTTCTATGGCTTCCACGATGGGTTCCGCAGCCTGAATTGTGTCAAGCATCGCCGCATCAAGCTTCCGCTCAGCGCGCTCGATTGCCGATAGGCGTAATTGATTCAGTCCGGCACAAACGACGGCTATGCACGCGAGTGTGCAAAGGACCGGAACAAGCTTCTGTTTGCGCCTGATAGAGGGGTTCACGTCAGCGACCCTCGACAGCTCATTGTGCGTCCCGAACCGGGGTTGTGCCTTGCACACTACGCGCGAAATTCAACGCGACGCCGTGTAGCAAAACCGCGCTTGCAAGTAACGCTAACAGCAACATACGCTGATGCTTGCCTACCGGGTTTCGACCGTGCCGAAGCCAGACGGCGCCCGTGAGCGCCGCCATGTAATAGGGCCATTGATCGACAAGCAAGCCGACACAGCTCGCTGGTACCTGGTGCGGTCGGCTCATGGGGCAGCTTAGGATTAGGAGAGTAGGAACAGTCCAACAAGCCGCGGAACGACCGAGAAGGACCGGGCCAAAGAACAACAAGCATTGGCCAATGTAAGCGATGCACCAGGCAACCGATCCTGCCAGGTTGTGCGCTGAGTCTCCTACGTTCCAAGATACCAGCAACATTGGAACCACACAGAGCGAAAGCGGCACCCCGATCAGGTAATCGCGGCGTCCCACAATACTGTTCGCTACGATCTGTTGAATCCTGGACATTGCAGCTGCGGTAACCGCGCCGGTTTGGAGCCGCTCATTGTCGTACGAGCAGCGACGCAGCCACCCCAACGGCGATGCCGATGAAACCTCCCACGCCGACCTCAATTCGCGTCCGTGTCGGCGACGGATTGTTCGGCCAACTGTCAAGCTTGCCGGCAACGGTGTCAACGGTGTATTGGCTGCCAAACACCGCCATTAGAATAAGGCTGGCGCCGCCAAGCACAATCAGCGCCGCGGGGATTGCCATCACCTAATCCTCGTGTTCATCTCTTTCGCGTGTAGTAATAGGTTCGAGTGATCGCTACCGGGCCGTATATCTTGGTAATCGTTGAGGACGCCGGCCCGCAGGCGGCGATTCCGTGGGTAAACCATTCACGTGGCGGCAAGAACTCGACCTGTGTATTCGGCTGGCGCGAAATTCGGGCCAATGCGACCGCGCTGATTCCCAGCGCCCCCACAATCAGCACAACCAGGAGGGAGGTTCCGTATAGAACAAAGCACTTCATTTGTTCTGCTCCCGCAACCTAATAACAATCTTGTCGGCAGCCGCCCGACATGCCCTCGCCGTACACCAACATCGTGTTGTCCAGCAGCGTGCAGCCTACCAGACAGTATCGACCAAGCCCGACCGCGTAATCACCTCATCAACCGTAATCAACGGTACGTTCAGCGACAGCGCCGTTGCCGTGATGATTCGGTCCGGTAAATCCGGCACGAGAGTCCTCGATACCGCACTCACCTTCGCTAACACGGCCTCATCCAAAGGGACTAACACATAACTCCCAATAGGTCCGGCCAATCTGTTCATTGTGTCTGTCGCCAGGTTCGCAGGGATCTTGCCTCGTTCGCCGAGATAGGTCATTTCCACAATCGAGATCGTCGCGAGGTATATTCGACTGGCGCCTTGGTCAGCGGAATCGAAACATGCACGCGCTGCCGCGCTCAACCGGGGCGAGTTCTCACGGTGCCAGATAAAGGCATGAGTGTCGGCGAGATATTCCTTCAAGGCAGCTCGCGATCAAACGTCCATACTTCCTTGCGGGCCTGCACGATATCTTCCAGAGGCGTGTCCCATCCAGACACCAGCCCACCCATGCGAATTGGGATGACTGTAAGGTGCGAGGGCTCATTGTCCGCCGCCCATGACCGCGCAAGCTCCAACAGCCCATCAACCTTGTCGTCCGGCAGCTCCCGAACTACCTCAATCAGCTCTTCAATCTTGGACATTGCCGCTCTCCCCATCTCACGTCGCCATTGAGCGTATTGTACCAAATAGCCACCATGCCTCAATAAAGCAGGAAAAGGTCCACGTATTTGGGAACTTTCCGCCCGTTCGTTGCGCTCAAACATAGACGTATGTTGCCTATCATGAGGAGGACTCCACAGCAACAGCAGACGGACGATCGCACATAACCGGTCCGCGCCGGTTCGAGAGCAAGGCAAACCTAAACTGCGCCAGGACGCGCACTCGGCATCATTCTCACCCCTTCTCCTGTTTTTGCGAGAAGGGGCCGGGGGATGAGGGTCCGAGGGTACCCAAACTGCCGTAACGCTCACGGAGGCAGGGCAATTCCTCCATCTCCTCCACTATCGGGGGTGCGGAGGCCAGGTGCCCGTGGTCAGCGAATCAGCATCTCCTTAGGCTTGACAGCCCTGAAGCGATTCGCGAGGCCACAACAAAAAGAGTAAGGCAGGTACGCCCGTGAAAACTCAGGTCGTCAGACATGGGTCGGGCAGGGGCTAAGGTCCCAGTGTTGACGACGTAATCTCTCGTCAGTGGCCTAAGAGAGGGAAGCAAACACAAGAATGGGCAGCCGGGGAGTCCTGGAGAGAGGCGTCCCCGATTCTCGTGCCCACTTCCAAGCGTGACCAGCCAGAATGGCAAGAAAGGTGTGAAGGCTGCATGCTTCATCCTGGCCGTTCCCGCCTCTCGGCAACCCGGTAAGGCGTTCGCACACACAGCGACAAAGTGGCCGCACGCAGAAGACGAATCGTCCCAAATGGGACAGTATGCGTGCAGTGATTCTATACCACCTTGATAAACGAGGCAGGCCAGGCGAATCCCACCCGGATCTCTCGCCTCTCCATATCGGATGTTGAAGGTAAAGAGACAAAACCCCGCGAGGAAGTTGGCCGGTTCCTCGCGGGGTTGCGATGGCTCTTACGGCAGCGATAGCTAAAGGGGTGGATCCTTATCCTCTCGCGAACGGTCGCCGTCTCCCACCCCATGCTGCCCTCCAGGCGAAGTACGTCCACGGCTGACCGTTATTGGGCCAGTCCAGAATCTTCGTAGTGTATGGCCGTCCCGCCAGTTCGCGCGCCAATCCGACGGCGACCATACTTGGATGTGCCAGTTCCTGATGCCAACCGATACGATGATCGAATAAAGTTCCATTGGTAACACTAGACCGTTGCGAAATTATCGTGCCCGCGCAGGCGGGCACACAGCCGAAGGCTCCCTAGCCGCGGGATTCACCCCGACGGCCCAACCTGTACGACGGCCCTCGCACCAGAATCAAAACACCCCGCACCGATTCTGACGATTCCGTGAGGGGTGCAAAGTACGGGCGTTGAGGTTGGGTTACATCAACTGCTGCAGCTTGCCTGTGCAGTCGCCCAGCGTTTCTGCGTGCACACCCAGCCGGTCCAGCATGCTCAGGAACAGGTTGTTCAATGGTGTGCGATTCGGGTAGACCATGTGCCGGCCCGTCTTAATCGTCCCCGCGCCCTTGCCCGCCAGCGGAATCCGCGGTTGTGTCGGTCGCAAGGTGCTACGCCGCGGTTGTTCGCGTTGCAAGCGCTTCGACTAGCGTTGAGCTCTCGCCAACTTCCGCTGACTCCCTAACCCTTGCAGCAAAGTCGAGAATCTCGATTCCGATGACTTTGCCCTCTTTGTCGTAGTCCAACATGATCCCCGGCTCGACCTCCTCGGAATCGTCAACTGCAGCCTCGCGGATGTGAATCGCGAGGGCATCGACGGAAGGGCTGTAACGGATCCTGCTCATTCCCAGTACCTGCTCTTCGAAGTGAGATAGACGCTGACCACCAGCGGCGGCTGGGTGGTTTCAACTACAAACGCGCGAAGCATGAAGAACCGACCCTCGCGAACCACGATCGACTGATACGCCTTGCGCCCACGCTTGGCGTCCACCACCTGGTGCGGATTCCGAAGTACGTCCAGGACTTCCGCTTCATTTATGCCGCGAAAAGCCATCTGTTCGCGCGCATGCGGATCGAAAACGAAATCCACGAACTCAGCCTCCAGGCAGATAGCCGTTGGATCTATTGTACCAAACGAGGCGGGCCAGGCGAATCCCACCCGGATCTCCCGCCTTTCCATATCGGATGTTGAAGGTAAAGAAACAGAACCCCGCGAGGAATTTGGCCGGTTCCTCGCGGGGTTGCGATGGCTCTAACGGCAGCGATAGCTAAAGGGGTGGATCCTGAACCTCTCGCGAACGGTCGCCGTCTCCCACCCCATGCTGCCCTCCAGGCGACGTACGTCCACGGCTGACCGTAATTGGGCCGGTCCAGAATCTTCGTAGTGTATGGCCGTCCCGCCAGTTCGCGCGCCAATCCGACGGCGACCATACTTGGATGTGCCAGTTCCTGGTGCCAACCGATACGATGATCGAATAGAGTTCCATTGATAACTCTCTACCGGTGAGTAGTTATTGTTCCCGCCTTCGCGGGCACATAGCCGCAGGCTCCCTAGCCGCGGGGTTCAGCCCGACGGCACCAATCTGGACGACGGCATCCGCACCAGAATCAAAACACCCGGCCCGGAATCGGGATTCCAAGCCGGGTGCTCAACGTTTAACACTTAACCGCCTACATCAACTGTTGCAGTTTGCCCGTGCTATCGCCCAAGGTCTCTGCATGCACACCCACCCGGTCCAGCATACTCAGGAACAGGTTGTTCAATGGTGTGCGATTCGGGTAGACCATGTGCCGGCCCGTCTTGATCGTCCCCGCGGCCTTGCCTGCCAGCAGAATCGGCAGGTCATCGTGGTTGTGCCGGTCGCCGTCCGAAATGCCCGCGCCGTACACCAGCATCGTGTTATCCAGCAGCGTGCCATTAAGCGGAGTGAAAGACTCGGTAAGCCGCAACCAGGATCGCCTCTTCGTCCAACGCCTCGAAAGCTGTCTGGCGAAGAGCGTCAGAATACCGGGACAGCAGATCTAGCCCCTCGTCGAACGTGAACGGGCTATCGGTGTACAGCAGATTCACCCTGTCATCCACCGGAAGCCCTAACATGGACTGGTAGCTGCCAGATAAACCACGAATCAGCGTACACCCACCGAACGTGTAAGTGAACTCCAATACCAGTGCGTCCAGCAATTCCTGATAGGCAGCCGAAGGCAAGTCAGGAAGATAAACCTCGATTCTTGCTCTTTCGGACAGCGGCAACGATCAGCTCCTTCCGTTCAGGGAACGATTCCATCCGCTTGAGAGATTCCTCCGCCGTCAACTTAGCTCGTTTCGGTCGGCGAACCACGACCTCCTGGACCTCGGCAGCCTGCTCCAGTTTCTCAGACATCTGTGCCTCCACCATCACCGACGGATGCGATTGGCCGTCACTGACATTATACATTGAACATTCCGCACTGAACAGCAGAACCGTGATTCACGAGGTCGCGCCAAAAAACCGTACGGTTGTCCACATTTCTGAAACTTTTCGTTCGTCCGTCGCGTCTATACATATGTCTGTACGAATCCACGAAGCAGGGGGACCGAACCGCGGCAGGATAGACGGCCGCAACCGATTCGCTACTGTCGGCACGGGCGCGAATCGGTGATTCCGAAGCCTGGTCCCAAGACGGGCCATGTGCCAAGCCGAAACAAGACCGGGTGATGGAAGACCGGAGAACCCGCGCGCCATCGACTTATCGGTCAACGTCCAGTACCATCGGACGAGTCGTGCAAACACTTAGCCATCAGTCGTGCAACCAGTACATGGCGTCGATTTCAGCGCTCACACCGCTGACCGAGGGCGCCCAGTCGTGCAACCAGCTTGCCTTGAGCCGAACCGGTAGAGAACGGTACAGAATCGAAGACCATAGACGGTCTTTGCGTCTTTGCGTCTTTGCGGTTCGATTGCCGTTTAGGTCGCGGACCGAATCGCCGGAACCCGCAGTCGCCCGTTCGCCGAGACACGATAAACAGGCCGACCGCACAATAGACCCCCAAGCGGGCGTTGCGGGCGTAATCGTTGATCATTGATAACACGAGGCAGATAAGGCGATTCGAACCCGAATCTCTCGCCTCTCCATATCGGATGTTGAAGGCAAAGATGCAAACACCCCGCGAGGATTCACCGGAATCCTCGCGGGGCACTAAGTGCTCTATTAATGCCTAACACCTTGAGTAGCTTGTACGTTCGAGAGTGGTGCTGATGCCTCGCGACTTCCCCCGCTGTCTGCCCGTCCTGGTTCTTGGCTTTTAGAGACGCACCTAGGTGTACCAGAAGTCTACACATGGCAGGGCGACCTTCATAGGCAGCAAGGTGCAACACAGTGTTACCTGAGTTATCTACGGCCGACATTGACGCCCCGTGCTGGATGAGCCACAAGGCTGTTTTCCGACTGGCGCTCCTCACTGCAAATGCGAGGAAAGTCTCACCGTCGATACCTTTGCGGTTGGGATCGGCTCCGCGGGCCATTAGCATCCGCACACACTCAAGATTACCTGCGCTAGCAGCAGACATCAACGCCGTTCCACCCCACGAATCTGTCGACTCGATCTTAGCTCCTGCGCTTAGCAACAAACGTGTGCTGGATACAGCTCGGTTGTGAGATACCACGGCCGCCTGGAGAAGCGTTTCTCCATCGTTGAAGCGAGCATTCGCGCTGGCGCCCATGCGGATGGCATCGGCAAGCCGCCCCATGTTGCCCGCTTTCACGGCAATGTATGCCTGTTCTTCTAGCTCCATTCGCCGTGTGGCGCTTATTGCATTGCTAGGAACATTGCTGCCGGTGGTGCGCGTGCCGATCTGAATAACGGCTAGAATCATCGTGTGCAGCAACAAAAGCGTTCTCCTAACCAAAATCTGTCGCCTTTGCCGCGACTATCGAATCTCTCCCCTGCAATAACCAAGCACACAGCCGAAGGCTCCCCACCCACGGGGTTCAGCCCGGTGGCACCACCCGGGAACGCAAACACCCGGCCCGGAATCGTGATTCCAAGCCGGGTGCAAAGTCTAGGCATTGAGGTGGGCTACATCAACTGCTGAAGCTTGCCGGTGCTGTCGCCCAAGGTCTCCGCATGTACGCCGACCCGGTCCAGCATGCTCAGGAACAGGTTGTTGAGCGGCGTGCGGTTCGGGTAGACCATGTGCCGGCCGGTCTTGATCGTCCCCGCGCCCTTGCCCGCCAGCAGAATCGGCAAGTCGTCGTGGTTGTGCCGGTCGCCGTCCGAAATGCCCGCGCCGTACACCAGCATCGTGTTGTCCAGCAGCGTGCCCTCGTCCTCTTTAATCGACTGCATCTTGCCCAGCACGTACGCAAGCTGCTGAATGTGGAACGTGTTGATCTTCTGCAGCTTCTCCTGCTTCTGCGGGTCACGTCCGTGGTGCGACAGGTCGTGGTGACCCTCCGCAACCCCAATCTGCTTGTAAGGCACGTTCGACCCGTCGTTCGCAATCATGAACGTGCAGATTCGCGTCAGGTCCGCCTGAAACCCCAGCACCATCATGTCGCCCAGCAGGCGCACGTGCTCGCCGCGCTCCTGCGGGATTCCCGCCGGGCGGTCGCCCTTGTAGATGCGCTGGTCCCGGTTGAACTCCTCCGCCCGCGCAAGCCGGTGCTCAATCTCGCGGACTCCCGCAAAGTACTCCTCAAGCTTCTGCTGGTCGCGCGTGCCTAGCTTCTGCTTCAGGCTCTTCGCGTCGTCCATCACAAAGTCGAGAATCGACTTGCGATAAAGGTCGCGCTTCTTGCGGCTCTCCGCCGTCTCGCTCGGGTCGCCGTTGCTGAACAGCCGCTCGAACACCAGCCGCGGGTCCACCTCCTTGGCCACCGGGGTCGACTCCCCGCGCCACGAGATGGCCGACGAATACGCGCAGCTATATCCCGAATCGCAGTTGCCCGCCTGCGCGCCAGGCTCGCACCCAATCTCCAGCGAGGGGAACTTCGTCAGGTGGCCCACCTTTTGCGCGGCAAGCTGGTCCACCGAGATGCCGGCCTTGATGTCGGCGCCGGCCGTCTTCTTAACGTGAACGCCCGTCAGCCAAACCGCCGTGGAGCGCGCATGGTCGCCCGCGCCGTCCCCGTTCGCAAAGCCCCAGTATTGGGTCAGACCCGACATCACGTTCAGGCTGTCCTTAAACGGCGCCAGCGCCTGAAGGGTGGGGGGAAGCTCGCCCAGCGCGCCCTCCGCCGTGGGACGCCACGCCGGCATATGCACCCCGTTCGGGATGAACATGAACGCCATGCGGTTGATGCGGCGTTTCGGCGACAACGCCAGCGCCGAAGTCGGGATCATGGCCTCCAGCAGCGGAAGCGCCATCACGGTCCCAACTCCCTGAAGGAACGTTCTTCGGTCAATCGTCTGATTGATCATTGCGTTGCACCCTCTCCTCTGCGCTTGCGGAACGGGTCGCTCTCCACTACGGCCATCACGAGCGACGAGAATTTGAAATCGTTCTTGCTTACGGATTTGATTATGGCATCCACGTTGCAGCGGTCATAGTTCTCCAGGCCGCGCCCCATGGCGTAGGTCAGCATCTTCTCCGACAGACACTTCGTGAAGAGCTCTTTTTTGCCCTTCAAATACTGTTTCAGGCCCGCCGGGCCGTCGAACTTGATCCCCCCCGGAAGCTGGCCGGAGGCGTCGATCTTCGCCTCGCCGTCCTTGCCGCGCCACTTTCCTACGGCGTCGAAGTTCTCCAGCCCGAAACCGATGGGGTCCATGCGGGCATGGCAGCTCGCGCACATCGGGTTCTTGCGGTGTTCTTCCAAGCGCTGCCGCAAAGTCCCTGTAAGCTGCGCGCCCGGCTTGTCCAGCTCGAACACCTCCGGTGGGGGAGGCGGCGGAGTTCCCAGCAAGTTCTCCAGCACCCACTTACCACGCTTTACGGGCGAAGTCCTCGTCGGGTTCGAGGTCACTGTCAGGACGGACGCTTGAGTCAGGATGCCGCCCCGCTGCTCGCCGGTTAACGCGATCTTACGGAAGCCCTCGCCGGTCACGCCCGGAATGCCGTAAATCTTTGCCAGCGGCTCGTTCAGGTAGGTAAACCTGCCGTCGATAAAGTCCAGAATCGACCGGTCGTTCCGCACGATGTCGTTAAAGAACATCTCGGTCTCGGTTTTCATCGCCGCGCGCAGTGTGTCGTTGAACTCCGGGAACTGCGTTGTGTTCGGCTGCCGGTCCTTCAGCGACCGCAGCATCAGCCACTGCCCCGCGAAGTTCTCGCCTAGGGCTTTGGTCTTCGGGTCCTTCAACATCCGCGCCACCTGCGCCCGCAACACCTCCGGCTTCTGAATCGTCCGGTTCGCCGCCAGCCGCGTCAACTCCTCGTCCGGCATCGAAGACCAGAGAAAGTACGAGAGCCGGTTCGCCAGCTCGTACGGATTCAGGTTGCGCTCAGCCTTGGGGCTTAGCGGCTGCGGGTCGGCCTCCACGCGGAACAGGAAGTTAGGCGAGACCAGCGTCGCCTGGATAGCGAGCTGCATACCCTTCTCGAACCCGTCCCCGTTCTCCCGCGCCAGCAGCGCGCACTTCGCAATCCGCTCCACTTCCGGCTCCGTCACCGGCCGCCGGAATGCGCGCGCCAAAAACGGGCGCACGTTCTTCTTAGCAGACGCAAGCCAGTCCTCGGCGGTGTCGTCTTTTGGCGTGCTGACTATGAGACGCTTCTGCGCCGCCGTCGGCTCCACCATCGACCCGTACGGCCCCGCCACCTCGATGAACATGACGGTAAGCGTACGGTCGCGGAATCGGAAGTCGGGCCGCCGCTTCATCGGGTCGTTCGGTGTGTCGTCGTGGAAGGGGTTGGTAAACGCCAGCGCCACCCGCCGCTTCCCGGCCTGCACCGGTACCCGAACGAAATAGCTCGCCGGGTTGAACGCGCCGGAAGTTACGTCCACCGACTTCACCTCTTTGCCGTCCACGCGGATCGACATCTTGGCGGGCTCGGTGCCAATCTTCTGCTGGAAGGCCTTCGTCTTGATCTCGTACTCCCCGTTCTGCGGGAAGTCGAAGACGGTGGAGACCTCTCCGGCAGTCTGAATCACGCGGTAGCCGTCCCCAAAGACCTGGCCTGACCCGGGCGTCTGGTCCGCCCTTGCCGCCTGGATTTGCTTCCTCATCTCGCCGCTGCCCGGCAGCGCGATAACGGCCTTGGCAACTTTCTCCGCGGCGCCCAGGTACTTCTCCATAAGCAGCGGCGAGATAGAGAGCACGTCGCCGATATTATCGAAGCCGTAGCCCACGTCGTCGTTCGGGAACTCGTCTCCGGGGCGCAGGTCCATCCCGAACAAGTCGCGAACCGTGTTGTTGTACTCATCCCGGTTAAGCCGCCGCATCGTAACGCGGCCCGGATCCTTCACGTCGCACGCGGCCGCGGCCAAGGAAGACTGCACCCAGGCAACCAGCTTGTCCCGCTCGGCCTTGGTGGGGTGGGGAGCGCCGGCAGGCGGCATCGCGTTGGCGGAAACGGTGGTTGCCACGCGATCCCAAACGTCGTGGTCCTTGAGCACCGCGGCCGTGGTCTTGTACTTGTCGAGGGAGACGCCGGCTGGGGGACTGGCCCCCTGGTGGCAGCCCACGCAGTACTTGGCCACCAGCGGCGCAATTTCGCGTTCGTACGACGGTCGGCCGCCGGCTGCCGATGCGGTCGATGCTCTGCGCGAGCGCTTCTTGGAAACCTGGGCGGCGTCGGCGCCATACACGAGAAGTGCGGCCGGAATCACAATTCCAGCCGCGAGCAGAGCGGTTTTTGCAGCAGGGTGCAGGGTCGTTCTAATCAATTAATGTCAGTCCGGTTGGCGAAGAAAGTCATTACGTACACTCTTAGTGTACCAAAACTTCAGACACCACTTTTGCCCCGGAAGTTACAGCTTAATCTAACGTTTGAGGTGGGTTCGATTACAGGCGAAACGGAACAAACGGCCGGGAAATACGTCACGGTATTGGCCGGTCGCAAAGTGCAATACGTAATCCTGCCGCGCCGCGCGTCCATTCGAGAAGGTACTGATGGTTTCAACAACCGAGAACGTGAACATGACGGCCCCTGAAGGCAACGGGCGATATTTCGGACCGGCCGCGTTCATCGTCAGTACCGGAGCGCGCCATGGACAGGAATGGTTCGACAACGGACGCAGGATGCTTGAAGAGCAGTGCGTCGATATCGCCTCCGCCGTTAAGGTCGAAAAGGGCGGCAATCTGCGCAGAGAGATTGAATCCGCGGTCAAGGCGGGCCGAAAGCTCATCATAGTGGGCGGCGGGGATGGGTCGATGCGCACGGCGGCCAGTGTGCTAGCGCACACCGATGTTACGCTTGGTGTGCTGCCCCTCGGTACCGTAAATGACTTTGCGCGCAACTTGGGGATTAAGCCCACGCTGGAAGCGGCCTGTGAAACGGTCGCGAGCGGCCGCACCGCCTCCATCGACCTGGGACAGGCTAACGAGGACATCTTCGTCATCACGGCGAGTTTCGGCGTATCCGCCCTGACCCAAACGGTTCTCACCCCAAAACTAAAAAAGATCCTGGGACCGCTGGGCTACATGGTCGCGACTCTGCTGGCATGGCGCAAGCTGCGCCACTTGCACGTTACGCTGGAGTACGATGGGGCGACGGAGCGATTGACCGTGATGCAGGCGGGAGTCATCAATGGTCACTCGTGGATGGGAGGCAAGTGCCAGATTCCGGGGGTGGACCTCGAGAGCGGACGGCTGGCCTTCTACGCGGTGCCGCCCCAACGCACCGTCGACTACTTCCGAATCGCGCGGCACGTGAGCCAGGGGCGTTTCTTCGACACGCCAGGGCTCCGCGCGTTCACTACAACGGACATAAGCGTGACGACTAAGCGCCACTACCCGTTGGTCCTGGACGGCGACCTGTGTGGCAAGACCCCTGTCCGGCTTCGCGTGTTAACCGAGGCGCTCCACGTTTGTGTCGGGCCAGAGTTCCCGAACCCCTGCGCCTGACGCTTAACCCGAGAACTTCCCCCGAATCTCGGCGAAGAACGCCACGCTCAGCTTGGCGAATGCAGCCTCATCGAGCGCAATTCGATCTCCAATGGCTAACCCCAGGACGGACCTGGCCGGGTCGTACTTAATGGACTTTTCCGCACGCAGCTCGCCATCATTCACCATTAACGACGCGCTCAGCATCCTCACCTCGTTGAGCGCGTTGCCGTCCTTGCCTTCTGCGGCCCGCGCGCGGTGAACGAAATAGCCTTCGAGACACAAAACCATGTTATTGAAGAAGTGGCGTTCTAGCTCGCGCAGCGGCTCTGCGGCTATCGCAGTAGTCGCCGCGACGGAATCGAACGCTTCGACCTGCTGCCGAATGGTCGCTTCACACCGATCGATGTAGTCTGCCGGATACGAGTTCACGCAGAGCATTAAGCTGTCCTTACATGTAGGTAGTTCGTAGGTAGTTCGCGCCGATCAAACGCTCATGGTTTGCGTTCCGCGCACAGAAAACCAAAGATGGCGGCAGACGGCGCGGTGGTCTGGTGAATGGTGAACTCGGAAGTCATCGGGCAGCCCCGGTTCTCGAACCAGCGCTCATTACCCGGCCACGATTCTATCGGTGGATAGCACGTTGGGTTTACCCAATCCGCCTCCCATGGGCCGATTCCACGCTCCTTGCTTTTCTTGGTCGGGCCGTAAGGGATTATTCCCGGGTGCGGACCGTCCTTGCCGTTGTACCAGGCGTCCAGGTGGAAAACGTTGGCCGGATGGCGCGGCCCTAGACCAGTGCACCATGTCTGATTGAGTGCGTTGGTACCCAGGAAGTAGTCGCAGGTCGTGCGGACACCGGAGAGATACTTTTGTGCGCGCGCAGGCTCCGCGGTCCGCGTCAGGCCATGCCCCACCGCCACCTCCATCACCAGCGGCGTGGTCTGTTGGCCGATGAGCATCGGGTGCCACCAGTTGCCACCCCACCGCAGAGCGCGGCGGTTGGCGGTTTCAACGCTTAGGTCGGCTGTGTGCAGAATGGCCCCGCGAATCCGCTGCAAGAGGTCTGGGTCCGGCGGTGTCGGACCGCCCGCCAGGGCGTAGACGGCAGGGCCGTACAGGCTTTCCGTCCAGAACTCGCTAGATGAAGTCACGCTCTTGGTATCCGCGCGGACCTGCGCCTCGTAGGCGCGGTCACCCGTGAGCCGGAACAGGCTCGCCGCGGCGTAGAGGCGATTCGGGCCGACCATCTTCTCATCGCCGGGCCGGGTGTTCTTGTAAGCCCACGCATAGCTCTCCCGAGCCTCTCGCGCCCAATCGACTTTCTCTGGGTCTTGAACGCCTGCCAATTTGAGACATACCGCAAGCTGGGCCGCCGCTCCGGCATAACCATAGGTCGAGACTGGATCCTCCCCCGACACGATATAGGTGCGGTCCACATCCTCCCACGATCCGATGGCGATGTCCTTGGGTCCCGTGTCGCCTCCGAAGTGGTCGCCGCAAACCCGCAGCCCGATTCCACCGGTTCCCCAGCCCTTCCGAATCAGCTCGTGGCGCAGCCGTTGACAGAACCGTGGCAGCCACGCCGCCTCGTCGAGGATGTCAGGGACGCCGTTACCGCTCTCGGGAATGTTCAGTTCGCGGTCCACAAAGTTCTTCGGTGCGAGCTGGTAGGCGAGAAGCAGCTCCTGCGGGACGCGGATGTGAGATGCATAGCTGTCCCAATCGCCCGCGTCCTGATACCAGCCCCACGACTCCAGAGGCCCCTTGATTCCGGCTTCGATGGCGGGCTTGTCGGCTGTGTCGGCGTCGGGATTCTTCCAATCTATCCATCGGCTTGTGGTGTACTTCAGTTTGCCCGCGAACCCGGGCGTGAGTTTCGGGTTGTGCGGAGCCGGCCGCTCGAATTCGGTGTAGGGGCGCTTGAGCGCGATTCCGCTGCGATTGTGGTACAAACCACGCGCCACCGTGCGGAACGGCTCGCGATAGACATCCGCCTCGATTCGAAAGGGGAAGGAGCAGCCAACGCCCTCGACCGCGAGCACGTATTTGCCAGACTTGGTGAACGACGAGAAGTCGCACTCCGCCACGTCGGCGGCGAGGAAATTGGCTTTTGGGGTATCGGATGGATAGGCGCTCTCTGCGTTTTCCGCGGACTCGCGGAACGCCACCTTGCCTTCAAACGACTTAACCTGAGTCTGTTGGTCGACCAGCCAGAATCGCCGTCCAACAACCGGCTTGACGTCGAGGCTGCCGTGGTCGCCGCTCCACCAATACACATACCCATACTTGGCCGTCGCGTTTGGAGTGTAGCCTACGGTGTTGACATGGACCGCCTCTGAACGAGTGCTCGCCTGATCGAACCGCACCGTCCATCGGTTCCCATTCTTTGCCAGCGACCCGGTATCGACCGTATAGGTGTTGCCGCTCTGCATCGGCCGCGGCAGCGTGAGCGTGATCCAGTGGTGCTTTACGTGGTCCGGCCGGTCGTTGACCGCGCGCCCGTCTTCCCAGCGGTCCACAAACCAAGCGAAATCCATCCCCTTCGATTTCCGGGCAGCTTGCTCCGGCGCTATGCCCTTCTCGTAAAACGAATCCGCAGCGCAGCTAACCAGGTAAGCTTCGCCACTGGACGCTCGCTTTACATCCAGCGGGTCCACGATGACCTTTTCGTCGGACCGCTTCTGTAGGTGCTTGTGGTGAATCACGCGGCCATCGCTAAAATGGACAAGTAGCTGTTGGCTCGTGATCGGTACAATCTCGACAATATCGGAGGCCATAGCGGGCGCAGGCAAAGCGACAGCCGCAAAGCCGATTATTCGTAATCTCATTGGAGGATCGCGATGCCCCAGGTTTCTGGGCGGCCCCACACCCCGGGCCAAAAGGACCAGGCGAGCCGCGATTTATTGATGTCCTCACCAATGCGCGCCAGCTTTTTGCCTGCATGGTAAAGGATGACATTGACTCCGATTCGGCGGCCGGCGGCGGGCGCGAATTGGGATTTGGTTCGGAGCGCCGGCCACGGTATTCGCGCTTCCACTACATAACCGTGGCGCGTCATTCGGGAAGCCAGTGTAATTGACGGTTCATTCCGGTCGATGGGGCCGGGATTCGCGTCGGCGTCTCTAGCGGCCCTCACGCGTCCCGACGTGTCTGCCGGGAAGATGCCTAGCTTCAGCGTAGACATGGTATTTTCGCCAGGAGGCGAAGGGTCAATGCACAGCTCCACGCTCGTGGTTCGCCAGTGCGCTTTCACGTCGTCCGGGGCAATATTTGTAACGACCGTGTTGTCGGTGACATCTACTAGAAATTGAATCGCGCGCGAATCGTAACCGGCAAAGAATCGGCCGCTGATCTCGTCGGGACCATATACGGAGCCCTGTGCCACGTTGCCGGCCGGAATCGGCACAGCCGCGGCACGAAGGGACACCCATTTAGCCGGGTCCGCATCCACCGCGGGCAGCTTTGCAAATTGCTTGATATGGGTTTGGGGTACGGCATCCAGCATGCCTCTATCGGTAACGCCCCCGCCCACCATCGAGATCGCGACATCGTACGAAGCGACCTGAACAGAGCGCGGCACGCTCACTTTGAACGCAATCTGATTTGAATGCCCTGGCGGCGCGGTTACGCGCATCGTGCGGGGACTGGCCGTCCAACCAGGAGGAACACTTAGCCCAACGACAGCCGATTGCGTGGATAGGCTGGAGTTACGTACCTCGACAACGACGGGCGACGCGCTCCCTATTACCACGGATGCGTGTGCCGGCAACCGCGCCATAAGCCTGTCGAGGCCCTGCGCATGCAGCCACGAACGGTAATCACGAACGGCAATTCGCGGCTGGAGCCGTGCGGCCAGTGAAGCCCTGTTGCCGGGAATGGCATCTCCATGATGAAGTGTGCCGGTAGATTCAGGGGGACCATCGTCCAATCCCCGGAAAAGATCTTTCTCTTCGGTCAAGGCGTTTCCAACTCTCGACTTTACCAGAATGAACGTTGACGGCTTCGGCACGACGGCAGCAGGCTGAGACCCGAAGTACCTGTCGAATCCTTGTGTACGGTGGCTAGTCTCGGCTGCCCTGGCGATGTTCGCATAGCTGGTGGCTGGCTTTAACAAACTACCCTTCGCCATCCCGTCCACCGCCACGGCCGTACGGCTGTTTGGACCACCGCCGGACCAGTATAGCTTGGCGGTACGCCATGGCGACAACCCTTCGTCCAGTTGAAGCTCGGGAAATGCCCTGGGGTTTGCCGCCGCTTCAAAGGCTTCGGTGGCGAGGCGGCCGGCGGCCTGGTGATGTCCATGCTGACCGCCTGTCGGCGCAGGGTCCATAGTAACGATAACCGCGGGCCGCAGGAGTCGAACATACCGCACGAGCCGCTTGAGCGATTCTCGATGGCCCCACTTGTCCAGGGTGGCCTTGACACTTTCGGTGTAGGCCCAATCCGGTTGGTTCAGAAAGAAGAGGTGCCTTACGCCGAGCTGACTAAGGCATCGGCGCAGCTCCATCTCCCGAACCGCGCCGAGAGCCGGTCCGCTTTCTTTGCCGGTACTGTTGCCCCCGCCTTCTCCGCGGGTGCAGACCACCAGCGATACCGCCTTACCCTCATCCGCATAGCGCGCCATCACCGCCGCCACCATGCTCTCGTCGTCCGGATGAGCGGTGACGACCAATAAATCGGTCGTGAGCGCTTGCTGGTTTATGGTGGTTGGTGGGCCTTGGGGTGCATGGGGGCTGACCTGCGCCTTTACGCCCATTGGCGCGGTGGTCAATAGGGCCAGAGGAAGAACGATCCAACAGTAGCGCACGGAATCACCAGTCCCTTCCTAATTCGCTCGCTGTTGCGGTTGCTGTTGCTAGATGCTATTGCGCCCCGCACTAATCCTGCCAGAGTGCGGGGCGCTCACAACTGTGTTCTCCGTCCTTACATCTGCTCCACCGCTGTGACGCCGAGCAATCCCAACAGATTCCGCACTACAATCCGCGTGGCGTTAAACAGCGCGAGGCGAGCATCACGGACGTTTGCGGGGACGTCTTCGCGGAGGGCTGGACACGCTTCGTAGAATTGGTGCAGGGTCTGGCCGATCTCACGCACATACCCAGTAAGCCGGTGTGGCGCAATCAGGTCGGCCGCGTTCTTCACCTCGCCGGGGTAATCGGCCAGCTTGCGGAGCAGGTCCAGCTCCTTTTCATGGGTGAGCAGCGAGCGGTCGATCTGTGATGCCGGCTTGAGCGCAACCCCCTTCTCAGCGGCTTTGCGCAGTACGTTGGCGCAGCGGGCATGGGCATACTGGGCATACCAGACCGGGTTGTCGCTCGATTGCTTCTTGGCCAGATCCAGGTCGAACACCGCCGTCGTCTCGTACGAGTTAAGCACGTTGTAGAATCGGGCCGCATCCTTGCCCACCTCGTTGATGAGCTCAATGAGCGGGATAACGTTGCCTGTCCGCTTGCCGCCGCGCACCGGCTCGCCGTTGCGAACCAGCAGGACCATTTGTGTGAGGATTATCTCGCACTTTTCTGGGTCATTGCCTAGGGCCGCCACACCCGCCTTCAGGCGTTCGACGTAGCCATGGTGATCTGCCCCCCATATATTGATGAGCCGGTTGAATCCGCGGTCAAACTTGTCCTTGTGGTAAGCGGCATCCGCTGCGATATACGTCTCCTTCTCGGTGGACCGCACCAGCACGCGATCCTTTTCATCCTTCGAGAGCGCCGTCGTTCGCAGCCAGAGAGCGCCGTCCTTCTCGTAGGCGTAGCCTCGAGACTTCATCTCGTTAATGGCGGCGCGCACCTTGTCGGCTTCATAGAGGCTGCTTTCGTAGAACCACGTGTCGAACTCGACTCCGAAAGCCTCCAGATCCCTCTTCTGCTGCGCAATCATTCGAGACGGCGCAAGATCGCGGAATTTTGCTGCACGCTCGGCGTCGGGCAGCCCTTCGTAATCGGTGCCGGCCTCGTTCACAATCTGCCGGGCGATATCGGACAGATAGTCCCCGTAGTAGCCGTCCTTCGGAAACGCATGGTATTTGCCGCACGTCTGGCAGGAAGCCCCACTGTAGACGAGCTGGTCCTCTTCGGCCTCTTCCGGGAAATCGATCGTGTGTCCCAGCTGCTCCAGATAGCGCATCGCCAGCGATTCGCTGAGCTTGTCTATCTGCGTGGAGTTGAGCGCATCGTTGATATAGAACTCTTTGGAAACCTCCGCGCCGCACGCTCTGAGCAGGTTGGCGAGCGAATCGCCCAGCACGGCAGCGCGGCCGTTGACCACGCTGATTGGGCCCGTGGGGTTCGCGCTGACGAACTCGATAAGGGTTCTTTCGCCTTTGCGCGACTCGTTGCTGCCGTAAGTTTCGTCCTGAGATTCTACGGATAACAGCGTATCGTGCAGCCAGGTGGGCTTCAGGTAGAAATTCATGAATCCCGGTCCGGCGATCTCAACCCGATCGATCAACCCTTCGCCCACGGGGAGCCGCTTGACGATTCGCGCGGCGACCTCTCGCCCCTGCAGGCCGGTCGTCCTTTGAAGTGTGAGCGCAATATTGGAAGCGAAGTCACCGAATTGCTTCTGTTTTGGAGGCTCGAGACTAATCTCTATGGTCTGTCCGATTATTGGCAGGTCGCCTGCGTCCTGGGCCGCTGATACGGCGCTGCGCAACAGGTCTGTAAGCTGGTCGGTAATCAAATAACGCTCCGAGAAGAGTAGTGCGTAATGCGCGTCAGTGGCACTATTTAAGCCACTTTGCAGTCAAGTCGATTGCGTAGAGCAGGCCGCTGAACGTCGCGCTGGAACCCAACGCCATCTGCGGAAATCCCATGCACCACAGCTTTCGCACAAACGACGGCCGCTTAAGGGCCGTATTCAGGTACTTGTGGTCCAGATCCATTGCCGCCGCTATACCCGAGGCAAGCTGCTTTTGGCTTGGCGGCCGGGTCGTGAAGTGCTGCTGCAGCACGGCGCCAACGCTGCGCCACGTGAACAGTGCGGCCATTGCTCCGATGAGCGTCGAGTCCATGGCCCCGAGTCCGATTTGGAGGGCAGGCAGCATCTTGGATACGAGCCCGAACACCAAGACTCCCGCCATCAGATTCGTGCCGCAGCGAGGGTGAACTCGCGGCATGCGGCTCACCACCGACAGGTCGAGGGGTTCATTTCGCTCCATGGCGTGAACCACCTGGTGCTCCGCCGCATGATACCCTGCCAGCGGGAGGGCGCGCATCATCAACAGGAACAACGGCAGCGAGAGGCCCTGCAGGACGAACCAGGCTACGTTGGATGCGGTCACCGCTGATGGCGGTTCGGCATTCCACAAATCGAAGGCGCGAAAACCCGACGCCTGCTGAACTGCCCATGCCACCGCGCCAATTCCAACATAGGATAGCGCCATGAGGATGCCGAGAAGCGCGCCGCTTCCGGCAAGGGCCCCGTTACCCACACCAGCCTGAATCGAACCGTTGGTAAGATAGACCCCCCAGGGAGTCGCCATCCCGCCTATGCTGGGTGGTCTGGGCGGCGTACGATCCGGCACTAAAAGGTCGGCTGCGGTCACCATGCCAACGTAAGAGCCGCCATCATCGACAATCGGAAGCGCTGTCTCGCCGCTGCGCGCCAACAACACCTTCGCCTGGCTCAGTGAAATGTCCGAACCGCCGATTGCAGACGGCACGCGAATCCATTTCGCGACCGGACACATCAGCGTGTTCTCCAGGTCTGGGTCCTCGAGAAGTGAAGCGAACTCGCGCGCCGAAATCACGCCCGCCAGCCCGCCGGCTCGGTCGATCACGGGCAGAGAATCGACCGGTGATTCACGCAGCATCTCGATGGCACGGTGAAGCGAATCGCCAGGCGTCAGTAACGGCGTGGATCGAATGCAATTATTGAGCTTGTTTGGATCTTCCATATTGCCGTCGGCCTGTCGTCATGGTTGCGACGGTAGGGATTGTGTGCTATACTGGTCCGATTATCGCGCCGGGAATTGGCTTATTTGTGCGGCCTGCCCTGATTATTGGCGAGATGTCGTACTACCCGAAGGAGACCGCAAGTCCATGAGACAGTGCTCAGTCTGTGGCAAAGGGCCGCAGTTCGGACAAGATATCCGCTATTCGCACGGCGGAAAGTGGGAGCTGCGCGCCCAAAAGACGAAGCGCCGCTGGCTGCCAAACCTCCAGTCGGCGCGCGTGGCCAACGGCAGCGTCACCAAGAAGGTCCTCGTCTGTGTTAAGTGCCTTAAGGCGGGAAAAGTAGCGCGGGCGGCCTAGGCCCCCGCGCGCTTCCTTCCCCCGGCTGTTTTGCATCCACGCTGTATCCGGCCCGCCTGGGCCCTTCCGACTGTCAATTGCGTCCGCCCAACTGAATAGCGAGATTATACACAAGTTCCGATCCCCTTGGCAAGCCGCCGAAACTCTCAGGCGACGGTCGAGGAACAGGGAGCGGCGAGACCGCTACCGGAGGATTTGACATGACGATCTGGCGACGGGTGGCAATTTGCGCCGTGCCTGCGGTCCTGTGGGGCTGCGGCGGTGGTGGCGGAGGCGGGACTACCGGCCAGAACGCCCTGGTGCAGGGGCGGGCGGGCATGAATGCGATGGCATCCGGCCAGACCGCTTCCACCAGCCAGTCCCTCCAACAGATTCTTGACCTGTTCCTCCAGGCGCTTCGGCAGGATCCAAACAGCGCCGAAGCCCACTTCGGCGCGGCAGTCTGCCTGGCTGGCAAGCTGGCTGGCGACCTGGACGGCAACCATGGAGGAGTAGGCAGCCTGCCTCCCGCGCCACCCCCCGCGCCCGGCAAGCCGGGTTCCGGTTCGTCGGGTGGAAACGCCGGACCGCCCTCGCCGCCCTCGCCGCCCGGCAAATCAGCCGTGGCGTCCAACGACGACCCAGGTGAAACGGTGCCGGTCCCCCCGGGAACGGTCGAGCTGAAGCCGATTCCCAAGCATCGCACGCTGGGCCTGCTCTGGAATCTGGACAACGGTCTCGCGAATCCATACAACCTTCTCCACCTGCTGGCCCCGATTTCCGACCTCAGGTATGGGTTCGCGCCGTATTTCGGCTACCCCAACGACAATGCAGTAAACCGCCAAAAGCTGTTGGACGGCCTGAACACTGTCGCCGACCACCTGGCAAAGGTCGAAGCCGACCCCAATTTCTCCATAACGCTGCCCGACGTCGACTCGAACGGCAAGAGCGTCACGGTCGGTCTGCCGGAGGTCTACCTATTCGACGCGTATGTCCAGTCGCTGCGGGCGAAAGTCGCCCTGTCGCTGGCCTACGTCCGCGACCCTGGCACGACTTGGTCGCCGCCGGCGCCACAGCCTACGTGGCTTGACGGAACCGGCGGTGGGACTGGCGGCTCGACTGGTTCCGGCTCGACAGGTTCTGGTTCGGCTGGGGAGGGATCCGCGAATCCCGTCTCGCCAGCCTCGCAGGACAAGAACGGCGACGGCAAGCTCACCCCCGACGAGTATTTGCCTGCCAGCCCCTATCTGACTTTGCGCGATTCGAAGGTTCTTCAGACCGCACAACAGGCCATGCTCGCGGTGGTGGATCAAGAGGGTAAGGGGATAGCGGGCGTGTTGGCCAGGCCGGCCGAGGGAAGCTTCCTGGTGCCAAACGTGCCCGCGGTACAGAATGTGCTTGGAACCATTCGGGATCGAGTGCTTCCCGTCATTCAGCAGGCAGCTACGGGCCCGTTCACCATCGAGGTGCCGGTATGGTTCCCGATGCATGGGGTGCCGGCGCCCATGAGCTCACAGCGCGGGGACACCGTGTTCGTAAATCCGGCGAGCACCCAGGTTGCGCCAACCGAGGGGCTGCTCCCGCCGTTGATGCAAACGGAAGAGCTCAGGGTAAATCTGGCCGCCTGGTTCGCGAATCCGCCCGCGGACTTGAAGGCGTTCGCTCCCACCCTGTCGTTGGGAGTGGACGGCTGGCCGTCCGCCGATAAGACCGTTTACCCAGACAAGACTTTTGGTGGACTGTTCCCGGATGGTCTTGGAATCGAGCTGCCATTCTAAACTGCCATGGTTCACAGCGATCGAAAACGGCCCCGCACTTGCGTGGCCGTTTTCGTTGCATCAAGGGTGGTTTGCTTCCCGCAGGTGTTTTGCGGCTGCTTCCGGAGCCGTTACGTTGATGTGAACTCCGCTTCCCATCTCGAAGCCGGCGGATATAGTCAAGCGCGGCATGATGGCGAGGTGCCAGTGGAAATCACGATCTCGCTCCTGGTTGATGGGGGCCGTAATTAAAGTGTAATTATAGGCCGGAAACTGCAGGCAGTACCCAATTCGTACCAGCGTGTCTTGAAGTATGGCGGCAAACGCCCGGAGCCTTGCTTCGGTCTCGTCGGAAAACGACCGCGCATGCCGGCGCGGCGCGATCCAGACTTCAAACGGGTATTTGGCCGCAAACGGGCAGAAGGCCACAAAATCCTCATTCAGGGACACAACACGGTCCGCCTGGCCAATCTCCTGACGCACCATGTCGCAATAGACGCATCGCTCGTGGTAATCGTAATAACGCGAAAACCCCTCTACCTGCAGCAGCACATTCTGCGGCACCATTGGCAGAGCAATCAGCTGAGAATGCGGGTGTTCAAGGGACGCTCCGGCGACCCGGCCGTGGTTCCGGAAGATGTTGATGTACTTGAACCGGCGGTCTTGGGTAAGGTCCAGGCATCGTGCACGGTAGGCTGCAACCATCTCCTCTACTTGCCGTAGCGACATCGTGGCGGGGCTGAGATCGTGCTCCGGGCATTCGATGATGACCTCGTGCGCTCCGACTCCGTTCATCACGTCGTACATGCCCTCGCCGGCCCGATCGAGCTCCCCTTCCACCATGAGGGCGGGAAACTTATTCGGCACCACGCGCACAGACCATCCTGCCTCGTTGGGCCGGGTTGAGGCCGCCCGATAGCACTCAATCTCTCCGGGCGTCATCAGCTCGTTGCCCGGGCAGAAGGGGCAGGTCGGGCTGAACGCGGGTCGGTTTACTAGGTCTTCACTGGGCTTGAAGTCGGAGGGCCGGCGGCTGCGCTCGGTGGCGACGATGACCCATTCGCGGGTGACGGGGTTCTTCCGCAGCTGCGGCATTCGGGACGGCTCCTTCTATCGCGGGAGATGCTTTGAATGGCGGGCAAGCTAAAGCATACTGTGCGGTGTGCGTTGTGTCAAGGAAAGCAGAAGGGCGAAGAGTTCTGGGCGAATGGCGCCGAGCCTCACTTTCCGCCGTCGAGGTTGTAGTGATTCGGGCAATGGGTCTCATCGGACCATGCCGTACACGCTACACCATGCCCTAATCCTGCAGCCACGAGCCGCCTGCCAGGAATCCGCCGTCCACGGCGATTATCTGCCCGGTAACGAAATCCGAGGCCGCGGAAGAAAGCCAGATCGCCGTGCCTATCATGTCCTCCGGCGTGCCCGGACGGCGGGCGGGAACACGATCGAGAATCCACTGGCTGATGTGTGGGTCGGCCCATTGTCCCTGGGCGGTCAGCGGCGTCTTGATGAAGCCCGGCGCCAGGCAATTCACCTGGATGTTGTCCCGCGCCCATTCGATGGCCGTGGTCTTGGTGAACTGGGCCACCGCCGACTTGGTCATTCCGTAGATGCCTACGTTGGCTAGTCCGATGTACGACGTCATCGAGCCGATGTTGATGATCTTCCCGCCGCCTTGCGCCTTCATGACCCGATGTGCGGCCTGGCTCAGAAACAGAATCGACCGGAGGTTTACATCCGTAATCGTCTCATAGTCATCTAGGGTGAACTCCTCCACGCGCTTGCGCCGATTCATTCCCGCGTTGTTCCAGAGGATGTCCAGCTTCCCAAAAGCGGCCGCGGAATCGTCGATTAACCTCGCGGAGGCATCCACGTCCCGCAGATCCGCCGTTAGGATGGCGTGTTCGCCTCCGACGGCGTTCACAGCGCGGGCCGTCTCCTCGAGATGCGGCCGGTTCGTGCCATGGAGCACCACCTTCGCGCCCGCGCCCGCCAATCCTACGGCAAGGGCGGACCCAATTCCCCCGCTTGCTCCGGTTACCAGCGCGACCTTACCTTCCAGTGAGAACAGCCGTCCTATCGTCTCTGTCGCCATGGTTCCGTCCTCCCTGGTTTGCCCTTCAATCGCCCGTCGCGAGCGATTCACGGGCGAGAAAGATTGGGCCTCAGTTTACCCTTGATTCCGGTATCCGGGCCCCATCTACAAGTACTCCGGCCGTCTTGACAGGCCGGGTTTAGGGACACTATACTGGTGTCTAGGGGAGCATGGTAGAGGACGGTCCCACATGGTAACACGCGAAGAGTATGAGGGCGCCGTGGTGAGGGCCCGCGAGTTTCTGCGGCGAGCCGGCGTCGTGTTGACCACCCACGAGGCGCAAAACATTGAGGTGGCCGACTTCGGTCTGGGCGATCTCGAACGGACCGGCCTGGAGATCCTTACGTACGTAAACACCGAGCGGTGCTGCGCGAAGGAGTTGGTGCTGTTTCCGCGACAAACCTGTCCTGAACACCGCCATCCGCCTTTAGAGGGTGAGCCCGGTAAAGAGGAGACGTTCCGTTGCCGGTGGGGAGAAGTGTACTTGTATGTTCCCGGCCCCGCTTCCGAAACCCCGGCCTGCGTGCCGCCCGCAGGAAGCCGCGAGCATTTTCACGTTTGGCATGAGGTGCATTTGCGGCCCGGCGACCAGTACACCATCTACCCGGACACTCCGCATTGGTTCCAGGCCGGTCCCGAAGGTGCCGTGGTGTCGGAATTTTCAACCCGCAGCCGCGATGAGTCGGATGTCTTTTCCGACCCGAGAATTGACCGCCAGCCACAGATCGCGCAGTAACTCCGTACGGATTTCTGGCGGCACGACGACAGGTCAAGCAGCCAGATACGGACGATGCGGATGAACGTAGCGATTACGGGAGCGAACGGCTTTATCGGTTCGGCCCTGGCGAAATCTCTGATGGAACGAGACCACGAGGTGACTGGCCTCGTGCGAAATCCTGCCCAAGTTTCCAAAACCGTTCCCTCGCGGGTCCGTCTGGTCAAATGGAATCCGGAGGACAGCGAGTTTCGAAAGGCGATCGCCGCGGCAGACGTGGTTGTTCACCTGGCCGGCGCCTCTATCGGGGGGGAACGGTGGAACGCGGAGTATAAACGGCTTCTGCATTCGAGCCGGATCGGCACCACGCGAACGGTGGTTGATGCGATGCGCCGTAGCGGCAGGAATGACCAGGCGTTGTTGTCAGGCTCGGCGGTGGGGTACTACGGCGATTGCGGCGACCGCTCCATCACAGAATCTGATGGTCCCGGCGCGGGTTTTTTGCCGGAACTGTGTGTAGACTGGGAAGCAGAAGCGAACGTGGCTAGCGAGTTTGGCGCTCGCGTGGTTACGCTGCGTACGGGTATCGTGCTGGGCGAAAGCGGGGCGCTGACCCAGATGCTCCCGCCATTCCGGCTCGGCGTTGGCGGGCCGCTCGGCAGTGGGAGGCAATGGATGTCCTGGATCCACCTCGCTGACGCGGCAGCAATGATGGAATGGGCGGCAGGGCAGCGTGATGTCGAGGGACCGCTAAACGTGACGGCGCCCAACCCGGTCACCATGAAGGCTTTCGCGGCGGCACTGGGCCGCGCGCTGCATAGGCCGGCCCTCATTCCGACACCCGCATTTGCGCTGCGGCTGTTGGTGGGCGAGTTTGCGGACGCACTTCTCACCGGCCAGAAGGTCATTCCACAGGCTGCACGGGACCGCGGGTTCTCGTGGCGCTTTCCTTTTTTGGACGCTGCTTTGATGGACATTCTCCGCTAGCCGCTTCATTCTTCAGCATTCTGTTATGGCAGGCCAGAAGGCGATCTCCGGGAACGTTACGTTCCTGTTTACCGATATCGTGGGTTCCACCGAAATGTGGGAACGGCACGGCGATTCGTTTCTGCCGGTGCTTCAGGCTCACAACGCTATCTTGGCGGAAGCGATCCCACGGTTCGGCGGTCACCTGTTCAAGGAGGAAGGGGATTCGTTCAAGGTTGCGTTTCCGGACGCGATGTCGGCTGTGAACTGCGCCATTGTGACCCAGGCCGCCCTGCAGCGATACCCGTGGCCGGTCGATGTTGGACCAATTCGCGTCAAGATGGCGATTCACAGCGGGACGCCGTTCGTTCAAGGCAGCGATTACTTCGGCCCGCCCGTGAACCGCGCGGCGCGAATCCTTTCAACAGCGCACGGCGGGCAGATCCTGGTTTCTGAAGACGCCCGCGCTATTGTGGAGGGTCGCCTCGAATCCGGTACCCAGCTGCAGGACCAGGGATTTCACCAGCTCAAGGATCTTGACTCGCCCATCCGCCTCTACCAGGTGTCGCATGCCGCCCTGCCGCAGACCGCCTTCCCGCCGCCCCGATCGCTGAACGGCCATGCGCACAACCTCCCGGCCCAGCGGCGCAGCTTTGTTGGAAGGGAAAAAGAGATTGCGCACATCGCCTCCCGCTTCGCAAGCGGTGACAAGCGGCTATTATCGCTGACCGGGCCGGAAGGGAGCGGCAAAACTCGGCTGGCGGTCCAGGCTTCGGCGGAGTACATCCACCTGTTCCCGGACGGCGTCTGGATTGTCAGCCTGACGAATGCGGTGGACCTGATCGGCGCCGCGATCGAGATTGCCGAGTCGATGAGCATCTCGATACCTCCTGGAGCGCCGCCGCTGGATACGGTTAGGAACTATTTGGCGCACCGTCAATGCCTCCTGATACTGGACGATGTGGGGAATGTGCCAGGAGCGGACCGGCTGATTCGCGAGCTGCTTTCCGGCACTTCATCGCTTCGCTGCCTCGCCACGTCGAGGCAGCCGCTGGAATCCACCGTCGGCGAACAGCTTCCGCTGCCCGAGCTATCCCGGCCATCGGACCCGTCCACCGCTGCCGAGCTGTTGGAGAGTGAAGCAGGGCGCCTGTTCGTGGAACGCGCGCACGAGAAGCGGGCCGATTTCGAGGTGACCGGCCGTAACGCGCCGGCCATCGGGAGGCTGCTGAATAAGATCATACCGACGCCCGCCAACGTCGAGAACCTGGCGGACATGCTCCCCCAAGCGCCGCTCGCTGCTCTGGGCCAGGTATTGAATAAGGGCGCGCAGCTCGGCAAGCAGGCACTGTCCCAGGGCCGCGAGACTCTCGACAAGATCAAGCAATCGCAGGAGTATGCCGCGTTCCAACACAGCATGGCAGGTGCGTTTGAAGCCGGCGATTCTGCCGAGGCGGAACTCCACTGGCAGGAGGCGCTGGCCTCATATCGGTCCATCGGCGACCAGCGCGGTGTCGCCGAATCGCTGCGCCGGCTGGGTGTCATCGCCATTCATCGCAAGGATTTCGGCCGAGCCTACAAGCTGCTCACGGCGGCGCATCACATGTTCCTTGACCTCAAGAGTCCCGAATCGCTCGCCGTCCGGCTCGACGTAGACGCGGCTAGAAGGGGCCTTGCGGCCGGCGAGGAGGCGCACGGACCTATCCTCGTGAGCGACGCCATCGTGCTGGCCATGGGGGATTGAGACACTGTCCAGATGTGCGACCAACGGGCAAACGGGAGTGAACGTGATCAATAACCAGATGCATGGCCGCAACGGGTGGCCAGCCATTGGCAGCCTGGTTACCATGTTCGGGATAATTGCCTGCTCTCAGCCTCCAAGCGCCGGCGAAGAACCGCCATGGCAACGGACCTGGGTCACGATCACTGCCCCTGACAAGCGCTTCTCGGTCGAGATGCCCGCTTCCCCTAAGAAGGAAGTCGTTGACGCCCCTTCTGCTTTCGGGCCAACGAAGGTCGTAATTCTGGCCGTGGACACCATAGATTACAGTCTGCTTGCGGGGTACACGGATTATCCGGTGAAGTCGATATCGCGTGCCAGGGCTGAGTCGCTATTGACACAGGCGACCGAAGCCGTCCGCAAAAGGCCCAGGGTCACGCAGGTCGTTGAACGAAAGATCACAATAGACGGCTACCCGGGACGAGACCTCGAGATATCGTTTGGGCCGGAAGTCAACTGCCGGCAGCGCCAGTTGATGGTCGGCGCGCGATCGTATCTCCTAACCGTCACATGCCCCGCCAATCGTGATATGTCTCCAGAAACGAACAGGTTCTTTAAGAGCTTCAAACTGTTAAAGCCGGCGAAGTAACCACTCAAGGTCATTTCAGCATTCAGCCGCGGCCATCGCAGGAGGAACAAGGGCGCATTGACACTCTACGACATTATCCGCAAGGGCGCGGAAGCGTACCCTGACCGGGTCGCTATTATATACCGAGACAGCGCAATTACCTACGGCGACCTGGCGGGGAGGGTGAACCGGGCGGCCAACGCGCTCCGCGAACGGGGCGTATCACGGGGCGACAGCGTCGCCGTACTGCTGCCAAATTGCCCCGAGTTCACAGTAACCTATTATGCCGCCGCGGCGGTGGGCGCAATCTGCGTGCCAGCCAACCCGCTGCTCAAGCCGGCCGAGCTGGAGCACATCTGGGGCGATTCGGGTATCAAGGCCGTGGTCACTGCAGAGCCGTTGCTGCCGGGGACGATGGCAACTCTTGGACTGCTTCATAGCCCCGCGGAGGTGGTTTGCGTAGGCGGGCCGGTGGAGGGAGCACAGTCGTTCGACGAAATGCTGGATGGCGCGACCGAGTCGGAAATACATACTTCGGCCATCTCTGAGCAGGACCCGGCCGTCTGCATCTACACGTCGGGCACCACCGGCAGGCCGAAGGGGGCGCTTCTCTCCCACCGTAATCTGTTGAGCAACTGCCACCAGATCTCGCAGGCCCTCGACTTTCACGACACCGACAACTTTCTCTGCGTCCTGCCGCTCTTCCACTCTTTTGCAGGCACGGTATGTCAAAACACACCGCTGTACTGCGGCGCCAAGAGCACGATTCTGGATCAGTTCCATCCCGTGCGTGTGCTGGAGGCGACCTCCCAGAATCGGGTGACAATCTTCGCGGGCGTGCCGGCCATGTTTGGAGCGTTGCTCCAGCTTCCACCTGCTACTCCAGCAGACTTCACTTCGGTCCGCTTCTGCGTATCGGGTGGAGCGCCAATGCCCGTGGCTATCATGCAGGCCTTCGAGCAGCGGTTCGGCGCGGTCATTCTGGAAGGGGATGGACCGACCGAATGCTCTCCCGTTACCTGCGTAAATCCGCCTGATGGACCGCAGAAACCAGGCAGCGTGGGGTTGCCGATGCCAGGCGTGGAGATGCGCATCTTCGACGACAATGACAACGAGTTGCCCATTGGAGAAGTCGGCGAGATCGTGGTCCGTGGCGAGAACGTGATGATCGGATACCGAAATCAGCCGGCGGAAACTGCAGAGGCTATGCGGAGTGGCTGGTACCACACCGGTGACCTAGGCAAAGTGGATGTGGACGGCTATTTCTATATCGTGGACCGCAAGAAGGACATGATCATCGTGGGCGGATTGAATGTCTACCCGCGCGAGATCGAGGAGGTTCTGTACACGCATCCGGCCGTGCAGGACGCCGCCGTGGTTGGAGTGCCGGACCGCAAGCGAGGCGAGGAACCGGTCGCTATCGTGGCATTGAAAGAGGGAGCGGAAGCGACCGGCCATGATTTGATTCGCTATTGCCGCGAGCGGCTGGCAAACTACAAAGTCCCTCGCCGCGTGGAGTTCCGCGAATCCCTCCCTCGCTCCGGAACCGGTAAGGTTGTGAAACGGCTGTTGCGCAAGGAGATGGAGATGGAAGGGTGAGGCGATTGTGGCTTGTGGATTTCAGATGGCGGGTTAGCATTCTAACGCTGTTGGCAATTTCAGCCCTCACCTGCTGGTCGGTGTGCGGCTCGTTTGCGCAGGGGCCTAAAGGTGAGCTGATTGCGCCGCTCGAGACGACGCACAACCACGGAAGCTGCGTTATCGAATGCCCTAACGGGGATTTGCTGGCATGTTGGTACCGAGGATCCGGAGAGCGGTCGGCCGACGACGTGAGGATCGTGGGGGCACGGCTCAAGCGAGGTTCTCGCAGTTGGTCACCGGTTTTCAACATGGCCGACACGCCTGGCTTCCCCGATTGCAATCCGTGCATGATCGTGGACGGCGAGAAGCGATTGTGGATGTTCTGGCCATTGATCATCGACAATCATTGGGAGAGCGCCCTGCTTCGAGCGAATACCAGCCGCCGATTCACAGGCGAAGGGGCGCCGGTATGGAACTCCGAAAGAACCATCCTGTTGAAGCCGGGGCCGGAATTTGCAGCAGCTGTCGAACGAGATCTCGATAAGCAATCGCAGCCGTTTGTCGAGCAGGCGCAGGGCGCGGCAAAGGCGAAGCTGGAAGAGTACCTTACCGAGATCCGCAAGCGGGCGGCAACTCCGCTCTCGGTCCGCCTGGGCTGGATGCCGCGGGTTCACCCTTACCTGAACGGCAGCCGCATGATTGTCCCGCTCTATTCCGACGGATTCAGCTTCTCGATGATGGCAATCACGGACGATGGCGGCGCGACCTGGCAGACGAGCGAGCCCTTGGTCGGCCCTGGCAATGTGCAGCCCTCCATCTGCCGGCGCAAGGACGGCACCCTGGTCGCCTACATGCGAGACAACGGCCCGCCACCCCAACGCGTCATGGCGAGCGAATCGAGCGACCGTGGCAAGACTTGGTCGCTGGCACGCGACATCGACGTGCCGAATCCTGGCACGGGTCTTGAGGCGTTGGTTTTGAAGAGTGGTCGGTGGATCATGGTCAACAACCCGACGGAACGTGGCCGCCACGCTCTTGCCGTTCACATCTCGGAAGACGAGGGACGAACGTGGTCCGCGATTCGCTACCTGGAGCAGGACAACCCTGCCGCCGGGCCGGGTTCTTACTCCTATCCGTCCGTCGTCCAGGCAAGAAGCGGCTTGATTCATGTCACGTATAGCTACACGCCGCCACGCGGCTCCGCCGGCGGAAAAGGTGAGTCGATCAAGCACGTGCAATTCACCGAAGCGGAGCTTCTCGCCGGCTGGCGCGGTAAGAGATAGATCAACTACATGACCACCGAGACCCTGACCGAGCCTGAATTGAAACCCGCGAACCGTGCCAACTACAAGTGGGCGGTAGTCGGGATGCTGTGGTTCATCTGCTTCTTGAACTATGCGGACCGTGTTGCCGTTTCGTCCGTATTCCCTCTCTTGGCCGATGAGCTCCATTTCAACAAGTTTCAGCTCGGGGTGATAGGGGCGGCATTCAGCTGGACCTACGCCGGGGCTGCCCCATTCGCCGGGAGGGTGGGCGACCTGTTCTCCCGGAAAAAGGTCATTCTTGGGGGACTGTACGTCTGGAGCCTCGTCACCGGGCTCACGGGAGTCTGCGTAAAGTTCTGGCAGTTCGTGGCCGTCCGCGCAACCGAAGGTTTCGGCGAGACCTTCTACATACCCGCGTCCGTCTCGCTGATCAGCGACTACCACGGCCCGGAGACGCGTTCCCGCGCGATCGGCATCCAGCAGACGAGCATTTACGCCGGCACGGTTTTCGGCGGGGCGCTTGCAGGGTGGATGGCCACGAGATATGGTTGGCGCACCCCATTCGTACTGCTGGGTGGCGCGGGCGTAATTCTCGGCCTGATTCTCGCCAAGTTCATCCGTGAGCCGCGGCGCGGTGAGTCAGACATTCAGCAAGCTGCGCCCACACCACCACCCGCGGACGGCAGGCAAGTTGCATTCGGCGCGGCTTTCGGCCTGCTTTTCGGCATCCTATTGAGTTCCGTATTGAACGCCCTCGTTCCGAAAGAGACACTGTCTCAGCCCTATCTCATCGGTATTGCGGCTGGGATTGTGGGTGGCTTACTTGCTTCGCGTAAGCTATGGGAGATGTTCGGCGGCATCTGCTCTTCGCCCACGGCGCTCCTGCTCATGGTCGGGTTCATCGGCACAAACTCGGTCTTCATGGTCTTCTTTACGTGGGCCACGACATACCTTCACGAGGTCTACCATAAGAGCCTGGGCGAAGCCGCGTTCTGGGCCAACTTCCCCATTCAGTCCGGCAGCATGGCCGGCGCAATGATCGGCGGCCTGATGGCGGATAGAATCCGGCCACGTATGAAGGGTGGCCGGATTCTGGTTCAGGCGATCGGAACGCTGGTGGGGATACCGTTTCTGCTTCTCCTGGGCGCCGAGCCGGGGTTCTGGGTCGTCGTGGGCGCGCTGGCGTGCTTTGGAATCGCCAAGGGAATCCACGACGCCAACATTTCGGCGGGCATGTTCGACTTCGTCCCTTTGCAAACCAGATCGGCCGCCATAGGGCTGCTTAATTTCGTGGGTTGGGGGGCCGGCGCGATTTGGACCATTGGCTTCGGCAAGCTCGTGGATAACAAAGTTCCCATGCACACATTGATCGGGTCAAACGCCGGAATCTATGCCTTTGTCTGTCTCGTGTTCTTCTATGCGGCCATCCTACGCGCGCCGAAGGATGTGGCCTCTTAGGTCGCAACGAAGGATGCATCTGCGCAGCTAGTTTCCGAGCTGCTTCAGCATCCCCGCGATATCGATCTGATTCCAGCCCTCCACTATCTTCCCGTCTTTCCACCTTGTCATCACGATTCCGCCGAAACGAACCGTTTTGCCGGTCGCCTCTATTCCCAGCGCACCGCTCGTGTGAGTTCCGGTGACAGTTATCCGCGTTGCCGAGATGTCGCCTTCTTCGATGACGTCGTCCACCTCGATGTGCAGGTCCGGGAACGCCTCGCGGTAAAGTTTGTGAAACGGTTTGAACCCGCGCACACCCACTAAGGGCGCGTCTCCCAAACCATGACCAACGCAGTCGTCCGCGAACAGCTCATGGATCGTCTCTTCCCGGCCCTGATTCCACACCTCCTCGAACCACCGCCGGCTAAGCTCCTTCAGACTGTCGGCCATTCTCCCCTCCTAATTCGGCACTGGGCAGTGTGTTTACGAATCGCGACCGTGTGCCGTACTGATCGATTTGATTTCTCGGCGGCCCTGCTTCCATCCTGTAGAGAGCTAAAGAGGTAACGACAATCACCGATAATTTGACTATGCGATCCCCGCAAAAAGGCTTGAAAAGGAATCCCGCCCCATGACCGCTACCGCCACCCTCGAGCAGGAAGAACAGCTCGTCGCCTTCCACCTGGCAGGCGAAACCTACGGCATCCCCATTATGCTGGTGCACGAAATCATCCGCCCTTGCGAAATTACGCGGATTCCGCGCAGCCCCGAGTATGTTCGCGGTGTAGTGAACCTGCGAGGCAAGATCGTTCCGGTAATCGATCTGCGGCGACGCCTCTCACTGCCGACTGCCGAAGAGACAGGTTCCACGCGAATCGTCGTTGTGGAGATCGAGCAAGGAGTCGTCGGAATGATTGTCGACGGCGTTTCGCAAGTCATTCGCCTGCCCGCCGCACAGATCGAGACTCCCTCGGAACTCGTGGCCGACGTGGAAGCCGACCTCATTCTGGGCGTTGGCAAGCTTGCCGATGAGCTGGTGATCCTGCTGGACATACCGCGGACGCTGCAGGTTGATGAGGCGACGCGACGATTCCGAGACACCGCCCAGGCGGCCTGACCGGGATGACACGGGGAAGGCTGTTTGAATGGCGAACGAAGAGATGATGCAATTTCTGGGGGTCTTCCTCGATGAGGCCACCGAACAGCTCGAGATTCTGGAGCGGGCGATCCTTGACCTGGAATCCAACGCGACGCCGGAGTTGCTGCAAGAGATATTTAGGGCAGCGCATACCTTGAAGGGCTCCTCTCGGGCGATGGGCTTTACCCCAATGGGAGAGCTTACGCACGCGATGGAAGACGTATTCGATCGGCTGCGGCACGAAGAGCTCATCGTTACTCCGGCAATCGTTGATACGCTGTTCCAGGCGCTCGACCTGCTCAAAGTTCTCCAAGAGGAGATATCGATCTCGGGCGATTCAGCGACGGATACCGTGGAGGTCACGGCTCGATTGAGAGCCGTGCTGGATGGTCCGGCAATGGCCTGCGAGAACGGCGGCGGTCTGGTCGGATTCATCCACGCTCCCATGTCGGCGACCGCGGCGATGGCCGTGCAAGAAGCCGAGGCTTTGGGACTGGCGGCGTACCGGCTTACGGTACGCGTTGCGCCTGATTGCGCCATGAAATCGGTGCGGGCGCTGATGGTAATGCAGTCGCTGGAGACGATGGGTTCGATTTTAGCCACAACGCCGGGCGAAGAGGCCATTGAGAATGAGGAGTTTGGTGAAGCGTTTGGTTTGGTACTCGCTACGCATAGCGGCCCTGAAGAGGTCCGATCGCTCTGCCTGTCAATCGCGGAGATTATGAGTGTCGCGATTGGCACGCTTGAAATGAATGCCGGTACGGCGGCAGGCGATGCTCCTGCGTCAATCATTGATGCAGTCGGTAGGCAAGCGCTGCTGGAGGATGAGCGAGTAGAGGACCTTGGTCGGGCCGCGCGCGGGAATCTGCCGGACGAGGCCAAGAGAAGCGTCACGGCCCAGAACCAGACGGTTCGAGTGGATGTTAGCCGCCTGGACAACTTGCTGAACCTTGTGGGCGAGCTGGTCATCGACCAGACCCGCATTGCCCAGCTATCGTACAAGGTAAAGGAGCGCTTCCAGAACGATGTGGTTGTTGACCAGCTTCAGGAGGCAGCCGCGCACTTTGGCCGTATCACCCTCGAGATGCAGGAACAGATTATGAAGGCGCGGATGCTTCCGATTGACCACGTCTTCAACCGATTCCCCCGCATGGTTCGCGATCTCGCCCAGAAGCTCGATAAGGACGTGGACCTTGTGGTTTCGGGCCGCGAAACCGAGCTCGACCGCTCCGTGATTGAGGTGATTGGCGACCCGCTCATCCACCTGCTGCGTAACAGCGTTGACCACGGTATCGAATGTCCGGCAGACCGCACGGCGGCTGGCAAGCCTGCAACCGGCAGCGTTTGGCTGCGCGCCCGCCACGAAGAGAACCACATCGTCATCGAGATTGAGGATGATGGCAAGGGAATCGATCCGGGTCGCCTCCGTAGAAAGGCGGTTGAGACCGGCGCCCTGACTTCGGAAGCGGCAGCTAAGCTTAACGACCGTGAGGCGATTAACCTGATCTTCGGCTCCGGATTCTCGACCGCCGAAGCGGTGACCGATGTGTCTGGACGGGGCGTGGGTATGGACATCGTCAAGTCTAACCTGACACGCTTTGGCGCGATTGTGGACGTGGAATCCGAAGTGGGGAGAGGTACGAAGTTCACCATTAAACTACCACTGACGCTGGCCATTATTCGTGGTCTGTTGGTCAGGGTGTCGTCCGGTGTATACGCGGTACCGCTGGCCTCCGTGCTGGAAACCATTCGTATTGTCGCATCCCAAATTCACGTCATAAACGGGCGGGAAGTAATCTCACAACGCGGCAGTACGCTTCCGCTGATTCGGCTGCACGACCTGTTCTATGGCGGCAGCGCCGTGGTGCATGCCACGGGTGAATTGGCAGCCGATAAATTTAACAGCATCAGGTTAAGTGGCGCTGCTAACGTGGAAGAACAAAAGAGTGATGAGACGCAAAGGACACACTACGTGGTCGTTGTGCGAGTTGGAGAACGCCAGGTGGGGCTCGTCGTGGAGTCGCTGCTGGGCGAGCAGGAGATTGTGATCAAATCCCTCGGTAAGTTCGTGGGAGACATTCATGGCATCTCCGGCGCGACGATCCTTGGCGACGGCAGCATCGCGCTCATCGTGGACGTCAACGGACTTCTTACTATCGCTACCGAAGAAAAGGTTGGTGCATATGCCGCCTGAAGTGAAGACCATCCGGATAGACCGCGCGGTCTTTCAGCAGACCCTGGAGAAGAAACTCGCCGATCTTCCTCCGCTGCCCGCGGTCGTCACTCGCATCATGCAGACGATCAACAACCCATCCACCAGCGCGGAAGAGCTTAGCCGCCTGATTTCGCTGGACCAGGGTCTCGCATCGAAGATTCTGCGCATTGTCAACTCGGCGTACTACGGGTTTCCGAAGCGAATTAGCACGATTACGCACGCCGTTGTGATTCTCGGATTTAATACCGTTCGTAACCTGGTGCTGGGAGTGTCGGCCTTCGGAATGCTGCCCCAAAAAGGAACGTCGTCCGGGTTGAACCGGGCGCAGTTCTGGGAGCACTCGGTAGCAGTGGCGATTATGTCGAGCATAATCACCAAGCGCCGTAAGCCGCAGACCCGCAGCGCCGTCGAAGAGGCGTTTATAGTCGGGCTCTTGCACGATCTGGGAAAGCTCTTCCTGGACTGCTACTTCCCGGTGCAGTTTGCGGTGTGCGTGGCCTTTGCGGGCCGCGAGAACATTACGGAGGTCGAAGCCGAGCACAGGGTTCTGGACATCGACCACACCATAGTTGGCAAGAAGATTGCCGAGCACTGGAACTTCCCGCCGACGCTCACGAACTCAATTGGCGCCCACCATAATCCGGTGCCTGACACCGACCATTTCGAGATGGCGGCCATTATTCTCGCTGCGGACTGGATGGTGTGGCAAGCCGGCGTTCCTTCAACGGACGGCGTCTGCGCGCCCGCGTTGCCGCAGGAGGTGGACGACTGGCTCATGTTCAGCGAGCAGGACTGGGCGGACGTCCGCACCGAGTGGGAAGCGCAGTACCACGCGGCAAAGGATCTTCTGAAGTTGGTTTCCGCGCAATAACGTCAACGCGAAACGAAAGAGGGCCACCGCACGCAATTGCCTGCAGTGACCCTCTTTCGTTTCGCGCCTGCTGGATCTACCACGCATACCCTTCGGGTGCGGGAATATGGCCCGGGAAGATCTCATCCAACTTCTGCATCGTGTCGTCGGAGATCTGGATGTCCAGCGCTCGCAGTGATCCGTCGAGCTGGTCCAGCGTTCGCGGCCCGATGATCGGCGCAGTCACTACCGGATTCTTGAGAAGCCAGGCCAGCGCGAGGTCGGCCGGCTGCTCGCCCAGGTCGCGGCACAACGATTCCCACCGCTCGATGCGGTCTCGGTGCTTGTCCAGGGACTTCTGCACGCCCTCGCTGGCCCGGCGCCCTTCCGCCTGCTTCTGCAGCACGCCTCCAAGCAACCCGCCTGCCAGGGGGCTCCAGGGAATCAGGCCCAGGCCGTAGTCCTGACAAGCGGGAATGACCTCCAGCTCGACCGTGCGCGCGTTCAGGTTGTACAGGCTCTGCTCCGATACCAGCCCCAGGAAGTGGCGCGACCTCGCGGCCTCGTTAGCCTTGGCGATATGCCAGCCCGCGAAATTGGAGCTTCCCACGTACAGCACCTTGCCCTGCTGCACAAGCAGGTCCATCGCCTGCCAAACCTCTTCCCACGGCGCGTCGCGGTAGATGTGATGCATCTGGTAGAGGTCTATGTAATCGGTCTGCATGCGGCGCAGGCTGCCTTCGCAGGCGCGGCGGATGTGGAGCGCGGAGAGGCGGTTGGTGTTGGGCCAGTCGGCCATGTCGCCCAGCCCCATGTCGCCGTACACCTTGGTGGCGAGGACAACCTTCTCGCGGCGGTTGCCGCCCTGCGCCAACCACCGGCCCAGAATCTGCTCCGTAACTCCCTCTCCCTTCTTCCAGCCGTAGACATCGGCCGTGTCCAAGAAGTTGATTCCGAGCTCCAGCGCCCGATCCATTATTCGGAAGCTGTCCTCTTCGGTCGTCTGGGGACCGAAGTTCATCGTGCCGAGGCAGAGACGGCTCACCTTGAGGGCGGTGCGGCCCAAATTCACGTGCTGCATGGTTCATTCCCTCCGGAGAATGGCGCGGTTTGCTGCCTCAGTGTACCTGCCCGGCTTTTCTGCACCGAGCGGGACAAAACGAGGGAATTGGCTCCCGACCGGCGAACAGTTTGCACACTCCTCGCCCGGCCGCCACCTTACTTGATACACGCGGCGCGGCCTCGCAGCCGCTGTCTCCCGTGGAACTCCCATTGCCAGCGGTACGTCGTTGACGGTAGCCGCAATTCGATATCTTATCGCGGTTGTAATCCAAGAAGGGTTGGTCAACGACGATGGAAACCTCTTCCCACGCCATACAGCTAGCTGTCGAGCGAATGTGTCAGGAGCAGCTCGAGCAGCAGGCCCGCACCGACTGGGCGTACGCGTCGCTGCGCTGCGCGCACGGCGCCTGCAACTGCGGAGCTGAGTCCCCGGCCCCAACAACGGCCCGCCGATCAAACGAATCTTAACCAGATCAGGTTAACAAAACGAACGGCCAGGACTGCAGTAAGCAGTTCTGGCCGTCTGCGACTTCCGCCTTGTGCGTCTATAGCAGCACAAGAACCTTGATGTTCTTGAACCAGCAGTTGTAGCCGTGGTCCTGCAGGCCGATGTATCCCGCCGCGGGTTGGTCCTTCATCGCGCGGTCGAACTTGTGGGACGAGCCATCCGGCCGTTTGTATGGCTCCTTGAAGTCCCGCAGGTCGATTCGATTTACGTCCACCCCGTTCAATTTCACCTTCAGCACCGGTCCGCGGCACTCCACCTCCATGTGGTTCCACTCGCCCACCGGTTTCTGCACCTGCTTGCTTGGCTTTGCGAGATCGTAGAACGCCCCCGTATCCGTGTAGCCGTCGCCGTCGTGGTCCAGGATCTGCACCTCGATTCCATTCCAGCCCACGTCCTTGCCGGGATACGGCTCCAGTGGCGAAGTCCGCACGAAAACGCCGCTGTTGCACTCCTTGCTCATCTTGTAGTCCAACGACAGAATGAAGTTGGCGTACTGCTCTTTTCGCACCATCATGTAGCCGCCACAGCCGTGAGGGTTTATGCACCCATCCTCCACAGGCTTCTTGCTCTCCGTTTTGCTGCTGGTCATCCACCCGTCCAGCGTCTTTCCGTCGAACAGCAGCTTCCATCCCGCCCGCTTCTCCGCCGCCGTGAGCGTGTTGTCTTCGGCCAAAGCTGGAATCGTGGAGAACAGCAGGAGTGTGACGACCCAGAGGTTACGCATGGATCACCTTCTCCTTCTCCGCGTCCCACACCATGGTGCGGCGCTGCCGATACGATTCGACGGCCATCTTGATGGCGACCATGGTGGCCGCGCCAAGCTCGACGTTACAGTTCAGGTTTGCCATGTTGCCGCTGCGGATCGTGTCGATGAAGTTGCCCTCCATGTCCCGCCGGTCGCCGCGCTCCAGCTTGGCTTCCTCCGCGCCGCCGTTTGCCTTCTTGAACTCGTCCCACATGTCGCCGTTCGGCTTCAGTGTCATCGCATCGAGGTCCATGGTCCCGTACTTCCCATAGATTCTGGTGGGGAGCTGGGTATCGTTGGTGAGCGTGGACACGAGGAAGATGCTGAACTCCTGCGGGTAGTCCACCGTCATCAGGAAGGTGTCGGGTATGTCCCTCCCGTCCTTCTCGATGTACAGCCCACCGGATGCGTTGACCCGCAGCGGATAGGCGCCGTTTGGCCCGGCGATGGCGATGAGGAGTGGCGCGAGGCGGTGGTAGAGCAGGTCGGTGGCAACGCCGCCGTTGTAGGGAAAGTATTTGCGAAATCGGAAGAAGTGCTCGGGATTCCAGGGGATTTTCGGCGCGAGGCCCCATTTGTGGCCGAGCCACATATCCCAGTCGATGTAGTCCTCGCCAGTCTTGTCTGGGCCGGCGGTCGGGTCGATCCGCTGGTGGGTGTTGAACAGACAGATGCGCGCGTTACGGTTGTAGCTGGACTGCGCCCACGTTACCTTGCCGATTTTGCCCGCCTTGACGGAGTCATGAGCCTTCCAGAAAGCATCGTCCGCCGTGGCGTTCGGGCCTACTTGCAGTACCAGTTTCGGATGCGCCCTCGCGACGTTCCGAAGCTGAATCGCCTGGTCGGTGGTGTGCGTCATCGGCTTTTCGCAGTACACGTGCTTGCCGGCCTGCAGTGCGTCGGACGCGATTTTGGCGTGCCAGTGGTCCGGCGTAGCAATGAGGACGGCGTCCACGTCCTTCCGCTCCAGCAGTTTGCGGTAGTCGGGATAGCCGTCGCCATTGCAGACGCCCTTAGCGCGGGTGATTCGCCTCTGGTAGACATCGCTCACGGCCACTACGGCCACGTTGTCGTCGGACCCGCGCTTCACCAGACTGCCGACGTGCCCCGTCCCCATGCCGCCCACGCCGATGACCCCGAACCGTATCCTTTCGTTCGCTTTGTGGGCCGTCGGGCTCGCCAGCGCTGACCCGGAAATCGCCGCCGCACCGCCTGCCAGCAACCCCCGCCTTGTAATCTGCTCCATGCGCTCCTCCCGCTGCGTCGCGTTCGCTCGATATGCTTGCTTGAACGTGATTCGCGCGAACTTCTCCAATCCCTCCCACCGGCTCAAAACAAAATCGCCCGTGAATTTCACGGGCGATTTTCCACGAAGCATGTAACTGGATTATGCGAGGAGCGGCGTTACCACGTTCCCGTAGACGTCGGTCAGGCGGAACTCGCGGCCCTGGTACTTGTACGTGAGTCGCGTGTGGTCGATGCCCAGAGCGTGGAGAATCGTCGCCTGCATGTCGTGGGTGTGGACCCCATCCTTCGCCACGTTGTAGCAGTAGTCGTCGGATTCGCCGTACGTCGTGCCGCCCTTGAACCCACCTCCCGCCGCCCACATCGAGTAGACGGAACCGAGGTGGTCGCGGCCATGGCCCGCCGGCTTGGTGATATCGCCCTGCACGAACGGCGTTCGCCCAAACTCCGCCGCCCACAAAACGATAGTGTCCTCCAGCAGACCGCGCTGCTTAAGGTCCTTTACCAAAGCGGCGGAGGGCTGGTCGGTGTCTTTGCACTGCTCCGCAAGCTGCGTGGACCAGTTGCTGTGCTGGTCCCAGCCCGCGTGCATAAGTTGCACGAACCGGACTCCGCGCTCCAGCAGCCGCCGCGTCAGCAAGCAGTTGCGCGCGTACGAGCCGGGCCGCTCCACGTCAGGACCATACATCTCCAGGATGTGCTTCGGCTCCTTCGAGATGTCCAGCAGCTCCGGCACGCTCGTCTGCATACGGTAGGCCATCTCGTACTGCGTGATGCGCGTCTCGATCTCCGGGTCGCCGTAGTCCGCCAGCTTCTTTCGGTTCAGTTCCGCCAGGTCGTCTAGCACCCCCCGTCGAAGCTGCGGCGGCATGCCGTCCGGGTTCTTGAGGTAGAGGACCGGCTCGCCCTCACCGCGGAACCGCACGCCCTGATACTTGGACGGCAGAAACCCGTTGCCCCAGTAGTAGTCATAAAAGAGCTGGCCGCACGTCTTGCCGCGGTCCATCGAGGTCATGACGCAGTAGGACGGCAGGTCGTTGGTCATCGAGCCCAGACCGTACGTCGCCCATGCTCCCATCGACGGACGCCCGGGGACCTGACTGCCGGTCAGGAAGAATGTGACCCCGGGCGCGTGATTCACGGCTTCGGTGTGCATCGACCGCACTAGGCAGACGTCGTCCGCGATGGACCCGATGTGCGGAATCATCGACGACAGCCACATGCCGCTCTTTCCATACTGCTGGAACGGCTTCTGCGCGGGCAGCACCGGATAGTTCTTCTGCGTGGCTGTCATCGTAGAGAGCCGCGCCTTCGACCGAACCGAATCCGGCACCTGCTGCATCCGCATCTTCTCAAGGCCCGGCTTGTAGTCGAACAGGTCCACGTGCGAAGGCGCGCCCCCCTGCCACAGCACAACCACGCGCTTGGCGGTCGCCTTGTGGTGTGGAAGCCCCGGCAGCGGCGGCATGCTGGCGGCGCTCTGCGTCGGCTGTGCCATCCCCTCCTGCTCCAACAGACTGGCCAGCGCCGCCACGCCAATGCCGGTCGCCGCCCGCCCAAAGAGCTGCCGGCGTGTCAAATGCAGGTCCTTCTCGAAGAATGGATTCATCGAAATCTCGCTAGATCTGGTGCCATGGTTGGCGCATCGAATCGGCAGGATTACGGTTCCGGATCTTCCGGCAAGATTGCAGACACCTTGCGTTCCGTCTCACTGATAACTCCGTGAACGGTTTGCCACAAGCGGCCAATATCCACAAGGTGGTATGCGTGGATGTAGAAGTTTCTAAGCTGAATAAGCTCAGCCCACGAGACGCGAATGTGTGATGATTTAAAGCTATCCGAAACCTTACGAGCCGCTTCACCCATCACCCTTTCCAGCACATTGGGATCCTAAGCTTAGAATTCCACGTGGACAAGTTGTCGCG
>JADMIO010835338.1_pt1 | contig 66011 bp, 54 predicted proteins | sample 8958161 | NCBI WGS metagenome assembly JADMIO01 (sample SAMN16585339, study PRJNA669376) | soil metagenome | isolation source: Crop rotation soil | place: USA: Cullars Rotation, Alabama | collected 2011
CTTTCCCTTCCACCACACACGCCCATTCAAGTGATAATTGCGCGAGCCGTAGCGAGGTCCTCGAATGAGAGACTCCCAAGCGATCCCGTTGTCCGGTCCGATTCGCATCGCGTCCACCAGCCCGAAGGATCCGGAATAAACGCGCATGTTCTGCGGGGTGTTGCAGCCTAGAAAAAATGGCTCGGGGCCTGCCGCCTCACGGACCAGCTTCAGGGCGTCGCGATACATCTCAACGTTCGTCTTGTTGGGGTCGTGCAGAACGGCATTTCCGATGTGATCGTCTTTGTAGGCATCGTTGACGTACTGCATCTCCGTTGCGCTGCCGGTCCAGAGTCCGTCCATTTTGAGATACGTGAACCCCCAGTCCTTTACGATGCGCTGCACCATCGTTCGCACATAATCGCGCACCTCAGGATGAGTCATATCGAAGCTGGTGCCGCCCCAGTGAACCTCATAGGGCGACCCATCCTCGCGCTTCGCGAACCAGTGCTGACGATCTTTGAACCACGGATCCTGATAATTACCCGCGAACGGCATGAACCAGATTCCCGGAGTTAGGCCCTGGGCCCGTATCGCATCGGCGGCGAGCTTCATGCCGGATGGATAAGGTCCATCCGCCTGCACGCGCGTGAAGTTTTTCTTCGGGCCGTTGGTTTTGATTCCATCCTGCCAGCCGTCGTCGATTTGAACGAAGGAAAATCCGTACGGCTTCAACTGCTGAGCTGCAAGCGCAGCCTGCCGCGGCAGGTCCTTCTCGGTGGAAGCGCGCGCGTGATACCAGGTGCAGTATCCGTCCGGCTGCGGCTTCAGCTTGACGCGATGGACCCTTGCAACCGCGTCTGCCCACGCCTCGAGGCCGAGCCTTGCATCGTCGAAGTAGCCCAATGCGAACGTCTCGAGTGTCTCAGATTGCCCGGGTTTCAACCGCAGCTTTCCGTAATCGATCTGCGGATCCACATGCACGCGGCTGCCTCTCGCCTGGCTGAAGAGAACTCCGCTTCCGCGCTCGCTGGTGATCCATCCGCCGACCACGCCGTTGCGCGTCCGCGGTTCAGCGATTGCGAGCCAGGAATACGTACCCGCCGGGTTAGTCGAGGGCGAAAGTCCGCCCGTCCCCAACGTGTTTAATCCGGCCGGAGCGACACCGAAATCGATATCGAAACCGAGCGGGCGTATGCTTCCCGTAATGCTTCCTTCGCCGCTGGAATTTCGCAGAACCGATCGAAAAAGCACGAATGGAAGAGCGGGGAAGATCAGGATTCGATCCGTGTCTCCCGCCTCGTATTCGATTTCGATTGCCTGGGCTTGACCGAAGGTGGGATCGGAGACACCGGTGACTTTAGCAGTGCCGCCCCGCCGTCTAAGAACGCCTGAGTGGGCGAACGTCCGATTCCGGGCCGCGATGGAAAATGCGCCGCCCTCGAATCGCACCTGCAAGGTCTCATTCCGAATCGTTAGTTCCTGGCCAAATGCAGCGGCGGTGGCCGTGAGCAGCAAGATCGAACAGGCGTTCTTCACAAGCCGACAGTATAGAGGACACTACGCACGGAGTGATCCCTACATGCAACGCGAGCTTTACTTTATTCGTATCTCAGCGCTTCGACGGGCTGTACTCGCGTCGCGCGGCGTGCCGGAATATAGCAGGCCGCGAGTGTAACCGCGACCAGAAGCGCGCAAACGCCGGCCAGCGTTGCTGGATCCCCAGGATTCACGCCGAACAACAGCGACTTCATCAGCCGGGTAAGCCCCAAAGCTCCGCCCAGCCCGAATACCACGCCGGCGGCCGCAAGCAGTAATCCGCGCATGCCCACCATCCTGAGAACATCCGATCGAGTGGCGCCTAGCGCCATCCGGATGCCGATCTCGCGGGTCCTCTGAGCGACGGAATATGCCATCACGCCGTAAATACCGATGGCCGCAAGCAGCAGTGCCGCGCACGCGAATACACCCAACAGGAACATGCTGAACTTAGGCCTCGCAAGCTCCTCGTTCAGGATTGAATCCATGGTCTTGATCTCGGCGATCGCCAGCTTTGGATCCTGGCTCCAGATTTCGCTTCGAATCGACTTGATCAGCGGATGAGGATCGGCCTGGGTGCGAATGACGAACAGCATCGTGTTCCAGGAATCCTGCGCGTGGGGTACGTATACAAGATTAGTAATGTCATCGGCGAGTCCGGTGTAGCGTAGATCGCTCACCACGCCCACGATTTCCCGGTATTTGTTCTCGTCGCGCCAGGAACGAATTCGGCGGCCGAGCGGACTCTGATTCGGGAACATCTCGCGCGCCATCGATTCGCTGATCAGGATTACCGGAGGAGATTCACGCGTGTCGCGGTCGTTAAAAGGACGTCCTGAGATGATTGGCACGTTCATCGTGCGGAAGTAATCCGGTTGAATCGTATTCCACTGCGCCTGAACATCCTTACTGGAGGGCGGCTCTGGCTGGCCTTCGGTAAGGAACACGCGTCCAAGGTAGCCGCCTCCACCGCCGAGCGGCAAAGACGAGGTAGCCGCTACCGAAGTGACGCCGGGCAAGCGGCGTATTCCTGCGGCCATTTGCTCAAACGTCGAGGTGATCTGAGCTCCCCCCGCGTAACGGGCACGCGGCAGGCCCACCTGAAGCGTCAACAGATTGTGGGTAGGAAACCCTGGATTGACGTTTTGAAGTTGACCGAAACTCTTAATCAGCAGGCCGGCCCCGGCGAGCAGCACGATCGCTAGCGTGAGCTCGCAGACCACCAGGACATTACGCAATCTTCCACTCCGCGCGCCGCCCGATTGGGAACGTCCGCCTTCCCGGAACGCATCCACCGGCGCCACCCGTCGCGCGCGGATCGCAGGCACCAAACCGAACACGGCCGCCGTCATTACGGCGAGCACCGCGGTAAAGGCCATTACATTGAGATCGATTTGGACGTCGCCCAAACGCGGAATATCCGGTGGAGCGAATCGTATGAGCGCCTTCAAGCCCGCATAGCCGATCGCGATGCCCGCTGCCACGCCCCCGGCGGTAAGCAGCGCGCTTTCCGCAAGGAACTGCCCGGCAAGCCGTCCCCAGCCGGCGCCCATCGCGGCCCGAATCGCCACTTCGCGCTCGCGGGCCGCGCCCCTGGCGAGCAAAAGATTGGCGATATTCCCGCAGGCGATCAGCAGCACAAAAAGGACAGATCCAAGAAGGACGAGCAGGGTCCGCTGAACGATGGGGCCCAGAATCCAGTCACGCATCGAATGGAGCTTCCAGCTCGTGCCCTTACGATTCGGCGTTTCCGCCGCCACCCGGGCCGCCATCGCTGTGAGGCGAGCCTGAGCCTTCTCCATTGGCACACCCGCCTTTAGGCGTGCGACAGCACGCATGATGTGGTTGTCCCGGCGCATCAGCACCGGAGGAGGCGTGCCGCCCCATCCGTTCGGCCGAATTAGCTCCTGTTCCATCGGGAAGGTCGAATCTTTCGGCATCACTCCGACGATCACGTGAGGAACTCCGTTCAACTCGATCGTGCTGTTCAAGGCCTTGGGATCGCTGCCGAAGCGCCGCATCCAGAGACCCTGCGTGATCAGCACCACGCGTCCGTTACCGGGAAGGTATTCTTCGTGACTAAACGTCCTGCCCATCATCGGGGTTGCGCCCATCGCTTCGAAGTAGCCTTCGCCGACGGTCAGGCCCTTCAAGCGTTCCGGCTCCTCGCCGCCCGTTACGTCCACCGTTCCTGTGTTGACCGGCGCTACAGCCTCGAATAGATCCGTTTGAGCCTTCCAATCCAGCAGGTCGGGATAGGAGACGCTTCCACGATCGGTACGAAGCCGGTCGAAAATCGTAGCCGGGATCACCATTCGATTCGCTTCCTTGAACGGAAGCGGCTTGAGCATCAAGGCGTTCACCAGGCTGAAGATCGCGGTGTTCGCGCCGATCCCCAGCGCCAGCGTCAGCATGGCGATCACTGTAAAGCCCGGATTCGCGATGAGCACCCGGGCGCTGTAACGAAGATCTCGCAGGAAGTGGCTCATATCTGGAGGATACCGGCGCTAAGGGCGCAGGTTACGGGATTTAGAACTGCCGCCGCATCGATTCCGGTTCGGGCCCCGGAGGATCTCGATGAATCCAATACGTGGCCGCGTTCGGATCCAGCTTCAGCCGCAATGGATCTTTCCCCATCAGCCGCAAGATCAATCCCATAGGCACGAAAACGAGCCCGAAGAGAAGAGCCGTCACGATCGGATTCGTGACCCTTCCAATCATCAGTCCCAGCTTGCTAAAGCCCCTATTGGGCCAATGCAGGATCGCCGGGTAGATCAGTGCGATCAATAGAAACGCGCCTGCGGCGGCGAGCGCCCATATCCGCACTGGAGCCCCATGACGCAGAGGCAACACTCCGGCAATTGCAAACGCAGCCGCGAGAACGATTCCGAAACTTCTATCGGACGAACCCTTCACCAGGGCGATTCGCGACAGATCCTCGTGAAAATTCATGCTCACAGCGCCCAGCTTATCTCATTTGTCATTTGACACCGCCGATTAAGGTCTGACAACATTCCACAATGCCAGACGAAGTTCTCTCTTTCGATGAGATTTTGAAAAAAGAGCTGGCCGATCTTCGGGAGCGGCGCGCGAAGGTTTTCGACACGCCCGTCCCTGCCCCGCCGGAGAACCAGCCGGCGATCGATCAGGCACACCAATTCCGCGCATTCGGCGTCGCATTGTCCGGCGGCGGAATCCGGAGCGCGACGTTCAACCTCGGAATCCTTCAGGGGTTGGCGCAGCGTAAACTTCTTCCGCGCATCGATTATTTATCGACCGTCTCCGGCGGCGGATACATCGGAACCTGGCTGCACAGCGTCATCCGTCGGAAACACGATGGCGACGTTTGCGCGGCCCGGCGAAGGTTGGATCCCGTGGCGAATCCCGTGCCCGGCCCCGCCGAGCAGGATCCCATCACTTTCCTTCGCAAGTACAGTAGCTACCTGGCTCCGCGCAATGGAGTCTTCAGCGCCGATAGTTGGGTGATCGCCGGAATCTGGTTCCGCAACATGCTGCTGAATCAGTTCATCCTGATCCCGTTCCTGGCTGCATTGATTTGCCTCGCGCTGATTGCCGGATGCTGGATGCGCAGCACCCCGGAAGCGTCCGGCCTGTCTGCCTGGACCGTTCCACTTGCGGCATTTCTACTGCTTGGGATCGCCGTTTGTAATGCCGGATGGAACCTGAGCCAAATCTCCGCCTGGGAATTCGAGAAAAGGGGAGATCCGCGGAAATCGCGTGCCTGGCCCACAGTATCCGGCGTACTCGCCGCGTGCTTATGCGCCTTTTGGCTGCATTGGGATCCTCGCGGCGAAGTAACCTTACCCATTCCCCTTCTCAATCTCACAATCCAGTATTGGGTGGTTGTCACGGCCGCGATGCTGGTGCTGTTCGTGTTGCTTCAGACGCTTGGCGGATTCTTCGGATGCTACACCCATCACCACAAATTCAAGTGGATGGTCTGGCTGCACGTGCTCTGGATGCCCACCGTTTCCGCCGGAGTGAGTTCGGGTGCGCTTTACTTCATCATGTCCGCCATCAGCAGATTCACGAACAGTTGGCCGCCCGTGATCTGGGGACCACCCGCGCTCGCCGCATGCCTGGTCTTAGGAGTCGTCTTACTGGTTGGATTAATGGGCGCCGATTTTCCAGACGCCGCCCGCGAATGGCTCGCCCGCGTGGGAACAGTCATTGCGATGAACTGCTTCATCTGGATCGTAGGCGTCGGTCTGTCCGTCTACGGACCCTACGGGCTCGCGTGGCTGGGTTTGAATTACGGCGGCGCTGCGATCGCGGCTCTGCTGGCGTGGGCCGGCAGCACATTTGCCGGCGTCCAGGCTGGCAAGAGTGTGAGAACCAACGGCGCTCCCGAAGACGAAAAGCCCAGCAAAGTGAGCGAGATCGTAGCGGCGGTTGCGCCCATCGTTTTCATCGTGGGATTGCTGATCCTCATCGCCGCCGCGTGTCATCTGGCGATCGGAAAGATGGGCCACCGCTATGAAGGATTTGTCGCGTCACAGCCTGCCTCGCCAGCCGATAACGATGGCAGGACTCGAGTCGAAGTCGCCATCCCCGGTTCTGCCCCCATCGTCAAAGTGGATGCGCCGAACTGTTGTAACAAGCCCGACAAGAAGGCCGAGTACAACAATTGGTTCGCGGGACTCGCCCCATTTGTCGCCAAATATCAGGACGTTCTAAATCAGGACACCTGCCATTACGCCAAGTGGATTCTGCTGGTCTGCGGTGGAATCGCGATCCTGCTGCCGCTCCGCTTCAACATCAACGAGTTCTCGATGCATCACTTCTATAAGAACCGCTTGGTGCGCTGTTATCTCGGGGCGGGCAATGCCGATAAACGAAAGCCCAACCGCTTTACTGGATTCGATCCAAGGGACGATCTGAATCTGGCGGATTTAACTCCCCAGGCGCCGGATCCTTACTATGGTCCTTATCCAATCGTGAATACCGCGCTCAATCTCAATGCCGGAGCGGAGCTCGCGACGCAAGAGCGGAAGGCCAGTTCGTTCGTTTTCACGCCGGAATACACCGGGTTCGATCCTCCGGATGGGCCTGAGTTCAGCGCGCCGTATCTCGCGGATGGCGGCTATCGTAAGACCAAAGGATTCTTCTCTCCGGCGGGACCGAAGATCGGCACCGCGATGTCCATCTCCGGCGCGGCGGCGAGTCCGAACTGGGGCTATCACACATCGGCTCCCGTGGCTTTCCTGTTGACCGTTTTCAATGTGCGTCTCGGCTGGTGGGTGGGAAACCCGCGGCGGCTCTGTAAATGGGAGAGCCAATGCCCGAGCAAGCGGCCCGGTCCGCTATACGGATTCTTGTGGCTTCTTTGGGAACTGATCGGCCAGACCACGGGCGCAAGTTCATATGTCTATCTCTCGGACGGGGGCCACTTCGAGAATCTCGGCTTATATGAGCTGGTCCGGAGGCGCTGCCGCTACATCATCGTCGGCGATGGGGAGCAGGATAACAGCTACACGTTCGAATCTCTCGGCGGCGCGATACGGAAATGCCGCGCAGATTTTGGCGTCGAGATCGACATCGATGTGGAGCAGATCCGGACCGCCGATGCCGCGAAGCGGACGCACTGCGTCGTCGGCACGATTATTTATCCCGAGACTGCGCCCGAAAATGAGCGCGAAGCGATCTCCGAAGGCTGTCAGGCGCCGGCTGACTCCAGGATTCATGGATGGATTCTCTACTTCAAATCCAGCCTCACGGGCGATGAGCCGGAAGACGTAAAGCAGTACCGCGCAAGCCATCCCGACTTCCCTCACCAGACGACTTTGAATCAGTTCTTCACCGAATCCCAATTCGAAAGCTATCGCCGCTTGGGATTGCACCTGGTGGATTCAGCCTTTGAGAATATCGGCGATTTGGACGACACGTGCCGGGCCGCTCCGAATCGTTATTCCGACGATACTTTGCGCAGTCTGTTTCAGCGCATGGCCGCCCTGTGGTACGGTCCGTCACCGCTCGCTCCCGGCGTTGCGACAAAGCACGCCGATGCTTACAGTGCTTTATTGAAACGCATGTGCGACGACAAAGACCTGGAATTCCTGGATGCCACCGTGGTCGTCAGAGACCCTGCGGGTCCGGTAATCGCTGCTCCTGCGGCCGGCAGCGCCCCCGACCGTAAGGCCTTCTTCTTCGTTCTGGATTTGATTCAGTTAATGGAGAATGTCTGGTTCGACTTCGGTATGGACGTTGAGAGAAACCGCAACAATCCTAAAAACCAGGGCTGGGTGAGCGTATTCCGCCATTGGAATCGTCAACCGTATTTCAAAGCTGTCTGGACGCAGGTCCGTAAGAACTACAACCCGCTCTTCGGCGACTTCGTCGATATGATGGCGGAATAAAGCAGGAAGCTAAGCGGCTTTAGCCAGCGGCTCAGGCCGGACCCGCGCCAGCCGTAGAATCTCGAGCAACCGGATCACGGGCCATGCCGGATCGAACTCGTTGCCTTTCGTCGCGAACTTCGCCGACGACGGGAATTCGTGATGGTTGTTATGCAAACCCTCGCCGCCCGTAAGTAGCGCGATCAGGGGAATGTTCGTCGCCAGGTTGTCGTAGTTGCGATATCCAACCATGTGGCACAGGCTGTTGATCGAGGAGTTCAGCAGAATGTAGGCCAGCCCGTGAAAGGCCCACGCCGCCGCGCCCCATGCCCAACCAAACATCAACATGAAAATGCCGAGGCCTGCCCAGGCGCCGATTCGAATATAGGGAATCCGGTCCAGCAGATCTGGTTTGTAATCCGGCGTATATTTGACCACCGTGGTTTTGTTCTTCAGCTCGCGATTGTAGTAGAAGTAGTTCCCGAACAGGACGCTCCAGAGTCCATATATGTAAGGACTATGCGGATCTCCCTCGCGATCTGAAAAGTGGTGGTGCTTTCTGTGCACGGCCACCCATTCGCGCGGTACGATTCCGGTGAATAGCGCCAGTTCCAGGTGCATCAGCGTACCCACCGCCGGATGCAGCTCCAGCCCGCGGTGGCACAGCGCGCGATGCAGGTAGATCGTCGTGAAGAACACGGAGGTCTGAAGAATCACCACCGTGATAACGAACATCCAAAGTAGACTCATGAAGAGCTCCGGCAACCGCTTAGATTATCAGATGCCTTTGGCGAGAAAGCCGCCGTCCACAGCCATAATCGTTCCCGTCACAAAGGACGAAGCCGGCGACGCCAGGAAAATAGCGGCGCCTACCAATTCATTCACGTGTCCGAATCGTCCCATGGGTGTCTTCGACAGAATCGCCGCAGCCCGCTCCGGAATATCCAGGGCTTTGGTGTTCAGCGGAGTCCGGAAAACGCCGGGAGCGATCGCGTTCACACGCACGTTATGGGGCGCCCATTCGCAGGCGAGCTGCTTGGTCAGCATCCCCACGCCCGATTTGCTCGCTGCGTAAGCGGTCACTTCATTGAAGCTCACGAACGTGGTCATCGAGCAGGTGTTGATGATCGATCCGGATCGCTGCTCCAGCATCTGCTTACCGAAAATCTGATTCGCCCGGAAGCTGCCGTTCAGATTTGCATCGATAATTCGCATCCAGTCTGCTTCCGCGACGTCCGCGGTCGGACTCTTCAGCAGCAGCCCCGACGTGACCACCAGCGTGTCGACTCTCCCGAAACGCAGCACGACCTCATCGCAAAGCTTTTTCAAGCTATCGCGATCCTGAACATCGGATGTGCAGCGCAACGTCTTCGCGCGCAGCTTCTCGATCTCGAGGGCGGTCGCGTCCACTTTCGCGCTATCCCTGCTGCTGGCAATCACACTCGCCCCAGCGCGAGCGTAACCATATGCGATCGCCTGCCCGATGCCGCTCGTGCCGCCCAGCACCACGGCAACCTGGTCTTTCATCGAGAACAGCGTGTCAATGGAGTATTCGGTCATTTGAGCCATGTAATTTTTGTAGGTTCGCCTCGTTCGCACGCGATCGAATCGGTGACGCCCGATGCGATCGGAGCACAGGCATTCTGAATCGCGGTCCGCAGAGCGAATTCCTTCGTAGCGCCCGACGTCGTCCGGCACGATGTGGCGCCGTTGAACGTCATGCAAACTTCCACGCGGTGGCTAGCCGTGTTCATCGTCGAATAGAGAATCAGAGCCAGGATCGCGGCGCAAAAGAGAATAGCGGCAAGAACCGGTTTCTTCACGCTGCCATCTACCCGTGCGCGCCCGTCGGATTGGGAATGCCTTCCGCCGGATCCGTGAAGAAGGAACCCATCCGCCGGAATTTTTCATAGCGCTCGTCGATCAGCTCGCGCTCCGATAAAGCATTCAACTCACTCAAGGATTCGCGCAACATGACGCCCAGCGCCTCCGCTGCCTGATCCGGGTCGGAATGAGCGCCATCCCCTGGCTCCGGAATAATTCCATCGATCAGCCCCAGATCGAGTAAGTCCGGCGCCGTCATCTTGAGGGCCGCTGCCGCTTGCGGAGCTTTGCCAGAATCGCGATAAATGATCGCAGCGCAGCTCTCGGGCGAGATCACGCTGTAGACCGCGTTTTCCAGCATGTAAATCCGATTGCCCACGCCCAATGCAAGGGCGCCGCCGCTTCCACCTTCACCGATCACCACGACAATCACCGGAACCGGCAACCTGGACATTTCGCGAAGGTTCTGCGCGATCGCCTCGGCTTGGCCGCGCTCCTCCGCGTCCTTCCCAGGGTAGGCGCCCGGTGTATCGAGCAGGGTAACGATAGGGCGCTTGAACTTCGCTGCCATTTCCATCAGCCGCATCGCCTTGCGATAGCCTTCAGGACGAGGCATGCCCCAGTTGCGGAATACTTTCTGCTTGGTATCCCGTCCCTTTTGCTGCGCCACCACCATGATGGGACGCCCATCGAACCAGGCCATGCCCGCAACGATCGCATGATCGTCCGAAAATGCCCGATCGCCGTGCAACTCATGAAAATCGGGAAAGAGCCGCTGGATGTAATCGAGAGCGTGCGGACGCTTGGGATGCCGCGCAAGCTGCACGCGGTCCCAGCTGGGATTCGACGGAGGTGGAGTTTGCGAATCGGCCATGAAGGAGCCGTAATTCCCTAGGATAGCCCACGAACGCAGTTACCGCGCACGGCAGAACCCGCCGGCCGGACCCCGATCCGGTTTACAGAACCCGGTGTCCACCGGAATTTCATGGGGAGAACACATCAACGAGAGTCCCCAGCAGCGCTCGTCCCGTACTGGATGGATATAAATAATCCCGTGCCCGCCGGTCGTGTACTCCCACTGGGCGGGCCCGCTCTGAATTTTCGGCGGTAGGAGTAAGCGGCTCGCGTTCCAGCGCTCCTTCGCATCTTCCCGAATTCTGGAGTCGCCCAAAATCAGGAGGACCGCCACGGCCGATAATGCCAAGAACAAGCGATCGGACCGCACGTCCGGCAGCCATCGGAGCTTTACCCGCCGATGAACCGCTTCAACAGCAGCGCCAAAAAGAACTGCGAGATATCCACACCCGTACCGTAAGTCGGGAGCTTCTACGAATACCCAGATCGCTCCAATAAGACCGGCCGCAAACACCCAGCTCCACGCGCGAAAGGCCAGAACAATCGCAGGCGCCAGGACCAGGATCGTCAGGAAAACCACGTTAAACCGGTTCTGGATCCATTTGGGAAACCAATCTTTTTGGAAGAACGCCGCATCCTCGGGGTAAGGTCCCATGTACCGCGACCAATTGGTTGTCTCCGCTGCGGCGCGTGCGAGTTCGGGAGGAGTAGCCGTCCACGGCAGCTGTATACAGAGCACTCGCGATGGAAACGCCGGACATCCGGATGAGGTTACGTTAGCGAGCAGGATAGATCCGCCCAAAGCGATCGCCAGGAGCCCCGCCAATACATGGCTGCGTTGCGAACGCAGCCGGGTCAGGGCCACGATCGCCAGCAGCGGAATCGCCAGCACGCGAACACTCAGACTTGCAGCTGCCAGCAAAACGGGTAAGGCTCCATCGCGAACCGACAGGGCAATCCAGCAGGTGATCACGATTCCGATCGCCGCTGGCAAATTAGGCGAAGGCGACACCTGAAGCCGTTGCGCGAGCGCCGTATACAAAACTACAACCCAGGCGCCGCAGACGAACACGTCCGCGGATTCAGCGGCCCCGATAAGGATCCTGGTGGAGACAATCGCGAAGTGGAACAGGATCAGCGCAAACGCGAGTCCATTCAGAACCGTTGTGGCGTGCCCCTGGATCCAACCGGCATCAAGCGCGGCAAGTAGAGCGAAGGTTGAACTACTGAACGTGAAGCGGTAATGCAGGAGCGTCAAGCCGGGGGCGGATCCGGCCTCGTGCAGCCATCGGATCAACGGGTAATGATACAGCCCTGTATCGTACAGAATCACTGTACCCGTCGCGTTCCACGACGATACGAGCAGCGCCATGGAAAGGCCCGCCCAGTGAATCGGGCTTAGGGTCCCGCATCTCAGCTCGGCGCGCACCGCGGGAAATGCCGCCATCGCGGCGAATGCAGCCAGGACAAGTCCGCCGGCCCACAGACTAATAGGAATCGCTGTAGAAAGGCTCAGCAGCACACTGGAGATGGCGAACAACCCCATCCAGGTTTGCGCCAACATCCGGTCTTGTGTACGGAAGAGTTTTGGGGCGCCATCGGTCAAAGTGAAGATCGCCGCCCCGGCCACCCGCGCGGCGCACAGCAGCACCGCCCAGCAGCCCAGCAAAAGGATCATCAGCCGGCCATGATTTCCATTGCCTCAGCTCCGCAGATACGAGCGATTTCTGCGCAAAATTCCTTATCCGGCCGGACCCTTACCGTGACGTCCATCACCACCGAAAAATCCCTCGGCTTCTCCAGCCGCAGACGAACTTCCGTCTCCCCGGGTTTCTGTTCAAACAAGCGGCGCAGTGACGATGCACGGTCCGCATCGCCGCTCCCATTCATAGGCACCCGAATGGAGATCAAGGAAGGCATGCTGACGCGCGCCACTTCCAGCGGAACGATATCCTGCACGGAAATCTTCGGTGGAGCGTTTTCTTCGGGAAGCACCAGCCCCCTCACTAGAACGGCTTTGTCTTCGGCCAGCGCCGGCAACAGCCGCTCGTATTGAGTGGAAAAGACCATCGCTTCCATGGAGCCTTCCAGATCTTCAATCTGCATCGACGCCCACAGCTTGCCTTCCTTACTACGGCGCCGTTGAACGCTGGTCAGGATACCGCAGAGAGCGACTTCCGTGTTCTTCGCCAGCCCTTCCACATTGCTGGAAGTGTGCGTCGCCAACTCGCGCACCTTATCCATGAATTGATCGAGTGGATGGCCGGTGATGTAGAAACCCAACATCTCTTTTTCGCCCGAAAGCTTCTCCTGGCCGCTCCAGTCGGGCACTTTGGGCAATGGATGGTCCGCCGGCGGTTGTTCCTCGATCAGCGCGGCGAATAGTCCGGATTGTCCACTTGCGCGGTCCCTCCAGGCCCGGGCGCCCGTCTCCATCGCGCTATCGATGACCGCGAACTGCTGCGCGCGTGTGCCGCCGAGCGAGTCCATTGCGCCCGCCTTGATGAAACTCTCGATCATCCTGCGATTCACCGCACTGAGGTCCACCCGCTCGCAGAATTCATACAGCGAGCCGAACGCTCCGCCCTCTGTCCGGGCCTTTACGATCGAATCCACCGCTCCCGATCCCACATTCTTGATCGCTCCGAGCCCAAACCGAATCCCGGAATTCGGCCCATCCTCCACCGGAGTAAACGTAAACTCCGACGAGTTCACGTCCGGCTGAAGCACGCGGATGTTCATCTCCCGGCACTCATTGATGTACTTCACGACCTGCGCCGTATTGCCAGCCTGCGATGTCAGCAGCGCCGACATAAACTCCAGCGGATAATGCGCCTTCAGATAAGCCGTGACAAACGCAAGATATGCATAAGCCGCCGAGTGCGATTTGTTGAAGCCGTATCCCGCGAACTTCTCCATCAGGTCGAAAATCTTTTCGATCTTACGTTGCGGATGACCCTTTGCCTTAGCGCCCTCTATGAAACGGGCGCGCTGCTTGGCCATTTCCTCGACCTTTTTCTTACCCATCGCGCGCCGCAGCAAATCCGCTTCACCGAGCGAGTATCCGCCCAAGCGATTGGAGATCTGCATGACCTGCTCCTGGTAAACCATCACTCCATAGGTCTCTTCCAGGATTTCCTTCATCTCCGGCAGGTCGTAAATCACTTCCTTGCGGCCGTGCTTGCGATCGATGAAGTCGTCGATCATCCCCATCGGTCCAGGACGGTACAACGCGTTCAGCGCGCAAAGATCTTCCACCCGGTCCGGCTGATAACGCCGCAGAATGTCCCGCATCCCGGCGGATTCAAACTGGAACACTCCGCTGGTGTAGCCTTTGTGAAAAATACCCTCGTAGGTTTTCTTGTCGTCGAGCGGAAGCTCTTCGATCTTGAGTTGCACCCCGCGATGCCGCTCGATTAATTTCAGGGCATCTTCAATAATGGTCAGCGTCGTAAGCCCAAGAAAATCCATCTTGAGCAGCGACAGTTTCTCCAGACCATTCATGTCGTACTGCGTGACAATTTCGTCTTTGTTCGTCTTGTAGAGCGGAACAAGCTCCTTCAGGGGCAAAGGAGAAATTACAACTCCAGCGGCGTGCACCGAAGCGTTTCTGGACATCCCCTCCAGACGCTCCGCCACCTCCAGCACTTCCTTGACGCGAGGCTCCTTGCGGGCCAGGTCGTCAAGCTGGGGCTCCATCTTGCGAGCTTCCTTCAGCTTGATATTTAGCGGCTGTGAAGGAATCAGTTTCGTGATCCGGTCTACGTCGGCGAAGCTTAGGTCGAGAGCGCGCCCCACATCTTTGATAGCGGCGCGAGCCCCGAGCGTGCCGAACGTGATGATCTGCGCGACCTGCTCGCGCCCATACTTCTCGGTCACGTACTGGATTACTTCTCCACGCCCGCGCGTGCAGAAATCGATATCGATATCGGGCATCGAAACGCGTTCCGGATTCAGGAATCGCTCGAACAGCAGACCGTACTCCAGCGGATCGATATCCGTGATCTCCATCGCATAGCTGACCAGGCTTCCCGCCGCCGATCCGCGTCCGGGACCCACCGGAATCGACCGCTTCTTAGCGAAGGCGATGAAATCCCACACGATCAGAAAATATCCCGAAAACTTCATTTGCTGAATCGTCCGGATTTCGCGGTCCAGACGCTCCGCGTATTCAGCAAGATCGTGCTTCAACCGGCCCTGCGCGGCCAGAACTTCCAGCCTTGATCTGCGCTTCTCGAATCCCATCCTCGCGACGTATTCGAAGTAGGTGTCGATCGTATGCTCCGCCGGAACGCCGAAGTTAGGGAAGGGATTCGAAACGGGCGCCAGCTTCACCTGGCAGCGTTGAGCGATGTCATAGGTTCGATCCAGCGCATGTTCCACTTCGCCGAACAGCGCCATCATCTCTTCGCGCGACTTCAGATAGAAGGCAGGCTGGTCGAACCTCATACGATTCGGATCCGACATCGTCTTGCCCGTCTGAATGCACAGCATGATTTCATGTGCACGCGCATCGTCCTGGCGCAGATAATGCGAATCGTTCGTAGCCACCAAAGGAATCCCCGTCTCCGTCGAGAGCCGGTTGATTAGCGGCAGCACTTTCGCATCCGGCTCGAGCCCGTGATCCTGCAGCTCCAGGAAAAAGTTGTTCTTGCCGAACAGATCCGTGTATTCGTAAGCGATTTTACGGGCATCCTCATACCGGTCTGCCAGCAGAGTCTCGTTGATGTCGCCGCGCAAACACGCCGAGAGTGCGATGAGCCCTTTGGAATGCCTCGACAGCAGGTCTTTGTCGATGCGCGGCTTGTAATAGAAGCCATCCAGGTACCCGGTCGATACCAGTTGGATCAGATTGCGGTAGCCCTCCTGGTTTTCACACAACAGCACCAGGTGGTTATAGCGATTCGACTCGTTTTTGACGGACTGCCCCTGCTGCGCGACATACATCTCGCATCCGATCACCGGATGCACTCCCGCGGCGTTCGCTTTGTTGTAAAACTCGACGGCGCCGAACAGATTGCCGTGATCGGTCATCGCGATCGCGGGCATCTTCTGCTCCACCGCCAGATCCATCAATTGGGAGATTTCACACGCCCCGTCAAGCAGGGAATAGTCGGTGTGGCAATGCAGATGAACGAAAGGCGCGGCCATGGGAAATCCAATCCCGGGGGAGACTACTATTATAGCGGCCCCACCTCATTTGGACGCCTCTGCCGGCATCGGTTACCCTAATCCGCATGGTGATCGCCGATCTCGCGCAAATCGCCGGGCGCACGTATCCCGCTCGCCGGCGCACTCAGAACCTCGTTGGCGGCGCCAGTCCGATCCAGGCCACGAACTTCTCCATGGGCAACGTCACACTGGAACCCAACGGCGGCCAGGTGCCCTGGCACAACCAGGAGCAGGAAGAGATCTATTTCATCGTAGAGGGCGAAGGCGAGATGTGCCTGGGCGAAGAGCGGACCCGCGTAACGGCAGGTCAGGCAGTCTATATTCCCCCAACAGTGTTTCACCAACTGACGAACACCGGCGCCGTGCCCATGAGGATGATCTACTGTTATGGCCCGGCGGGCGACGTCGCTCACTGGCGCCAGGAATTGGATGGGACGCTACCCCGGGCTGGAGTTGAGGCTCCTCCTTTGCCCGATGGCGCGGCCCCGCAGTGCACGAAAAAACCATGAGCGTAATCAAGACCGGCATAATCATGAACGGCGTCACTGGACGCATGGGGCTGAATCAGCACCTGCGCCGGTCCATTCACGCCATCATCCAGCAGGGGGGCGTCAGAACCGGCGATGGAGACATCATCGTTCCCCATCCACTGCTCGTCGGCCGCAATGCCGAAAAGCTCGCCGGTATCGCGGCGGAATTCGATGGAATCCCCTGGACCACAGACCTCGATTCCGCACTGGCCGATCCGCAATACTCGATCTATTTCGATGCGCAGACCACGGATCGCCGCGCAGAGTCCGTGGAGAAGGCCATTGGCGCAGGCAAGCACATCTACTGTGAGAAGCCCACGGCTACCAGCTTCGCCGCCGCGCTCGATCTTTTCGAACAGGCGGAACGCGCGGGCGTAAAACACGGCGTAGTGCAGGACAAACTCTGGCTGCCCGGAATGCTAAAGCTCCAGCGGCTGCGCGACCAGGGATTCTTCGGGAAGATCCTCTCCGTGCGAGGAGAGTTCGGCTATTGGGTTTTCGAGGGCGACGTCAAGCCTGGCCAGCGGCCATCCTGGAACTATCGCGCCGAAGACGGCGGAGGAATTATCGTCGACATGCTGTGCCACTGGCGCTACGTGCTCGACAATCTCTTTGGAGCTGTGAAGGCCGTATCCTGCCTCGGCGCCACACATATTCCCCAGCGTTGGGATGAAGCGGGAAAGCCATACGCCGCCACCGCCGATGACGCGGCCTACGCGACATTCGAGCTCGAAGGCAACATCATCGCCCACATCAATTCCTCCTGGACCGTACGCGTCCGCCGCGATGACCTTCTGGTGCTTCAGGTCGACGGCACGAAGGGATCCGCCGTCGCCGGCCTGCGCAATTGCTGGAGCCAGTCTTATGAGGACACACCCCGTCCCGTGTGGAACCCCGATGTCGAGAGCAAACTCAACTATTTTGACGACTGGAAAAAAGTAGCCGAGGGCGAGGACTTCGATAACGCCTTCAAAGTTCAATGGGAGCTATTTTTGCGCCACGTCGTCAAGAATGAACCCTTCCGCTGGGGATTACTCGAAGGCGCGAAAGGCGTTCAGCTTGCGGACAAAGGCATAGAATCCTGGCAAAAGCGCGCGTGGGTCGACGTACCGCAGCTGTAGTGAGCGGTTATTCTTCACGTAGCGAAATAAGCGGATCCACCCGCGCGGCCCGCACCGCCGGGATCCAGCACGCGAGGATCGCAACCCCGGCGAGCAACATAGGCAAAACAGCGAACGTCACCGCATCGTAAGGAGTCACCTCAAATAGCCATGTCGCCAACAGCCGCGTCAGAAAGAACGCGCCCGTAAGCCCGATCCCCAGACCAACCGCGGTCAGCCGGAACCCCTGACTCACGACCAGTCGCAATATGTCTGACGGCGTAGCGCCAACCGCCATCCGGATACCGATTTCACGGGTCCGCCGGCTGACTGCATACGAGATCACTCCGTACAGCCCAATGCTGGCCAGCACTAGCGCAAGCAGCGCGAAAGAGCCCAGAAGCAACGATGCGAATCGCGGTTGGGCTACGGAGGACGAAACCAACTCCTCCATCGTCCGGACCGTCGAAATGGATTGCTCCGGGTCCACCACGTTTACAGCCCCGCGCAGCGCCGAAGCCAGATTAGCCGGGTCTCTGCTCGCACGAATCACCAGATTCAAGGAGTAGGCGGGACCCTGGTCATTCGGCAAGTACATCTCCGGCCAAGGACTCTCTTGCAGGGAATTATGCCGAACACCGCCCACAACGCCAACGATCTCCCGTGCTTCCTTATCGTCCCCGATCCTCAGCCGCTGCCCGATCGCGTCGGCGCCCGGAAAGTAACGCGTCGTGAACTGTTCATTAACTACGACAGTCTTGCTGGCGTTCGCTGCATCACGCGCGGAAAGGAAGCGGCCGCGAAGAAGTGGGATCCGCATGGCGCGAAAATAATCCCCCGCCACAGTCCGGATGTTCGCGTCGTCTTTTTGATTCGGCGAGTAGGTGCGCCCCTGCACCTGAAAAAATTGATCGTTCAGTTGGCCGCTGAGTGGCAGCTCGGAAATCGCTCCCACCGAATCCACACCCGGCAGCGCCGCCGCAGACTCCAGCAATCGGTGAAAAAAGCCGGTTCGTTTCCGGTCGTCATCGTAGGATTTTCCGGATACTTGAATTTGCGCTGTGATCAATTGCTGCGCGCTAAACCCGGGATTCACGTGCACCAACCGCCAGAAGCTCTTGATCAGCAATCCCGCGGAAACCAGCAAAATCACGGACATGGCAACTTCGGCGATGACCAGCAATCCGCCCATTCGTTGTGTTCCCGAACCTCCGGAACCGCGTGAGCCTTCCTTCAGCGCCGGTTGCAGATCGTCATCCTTGCGTCGAATCGCAGGCATTAGGCCGAACCCGACGCCCGTAAGCATCGAGAGGCCCATCCCGAAGGCCAGTACGATTCCATCCACCCGCACTTCGTTTAGCCTGGGAAGGTCCGCAGGCCCGAAGCTTCGCAAAGCTTCCACTCCCCACAACGCGAGCGCCATTGCTGCGACGCCTCCTCCTGAGGTGAGCATCACGCTTTCCGTTACCCACTGCCGCACCAGGCGCCCGCGCCTCGCTCCGAGTGCCGCGCGAATCGCTGCCTCCTTATTTCGCGCCACGCCGCGAGCCAGCACGAGATTCGCAACATTCGAACAAGCGATCAGCAGGACCAGGGCAACGGCGCCCAGCAGGATCCATAAAGCGGAGCGCACCGGGCCTACCTTGACGTCGCTGAGCGACTCGAGACGAACCGTCCAGTCCGTATTCGTCGCCGGATACAGCCGCGCGTTGAAGCGGGCGATTGAGTCGAGGTCCGCCTGTGCTGTGTGCAAGCTCACACCAGGCTTCATCTTTCCGATCAATCGCAGAAAATGTCCCTGCCTGTTGCCCAGCCCCTGATTCAACATCGGCAGCGGTATCCACACCTGAGCGGAAGAGAGTAGCGGCAGATCCTGACTGAGCACCCCGATGACAGTGACGCTTTCACCGCCTAGCGCTAAAGTCCTGCCAACTACACTCCTGTCTCCACCGAAACGCTGCTGCCAGATCGCGTGACCCAACATCACTACCTGAGGCTGGCTCACCTGTTCGTCCGCGCGCGTGAACGAACGGCCGAGTTCGGTTCGAATTCCCAAGGCGGCGAACAAATCGCTGGATACAACAGATGTATTCACATGTTCCGGTGCAGATCCACCCGCCAGAGTCGATGCGTTCACTACAACGGAAATCGCGCCCAGTTGTTCAAACGATCGGTTCCGCTCGCGGTAATCGCGATAGTCGGGCGGCGAGACACAGGCCTGCTCCGACAATGGAAACTTTCCCCACACCCAGGCCAATCGTTCAGGTTGCGAAAATGGCAGCGGCTTCAGCACGACGGCGTTCAACACGCTGAACACGGCCGTATTCGCGCCGATTCCCAGACCAAGCGTCAGAATCGCGATGATTGTGAACCCAGGGCTCCGGCGAAGGACCCGTGCCGCATGAGTCAGATCCTGTAATAGCGTTCCCATAGACACCGATCATAATGCACTCTACCGGCGTCTGATCGTAATGCGGGCGGACGCAGCACATTCCGGCCAGCGGACGGGCGAATACACACCCGTAGCGCCCCCCTCAGACACCCACCGCAGAAAATGCTCGTGCACCACGGCGCCCACGCCGACGGCAGCCACCTCAAATTGCGCGCCCGAATCTTCTTCGCCGCCGAGAGTGCAACTCTGCGTCCAGCGTCCATCGTCGAGGTATGCCGGACCGCTGCCCTGCGGCCACCAGCCTTCCTGATCTGCTCGCCGCGCCAGAAGCCACAGATTGGCGCCTTGAGGGAGCTGTGCCGTGCCGGAAACGGAGATTACTTCCTGCACGACGCTGGCATCCTCAGGCTCACGGATGCGAATCTCCCCAACAGCCCCGGCGCGGGTAAGGCTCGAAGCGGCCTGTTTCAGACTCGGCGGAATCGCTCTTTTCACCCGCTCCCGCCAAACGTATTTTGGAAGGAGCCGCGCATTATAGCCTTGCCTCTCCCACCCATCGCCGAACGGATCGAACACCGGCGCATCCGTGCGCCGGAAGAATGCGGTTCGATCCACCACTTCGATCGGTTCGAACATTGCGTCCGCGGAGAGGAACCGAAACAAGTCCTGCGTACTCCGGATGTGAATGTCGTCCACAACAAGCAGCGCCCCTGCGGCGAGATGCGGATAAATATAAAAATATTCGAGCGCCGGAAAAGGAAACGCGTGAGGACCGTCCAATAATGCCGCATCAATAGGTCCGTCGAAAGGATGAACGGGGAGCGTCCGCTGCGTCGGTCCTTCAATAATCCGGGTCGTCGATGAGTTAAAAAGTGCGGATGTGCGAACACGCTCGATGCTCCCGCTCCCGGCGTCGATCGCGAACACGAGATGAGACGGACTGAGGTGCGAAAACACGAGCGTGCTAGCTCCCGCGCCTGTTTCCACTGAGCGTCGAACATCCATCGCCGACAAATGACGCCACAACACCCTCAATACCTTGGGCGATAGTGCGCCTGCGCCATGCAGATCCTGCGCCGCCACCGCGATATGCTCGATCAGCTCCGGATTAGACATTTACGTTTGAGCCCAGTTTAGCGTCAATAAATGCGATGATATTTGTGTTCAAACGCCGCGAAAATCGGGAGGAACGGCGAATGGCTTGCCTTAATCTACTCGGCGGTCTTGTTCTAGCCGCGGCAACGCTCCTGTCGCAGGCTCCAGTTCCGAAAAATGTCGCTCCCGTCAAACCGCCGGCGCCATCACTAAGACCGGGCAAGGTCGAGGGCGTCGTAACGAACTCTCTCACGGGCCTTCCCGTACGGAAAGCGACCGTCACCTCCCGTAATTACGGTAGCCGCGGGTACTACATCGCTGCGGCGGACACGGCCGGCCATTTCCTGATCGAAAACGTAGAGCCAGGCCAATACCTGCTATCCGCGGAGAGCTCGGGATTCATGACTGCTCCCCGAACCACTTCCGCCGTAATCCGGCCGGTCACGGTGAACGAAGAAGAGCACGTCAAGAACATTTCTATTACGCTGGTCCCGCTAGCGACGGTCAGTGGCCGGGTTTTGGATATGGACGGCGATCCCATCCCGGGCGCAGCCGTGCAGGTCATTCGATCGATATACATTAACGGCTCGCGCCAGATGCAGTCTTTCGGGGCCGCAAGCACCAATGATCTGGGTGAATATCAGATCATCGATGTGGCTCCCGGCCGTTACTACTTGCAGGCAAGTCCGTCCAGCAATTCATTAAACGTTCCCACCAATACCCGGTGGGAAGGCGCGGAGCTGGCCTATCCCAATATGTTCTCACCCGGTGTTCGGGACATTACGGAAGCCGCGGCCATCGATGTAGCGCCGGGCGCTCACCTCCTCAACATGGATTTCAACATCCGCAAACTGCCCAGCGTCCGTATTCGCGGCCGCGTTCTGGATGGAACCACCGGCCAGCCCGCTCTAAGTGTGAACACGCGGCTCGAGACGCGAGGAAATGGGACCGTTCGTCTGGGCCAGTTGTCCGCCCGCGCGAGTAAAGACGGGACTTTCGAGATGCGTAATGTGCCCGCCGGCTCTTACACAATAGCGGCCGAACAGTATGGGGCGAGGAAGCTTTCAGCCCGTATCCCGGTGGAGGTCGGCAATCAAGACCTGAACAACGTGCTCATAACCCTTACGGCCGGAGCTGAGATTTCCGGGGTCTTGGTGTTCGAGGGATCCACGCCCACCCGGTATCGAGGTCAACTTGCTCTTGTAGTGGCTGGCAACCCGATGGGCGGGTACGTACAAACACAACAATTCAAGGAGGATGGCACATTTGTTCTGCACGACGTATTTCCCGGCATCTATCAATTGACCGTAAATCCTCCGCCCCAGGGTAAGTACATCAAGTCAATTCGCATGGGCGAGCAGGACTTCACGAGCGGCCGCATCGATCTTGCCCAGCCCGGGGCTGCTGCATTAACCGTAACCTTCGGATCGGATCCTGGCCAGGTCCAAGGAGTGGTGATGGACGCCAAGGGCGATTCCGGCCTCGCCAGGATTGTCCTTGCGCCCCGGGACGGATTTGATGATCGCTTGGACTTGGTGAAAATCGTGACTGCCGGGGCGAAAGGCGTTTTTAAGGTCTCCGATGTGGCGCCAGGCGACTATCGGGTGTTTGCATTCGAGGAGTTGGACCCAAATATTCTGCGGTCGGCTGAGTTCAGAAAATTGTTTGAGAGCCGCAGTGTATCCGTCCTGGTCCATCCAGCCAGCCAGGAAACAGTTCAGATCAAGGCGATTTCAGCCGAGGAGATCGCCCTCGAAAAGACGAAGCTCCCATGATCCGGAACCTGCTTCTTGCATCCTCCCTTCTCTGGGCCCAACCTCCGTCTGCCGCTCCCGCCCCCGCGCGAGTCGAGGGAGTGGTCGTAAATTCCGTAACCAACCGGCCGGCTCCCCGGGCCGCCGTTCTGCTTCGCGCCCCAAGCGAAGAATCCATGAGCTACGCCGTTGTCGCCAACGATAAGGGTGAGTTCGCGATGAACGATGTTGCGCCCGGCGTATACACAATCTCCGCGGAGCCGCCCAATATGGCATTCACCTATCAGGTTCTAGCCGCCATCGCTCCGCAGCCGCTCGTTCTGACCGCTGGCCAAACCGTCAAAGAAGTGGTGAAGCTAACTCCACGAGGAGCCGTTATGGGGCGGGTATTAGACCAGGACGGTGACCCCGTTCGTGGCGCAGAAGTGTTTGCTGTCCAGCCCTTGAGTTTGGATGGCGGAACGCAACTCCGGCGTGCGGGCTATTCGAAATCCAACGATAACGGCGATTACCGATTGTTCGGTCTGCGGCCTGGACGATACTATGTTCAAGTCGCCGTGAGCCAGGCTCCCAGGACGAGTCTCCAAATCGGCGAAACACTCAAAGGAGGGCATCCCCCTGAAGGCTACCCTCCGGCATTTTTTCCTGCCGCCGCTGATCTCACTCTCGCGAAATTTCTCGATGTAGCGCCAGGTGCGGAATTGCGCGGGATCGACATAAGCCTTCGCCGCACCGCTTACTATAACGTCAGAGGAAAATTAACCGATCCTCAGACGCCTTCGAGCGCACCTGTGCTCCTACCGCTGAATCGGGAGCTGGATCCGCTGAACAGGTCCGCCCCGAGAATCGCCAATGGAACTTTCGAGTTCAACAATGTTGCGCCAGGCAGCTATCTTCTGGTTCATTCTCACGCGGATGGGGGCAAGAAAATGTATGCCCGCCATCAGGTGGATGTAGTCAACCGCGACGTGGAAGGGATCGCTCTAACGCTCGCTCCGGGCGGTGAGATGCGTGGGGTCGTTCGTATGGAGGGCGACGCCCCCAAGTTGCCGGAGGGCCTTAGTGTGTTTCTGCAACCGCTCATGCTATCTCGATTCCCTAGCGTCAGTGGTCCGGTCCAGCCGGACGGAACGTTCGCATTGCACGATATTCCCCCGGATTTCTTTCGCGTGTCTGTGCGTATGCCGCCCAGTATGTACGTGAAGTCGGTTCACCTGGAGGGCCACGACGTGAGCGGCAAGTTGATTGATCTAACTCAGTCCGCTGGTTCGCTGGCCATCTCTCTACGCGCTGACATAGGTCAATTATCGGGCCTTGCCCGCGCGCCGGGCGGAGAACCAGCCATCCACGTTCGAGTCACATTGATCCCTTACGGCCCAACCGCAGGCCGGCCCGATTTCTCGCGCTCTACCTTAACGGATGACAAGGGCAACTTCAGCATCACTTCTGTGGCGCCGGGAGAATACAAGCTATTCGCATGGGAGAACGTCGACCTGGCAGGCATTCAGGATCCCGAGTTCCGCAAGCCTTTCGAAAAGGCGGGCGTCCCGATCAAGATGGAGCCGCGGGGCAAGCAAACATTGGATGTCACCATCATCCCGGTCTCTGCCATGAACACGGCCAGTCAATGACCGGCCTTTAGGATGCCCTGGCACTTCGTGTTCGAGTCACTCGCCTACGCAGTAGCCTTTCGTGTCTACACGTGGCACCGCAGCAAGGCAGGGGACTTTCTGGATCGATCCACCCGCCTCAGTATCATTGCAGCCGCCATATCCGGAGCCGTCGCCGGATCCAAGCTTCTGTTCCTGCTTGAAGATCCAGCCAGAACGGCGCTGCACCTCAAGGACCCGGCGTATTACTTCGGCGGCAAGACCGTCGTCGGAGGGTTGCTGGGCGGCACGATCGCAGTCGAATGGCTCAAACACCACCTCGGAATCCAGCGGCGCACGGGCGATCTCTTCGCGATTCCACTGGCTCTGGGAATCGCCATCGGACGCATCGGCTGCTTTCTCGCCGGCGTCAATGACGACACTCACGGGATCCCCACATCCATGATTTGGGGAGTCGACTTGGGCGATGGAGTAAAGCGCCATCCGGTACAACTCTACGAATCGTTTGCCATGCTGTCCCTGATCCCGATTCTTCACCGAATCTCTCAGCCGCGCTACCAGGAAGGCGACCGCTTCCGCGGCTTTCTGTTTGCCTACCTTTCGTGGCGGTTTTGTGTGGACTTCCTGAAACCGGTGGTGCAATTCGGCGGCCTTTCGTCCATACAATGGGCCTGCCTCGCCGGTCTGATTTGGTACACGCCGGATTTTCTTCGCTTCTTGAAAAGCAGTCAAACTTACAAGGGAATCGTCACCAATGGCTGAACGCGTCCGGCCTTACCTCTTCTACGACACCGCGATTTCAATCTGTTCGAAATGCTTCCGCCGCGCCGAAGGCAAAATCGTGTTCGAGGACGAACGCGTGTATATGTTGAAGCGGTGTCCGGTCCACGGCCCCGAGCGGATTCTCATGGCCGATGATGTGGACTATTACCGGCGATGCCGCGAGGTCTTTCTAAAACCTCCGGAGATGCCTCTGCGCTACAACATGCCCGTGCGCTGGGATTGCCCGTACGATTGCGGCCTCTGCACCGATCATGAACAGCATTCCTGTCTGACGTTGATCGAAATAACGGATCATTGCAATTTGCAGTGCCCCATCTGTTACGCCGCCAGCGGTCCATCGCGCCAGCAATACCGTTCATTGGCTCAGATCGAAAGCATGCTGGATGCAGTGGTTCGCAATGAAGGCCGCCCCGATGTCGTTCAAATTTCCGGCGGCGAGCCTACGCTCCACCCCGATTTCTTCAAAATTCTCGATATGGCGAAGTCGCGGCCCATTCAACACCTGATGTTGAATACCAACGGCATCCGCATCGCCCGCGAGGAAGGGTTTGCCGAGCGTCTAGCGGAATACATGCCCGGTTTCGAGATCTATCTGCAATTCGATTCCTTCGAAGCGGCGGCATTGCTTGATCTTCGCGGAGCCGACCTGCGCAGCGTCCGCCGCCAGGCGATCGAGAAGCTGAATCGCCTCGGTCTGTCTACGTCGCTCGTAGTCACGTTGAAAAAGGGCGTGAACGACGGTGAAATCGGGCGCATCATCGACTGGGCTCTCCAGCAGCCATGCGTTCGCGGAGTGGTGCTCCAACCGGTGCAGGCCGCCGGACGGCATGAGAATTTCGATCCCGCTGTCGACCGGCTGACGTTAACGGAAGTGCGCCGCCGGATTCTCGAACAAACCAGTGTCTTCCGGCCTGAAGACATTATTCCGGTGCCGTGTCATCCCGACTCCCTGGCGATGGCATACGCGCTGAAGGTTGACGGCCAAGTGAAGCCCCTAACCGGATTTATCGACCCGCGGATTCTAATAGAGGGCGCCCGGAATACCATCGTCTTTGAATCGGATCCCGGATTACGCTCCCAGCTCTTCAAGCTCTTTTCCACGAACCACTCTCCGCAATCGAGCGCCGGCAGCCTGCGCGAATTGCTATGCTGCCTGCCGCAAGTAATGACTCCCGAAGGAATCGACTATAGCCACATCTTCCGCGTGATCATCATGCAGTTCATCGATGCGTGGAGCTTTGACGTTCGTAGCGTGAAGAAAACGTGTGTTCACATCGCTCATCCGGATGGAAAACGCATCATTCCATTCGACACCTACAACCTTTTCTACCGTGACAACCTGGAACAAGAAATATTGGAGCCACTGCGTCGCGAACGAGAGCACCCCACCTATGCATCCTGAACCCGACGATCACCGGCGGGACCCGCCTCCGTTGCCAAACCCACATGATGGACCTTTTAAGGGCGCGCTGGCCACGATTCTGATAGAGATCTGGATCTTCATACTGACCCGGCCTATGGGGCTCGCGCAATTTTGGGGAGGTACCCAGTGGCTCATTCTGATTCCGCTGTATTTCTTCGCTCGACGGTCAGGATTTCCTTTGGCTTCGCACGGGATTCTGATTGCAGGAATGTTAGGTGTGCTGTTGAACGGCCTGTGCTTTGGTCTGTTCGAGATTCTCGCTCGATGAAGCTGCTAAGGCATCGTTTGCGGCCCGTCCGATCAATAAAAACTGCTTGCATTTCCTCGCACTCTCTGCTACGATCTGTAGCATTACGATGCGTAACACACCTCCTGCACCGGGACCGAGCGAATTAGGCGAACTCGAACAAAAGGTGATGCAGCTCGTCTGGCTTCACGGACCCATAAACGCTGAAACCGTCCGCGAACGCCTCGCCCGCCCCCTTAAAGAATCGACCGTCCGGACCGTGCTCCGGCGTCTCGAAGACAAAGGCTACGTGCGCCACACAGTGGAAAACCGCACCTACATCTATCAGGCGGCCGAAGCGCGCCAGCGCGTCGCCGCCAAGGCCGTCAAACGTATCGTGGATTGGTTTTGCAACGGATCGGTAGAAGAACTACTCGTCGGCATGGTCGATACAGCGGTGCTGGATCGCCGCCAGCTGCAGATTCTGGCCGACAAGATCGCAAAAGCGAAGGGAGAAAAGTCATGACTATAGAACTGCTCTTTGAATCGGCGGCGCGTTCGCTCGTCCTCGGCTTGGCGGTGTGGCTCGGAATGAAAGCATTTCGCGTACGGAACACTCAGGCCCAGATGACCGCCTGGACCGTCGTCCTCCTCGCATCGATCGTCATGCCCGTGCTGATGAGGTGGGCCACCGTGACGATCCCCGCGCCTCCCGCGCCCCTAACCAGAATGATCCCCGCGGCCGCGCCTCCGGTCGTGATCCCCCAAACGCCGCCCTCGACCATCCCGGCCCCAGTGACGCCGCGCATTGACTGGCAGCGTACGATCACCGCGGTCTATCTCTTCACCGCTGCTCTCTTCATGCTGCGGATGCTCCTCGGAATCGTCCTCACCGGACGCATGCGCCTCGCAGCGGAGCCGCTCCACGCGGGCTGGACCCACGGAGTGGACGTGCGCATCAGTGCGGCCTTGCAGGTTCCGGTCACGTTCGGATCTACCATTCTTCTCCCCGCCGAATCGCTCCAGTGGACCGATATGAAGCGCCGCGCCGTCCTTTCTCATGAGCGCTCTCACGTCGAAAACGGCGATTTCTACGTTCTCCTGCTTGCGGGCCTCCACCGCGCCGTCTTTTGGTTCAATCCGCTCGCCTGGTGGCTGCAGAACCATCTGGCGGCGCTTGCCGAAACCCGCAGTGACGATGCAGCGATTGAGGCCGTGGGCGACCGTCCTTCTTACGCCGAGATCCTTCTTCACGTCGCGAAAAGCGCGCAGCGCATCCCCATCGGCGTGGCCATGGCACGTCCGGCGACTGTAAGCCGCCGTGTCGAGCGGATCCTCGCCAATGCGGCGCTGTTTCCGTACATGGCATGGCCCAAGCGGTTGCTCTTGGCCGGGGCCCTGATCCCCCTCGTTGTCTTAACGGCCGGTTCGTGGCGAGTCCAAGCACAAGCGCCACCGCCGCCTCCGCCACCGGTTGCCGATCGGCCCGCACCGACGCCGCCGCCTCCCGCTCGCCCCGGCGATCCACCGCCACCGCCCGCCCCGCGGCGTGAGACGACGACGATTCGCGAATCGTCGCGGGATACCGGCCGCGACAGTTTCGCCATCTTCTACGGCAACAACACCACGATCGATGGAGACAGCTCCTCCCATAGACGCGCGAGAAGCGCCCGCAATAAGATTCAGGGCGACTACATTTGGTTTGAGCGCAATGGCGTGCCGTATGTGATTACCGACGCCGCGATGCTGCAGCGCGCCAGGGAACTTTACCGTCCTCAGACGGAATTGGGGCAGCGCCAGGCCGAGCTCGGGGCGCTGCAGGCAAGGCTGGGCGAGCAGCAAGGCAGGCTGGGCGCACAACAGGCGCAGGTCGCGGTCGGAAGCTCCAACCTCACACGCATGATTGACGATATGCGCCGCCAAATGGATCAGCTCCGTAGCCGCGCTTCGAAAAACAACGGCAATCTTACACACGACGAGCTCAGCGAACTACAAAGCCGGATTGGCGAGCTGCAATCGCGCATCGGCGAGCTTCAGTCGCAAGCTGGCGAAAAACAATCGCAGATCGGCGCCATCCAGAGCGAGCTCGGAGTGCAGCAGTCTATCCTCGGCGCTCAGCAAAGCGAGCTCGGTGAGGAGCAGAGCCGTCTCGCGGAAATCGCCTCAAGCAAGATGCGCGAGTTGATCTCTGAGGCGCTGCGCAACGGAATCGCGCGGCGGGTTGAGTAAACGCTCAGTCGGCCCAGGGTGGAGCGATTCCGTTCACCCTCGCGTAAGCGATGGATTGCCCGAGATGCTCATTGATGTGCGCGATGATCCGGATGTAGATTGCGCGAACGGTCGTTTTACGGCCGAAGAAATCCGCAGCCTTCTCTAGGTCCGAATCTTTAGACTTTTCGAAGTTCGCCCTGACGGCATCCAGAGTACGTCGAAGTAACCCGATGATCTCCGGCTTGCCCTGAACCGATTTCTCGAATTCCAGATTGCGGCGGACAACCTCTACGTCGCTCTCTTTTCCGGAAAAACGCGGGCCCGCGTATTCACTCTGCGGGATGCTCACCCCGGCCAGTCCCAACAGCAGCGCGTTTGCTTCGGCGATATGGACGTACACCTCGCCGATCGAGCGTACCTTCTCCGCCGGCCGCCAGGTGTATTTCTCCGCGGGAACCGCTTCCGCGAGCATAATCGTGCGTTTGGTCGCGAGTTCCAGCTCGAACATATATTCGGGCTTGAACGCCGGAGCCGCCGCCAAGGGCAAAGCCAATAAGAATAGGAGCTGTTTCATCGTGTAGTCCCTAACAACACGCTACACGACTCATCACCGCATCGGAGTTTTAGGTCTCCGGCTCGAGAGTTTCTTCCAGCGCTTCGTACTCGATCACCATTTGCGAACGCGCCATGGCCTGTTTGAAGTCCTCGTCGCGGCTGTCGGCGACATCGTACTCCCACACCTCGCTGCCTACGCTGAGAAAGCTGTCGTCCTCATCCATGGTTTCCTGCGGATGAAGGGCGGCCTCGGGTTCATATCGTTCGACGAACCTTGCGTCCATCACGATCCCGTCCTCGAGGTGTGGCTCCAGGTAGTTTGTCGGATTCTCGGATCTTCTGGCGTTTCCGTCAGTCCGCTCCATGAAGACGACACGGTATCTCATGAATTGGAGATGCCGTCCGCCGGGCGGCTGCTTCCGGGGTAACCGTAACAACCTCAGCGATTGCCGTTGTGCTGCTGATGGGGACCGGATTGCACGGATGCCGGTTGAATGCGGATCTGGTTGTGAACCTGGCTGACTCCCATGACGCCTTCCGCCAGATCTTCCGCCAGCCTTTTCGATTGCCGATCCATTACCGTACCGGTCAGCGTAACCTCGCCATCCATCACCCGGACCTCTATATCCGTCGCATCCAGCTCGCCGTGCTCCGTCAGGCGATCGTTGATTTCTTCCTGTAGCCGCTCATCCGATCTACGGTACCCGCGCGGGCCCCTGCCATAATGGGGACCCCGCTGATGAGGATTCTGTCCGCCCGCCCCGCGCAGCCGCGATTCCCCGCCCGTAGGTTGTCCGGCAAAGTCGCCGCCGTAGAACCCTTCTGCGTATTGCCTGCCGTAGTCGTCACGCGACCAGTGCGCCATTCGGTGGGCAATGTCGTAGTCCTCGGAGCGCTGCGCATCATTCGGACGTCCCCTTTCCGGCATGCGGCGGCCGCTTTCGAACCGCTCTCCGTAGTCCGGCTCATACGATTGAGGGTAAGGACGATCCTCGCGTCTCGAGCCACCGTACTCGCGGTTATCGTTGCGTCCCCTACGCTGGACCAATTCCTGATCGCTCTCTTTTCTCCAGTAATCGTCACGCGGATGGTTGCGGCTCATTTGTGCCTCCGTCCCGGCGGGGACTGAAGGTTGGATGCCGCGCGAGTGCCCCTGTTTCACTCCGCGATGAGTGAGAGTCCCTTCTTCGCGGCCTGCTGGATCAGCGACACTGCGCAGCGTTCTTCAAGGCCCAGCGGATCGTCTCCCCTGCTTTCGCAACGCTTCAGTGCATCGAAGAATGACCCGTCGGCGTACGCATCCAGCACTGCGGCATGGATGTAGTACGCCTTGCAAGTGGATGGCTTGTTCCCCAATTTCTCCGCGACGGTCTTGACCGCCTGCACGATGTTCCGCTTCGCCTCTGTCTGCGACTTCGCCGGGCCGATCCCGGCCAGCGCGACCACTGCGCCTGTCGTTCCGAGCCACGTCCGAAAATCTTTTGCCGTAAAATCCCCGCCGGTAGCCTCGCGAATGTAGTTGTTTACATCTTCTGACCGGATGTGACAAGGGACGCCGGCGTCATCCAGATACTGAAATAAATCCTGCCCTGGCAGCGCTTGGCACTGGTGGACAATCTTTGCCAGCCGCTTGTCCCTGATGGTCAACTGGTGAATCTGGCCGCTTTTTCCCTTGAAATGGAACTGCAGCGTCTCGTTGCCGATCTTAACGTGGTGATCCTGCAGCGTAGTCAATCCGAACGATTCGTTCTGCTGAACGTATTCTTCATTGCCCACTCGGATGCAGGTCGACTCCAGCAACTTCACTACAGTGGCGACCACTTTGGTCTTCGTGAGTCCCGGCGTGCTTATGTCCTTCTCTACGCGCTCGCGCAGCGCGGGAAGAACCTTCGCGAAGTCCAGCATCCGGTAGAACTTGGTCTCGTTCCGGACTTTGCGATAGAGCGCGTGATAGCGATACTGCTTTCTTCCCCGGGCATCGCGCCCCGCCGCCTGGATATGTCCCTCTGGACAATCGCAGATCCAGACGTCAGTCCACGCTGGTGGGATCACCAGCGAGCGGATCCGCCTCAGCACTTCGGGGTCTTTGACGACCTTTCCCTCTGCTGTGACATAGCGGAAGCCGGCGCCGCTACGGCGGCGGAATATTCCGGGCAACGCGTCAGTAACGTAACGCAGTCCCGACACTTCTGCCGATTTGACCGGATCCACCGGCAACGCAAGCTTACGTAGCGCTCCCACTTATCTAATGAGATGTCCGGGCCATCGACACGTTACCGGAACTTTTCCGTACGTCGGCAGCCCTGTTTGAGTCTTACTCTACGTAGCCGAAGCGCAACAAGGAGCAAGCATGCTGCAGAAAACCGACGTCGACATGTTGGACGATTTACTGACTGAGCTGGCCCAGCCCGCCGAAAGTCAATGCGAGCTGTTACGGGAGCACCTCGAAAGCGCCCGCAATTACCTCCTCGGCTCCATGCCTGAGGAATATCAGTTAAGTCTGCGGCTCGCCAACGAAAATCTGAACTGTATCAACAACCCGGATCTGCGCCATCGCGCCACCGATATCCTGGCCGAGCTGATGGCGGAGGTTCATTAGAGACACCTCATGGATCCCGCGCCCGTTTGCCGCCAGGCGCCGGACTCGCCCGCTCCCGCCACCAAGTCGCTTCGCGTCCTAGCCGAGTCGGCGAAGTGCTGCCAGGCATGCGACCTCTATCGCCACGCGACTCAGACTGTCTTCGGCGAAGGACCACGCCAGGCCCCTATCATGCTAGTGGGCGAACAGCCCGGCGATCAGGAAGACCGGCAAGGTCATCCCTTCGTTGGCCCCGCGGGAAATTTGCTCCATAGGGCTCTAGCGGATGCCGGAATCTCCAATTCCGATACCTACGTCACCAATGCCGTCAAACACTTCAAGTTTGAGGAACGCGGCAAACGCCGGATTCATCAGAAGCCCAATAACGCGGAGATCGATGCCTGCCGGCCCTGGCTCGAAGCCGAAATCGCCGCCGTACATCCAGGATTGATCGTCGCCCTCGGCGCCACAGCCGTACGATCCCTTCTAAGCCGGACTGTCCCCATCAATGCGAACCGCGGCAAGCTGCTCGACTATGTTCCTTCCGGCCAACTCCTCATCACCACTCATCCATCCGCGATTCTCCGCGTCTTGCCGCAGGATCGGGAGCGCGAATATGGGCGCCTGGTAGACGATTTTAAAATTGCCGCGAAATGGCTAAAAAAATCGGGGCGGCCGTGATAGCCGCCCCGGAGTTGTACTTCGTTTAGTTGTTTTTCTAGAACAGGATTCTGGCTCCGACCATAAACAGTCTGCCGCCGCCCCCGAACAATCCATTCATGTGTCCGGGAACGCTGGCCTGGCCGAAGTTTGCGAAGCTGACGTTGGAGTACGGGTTTCCGAATTGCGTGCTGTTAAGCAGGTTGTACGCTTCGCCGCGTAGCTCAACCCGGTAGTTCTCCCGCACCGGGAACGTCTTGAACAACGCGAGGTTGTAGACGCTCAGATCGGGACCGCGCAACATGTTGCGCCCGCTGGTTCCGAAGCTGTTCGCGGAAGGCGCCGTGAAGAATGCGGGATTGAACGAGGCCTGTCCATTCGTGTCGAAAGTGCCGCCGACGAAGTTGCCGAATACGCCGAAGTTCCCGGGGCAGTTGCAAGCCAGAGGATCCGCCAGCACGCTGAACGGCGCGCCCGTGGCCCAATGGAACAATCCATTGATCTGCCAGCTTCCCAGGATCTTTCCAATCACTCCGCTGTTCCACCGGTCGGTTCCCGCCCCGAACGGCAGATCGATCACGTGGCTGATCGCAAGGATGTGGCGGCGATCCCAATCGGCCGGAGCGTAATTGGAATTGAACGAGGTTCCGTTCATCAGGAACGTTCCCCGGTCAAGCGCCTTACCGTAGGTGTATCCGACCTGGAACGAAAGCGCCTTCGCGAGCCGCTTGCCCAGATTCACCTGAAGCGAGTTGTAGTTGCTGTTCAGTCCGCTGGACGTCTCGAACACGCCCGCCGAAAAATTGCTGCCGAGCGGTAATCCCGTTACGCCCGTTCCAGGCAGCGCCGCATTCAGCGATCGGATGCCCGGCAGATGGCGCGCGTTATTTCCTACGTAAGCAGCATCAAACAGGAACCCCCAAGGCATGCTCTGTTGCAGCATGAAGAAGTAGCTCTGAACGTAGGGAGTGTCCGTCAGACGGTTCACGAAGAACGGGACGTTCTGCGCGCTGGTGCTCGTCGCGCCGGCAGGCAGGTTGGGCAGTTGGAAGGACGTGAAGCCAAATCCGCCGGCTACGCCCTGCGATGTTCCCACGCCGCTCTGGTTGAACGGAAGCAGGCTGAACGGCACTGGGAAGTAGTTGATGGTGTAGCTGGTGCGAACCACGGTTCGCTCCGCCAGCCGGACGGCGATGCCGATCCGCGGCGAGAAGTTCTTCCATTGGTAGTCGCCGAACTCGTTGGTCTGAGAGAGCGATGTGCTGCCGGGAGTAAAGATCGAGGCGCCATTCCTGCTCGTCCCGATCGGGCTGTATGCTTCGTAACGCAATCCCAGGTCGACAGCGACTTTCGGATGGATTCGCACGGTGTCGCCGATGAATCCGGCGTAGAGCCGTTGATGGTAGGTCGGCCGGTCTGACGGCAGGAAGAATCCGGCAGTAGTCGGCGCGCCGAGCAGGAACGATGCGAACGAGTTTACGAACGCGCTGTTTGCCGATGTGGTTCCTCCGGCGAGCGACGTCGCTCCCGGTCCAAAGAAGAAACCGCCGTTAACGCCCAGCAGCGGATTGTAGAATCCTCTGGACTCCAGGTCGCGAATATCCACGCCGACCACGATCTGGTTGCGTGCCCGGAACAGATGGAAGTTCGCGGCGCCTTCATACATGTTGTCGACGTCCTTCGCCGGCAGGTAAGCCGGGCGGCCGAGCGTGCCGAGACCCTCGATGGTGACCGACGGGATTCCGCCGTTGCCGAACCCCTGAGCAGCCAGACGCTGGGCAAGGATGTTCGTCTCGTTGCCCGGCATGATCTGGTTCCGGTAGCGGCTGTAGCCGACGCGGAACTCGCCGATGATTCCATGGTAGTTTCCGACAAAGCTGGCCGATGCGTGGTGATTGCGCAGACCCGCGTGCGCGTCGCCGCCTACGATGGGTCCGAAGATCGAACCTTCATCCGTATTGAATTTGGACCATCCATAACGGAGGAATCCCGAAAACGCATCCGTGAACCGGTAGTCGGCGCGCCCATCCAGTACGTTTCCACGATTACGGAAGGGGACGTTGGCCGCAAGGTTGTTGGACAAGCCCGGCAGATTGGCGGCGGGCAGGAAACTCAAAAACGACTGAGCGATCGGATTGAAGCTTGCGCTCGGAATTGAGTTGCTGCCAAATGGCACGCGAGCCACGCCGTTCGTGCCGGTATTCGGGAAAAACACGGTAGCGCCGGTGCCGGCGAAATTCCCGGCCAGCAGAGACGCGGTCGGAACAGTCGCGAATTGGAGATCGGCTCCCCGCCGGATGGTGCCTTCATAGGATCCGAAGAAGAACAGGCGGTCGGGAATCAAAGAGCCTCCCGCTGTCGCTCCAAATTGCCAGTTGCGCATCCCGGGATCCGCCACATTCGCCGGAGTGAATGAATTGCGGGTGCGGAGTTGATCGCTGCTGAAGAATCCGAACAGGCTCCCGTGAAGACCGTTCGTGCCGGGCCGCAGGAACACATTCGTGTTGGATCCGGCCGCGAACCCATGTTGTGGCGGATAGTTGCTCGTCCGCACATTGAGCTGTTGCACGGCCTCGTCCGGCATCACCCTTACTGACAGCTCGCCGGTGAACGGTTCGCGGATCGTGATCCCGTCGGAAGTGTGATCGTTGGTGTAGGCCGGCAATCCATTCGCGTTGTGCTGCCGGCTGCTTTGCGGATCGAAGGCCAGTGGATATCGGCTAACCGGCGGGGTGATCCCGCTCATCGTGCCGATCAATTGCTGGTAATTCCGGTCGAGGACCGGCACCGAGCGCACCGTCGTGCTCGTGAAGCCGCGCCCGATATCTGGTGGATCGTCTTGCGCGGCCGGAGCTTCGGCCTTTAGCTCGACCGTCTCGATCGCGGGCCCGCCCTCGATCGTCACATTGAGCTGCGTCGCCGCGCCCGTGTTAATCTCCACGTTCTGGCGCGCAGCCTGCTTGAACCCGTCCCGCTCCACCTCAACTCGATAAGTGCCCGGCGGCAGCGCGATGCTGAATCTGCCATCCGTCCCTACCGTTACGCGCTGAGCCACGCCGCTGGTCGCGTCAGTGAGGATAAGCACGACTCCGTTCTTTCCAGTGACTCCGGTCAAGTTCCCCGAAAGCGTGCCTGTTTGCGATTGAGCGAATGCCGCCACCGCCAAACAGACAAAAGTTCGCGCTAATTTTCCAATCATATTTACCCCTTTGTAAAGCACCTTAAAAAGATGGACTCCCTACTACTGAATGACTGCACGGACAATCAGCCGCTTTGGCGCCGGTCCTACGTAATAAAACGGGTAGCAGGTGACCAGCGTCAACTGCCGCGGATATGCCGCCCGGAGCGCCGCCGTGTCGTTCTGATTGACCACCTGAATGGAGGCGACTCGATAATTGAACCGCCCCGCTGGTGATTCGATGTCGATCTCGTCTCCTACTTTCACGTTTTTCAACATTCGGAAGTGCAGGTCTCTGTGGCCCGCGATAATGCAATTCCCGAATTCCCCCGGCTCCGTCGTTCCTGCGTAATAACCTGGCCCCCGCCGCAGGTCGCGATCGGAACTCGCCTTCACCACGTATACCGACCGGTCTAATCGCGGTATCGTCATCTTCGCGACGAATCCTTCCGGCGCTTTGTAAGCCCTGGTCGCAGAGCTTACCGGCGCCGGCGCCTCGTGGATGAGAGCCTGCCTCTGCTCCCACCATGCGATACCGGCATCTTTCAGCCCCAGGGATGCGAGGACGATTCCTCCCATCCCCACGACGAATGCCGCGATAGACCGGCCGTTCACGTTACTTTCTCCGCAATTTCAATCCGAGGCCGCTGAACAATCCGCCGGCCAGAACATAAGTAAGCCAATCCGCTGACGTGGACGGCATTCTCGGTTCGCCGGTTTGAGACGTGGATGACGTAGTGTCCTGCGCAGGCGCCGGAGCGGGCGTCGGCTCGGGAGCGGGCGTTGGAGCTGGCGTGGGAGCCGGCGTCGGCGCCGGTGTGGGCTCCTGTGGCGCCGGAGTCGGTGTCGGCGCGGGTGTTTGTTCCTGCGGCGCGGGCGTCGGCGTAGGAGCTGGAGCCGGAGCAGGCGTCGGTTCCGGAGTTGTTTGTGGCGCTGGCGTATTCTGCGCGACCACCGGGCGATCGGCTGCATAGGTCGCTGTCAATGTCATCGAGCTCATCCGCTCGTTCATCAATGCCTTCGCTTCTGCCGGAAGCGGGAACTCGTAGCCGTAGTCTTTCCCGCTGATCCAGATTTTGTCGAGGTAATAGTTCGACCCGATGTGTTTCAGAATGACTTGCGTGTTTCTCGGAACATTGTTCTGCAGCGCTGGAATACTGTCCGCGCTCGTCTCGAATTTCGTTCCGCCATCCGATGTGATCAGGACCACGCGCGCTCCCCCGGCTGCGTTACGTAGCTGCCTGATTTCGTACTTGCCCGCCGTGAGTACGTGATCGTTGATCTTCACGTTGTTGGGCAGCTCGACAACTACCTTGTCGTGCATCTGCGCCTGGCTCCAGCCATTGATGGTGAGCAGGACTGTTGCGGTAAGGCATCCTGCCATTTGTCTAATTTTCATGGACCCTCCTTGGATACGTCGAGAGAATTCTTCGTGAAATGTTAATACCGTGGACTGGACATCATGCGATGAAAACCCAGCGGATATTCCGCATTCACATTGGCAATCGATGTTCCAAAAAGGCGTTTGTATTTGTACGATTGAGAGTCGCTCAATACGCTGGTGGGTCGCTCGCCGGAAATGATTCTTCGGAAGCCAGGTCTACAATTTCCTGTAGCCTGCGCGCCGTTCGCTTGGGTTCGGTTTGCGGCGGCGTTTGGAACGGCCAGGCGCCCGTAACTCCACGCCGGATCAATTCGACGCCAACAGCAGTCGCGATCCATCCGAGAACGGAGCCGCGCCGGATCCCCACGATGAGGGCTGCTCCGCCTAACAGGATCGAAGCGGAACGTTCAAAACTTCCAAGGTTGGAATTCATTTGAGTAAGTGTCACGTCGATTTTCAACTCCCGATAAAACAATTGCATGTCTTTAGCCAACGATAAGAGAGCGCGATTATTGACAGCCGGGTACTTTTTCGCATGCCGAAGTTTCACCTCATTCGTTTCTACCGCCTGGAACTGAGTGAAACGTAACTGGGTGCAAATGATTCAATCACATGCGCCAAAATTGCGGCCGCTGCGCCACATGCGTCTATGCGGAACGGCAATTGCATACGCAGTCACACGGAACTCACGGAAAGGCAGCTGTGAGCCCGGTCGCGCCGGGCTAACGTTGCTGGCAGTAACTCTATCAATTCGAGAGGTGAATGTATGAGAAAACACAAAGTCCTATCGTTTGTAGTGGCAGCCGCCACCGCGTTATGCCTGAACGCTCAGACAGGCGACGACAAGAATTTTGTCCGCAAAGCGGCGGAAGGCGGATTGGCTGAAGTGGAGATGGGCCGCCTGGCCCAGAAGAACGCCTCCAACGACGCCGTCAAGAAATTCGGCGACCGCATGGTTGCCGACCACACCAAGGTCAATGACGATCTCAAGAGCTTGGCTTCCAAGAAAGGAATCGATATCCCCACCAACCTAACGGGCGAGCACAAATCCAGTCACGATAAGCTCGCGGCGAAAACGGGAGCCGACTTCGACAAAGCCTACATGTCGATGATGCTCAAGGATCACAACATGGATGTCCGGGAGTTTGAGCGGCAAGCGAATTCCGGCAGCGACCCCGATATCAAGGCGTTCGCCGCGAACCACCTGCCCACCCTCCGGGATCACCTCAAGATGGCCCAGGATATCGCCAAGCAGTTGGGCATCTCTCCGAGCACCGGCGACTAATCGTTCAATACAAATGAAACTGGCCAAGCGGGTTGACTACCGCTTGGCCAGAATTTTTTAGGGACTCTGATTCTTACTCAGCGTCGGACGCCTGGGTAATCTGCTTTCGCTTCCGCGCTCGCTGCAATATCTTCCGCGCCCGTGTCTTCGAGGATCGCTTTCGCTTTCTGAGCCCAATTCGAATCGTCGCTGTGCACGGAAAGCAAAATATTGCCGCGATGGATCCGGCCTTCGTAACGTTTGGCTTCGTACTCCGGAATACCCATCCCGATCAGCGCGCCAGCCAAACCGCCGAGCACCCCGCCAGCGCCGATTCCACTGAGCGCTCCCATGATCGGACCCGCGGCGATGAATGGCCCCAAGCCGGGAATCGCGAGACTGCCGATGCCCGCCAACCATCCCAACACGCCGCCCACGAGCGCTCCGGAGGTGGCGCCCGTCGTGACGCCCTCCGGAACTTTGGTGTCTTTCTCGTGAGCGAACTCCCTGGTCCCTACGTTGTCGGGAAACAGGACGGAAATGTCTGTGTTCCTGAATCCTGCCGCACGCAGTTCCTCAACGGCGTTTTCCACCTGAGACCGAGATGCGTAGATTCCGAAAACAGCGGTGTTGGCCACTAGAGACCGCCTTTTGTATCCTTGGCGTCCTTCTTCGGTGCGATGGTGATCTCGTTAACCACGCTATTCACGCCGGCTACCGATTTCGCTTTGGCCTCAATTGCCGCCTTCTCTTCTTCGCTTCGGACCGGTCCACGCAGCGTGACAGTCCCGTTCGACGAGATGATCTTCACATTGTGGGCGTATGTGGAAAGCGTCTTGTCGTCCATGACGGCCTTGCGTACCATTTGAGACAACTTGCGGTCTTCCTTGTTTTCTTTCTGTTGGTCCGCTGTCTTGCCGCCGTCCTTGTTCATCCGGGTGTTGTCCGGTTTCGTCGGCTTATCGGGTTTATCTTGAGCGGACAAACTTACCGCCCACGGCAATGCGCCGACTGTCAGAATGAGCACAGTCTTCCGCATCCAGTTTGGTTGAGTCATGGTTGTGTCTCCTTGAGAATGAGACTGACGCGCTGTGGGTGTGTTTCAGTAAAATACCGCCGCAACGTTACGGATGCTGCAGCATCTTTTTGCGCAAAGTGAGCGCGAGTTTCTCCACCGCCGTTTCGCCGCTCAGCTCTTTTGCTTCAGGATCGTGCTCCGCCTCGGCAATCTTCAATTCCTTGCAGATGAGCCGGAGCAGTTCCAGCGCCTTGGTGATCTCCCGTTCGGATAGGAGATCGATCTGCAATGTCAGATGATCGCGCTCGTCCGCGATTCGTCCCATCCGGTTCTGTTTGATCAATACGAAAGTGGAGAGGAACACCGCTTCGCCCGAGATCATCAGGTTCAGCAGGACGAAAGGAAACGGATCGAACACACGAATGCCGTGAATGAGTCCGAGATTGGCGATGGGCCACAGTGTGAACCAAAGGATGTGCAGCAGGACGAATGTCATGCTGCCAATGAAGTCCGCGATCACATCCGCGATGCGTTGTACCGTCGTACGCTGACGCAACAGATTACCTTCGAGGTTTGCGATTGTCTCGATGTTCTTTTGCGCTGCCCGCGGCGTGACGGTGTTCCGGGATTTCTTTTGTGTTTTCTTCTCGCCGGAAGTTCCCGCCATCGATGTTTCACCATGCAATTAACGCACCGTAACGCTGCACGCTGGCCCCGTGATTGCTCCACTCCAGGTCAGGTATGCTGCACGAATCCATCTGGCGTTGGCCTAACCACCCGCGAATCATGGCTGTCCTCTCTCACCCCGGAGATGAAGCCGTGGGGATGGGCGGTCAATTAGGCGTAATGGAAGACGTGATCCTGGTCCACATTACCGACGGCGCTCCCCGTACACGCCCCGATTGGAAAATTTACGCGCGTACTTTACGCGCTGAGGTACTCGCTGCAGCCCGTATCGCCGGTATCCCCGCCCGGCGATGCGTGGAAGCAGGTCTCGCAGCCAATGAAGCCTCGCAGCATTTGGTCGAGCTCACCTGTTATCTCACCGGACTCCTTGCCGACCTCCAGCCGGATCTCGTCTTCACCCACGCCTACGAAGGCGGTCATCCCGATCACGACGCGGCTGCCTTCGCTGTTCATCACGCTGTCCAACTGCAGACTCGCCCGCCGCTGTTGCTCATCGAGTTCACGTCTTCTCCGCGCAATCGATTTCTCAACGATGAAGGCGCCATCACCCGCGCTCCTTTGAGCGACGAACAGAAAGTCCTCAAGCGCTGCATGATGTCCTGTCTCACCAGCCGCGAATTCGCCCAGCCGGCGGAGCCCCCGCAATCGGAGGAGTTCCGCGTCGCCCCCGAATACGATTTCAGCCGCCCCCCTGCCCCCGGACCGCTTCTATACGAACAATCGAGCCCGTTGATGGACGGACGCACCTGGCGCCGCCTCGCCGGTCATGCGCAACGAATGCTCGGCCGCAATTCCGCAGCCTCCCCTGGATTTGCGCTGCCTCCCCTAAACCGTTCGGTCGAATCAACTCCCGCCTTACCGTAATCTCGGACCCACGAGCGTGTGGGTCCATTTCGGATAAACTAGGCAGTCATGAAGTTCTTCACCCTCTCCGCATTTCTGAGCCTCTCCTTGGCGACCACCTTCGGTGCTTCCGCTTCCATTCATCTTTTTCAAAAGCCCGCGATGAACAAGACCGAAATCGTGTTCTCCTACGCAGGTGACCTCTGGCGCGTAAGCCGCCAGGGCGGTATGGCCACCCGGCTCAGTGCTGGAACGGGGTTCGAAACCGATCCCGCCTTCTCGCCCGACGGCAACACCATCGCGTTCACCGGCGAGTACGACGGGAACATCGACGTGTTCAGCGTTCCCATGACCGGCGGCGTACCCAAGCGTGTCACCTATCATCCGGATTCCGATCGCCTCGTCGGATGGTCGCCCGACGGCAAACGCTTAATCTTCCGCTCCAGCCGCGAAAGCTTCTCGCGATTTACGCAGCTCTTTAGCGTCGGCCTGGACGGCGGACTCCCCGAAGTCCTCCCGCTGCCCATGGCCTGCACCGGATCCTATTCTCCCGACGGTAAGCGGATGGTCTACGCTCCCCTCGATGGCGGCCAGTTCGCTCCAGGCTTTACAAATTACGTCGCCTGGAAGCGCTACCGCGGCGGCGAGGCCAGCTATCTGTGGATCGTCGACTTCGCCACTCTCAACACCGAGAAGATCCCGCGTAAAGACTCCAACGACATCAACCCCATGTGGATTGGCGACAAGATTTACTTCTTATCCGACCGCAACGGTCCCATGACGCTCTATCGCTACGACCCCAAGAGCAAGGAAGTCGCTGAGCTGATCAAGAACACCGGGAAGGACATCATCTCCGCCAGCGCAGGACCCGGCGGCATCGTCTACGAACAGTTTGGCCAGATCCATATCTACGACATCGCCTCGCAAAAATCCTCCAAGGTCGCGATCGACATCGCAGCGGATCTCTCCGAAGTGCGCCCCCGCTTCCAGAACGTCTCTCGCGAAATTCGATCCGCGAAAATCTCCCCCACCGGCGTCCGCGCCGTGTTCGAAGCTCATGGTGAGATTCTCTCGGCGCCTGTTGAGAAGGGCGATATCCGCAACCTCACGCACTCCGCCGGGGTAATGGATCGCACACCGGCATGGTCCCCCGATGGACGTTCCATCGCCTATTTCTCCGACGAATCGGGAGAGTATGCCCTGCATATCAAACCGCAGACCGGCGAAGGCGAGACCCGTAAGATTCCCCTGGCCGGAAAGTCCGCCTTCTATTTCGAGCCCAAGTGGTCGCCCGACAGCAAGCACATGGCGTTCTTCGACAACCAGATCCATTTGTGGGAAGTCGAAATCGCCACCGGGAAGCTGACTCTCGTCGACACCGATTATTCCTACGACCTCAACCGCGACTTCACGTGGTCGCCCGACTCGAAATGGATCGCTTTCGGTAAGAATCTTCCCAACCGTCTGCGCGCTCTTTCCATCTATTCCCTCGACACAGGGAAAAGCGTTCAGGTAACCGACGGCATGAGCGATGCCCGCCACCCCGCCTTCGATCGCGATGGCCAGTATCTCTATTTCACTGCCAGCACCAACTACGGACCCACCTCCAGCGGATTGGACATGTCCAGCGACGAGCATGAAGTAACCCGCAGCATCTATCTGATCGTGCTCGCCAACAATGTTCCGTCTCCCCTTGCTCCCGAAAGCGATGAAGAGAAACCAGGCGAGCCCGGCGCAGCCCCCGCGGGCGGCGGGCGTCGTGGCGGCGCTGGTGCGCCCGCTGCCGACACACCTCCTAAGCCCGTGCGGATCGATTTCGACAAGATCGCCTCGCGCACGGTTGCCGTTCCGCTTCCCGCGCGTGGATATCAGGCACTCGTCGCCGGGAAGGCAGGCACGTTCTACATTATTGAGGCCCAGGGTGGAGGCGGACGTGGCGGCTTCGGCGGCGGAACCACTCTCTCTAAGTACGAACTGAAAACCCGTAAGCTCGACAAGCTGGCCGACAATATCGCTGGCTTCGATCTTTCTGCGAACGGCGAAAAGATGCTGCTCCGCCTGGGCGCCGCGCCCGGCGGACGTGGTGGACGTGGCGGAGCCGCGGCAGCCGCAGCCGGTCCGCAGTTCGTAATCGTGTCCGCAAACACTCCCCTGAAACCAGGCGAAGGCGTCCTCCGCCTGAATGACGTCGAAGTCAACGTCGATCCCATCGCCGAGTGGAAACAGATGTACCACGAAGTCTGGAGAATCCAGCGCAGCTACTTCTACGACGCGAATTTGCACGGCGTCAACTCCGCCGACGGCGAAAAAGAGTTCGAGAAATACCTCGACTCTCTCGCCTCCCGCGCCGATCTCAACTACATCTTCCGTGAGATGCTCGGCGAAATGACTTCAGGCCACTTGCGCGGCGGCGGCGGGACCATCCCCACAGCCAAGACCGTCCCTGGTGGACTCCTCGGAGCCGATTTCGAGATCGCCAACGGCCGCTACCGCTTTAAGAAGATCTATACCGGCGAAAGCTGGAATCCTCAGACTCGCGCGCCGCTCGCCCAACCCGGGATGAACATCAATGCCGGCGAGTACCTCCTGTCCATCAATGGCCAAAACCTCACCGGAACCGACGACATCTCCCGTCTTCTGGAAGGGACCTCCGAAAAGAGCGTCACCATTCGCGTAGGCTCGGATCCGGCCGGCGCCGGCGCCCGTGAGATCAGCGTCGTCCCCGTCGGCAGCGAAGCCCAGCTCCGCCACCTCGCGTGGATCGAAGAAAATCGCCGCAAAGTCGATCGCCTGAGCGGCGGCACTCTTGCCTACGTGTACATGCCCGACACCGCTCAGGGCGGACTCACCAGTTTCAACCGCTACTACTTCGCCCAGACCGATAAAAAAGGCGCGGTCATCGATGAACGCTTCAACAGCGGCGGCCAGGTTGCCGATTACGTCATCGAAGTAATGCACCGCGATCTTCTCGGCTGGTGGCAGCCCCGCTACGGCGCCATCTACCGGACGCCCGCCGCGTCCATCCTCGGACCCAAAGTCATGGTGATTAATGAATTCGCCGGATCGGGCGGAGACGCCATGCCCTGGATGTTCCGCTATACCAAGCTCGGCACGCTCGTCGGTAAGCGCACTTGGGGAGGACTCATCGGAATTTCCGGCTACCCCGCGCTCATGGACGGCGGCAACGTCACCTCTCCCAACTTCGGATTCTTCAACCCGTCCGGCGAATGGGACGTTGAGAATCGCGGCGTCGCTCCCGACGTCGAAGTCGATATGGACCCGAAATCCGTCCACGAAGGTAAGGATCCGCAGCTCGAGCGCGCCGTTGCCATCGTGATGAAGCAGATGGAAAAGTATCCGTACCCGTCGCCGAAGCGCCCGCCGTTCCCGAACTATCAGCGCCCGGCGTCCCCGGGCTCGACAGGCAGCCCTGTACAACAGTAAGCTGCCCAGCCACGCGGCGCCGATTGCAGTTGGGCCCGTCTAAGGCCAGATGGGCACCTTCTATCAAGACGTCCGCTACGCCTTCCGGATGCTCCACAAGAGCCCCGGATTCACCCTGGTCGTGATCCTGACGCTCGCCCTCGGGATCGGAGCGAATACCGCAATCTTCAGCATCGTGGACGCGGTGCTGTTGCGCCCGCTCCCCTTCCATGATGCCGGCCAGCTCGTGCGCGTTGTAGACGACGCCCGCGGTGTCGGACAACGAGACATCGGCATGTCCGTGCTGGAGCTTCAGGACCTCTCGCAGCGCAGCGGCGTCTTCGATCAGATTTCGGCCGTCTGGCCCATCGACGCCAATCTGACCGGTGGCGATCGTCCCCAACGCACCGAAACGCTCGTGGTCGGGACCAACTACTTCTCACTTCTCGGCGCCAAAGCCCAACTGGGCCGCCTGCTCGGACCCGAGGACGACGCTGCCGGATTCGCCGAGGGCGTCGTCATTAGCGACAGTCTCTGGAAAAAAGCCTTCGGAGGCGACCCTCACGTCCTCGGCAGGAAGATCCGCTCCGATGACGACGTCTACACGATCGTCGGGGTACTTCCCCCGGATTTTCGCCATCCTGGACGAACCCTTGCGGGCGACGTCGAGATCTGGAGCGTCGCCGGTTTCGCCGCCAATCCTTTCCCTCCGCCGAATCGCGCCCGCCGTATGCTGCCCGGCGCCATCGCGCGCCTTAAACCCGGCGTCTCCCTGCAGGAATCTCAGGCTCGCCTCGACGCATTCACTGCCGCCCTGCGCCGCGAATTCCCGAACGACTATCGTGAGAATGCGAAATGGACCGTTCAGCTCGAGCCTCTTCAGGATGCCGTCGTGGGCCAGGTGCGTCCCCTGCTCTGGGTGCTGCTCGGCGCCGTCACCATGATGCTCCTCACCGGATGCGTGAATATCGCCAATCTTCTCCTGGCCCGCGCCTCCGGACGTCAGCGCGAAGTGGCGATTCGCCAGGCGATGGGAGCGATGCGAGGCCGGCTCATCCGGCAGTTGCTCACCGAAAGTGTGATCCTATCCCTGATCGCGGGAGTCGTCGGTGTCACCGCCGCCGCTTGGACCGTCAAGCTGTCTCTGACATTGATCCCCACCAAGATTCCGAGACTGCATGAGGTCGGGCTCGACTTCAGGGTCCTGCTGTTTGCACTCGCCGTCTCGCTCATCACCGGCGTGCTGTTTGGTCTCGCGCCCGCGCTCGAAGCCTCCGGTATTTCGCTGGTCGAGCATCTTAAGGAAGCCGGCCGCGGTTCCGGCCGCAGCAAGCGCCAGAATCGGATCAGCAGCCTTCTGATCGTCTCCGAGTTCGCCATCTGCATGGTCCTGATGATGGGCGCCGGACTCCTCGTCCGCAGCTTCTGGAAGCTCACCCAAGTCGACCCCGGATTCAATCCCAACAACGTACTCGCCGCCCGCATCTGGCTCCCCCGGCCGAACGACCCTAAAGCGGACATATACGCCAAGCCCGAGGACCGGACCACGTTCACTCGCGAAGTGCTTCGCCGCGTCGGATCTCTCCCCGGCGTCAGCTCCGTAGCCATGACGACCAACGTCCCCCTGAGTGGCTTGGCGAACAGCTTGCCGATCACCGTGGAGGATCGCAACACGCAGGCGGGAGAAACTGCTCTGGCCGAATTCGTGGGCGTCAGCCCGGATTATTTCAAGGTCCTCGAAACACCGCTTCTTGAGGGACGCTACCTGGCCGAGAACGATGTGCCGGCTTCGATGCCCGTCGCAATCCTCGATCGAACCACTGCGCGCCGCTATTGGCCCAACCAGTCCGCCTTAGGGAAACGCGTGCGGCTCGGCGGACCGCAATCCCCCTGGCTAACCGTCGTCGGAGTCGTCGGCGATATCCGCCACGACGGTATGGATGTCGATGGCATCCCCCACGTATATCTCTCCATCTATCAGCGCAACGGAAAGAGCTTGGGGATGGTGCTGCGCAGTCCCGCCGATCCCACTGTTTTAGGCACGGAAATTACCCGCCAGATCCAGTCGGTCGACCCGAACATGCCGGTCTTCGGAGTCCGCAGCATGAGCGATATGATCGCCGGTTCTCTCGCCCAGCGCCGCTTCTCCGCGCAATTGATGGGAGCGTTCGCCGCATTGGCCCTGCTGCTCGCCGCGATTGGAATCTATGGAGTCCTGGCCTATTCCATCGGTCAGCGCACCCGCGAGATCGGGATCCGCATGGCTCTCGGAGCCCAGCGAACCGAAGTGATCAAGATGGTTCTCTGGCAGGGAATGCGATTGATCTTCGCGGGAGTCGCGGTTGGAATCCTCGCCGCAGTGGCTCTTAGCCAAGTGCTATCGCGCCTTCTCCACGGCGTCAGCGCGACGGACCCGGTCGTCTATACCGTCGTGCCGCTGTCGCTGCTGGTTGTAGCTTTCCTTGCGAGCTACATCCCCGCCCACAAAGCGACCCGCATCGATCCAATGATCGCCCTACGGTACGACTGATCGATCTTATTTACGGACGTTAAACTCGAGCTTCCACCGCCGCCCGTCGCGTGCGACGCACCATAGCTCCAGCATTCCGGTCTCTGTGACCAGCGTCTCCAGGCTCACCGGAACAGACTCGCCGCCTTTGCCCGGTAGCGATACCTCAACCGGCGACAGCTCTTCAAAATCGTCCGCGACATCTTCGATCAAAACTCCCGGCGCATCCTCGCGCCGCGTGCCCGATTGGAAAAACCGGAACTGCGCCGGCTGCCCCACAGTCAGCGCAAACTCGCGCCCCGGGAACTTGTGCCCCGTCCCCTCTTCCATCCCGAACGGCGCTACCGTCAGCGCCTTCAATGGCGGAGGCATGCCCGGCACCGCCGGCATCGCGCTCTCGATTCCTACGTAGTAACTGCGCGGAACACCGCCGCGGATCCGGACCCCTCTTCCTTGCCGCGCCATGCCGTAGTAAGCCGCGCCGCGAGCCACGGCGTGCATCAAATCTTCCCCCACAAGCGCCGGGACCGGCTGCCCGAACCAACTCTTCAAAACATCCAGGATGCGCTTGCGAATTAATCCCGCCCGCAGGACACCGCCGTTGAACAGCACGTGAGTTGGCCGGGCGTTCTGGCTATGCAGGAAGTGCGCCAGATGCCGCGTGATCGCCGCATCCGCCGCATATGGCAGCCCGATCTCGGCGAGCCCCGCACGCCGCCTCTGCGGCTCGTCCTGGAGAGAAACCTCGGGAAGAAATCCGTCGAGCAAAATCCGGTCCACGTCGCTGCGCTTGAGCTTCGTCTTGATACTGCCGCCCACCACTCCGGTTCCTCGTCCCAGAATCGTGATCGGATGTTCTTTGGCCGTCTCGTCCTCGGCCAGGAGCTTCTCCTTGGCCGCCCGGCTCTGCTGCCACAACGCATGGAATTGCATCGTGTCGAGCTTTGCCATCCCCTGTGCCAGATGATGCGCGAGCGCGAGGTCGATGTTGTCGCCGCCCAGCAGGATGTGATCGCCCACCGCGATCCGCTCCAGGGCGAGCTCCCCGCCTTGATCCCTCACCGCAATCAGCGTAAAGTCCGTGGTGCCGCCGCCAATATCCACCACCAGGATCAGGTCGCCGACCGCGACTCGCTCCCGCCAATCCGGATGCCGCTCGATCCACGCGTAGAAAGCCGCCTGCGGCTCTTCGAGCAGGATGACGTCCTTGTATCCCGCCTCCTCCGCGGCCTTCAGTGTCAAGTCCCTGGCCACCGCATCAAAAGAGGCGGGAACGGTCACCAGGACCTGCCGTTTATCGAATGGATCCTTGGGATTCTTCTCGTTCCAGGAGTCGCGCAGATGCTCCAGATACCGCCGGGAAGCCTCCACTGGAGAGATTCGGGGAACGCCCTCGGGCGCCGATGGCGGCAGCAGCGCCGCTGTCCGGTCCACGCCAGAGTGGCTGAGCCAGGATTTCGCCGATGAAACCAGCCGTCCTGCGTTCTCGAGGCCGCGTTTCTGGGCGAATGTGCCTACGATCGGCGGATCCCCTTCAAGAAAAAGGAAGGAAGGAAGCAGCGGCTCTTCGCGCACTTCACCCGCGTTAACTAGCTGTGGAATCGCGAAGAGGTCAACTGTATCGCCCGTGGTAAACGCGAGCGCGCAGTTTGTAGTTCCGAGGTCAATTCCGATCGTTGCTGCAGAATCGGGGCGCTTTGCGCCTGGCAAGACTTACCTCAGGCGGCCTTTTGGACTTTGCCGCTGCGGATGCATCGGGTGCATACGCGTACTCTCTTAGGGGCGCCTTTCACCACTGCGCGAACCTCTTGCAGGTTCACGTTCCAGCGCCGTTTGCTCACATTGTGGGCGTGGCTGATACGATTGCCGAACTGCGGGCCGCGTCCACAAACATCACACACCTTCGCCATCGGAAGACACTCCTAGTACTGTTTTACTTTAGACAGTCTATCATATCGCAATATCCGGTGGGATAATCGGGGCGCGGGGACCTCGCATCCTGGAATGGACCACCGCTATATCGACGAATTCGATGTGGCAGAGCGCTATCTCAAACACGCGCTCCAGGCCGAAGAACGCGCCGCCTTCGAAGCCCACGTCGTCGATTGCCAGGAATGCGCCGACCGTCTCCTTTTGGCTGAGATGTTCTACGCCCGCAATGGTTTAGCACATCCTTCCACCATTGCTCCCGCGCCCGTCCCGTTGCCCTTGCGCGCCAAATTCGCGGCCGCCCTCAAGCCCTGGCAGCTCATCGTCATTTTCGTGATCAGCGCCCTGCTTTTGCTAGCGATTCCCACCGCGATATTTTCACTTTGGGAACACGGGCGGCTTCCTCTGCCGCGCTAGTAAGCTGCTGGATCCTGTTTTCGAGTTCCCTCTCCCGCCGGCGGTCCTCCACCAGACAGTGATGCCCGACGAAACGCATATTGTGGTCGTGAATGGCGACCAGCGTCACCCGGACCTGTCCGGCCATCTCGAAATGAGCCTTTCCTTGCAACAACATCTGGCTGTATTCGCGTTGCACTGCCCCGAAGATCTCCATCCACGGCCGCCTGAGGATCTTTTCCGGCGACATTCCCAGAGTGGCGGCAAGCGCGACATTCACCCAGCCGATCTCGCCGTCTGCCCGGACCCAGGCGACTCCACTCTCAATGTGATCGAGAGCGACCCTTTTCGAGTACAATTCGTCATCCATGGGGACCAAACGGCCCCGCAGCCGCCGCACTGCGATCACCAGCACCGTCACCGCTCCAAGTAAATAAAGCCAAAGCATAAACACCGTCCGCCATCCTTATCGGCAAACTCTCCACGCTGCGCAGCCTGAAGACGTCTAAGTCTAGTAGCGGGTTCGCCCGGATTTTACCACCCGGCAGCCCTCATAGGTTCAAGTATCAGAATTTAAACGTTTTAGTCGGAGTTCCGTTGGCGGAGTGGACCTTAAAATACGCGGACGCGCGCGGTGAAATTCACCAGCAGACGGCCGAAGCCGGATCGGAGCGCGAGCTGCGCGACCGCTATACCCAACAGGGATTCCTGGTCTATTCGATCAAACCCCGTTCCGAGTTAAGCGGTATCGCCGGCGGTTTCCGCGCCCGCAAGAAGAAGATCAACATAGAGAAATTTCTGATCTTCAATCAGCAGTTCGTAACACTGATCCGCGCCGGTCTGCCCATCCTCAAGGCTCTGGACTTGCTCGCGGAACGCCTTACAGATCCCAAGCTCTCTCAGTACATCCGGGGCGTTCGCGAACAGGTCCGCAACGGCTCTCTCCTCTCCGACGCCTTTGCCAGCCAGCAGGTCTTTCCCGCGATCTACGTCACCACCGTCCTCGCTGGCGAGCGTAGCGGATCTCTCCCGGAGGTGATCGAGCGCTTTATCTCCTATCAAAAGCTCTCTCTATCGGTTCGCAAGAAGCTGCTGGTATCGCTTCTCTACCCGGCCGTCCTGGTCACCCTGGTCATCGCGCTGATCGTCTTCCTGATCACTTTCGTCGTGCCGAACTTCGCCGAGCTCTATTCCAGCATGCAGGCGCAGTTGCCGATGCCCACGCAAATCCTGATCGCCGTCGGCACCACCGCCCGCAATTATGTATTGCTGGGTTTTGGCCTCCTGGTCCTCGCAATCGTCGGCTTTCGTTATTGGGCTCGAACCGAATCCGGCAGCGAGCGCGTAGACCGCGTCCTGCTGAAGATTCCGATCGCCGGAGAAGTCTGGCTGAAGTATCAGGTCGCCCAGTTCTCGCGGGTTCTCAGCACATTATTGGTCGGCGGTATCCCGCTGCTTCAGGCGCTCGATACCGCGGCGGATTCCCTAGGCACCCAGGTCCTCAAGCGTGTGTTGCAGAAAGCCGTCAAACTGGTAAGGGAAGGGCAATCGTTATCGCAATCGCTGCGGACCACCAAGATTTTTCCCGGACTCTCCATCGACATGATTGAAGTTGGTGAATCGACCGGCGCTTTGCCGGCGATGCTCGCCAGCGTGGCCGAATTCTATGAAGACGACGTCGCCACCAGGACGACGGCCGCGCTTAGCCTGATCGAGCCCGCAATCATGATTTTCATGGGTATTTTCGTGGCGTTCGTGCTCATTTCGTTGTACCTGCCGATCTTCTCCCTGGCGGATACGATTCGCACCTAGGAATTTGTCATGGCAACTACAGATCGTCTGATTCCGCTCGATCCGCTGCAGGAAGCCGCGCGAGCCCGCGCCGTTGCGGAGCGCTACTATCACGAATTCGTCGATCTGCGCGAAGTTCGTATCGATCATGACCTGTTTCACTCGGTCCCCGTCGATCTGATGTTCCGCTACAATTTCGTGCCGATCCAGGCTTACGGAACAACCCTCGAAATCGCCCTCGCCGATCCCCGGAACCTCAATCTCATCGATGAGCTGGCCGTTCTGCTCGGCAAGAAGCTCCGCGTCAAAGTAGCCACTCTCTCCCAGATTTCGGATCTGCTCAAGAAGACCGAGCAGTCCCAGCGCGTTCTCGAGGAAGTCACCGAAGGCTTCACTCTCGACGTTGTCGGCGAAGAAGAGAATGCCGACGAGACTCTTTCGATCGACAAGCTCAGTGCAGCCGACTCCGATATCGCGCCCGTCATCAAGCTTGTCGATACGACAATCTTCAACGCCCTCGAACGCCGCGCGAGCGATATTCACATTGAAACCCGCGATCAGGAAGTCGCCATCAAGTACCGCATCGACGGCGTGCTGCACTACGCCATGCCGCCGATCTCGAAGGACTGGCATTCCACCATCATTTCGCGCATCAAAGTAATGAGTGAGCTGGATATCGCCGAGCGCCGCATTCCGCAGGACGGCCGTTTCCGTGTGCGATACAAAGGCCGCCTGATCGATTTCCGCGTCTCCATCATGCCGACGATTCACGGTGAAGACGCCGTGCTCCGCGTGCTGGATAAAGAATCGATGAGCGAGAAGTTCGCCAAGCTCTCGCTCGATGTCGTTGGATTTTCGGATGCCGATCTCGTCAAGTTCCGCCGCTACATCAAGGAACCGTACGGAATGGTGCTGGTCACCGGACCTACCGGCTCCGGCAAGACCACCACGCTTTACGCCGGGGTCAGCGAAATCAAGAACGACGAAGACAAGATCATCACTATCGAAGACCCCGTCGAATATCAAATCAAAGGCATCACACAGATTCCCGTAAACGAAAAAAAGGGACTCACCTTCGCCCGCGGCCTTCGCTCGATCCTGCGTCACGATCCGGACAAAATCATGGTCGGCGAAATTCGAGATCAGGAGACCGCCCAAATCGCCATCAACGCCGCGCTCACCGGACACCTGGTGTTCACCACCGTTCACGCGAACAACGTGCTCGACGTGCTCGGCCGCTTCCTGAACATGGGCGTGGAGCCGTATAACTTCGTCGCCGCTCTCAACTGCATCCTGGCACAGCGCCTGGTGCGCGTGATCTGCGCGCACTGTAAGAAGCCGGTGAAGTACACCGAAGAATACCTCCTCGAAAGCGGACTGAAGCCCGAAGAGTGGAATGAAGTCACGTTTTACGAAGGCAGCGGCTGCTTTGAATGCGGTGGAACCGGCTTTCGTGGACGAAGCGCCATCCATGAGCTGCTCGACCTCAGCGAAAAAATCCGCGAGCTGATTCTGAACAAACGTCCCAGTTCTGAGATTCGCCGCCAGGCGCGTGAAGAAGGGATGACCTTCCTTCGTGAATCGGCGCTCGAGAAAGCACGCTCGGGAATCACTACTTTGAAGGAGATCAACAAGGTCACGTTCATCGAGGGCTGATCCCGCCGCATGTCATTCCTGACCCAAATTACCAAGCTGGTGAAAGATCCGCCCCCGAGCCATGTCTTCGAGCTCTCCGAAGCCGGGCTCGCGTTTGCGCAAAACGGCCAAGCGGGCTTCCATGCTTTCGACCTCGGTTTGTTAATCGCCTCGCCGGTCGAGAACAACTTGCCAGGCGGGGATTCGATCGCCCAGATCATAGACAAGGTTGCTCCGTTCAATGGAACCAAGAAGCGCCGTCCAGCCGCGGTCATCATTCCGGATTACGCCGCGCGAGTTACCGTTCTCGACTTCGATTCCTTTCCGTCTGCGGCCGAAGAACAGCTCTCGCTCGTTCGCTTCCGCGTAAAGAAAACCGTTCCGTTCGATATCGAATCCGCCGCCGTGAGCGTGTACGTACAGCCCGCGTCCGGCAATAAGAAAATCGACGTCGTGGCCGTTACCGTGTCGCTCGAAGTGATTGCCCGGTATGAGGCGCTGTTCCGGACCACCGGATTCCATCCCGGCATCGTCACGACCTCTTCATTGGCCGCGCTGAATCTGTATCGCGGTGAAGGCGTCGTTGTGCTCGCCAAGCTCAGCGGCCTGGTGCTCACCGTTGCCGTGATCGCAGGCAGTGTCATCAAGCTGTTTCGTTGCGTATTGCTCGAAGAAGCGAGTGAAGAGGAGATTCTTGCGATTCTGCACCCGACCTTCGCCTACGTCGAGGACGAGCTCGGTTCGCCCGCCCGTAAATTGATCCTCTGTGGCTTCCCGCAAGGAGCGCCCGCCGGGATGCGTTGCGACGTCGAGCCCCTTCGCAGCCGCTTCGGAAATCCGGGCGCGTATAACGCGGGGCTGTTAGGGTACATGGAGGTACTGAACGGTTAGCATGCGTATTCCGATTAATCTTTCGAGCGAGCCGTTCCGCAGGGACCGTCCGATCCTCGTCGCCTCGGGCGTGTGCGCCGTCCTGTTGACGGTGCTGCTCGGCGTACTCATTTACTTGATCGTGGCGGAACGGGGACGTCAGAAGGAAACCCGCGCCTCCATCGAACGCCTCAACAACCAATTGCGCAACATCACGGCGGAACAGGCAAAGTACGACGCAATGCTGCGCCAGCCTGCAAATGCGGAAGTGCTCCAGCGCAGTCTGATGTTGAACACGCTGCTCGAGCGCAAGTCCGTAAGCTGGACCAAGATTTTTGCCGACCTGGAAAGTGTAATGCCGAACAACGTCCGGCTGATTTCTATCCGCCTGCCCGCGATCAATTCGCGTAACGAGGTCCTGCTGGATATGATCGTCGGCGCGAAAGAGTCCGCTTCCGTGATTACCTTTTTGAAAAAGCTCGAGGAATCGCCTTTGTTCGGCCCGGTCGCGGGTCACAACTCGCTGCCGCCGACGCAGAACGAGCCGCTGTTTCGATATCGCATGAGTGTGAACTATGCTCAAAAACTTTAAGGGCAAGGTCAACTTTCGCGACCCGAAGCCGCTGGTCCGGCTGGTGCTGGGAGTGTTGCTCGGCCTGAACATCGTTGCCGCCGGCTTTATGATGTTTCCTGTTGGCGGCTCGGCCGAGGAGCTCGAGCGCGAGCTGGCCAGCCTGCAATCCCAGGTTCGTTCCCGCCAGGCGACGCTCGATACCACCCGGAAGCACGCATTAGCCGTCGAAAAAGGACGCAGCGAAGGCGATCGATTCCTGAGCGAGTACTTCCTCGAGAAACGAACTGCACTGTCCACTTTGCTCAATGAGCTCAATTCGGCAGCCGCGGAGGCGAAGGTCACGCCGCGCGAAAGCAGTTATTCGACCGAGCCGGTGGAAGGCTCCGATACCCTCAGTATGATGACCATCACGGGCGCTTATGAAGGAAGCTACGGAAACCTGATTCGCTTCGTTCATGAGCTGGACCGCTCGCCCCGGTTGCTGATCATCGAGTCGCTCAACGCGACGCCGCAGCAAAATTCGGATCGCGTCATCGTCAGCATGAGGCTGGATGTTTTTGTGCGCGAGGATGGCGCCCAATGAAGCTGGTTCCTACTCAGGTCGGCGCACAACCGAACAAGATCAAGTTACTCGCCGGATTGTTAGTTACGCTCGTGGTGGTCTATTTCTGGAACAACTCGTCGCCGTCTGTCCCCGCGGGCGCGCCTCCACCACCAGTGACGACAGCGCCCAGGCCCGGCCCGGTAAACCCTAAGGCTGCGACCAGCAGCCCCGGTCCGCGCGTTCCTTCGCGCGGCGGCGTTGCGCGAACAGGGGAAGACTTCCGCCCGACGCTCAAGCTGAAAGAGGGAACGGATCTGAGCCGGATCGATCCGGCGATTAAGACCGATCTCCTCACGAAAGTGCAGCAGGTCCCCGCGATCGGTGGAACGCGTAGCGTCTTTGAGTTCTATACTCCTCCGCCGCCAAAGATCGAGGTCAAAATTACTCCCCAACCCGTGGGACCTCAACAGCCCGTAACGGCGCCTCCCCCGGCGCCGCCCGTGAAAGTAGCGCCTCCTCCTCCACCGCCGATCCCGCTGAAATTCTACGGATACGCGAATGCACCCCGCACTGGTCCCCGCCGGGCGTTCTTCCTGGAAAACGATGAAATTTACGTCGCGGGCGAAAACGACCTGATCCGGAATCGCTACAAAGTGATTCGCATCGGAGTAAACTCGGCAGTAGTGGAAGACACGTCCAACAAGCACCAGGAAACGTTGCCCCTGATCGCGGAGCAGGCCGGATGATGCCCCCCGTCGCCCGTCGCCGCGAGAGTGGGTTCGCCCTGCTGATCGTGTTCCTGATGGCGGCCTCCGTGGCCCTGATGTTGTACATGCAGATGCCGCGCGTGGGCTTCGAAAGCATGCGCGATAAAGAAGATCTGTTGATTCAGCGCGGTGAACAATATAAGCGCGGGATCCAACTCTACTTCATCGCCTTCAAAAAATACCCCTCAAAAATCGAGGACCTGGAAAATACCAACAATAAGCGCTTTTTGCGTCGCCGGTACGTCGATCCCATGACCGGGAAAGACGAGTGGCGCATCGTCCATGTCAATGGCGCAGGATTGTTGACCGATTCGCTGGTCCAGAAGATGCCCTCGCCCACGGACGATAAATCTAAGACTGACAACGCGTCCAACACCGGCGCAAGCGGGACGCAGACCGCGCCGGAAGTGAACGCGGCGGTGCTGCAGCGCGGCAGCGATAAGCAGATGGTTCCCGGCCCCGGGGGAAACCAGCCACAGCAGGTGGATCCCAACACCGGGCAGCCCATCCAGACCGGTCAGGTTTACAACGGACAACAAATCGGCGGAACCCAGCTCCAGGGACAAGTGCCTCCGAATCAGCTCCTCCTCCCGGGCCAGACGCCTGGACAGCAATTCGCGGGGCAGGGACCGAACGGCGGTCTTCCTGGGAATTTCGTGCCGGGTCTCCCCGGGCAGACGATTCCAGGAACTACGGGCGTCCTGATGCCCGGCCAGCAGGTCGGCCCGAACGGACAAATCGTTAATCCCAACGGGCAGGGACAGCCGATCACGGCGCAAAATCAGGGTCAGTTGGGCCAACAGCCTAGCCAGGGTGTCGTTCCAAATCAGGCCATCAACATGATCAATACGATGTTGACCCAGCCGGGGCAGCGTCCCGCTGCTGCGCAGGCGTCAACGCCGAACTTTACGGGCGGCGGACTCGGAATCGCCGGAGTCGCCAGCACCATGAATGGACCCAGCATCAAGTTGTACAAGGAACGCGGCAGGTACAACGAGTGGGAATTCATCTATGACCTCAAGCAGAACACCATGCCCGGTCAGCAACCCATCCAAAACAACGATCCGAACAATCCCAATGGCGGGCGTAATGGCGGCCGAAATACCGACCGCAACAACCCCGGCGGCGGCCGCCCTCCGCGCCAGTAACATCTCCCGGTAAATTCGCAACGTCGCTCCGCGGCGGCCTCAGTTGTTAGCATGAAAACCTTCTCGCATGAAACCGGTTTTCTTGCTGCTCTTTTGTGCGGCTGGATTCGCTGAAGATCCGCCGAAACCCACCTCCATCGTGGTCACCGGTGTGTTCGAGCCGATCCCGCTCGATGAAGCGGACCGCGCAATACGCTCTCTGCCGCTCGACGCAACGCAGCGGATTCTATCTGCGACCGTATTCGATTACCTCCGGCTCGATCCGTCGTTGGACGTGAAGGGCCGCGCCCCCAATGGACTCCAAACGGATCTCTCCATCCGCGGCGGCAATTTCGGACAGACGCTCGTCCTGCTGGACGGCATCAGGCTGAACGATGCGCAGTCGGGTCATCACAATCTCGACATACCGGTTCCACTCTCGACCTTGGGCCGAGTGGAAATTCTGAAGGGTTCGGGCTCCGCTTTCTACGGATCCGACGCCGTCGGCGGCGTCGTCAATCTGATCACTAAATCGCCGGAGGCCGCGGAGTTCACACTGCGGGCCGGCATCGGAAACTTTGGAGTGAACCAGGAAAGCGGCTCGCTCACCGGCGTCTGGAAAAGCGTGACGCAGCAGCTCGCCTTCTCCCGCGACTTTTCGAGCGGCTTCCAGTCGGATCGCGGTTATCGCAATCTTTCGCTCGCCTCGATTACGCATGTGCGGGGCGCCGACATCACGCTCGCCCATAACGATCGCCCTTATGGAGCCGACCAGTTTTACGGCAACTACAATTCCTGGGAACGCACCCGCACCTGGTTCGCTTCCATTCGCCAGCGCATCGGAGAAAACACCGAGGCCTCATTCGCGTTCCGGAGACATACCGATCTGTTCGTTCTCTATCGCGATCGTCCGGCGGTGTTCACCAACCGGCATGCGGTGGAGGGCTATCAGGCAGCCCTGCGCCGCCACGACACCATCGCGCCGAACTACACCATCAGCTATGGGGGCGAAGCGTTCCGGGATGAAATCGAGAGCAACAATCTGGGCCGCCACCAGCGCAATTACGGGGCTGTCTATGCCGCTCTGGACGTTCGAGCTCTCAAACGCTACTCGTTTACCGCCGGTGGACGGGAAGAAATCTTCAAAGGGGGAGGCCGGCAGTTCAATCCGACAGCCAGTTTCGGCGCCTGGATTTCACCGCATTGGAAACTGCGCGCTTCGGCCAGCCGCGCCTTCCGGTTACCGTCCTATACGGATCTCTATTATCACGATCCGGCTAACGTAGGCTCCCCTACTTTGAAGCCGGAAAGCGCGTGGAGCTCCGATGGCGCCCTCGAGTGGAATCCGAGCCAGCGCATCCATGGCGAAATCGGGGTGTTTCATCGGCGCGAGAGAAATGGCATCGACTATGTCCGGTATTCTCCTACGGAGCTCTGGCGAGCCACGAACTTCAGCCGGCTGAACTTTACCGGGGCCGAAGCATCCTTCAAAATTCATCCGTTTTCGTCACATTTCGTAGATTTGTCGTTTTTCGAGTGTCATGGTGTACAAGCAATGTACACCGATGTACATTCCAAGTACATCTTCAACTTCCCGACGCATGCCGCCTCCGTGACCTGGCAGGCCGTTTTGCCCAATGGTTTCATGCTCCGGACGCGTATCGGCGTCACCAACCGCTTCGGCCGGGACCCCTACGGGCTCTGGGATCTCTACCTCGCCCACCGGCATGGCCGCTGGTCCCCGTTCGCCCAATTCACCAACCTGACGGCGACCCGGTACCAGGAAATCGATGGGGTGGCTATGCCCGGCCGGGCAGCGGTGGTTGGATTTGAGATTAGACTAAAGTAAATGGCTATCAAAGTTGGAATCAACGGCTTCGGCCGAATTGGAAGAAACGTGGTTCGCGCCGCGCTGCATAATCCTAACATCGAAATCGTCGCGGCGAACGACCTGACGGACACCAAAACTCTCGGACATTTACTAAAGTACGACTCGATCCTCGGGACCCTCCATGAGGACGTTAAAGTCGAGGCCGACGCGATCTCCGTTGGTGGAAAACGCATCAAAGTTTTCGCCACGAAAGATCCGGCGGAGCTCGACTGGAGCAGCGTGGGGGCGCAGATCGTGGTCGAGTCGACCGGCCGGTTCACGGACGCGAGCGACGCGTCGAAGCATCTGCGCGGATCCGTTAAGAAAGTCATTATCTCGGCCCCGGCAAAGAATGAAGACATCACCATCGTGCTCGGTGTAAACGATGCGGCATATGACGCCGCGAAGCACAACGTAATCTCAAACGCGTCCTGCACCACCAACTGTCTTGGACCCGTGGTGAAGGTGCTGCACGAGAAATTCGGCATCGAGAAGGGTTCGATGACGACCATCCACAGCTATACCAACGATCAGAACGTGCTGGACTTTCCACACAAGGATTTGCGGCGTGCCCGCGCGGCCGCGATCAACATGATCCCGACCACCACGGGAGCGGCGAAGGCAATCGGGCTGGTGATGCCGGAGCTGAAGGGAAAGCTCGACGGTTATGCCATGCGCGTCCCGACACCCAATGTTTCCGTGGTCGATCTGGTCGCCGTGCTGGCCAAAACAACTACCACGGAAGAAGTCAATGCCGCGCTGAAAGCGGCCGCGGAAGGGCCGCTGAAGGGCATCCTGGCCTATACCGAAGATCCGGTGGTGTCGACCGATATGCTGCACAACTCGAACAGTTCCATCGTCGATGCGCAGTTGACCAAAGTGCTTGGCGGAAACCTGCTCAAAGTGGTCGCCTGGTATGACAACGAATGGGGCTACTCGGTTCGCGTCGTGGATCTGTGCGAGTTCCTGGCCAACAAAGGCCTGTAATTACTGCATCGCGGCGATGACCGCGTCTGTGAACTCCGTGGTGCCGGCGCTGCCGCCGACATCCGGAGTCAGGTGGTTTTGGCTCGCGTAAACCTTCTCGATGGCAGTTTGTAAGCGGCCGGCGGCGGCGTGCTCCTTCAGGTGGATCAGCATGAGCACCGAGGAAAGCATCATCGCCGTCGGATTCGCGATGCCTTTCCCGGCGATGTCCGGCGCAGAGCCGTGGACGGCCTCGAACACCGCGTGCTTCTCGCCCATGTTCGCGCCAGGTACGATTCCTAGCCCGCCTACCAGTCCTGCGGCAAGATCCGATACGATGTCGCCGTAAAGATTGGGCAGCAGCAGCACATCGAAGGTTTGCGGCCGCATCACCAGTTGCATCGAGGCGTTGTCGACGATCAGCTCGTTGTACTGTATGTGCGGATGCCGGGCGGCGACTTCGCGGCAGCACCGGAGGAACAGCCCGTCCGCGAGCTTCATGATATTCGCCTTGTGAATCGCGGTAATTTTCTTGCGGCCCACTTCGTCGGCGAACTTAAATGCGTATTCGGCGATACGGATGGATGCAGTCCTGGTGATCACCTTGAGGCTGGTGACCACGTCCTTTACGACCTCATGCTCCAGGCCGGAATAGAGATCCTCGGTATTCTCCCGAAAGATCACCATATCGATCTTCACGTCCTGAAAGCGGGTGACGACTCCCGGTAAGGAACGGACCGGACGAACGTTCGCGAATAGATCGAGCCGCTTACGCAGGGCAACGTTGACGCTGGCGAACCCTTCGCCGACTGGCGTGGCCACCGGGCCTTTCAAACCGACGGCCGTTCGATCCAAACTATCGATGACGTATTGCGGCAGGGATTGCCCTGTCTTGCGAATGACTTCGCCGCTCAGCTCGACTGGTTCCCAGTCGATTTTGACGCCGGTCGCGTCCACGGCCCGGCGCGCAGCGCTGGCGACTTCAGGACCAATGCCATCGCCTTGAATTAACGTAACGGAATGAGCCACGTGCCTATTGTACGGGGTTCAATCGACGTCTTTGCCCATGTACATCTCGCTGACCAGCGCACGATGATTTTCGAGCACGCGATTGCGGCGGATCTTCATTGTGGGCGTCAGTTCGCCTTCGTCAATGGTGAAATCGCGCTCGAGAATTTTGAATTTGCGGATCTGTTCAAAAGAAGCGAGCTCTTTGTTCACGTCCTTGACGGTTTTCTCCACTACGGGGCGCACGTCTCCCGGCGTTCCATTCACCGTAAAGATGGCGGTGACATACGGGAGCTTATCCCCGATGAGCAGCACCTGATTAATGAGCGGTTCACGCTTGAAAAGCGACTCGATCCGGGAGGGATAAATCTTCTTTCCATTCGATGAGACGATCAGCTCTTTCTTGCGGCCGGTGATGTACCAATAGCCGCCGCTGTCGGACTCAGCGATATCGCCGGTATAGAGCCACCCATCGCGCAGCACGGCCGCGGTTGCCTCGGGATCCTTGTAATAACCGCTGAAAAGGCACGGGCTGCGCAGTAGCAGCTCGCCATCGGCTTCAATCCGCGCTTCGACCCCGGGCAGCAGCTTGCCGATGCTGCCAGATTTGGGCCGATCCAGCGGATTCAGTGCGGCGACGCCCCCTTCGGTCAATCCGTAGCCTTCGATCAGCGGCATGCCGATCGCCGCGTAAAACTCTGCCAGATCCTTGCCCAATGGAGCGGCGCCCGACGCCGCGATGCGGATGCGTCCGCCCAACCGCTCGCGGATTTTCGAGAACACGACCTTGTTGAAAAATTTCAGCGACGTCTTCATCCAGGCTGGAACGGGTTTACCCGCCTGACGCAAGCGGCTGGCTTCGGAACCGACTCCCAGCCCGGCGTAGAACAGCCGCCGCACCATAGCGGGCCGCTTCCGGAGCTCGGTGGAAATGGTCGAGTAGACCCGCTCCCACACCCTAGGGGGCGCAAGGAAAAATGTCGGCTTGATGGTCTTCAGCTCATTCGGTAAACGGGCGAGACTCTCTGAAAAGTAAACGCAGCAGCCCTGGCGGACCGGCACCAATTGCACTACGACTCTCTGAGCGATATGCGCGGAGGGAAGAAACGCAATGGTCACATCGTCAGCCGTGAGCGGCAGCACGGCCGGAGCCATATCGATATTCGAAACGATGGCGTGATGAGTTACCAGACCCATCTTCGGTTCCCCGGTAGCGCCGGAGGTCATGTAGAGGATCGCCGTGTCCTGGGGCAGCGCTTCGGCTCGTATCCGGTCGAAGGCATGGGAATCCTCGCTGAGCTGTTTCTTGCCGAGCTCCTGGACTTGCTCGAGCGTAATCAGGTCCTGCGCTTCCCCGGTGAGCAGGATCCAGCGGACGTTAAGCGGCGAATCCCCGGCCGCGGCCTGCAGGGCTTTCATCGCCTTCTCATGCTCGACAAAAACGACGCGGGCATCGGATGCGCGGAGTGTCCTAGCCTGATCCGCATACGGCATGCTGGTGTAGAGCGCGGCCGAGATCGCTCCCGCGGCCATCACGCCCATGTCGGCCAGGTAAAATTCCGCGCGTGTCTCGGACTGGAGCGACACGATTTCGCCTTTTTTAACACCAATCGAGCGGAGGCCGACGGCGATTTGACGAACCGCCTGGCAGTACTCGTGCCAGTTCCAGGTCCGGTATTTGCCGCCGCCGATGGGCTGCTGTAACGCGGGCCTTCCTGGATAGCGGGAGGCCGTCTCTTCGAGCACCGTGTAAACGGTCCGAGCTTCCATCCGGACAATGCTACCATGCCAACAAATGCAATTCGGACGGGAGATCGAAGTGGCCCGTAGCGCCTCGGAACGCGCCGCCGCGCTTGCTTTGCGGCATCAGGCGGCGGGGGTACAGGCGCAGACGAAACCCGATCAGTCTCCTGTCACGATTGCCGACAAGGAATCCGAGCAACTGATTTGCCGAATCCTCGAAGAAGCATTTCCGGAGGACGGAATTCTGGGCGAAGAGGGCTCCCGCAAAGAGACCAGGAATGGGCGCCGCTGGATTATCGATCCAATCGACGGCACTCGGGATTTCATCAGGGGGAATCCGCTGTGGAGCGTCCTCATCGGCCTCGAAGCCGGCGATGAAGTTATGGCGGGGGTGGTACATTTGCCCGTCGCCGGCCAAACCTGCTGGGCTTCGCGGAATGGCGGAGCGTTTCGGAACGACCTTCCGTTGAAAGTTTCCACGGTTTTCGATCCCCGGCTTGCAGTTCTGTCCGTGAATAGTCTGAACCGGGTGCGCGACATGGCTTTCGCAGCGGGATTGATCGAGTGGATGAGCGCATTTTGGGCATTCCGATGCCTGGGCGGGACGCCTGACGCGATGATGCTGGCGTCTGGGCAACTGGACGCGTGGATCGAGCCAAAGGTAGCGCCGTGGGATTTGGCGGCGCCGCAGGTGATCCTGGAGGAAGCAGGCGCCGTTTTCTTCGATTTTTTAGGCGTACGAACTATTTACGGCGGCAATGCGGTCGCTTGTGCTCCCGGGCTGGAACCGGTGATGCGGAAGCTTTTCGGGAGTGAGAATGTCGAGGTATCGTGACGTTCCGGTCCTGATTACGGGCGGGCTGGGGTTTATTGGTAGCAACCTGGCGATCCGGTTAGTGGAAGAGGGCGCGAGGGTTACGATCGTCGACTCGTCGGTGCCTGGGTGCGGCGCAAATCTTCATAACATTGCTCCGGTTCGGGACCGGGTGACGATTCTGAATGAAGACATCGCCGACGCAGCGAGATTCGCGAGCGCTATTCATGAAGCCAAGGCGATCTTCAATCTGGCGGGGGAAATCAGCCACATCCACAGCATGGATTTTCCTGAGCGCGATTTGCAGATCAACACCGTCGCCCAATTGCGGTTCCTGATGCAGTGCCAAGCCTCGAATCCGGGTGTGCGAGTGGTATATGCGAGCACGCGGCAGATTTACGGGAGTCCGGATTACCTTCCGGTGGATGAGAAACATCCGATTCAGCCGGTGGATTACAACGGCGTGCATAAGTATGCCGCGTCGATGTACCACCTGATGCTGTCGCGATCGGGCGCGATCGATGCAGTCGTGCTGCGCCTCACTAATGTTTATGGTCCGCGGATGGCCTTGGACGTTCCATGCCAGGGATTTCTCAGCACCTTTCTACGGCGGGTGTTGATGGGGCGCGGACTCGAAGTTTACGGCGATGGGCAACAGTTGCGCGACCCGGTTTTCGTAGATGACGCGGTGGAGGCTTTCCTGATCGCCGGCCGGGTGAAGCAGCGGCCACCGCAGGTTTATAACATCGGGGGCCCGGAGAAGCTGAGTCTGGAAGAAATCGCGAGGGTGGCCTCGAGCACGGCCGCGGTTGGGGATCCGGTGCGGCGGCCTTTTCCGGAACATATCAAAGGGATCGACATCGGGAGCTACTACACGGATTCACGCTTGGCCCGGGCGGAGCTGGGGTGGAGCCCAAAGGTGAAGTTTGAAGACGGGATCCGGCGGACCCTCGATTTTTATCGCGCCGAACGGGGACATTACCTCGATCCGGCGCAGCCTGAACCCTCCTGCAAGATGCCCGAGCACGCCGGACAAGAGCGGCGGTTGAAGTACGCCGACGTATGATGAACCCGGCGGAATTCGCCAACATCGCGGCTGCGGAACAAAAGCTCTGGTGGTATCGCGGGATGTGGCAGATCCTGGTGCGGCTGCTGGACCCGGTAACGCGGGATACAAAAATCGAACGTGTGATCGAGGCGGGGTGCGGGACCGGATACATGTCCCGGATGCTAGGCGAGCGCTACGGCTGGACAATGTTTCCCATGGATTTGGGTGAGGAAGGTCTGGAGTACGCCCGCAGCCAGGGCATCGCGCGGTTGATGCGCGGAGATATCACGAAAATCCCCTGCAAGGCGGGGACATTCGATGCGTTAGTCTCGCTGGACGTCATCCCCCATTTAGAACGCGGCCGCGAACAGGGCGCCTTCGATGAATTCGCTCGCGTCGTGCGTCCCGGAGGTTTGTTGGTGCTGCGTGCTGCAGCGTTGGACATTTTGCGCAGCCGGCATTCGGAATTCGTGCATGAGCGGCAGCGGTTCACGCGGGCGCAGCTGGTGAGATCGGCTGAGGCTGCGGGATTCCGGATTGAATTCGCAACCTATGCGAATTCGTTTCTGGTTCCTGTATCTCTGTTCAAATTTCGTGTGTGGGAGCCGTTGATGCGGCAGGCTCCAGCGAGCGGCGTCCAGGCGGTTCCGGAGTGGCTGGATCGGCTGCTGTATATACCTCTGAGCATCGAGGCGGCGTGGATCGGGAGGAAATGGACTCTACCTGTTGGGCAGACGGTGATTCTCGTAGGGCGGCGGAAGTAGCGGCGCTCTCAATGTTCACGAAACCAATCCAGAACTCGGTTCCGAAACTCGCTGGGGGCGATTCGAGAGGCATTGACATGGCGGGCGCCGGGGACGAGCCAGAGACGGTCCCTCTGCGGGCGAATCGCGGCTAGTTGGCGGGATTCATCCGGCGGAGTGTTTACATCGTCCAAACCATGGATCAGAAGGACGGGGGCGGAGGAGGCGGCGATGCTGCGCAACGGAGTCACGTCGCGGAAATCGAGACCGTAGACAAATCTTGCGAAGAGCATGCCCGCTTGGACGATAAATCCTGCGGTGACGCCCGCGAGAACGGCGGGCAACGGAAGCATCTTCCGCATGCGATACTCCCCTACCTTTCCGAGATTTGCATACGGACACTCGGCGGCAATCGCATGGAACGCGGGCTCCAATGCCGAAGCCTGAATCAGGATCGATGCGCCGAGCGACTCACCAAGGCCATAGATCCTGGCGCATCGCCGGTCCCGCATCCAATGGGTCCATGCGATTACGTCGTGCTTCTCCAATAGCCCATAGGTGACGAAATCGCCGCCGCTTTCCCCATGAGCGCGGCTGTCCGGGGCGAGAACCGCGTAGCCCTCCGAAAGAAACATGGCAGCGAATTCGGATGCAGCGGCCCTGGAATCGCTGATCCCGTGCAGGACGATTACGCAGCGTCCGGTGGGGGTGGCCGGCTGAGACCAGGAGGCTCGCAGCGCTACGCGATCCGCGGCTGAGATCTCCACGCGCGCGGCTCCCGCAAACGGCGGACCGACCCGTCGCGGGACTCGCAGTGTAGAGGCGCAAAACCCGGCGCCCAAGGTGATATAGCCCACGAAGCCGATGAGTACCGCGATCAGCGTCCTTCGCGCAGCGCGCCGCATGGATTTATTGTAATTCGCCGATCCCCCGCCGCCATTCGCCGAATCTATTGAAGACAAAGCACTATAGCCTGCTAGGATCGCTATCAGAAGGTAAACAGATGGAAATGCATCGCCACGAACGACGCTTGGGCCGGCGGCACTCCGGGTTCGGATCGCTGTTGGTTGGGCTGATCATCGCGGGAATCGGCGTGCTGCTGCTTCTGGAAAACCTCGGCGTGGTCTATGTCGAGGATGTCTGGAGATATTGGCCGGTGATCCTGATCGTCATGGGCATCTCCCGCGCGGCTTCCTGCTACGGAATGGGGGGGCGAGTTTGGGGGGGCATGGGGAAAG